>Ga0116230_10001413_pt1 | contig 22763 bp, 17 predicted proteins | sample S1TSphfallax_3_FD_88678 | JGI IMG/M metagenome (GOLD analysis project Ga0116230, IMG submission 88678) | Host-associated microbial communities from peat moss isolated from Minnesota, USA - S1T2_Fd - Sphagnum fallax MG | ecosystem: Host-associated > Plants > Peat moss > Unclassified | place... | reverse complement strand
GTGATCATATGGCTCGTGTAGCCAATGAACCAGGCATCGCGGAAATCCTGGCTCGTGCCGGTTTTGCCCGCCGCCTGCCAGCCGGGCAGATCGGCCTTACGCGCCGTGCCGCTGAGCAATGTTTCCTGCATCATCGTGTTCATCATCGGCACATAGGCCGCGTCGATCACCCGGCCATTGCTCGCGCCCTTGCGCTGATAGAGCAATTTGCCGGCCGCTGTCGCGACTTTGGTGACGATATGCGGTTGCACGCCAATGCCGCCATTGGCGAAAGACGCATAGGCGGTGACGAGTTCAAGCGGCGTCACCTCCGACGTGCCGAGCGCGATCGAGGCATTGGCCTGAAGATCGGAGGTAATGCCCAGCCGGTGCGCGACTTTGGCGACGGTCTTGGCGCCAACTTCCAGCCCAAGCCGCACCGCGACCGTGTTGAGAGACTGCGAGAGCGCTTTTGTCAGCGTTACCTGCCCGAAATATTGGTGCGAATAATTCTCAGGCTGCCAGCCCCGCACATTGATCGGCGCATCCTCGCGCAAGGTGTCGGGCGTCAGCCCATGTTCAAGCGCCGCGAGATAGACGAAGGGCTTGAAGGCCGAACCCGGCTGGCGTTTCGCCGCGACCACGCGATCGAATTGGCTCTCGGCATAATTGCGTCCGCCAACCAGCGCTTTGATCTCGCCATCCGGGCTCATGGCGATAAGCGCGCCTTGGCTGACACCGAATTTCGCGCCCTTTTTATCGAGCTCCTCGGTGATCGATTTTTCCGCCGCCGTTTGCAGCGAAGGGCTGAGCGTTGTCGTGACAACAATATCTTCATCGATCGCACCGATCGTATCGTTGAGCACATCGACAATATAATCGGCGGCATAATTGATCGAACCATTGCGCTGATCGTGTACGGCGCGGGCTGGAAGCGCGAGCGCGATCTTCGCCACATTCTCGGTGATAAAGCCTTCCTGCTGCATCGCGGCGATGACCTGCGCGGCGCGCTCGTTCGCGGCTTGCAGGTTGCGGTTTGGCGCATATTTCGTCGGCGCTTTCATGAGGCCTGCGAGCACAGCCGCCTCCTGCAAGCTGACAGCGCTCGCATCATGGCCGAAATATTTCTGCGCCGCCGCTTCGACGCCATAGACGCCAGAGCCGAAATAGACGCGGTTCAGATAGAGTTCGAGAATCTGGTTCTTCGAATATTTATGTTCGAGCCAGACGGCAAGGATCGCCTCTTGGATCTTGCGCGAGACGGTGCGCTCTTGCGTGAGGAAGAGGTTTTTGGCGAGCTGCTGGGTCAATGTCGAGCCGCCCTGCATGCCGCCATGTCCGATGACATTGCGCATCAAGGCCCGGAAAATGCCGACGGGATCGACACCATGATGCGAATAAAAGCGCCGGTCTTCGATCGCGATGAAGGCTTTGGGCAGATAGGCTGGCAGATCGTCGAGATGGATCGCGGCGCCGCCCGTATCGCCGCGATTGGCGAGCATTGAGCCATCTTCGCCGAGGATCGCAATGTTCGGCGGCCTTTTGGGAATCGCGAGCTGGTCGATGGGCGGCAATTGCGTCGCATAATAGGCAATCAGCGCGACACCGCCGACCAGCGCCCAGATGCCGAGCGTGAAACACCAATAAAAGAGATGCCCGAAGAGGGAGCGTCGCGGCCGTTTCGGTTTGCTGGGCCGCGCATTCCGGCTTTGCGCCCGGCGCGGCGGCTGTTCGTTTTCGAAGCCGCTGGACTCCACGCGCACCTCCGGCACCCGCACGGATGGCGCGAAATCCGGTTCGCGACGGGTGCCGCTTGAGCCTTTTTTCATGGCTTAACGCCGCCGCTTGAACATGATGCTTACCGGCCCGCGGGCGCGAGCTTCTGAAAAGAGCCTAAATCCGCCGAATTAAGGGCCGGTAAAGGCGCAACTTGAGGCAAGCTCACGGCCTCTTCCAGCAAACTTGCGGAAAACCTCTGTCTTTCGCGGGGCAAGCTTGCGATTTCCGCCGCGCCGGGCCAGAGTCCCGGCCCCAGCGGCTTGAGAAGATGCCGGGCAAGTAAGCAGGTCCCGCCTTATGAAAGTCACCCTTGAACGAGCGGCGTTACTTAAATCGCTCGGCCATGTGCATCGTGTCGTCGAACGGCGAACAACGATTCCAATCCTCTCCAATGTGCTTTTGCGCGCCGATGGCCAGTCGCTTGGCCTGAAGGCGACCGATCTCGATCTCGAAGTGACCGAGCAATTGGCCGCGGACGTCGCCCAAAGCGGCGCGACGACGCTCCCCGCTCATATTCTTTATGACATCGTGCGCAAGCTGCCTGATGGTGCGCAGGTGACCTTGGAAGCGACTGGCGAACAGGGCCAATTGACCCTGCGCTCCGGCCGTTCGCGCTTCAGCCTGCAATCCTTGCCCGAAAGCGATTTCCCCGATCTCGCGGCGGGCGAGTTCACGCATGCCTTCAGCCTGCCCGCGGCAGAGCTGAAAAAGCTCATCGAGAAGACGCAATTCGCCATTTCGAACGAGGAAACCCGTTATTACCTCAACGGTATTTTCATGCACGCGGTCGATGTCGAGGGCACCGCCATGCTGCGCGCGGTCGCAACCGACGGGCATCGGCTTGCCCGTGTCGAGCTGCCGGCGCCGCAAGGCTCGGTTGGGATGCCCGGCATCATCGTGCCGCGTAAGGCCGTGACGGAAATTCTGAAGCTGATCGAAGATATCGCCCAGGAAGTCGGGATCGAGATTTCAGCGACAAAGGCGCGCTTCAAATTCGGCGAAGTCGTGCTGACCTCGAAACTGATCGATGGGACGTTTCCGGATTATATGCGCGTCATTCCCAGCGGCAATGACAAAAGGCTTGTTGTCGACCGCAAGCCTTTCGCGGACGCCGTCGATCGCGTTTCGACAATTTCCTCGGAGCGCGGGCGCGCGGTGAAGCTCGCTTTGGCTGATGGCAAACTCACCTTGTCGGTGACCAATCCCGACCAAGGCTCGGCGGTCGAAGAACTCGAAGTCGATTATGATTCCGCGCCTATCGATATCGGTTTCAATGCGCGCTATCTCTTAGACATCACAGCGCAGCTCGACAGCGATACGGCCTTGTTCAAACTGGCTGACCCAGGTTCCCCGACGCTGGTTTTGGATCGCGACGGCGCGGCAGCGCTCTATGTGCTGATGCCGATGCGGGTGTGACCGGCTCGCGGCTCTTTGCACTCAATCGAAAATGAAAAAGACCGATCCCGTACGAGGCTCGCAACAGCAAAGCCTAAGTACGGGACCGGTCCCAATTCACTACCTCAAGAGACTTTCAGTTCCAGACAGTCTCGACAGAAACCGGGACGACGCCAGCACGGCGGAACCCGAGCAGACTTGCCGCGCCCATTGACACATCGACAATCCGCCCCCGGATGAAGGGGCCGCGATCCGCGACAGTCAAAATCGCCGAGCGATGATTGACCAGATTTGTCACCCGCAAGCGCGTCCCGAAAGGAAGCGACCGGTGCGCACAGGTCATTTCATGCGGAGCCCGGTAAAAGGATGCCCGCCCCGTCCAGCTCTGCGCATCTGCCGCGGCAGCCGTGGAAAGTAGAGCAAGCGCTCCCAGCATTAATCTCTTCAATACAACCACTCCAGTTAACACTACTCTGTCCGCTCTGGCCGGACGTAATGCGTTCTGGAAAAATTCTGTGTGTAAAGCAAGGCTTTTACTTGCATGCGACGTTTCGCCTAATCTTTCATATATATGAATTTATACGTATTTTATTACTTCAACATCCATGATTTTACACTTTACAACTATGTATACAATAAAAACTACACTTGTCGTAAAAGCTTCTTATAAGCAGAGCCGCCAGCCTAGCCATGTATAGGCCTGGCGATCGATAAAACCCGCTTTGGGCAAACGCTTGATTGGGTGGAAGCAGGAGGCGAGGTGGTCATCACCCGTCGCCACAAGGCCATCGCGCGGCTTATCCCCCGGCAGGCGCGATCAATCGCGAAGCCTGTCAGGCCGCCGCCGCGCGGATCCGGGCGCGCAGGCAAGGGATCACGTTAGATGGACTGAAAATCAAAGACCTTATCAACGGCGCAAGCTGCCGTTAGCCAAGTTCGATCAAGATTTGCGGTCAGCAGGGCAAATCATGAAAATGAGAGCTTCCCGGTATTTGATACGCTCAGCTGTTTTTAGAGCGCTTTCCGCTTGGGTGGAACCACCCAAGCGATAAGAATTCGCTCTCCATTCAAAAAATTAGAGCATGTTCTCATCGCAAAACCGCGTACACTTTTGCGGAACATGCTCTAATTCAGCAAATATTGTTCGCTGATTGTCTGGCCAAGCAGGCTATTGTCTTCGACAAAAGCCGTGATGAATTCATGCAGGCCGATCTTGAAAATATCCTTGATCGTTGCCTGCTCAAGACGTGACATAATCTGATGCGCGAATTGCTGCGCTTTGCCGGGCTCTTTTTCGCCTTTGCCAATTTCGTCCAGAAACCGCGCGATATTGTCATAGCAAGCAATCAGTGATCGCGGCATTTCCATGCGTAGAATCAAAAGGTCCGCGATCAGCCAGGGTTTGATGCCTTCGCGATAGATCCAATGATAGGCCGTCAGCGCCGAAACGGCGCGCAAAATCGCGGTCCATTGGAAGTAATCGAGCGAGCCGCCCACCGCTTCCGTCTGCGGTAAAAGCACATGATATTTCACGTCGAGAATGCGAGCCGTATTGTCGGCCCGTTCGATGTAGAGCCCCAGGCGCGAGAACCAATAGGCTTCATTTCGTAGCATGGTGCGATGCGCCGCCCCGTCGTAATCGAGCGAGATGCGCTTCACGAATTCGAGAAAGCGCGAGAGATCCTCACGGTCGTAGCGGCCGGAAGCGAGATTGCCTTGTTCAAACCGCTTGAGCTCGATCCAGGCGACATTGATCGACTCCCACACTTCGACCGTCAAGGCGGTTCGCACAGCGCGCGCGTTGGCACGCGCCCATTCAATGCAATTACAGATCGATGACGGATTGTCCGCCGCAAAAGTCAAATATTCGACGACACTTGCCTCTTCCATCGCGGCTTTGGTGTCACGGAAACCTTCCGCCGCGCCAGTGGCTTCAAGCGCGCTTTCCCATTCAGTCCCCGTATCGGAATAAGAATTTGGCAGAGCCGAGAGTCTCAGTGTCGCCTCGACGATGCGCGCCACGAAATCAGCGCGCTCCATATAGCGGGCGAGCCAGAAGAGGTTATCGGCCGTGCGAGAAAGCATGATCTATCCCGCGGGCTCTTCAACGATCCAGGTGTCCTTGGTGCCGCCGCCCTGGCTTGAATTCACGACCAGCGAACCTTCCTGCATGGCGACACGCGTCAGGCCGCCCGGCACCACACGGATACCATCGGATCCGGAAAGAACGAAAGGCCGCAAATCGACATGGCGCGGCGCGATACCCGATTCGAAAACCGCCGGACAGGTCGAGAGTGCCAAAGTCGGCTGGGCGATGAAGTTCTCCGGGTTGGCGCGGAGTTTCAAAGCGAATTCCTCGATCTGCGCTTTGGCCGCATGCGGCCCGACGAGCATGCCGTAGCCGCCAGATCCGTTGACCTCTTTGACGACGAGCTCGGGCAAATGTTCGATGACATAACCCAAAGCATCGGCTTCACGGCAGCGCCAGGTCGGCACATTATCCAACAACGCTTTCTCGCCGAGATAAAAGGCGATGATCTCAGGCATGTAAGTATAGACCGCTTTGTCGTCAGCGACGCCTGTCCCGACCGCGTTGGCGAGTGTAACATTGCCAGCGAGATAGGCCCGCATGAGGCCGCTGACGCCGAGCGCCGAATCCGGCCGGAACGCTTCGGGATCAAGGAAATCATCATCGATACGGCGATAGATGACATCGACACGCCTTGGTCCGCGCGTGGTCCGCATATAGACAATATCGTCCTGGACGAGGAGGTCGCGGCCTTCGACCAATTCGATGCCGAGCTTATCGGCCAAGAAGGAATGCTCATAATAAGCAGAATTATATTGGCCTGGCGTCATAAGCGCGATGACAGGCTCGCGCCCGGCACCCGGCGGCGCGACAGAGCGCAATGAGGCGAGCAGCACATCGGGGTAATTTTCAACCGGCGCGACCTGATGCTCGGCGAAGAGATTGGGGATCAGACGCATCATGACTTCGCGGTTTTCGAGCATATAAGAGACACCCGATGGCGTGCGCACATTGTCTTCGAGAACATAAAACTCATTCTCACCAGTACGGACGAGATCGATCCCCGCGATATGAACAAAAACTCCATGCGGCACACGGGCGCCGGCCATCTCCGGCCGGAAATGCGGATTGGAGAGGATGATATCGGCTGGCACTTTGCCGCTTTTGAGAATCTCTCGCGGCCCGTAAATATCTGCGAGAAAGAGATTGATCGCTTTGACTCTCTGCACCAGACCGGCCTCCAGCCGGTTCCACTCCCGGCGGCTGATCAGGCGCGGGATGATGTCGAAAGGGATCAGCCTCTCGGCCGCATCCTTATCGCCATAGACGGCAAAGGTGATCCCGATCCGGCGGAACATCAATTCAGCATGTGAACGGCGAGACTCGAGAAGGTCCGGCGGCGCCTCGGCAAGCCAGCGGGCGATCTTTTGGTACAGAAGGCGGGAGGCACCGTCCGGAAAGGTCATCTCGTCGAAACACGACCCCGGTTTCAAAATCCCGCACCCCTATGACTGTTGTCACAAATTATTTGCGCCGCACGCTATTTTTGCTGGCGCAAAGTCTCACATACATAAACAATACCAGAGGTGATTTGCGGTGTCTGTGAGTCGATACGCTGTATAGTTAGAAATTAAATTTGTTCCGATGGCCGTAAGCCCGGCTCAAGCTTAGCGGCGCCAATATACCTTGTTGGCTGCTCCCCGCTTCTTGAAACGAAGTGAGATATGACGCCAGCACTCTCGTAAAAGAGTCGAAGTAATTGATTTATAGCGCGGTTATTTAAAACCTTCTCTCATCCGCCTGCCGGTGAACGTGCATGAGTCCCGTCGCTGCCTTTAAATTCATATCGCAGATCGATCCCTCGGGCACGGAATGTCCTAAAGTCATTTCCATATCTCAGATTTTGAGAACAGTCACTGTTTTGGCTCTGCTCGCATTAGCCATCACCATTTTCAGCCTCTCAGCCTCGCTCAATGGCGTAACCTAGCGGTGGCTTCGCAGCAGAGAGCTTAGCCTCACTAAACAATCCACTGCATCTTTCCGGTGAAGCCTTTATAATGGAAAGGTGGCAAACCCCGGAAGATTACACGTGAGAGCTTTGAGCAAGCTTTTACCAATAGCCCTGCTGATCTTTCTGAGCAGCAGCCCGGCAGCGATTGCGCAATTCGCGGGCAACGGATCTTGGTTGGAACGATGGTTCAGCCCTGCCCGGCCGCAAGGCCAAGATCTGCAACCCCAATATCAGCCGCCTTTGCCGAAGCGCAAAGGAGCCCGGCCGAAACCGGCACAAAATGCAACCCCGGATAAACCCCCGGTCACTCCGACGTATTTCGTCGCCGTCCTTGGCGACAATCTAGGGCAACTGATGGGACAAGGATTGACGGACGCCTTCGCGGGCCGTCCGGAGATTTCGATTATGCTCAAAGGGCGTGATAACTCGGGTCTCGTGCGCGATGACTTCTACGATTGGCCGAAGGCGGTCCATGATCTCCTTGCCAGCGGCGAGAAAATCAATATGGCCGTCATGCTCATTGGCAGCAACGATCATCAGCCAATGCGCATCGGGAACGTCACCTATGAGCCAGGCTCTCCCCAATGGATCGAAATTTACACAGCGCGCATTGCTGAGATCTCGAAGGCCTTTCGTGAGAAAAACATTCCACTGATCTGGGTCGGATTGCCAATTGTCAAAAGTGATCGGCTTTCGGCGGATTTTCTCACATTCAACGATTATTTTCGCGAGCAGGCCGAAAAAGCCGGAGCTGCCTATACCGATATTTGGGAAGCCTTCGAAGACGACCACGGGCAATATGATCCGTTCGGTCCCGACGTGAATGGCCAGACGGTTCGCATCCGGACCGTGGACGGTGTTAATTTTACCAAGGCGGGTGCGCGCAAGCTCGCGCATTTTGTGGAGGCCGACATCCGGCGCGGGCTCGATGCAACGGAGCCGCAAGTCGATCCAGCCGTCGTTACCGTCCCCGCGGATAACACGGCGGCGCCAGCAGCTCCAGCGGTCCCTATAAAGCCAATCGCTGGTCCAGTCTTACCTTTAACGGGCCCTGTTTCCTCTCCCGGCGGTCAGCTTGCAACGCGGGTCAAAGTTGAGGCGGGCGGTGCCAGCCCGGCCTTTACAGAACCCGCGCTCACAGAGGGAAAACCACCTGAGCCTAAGCCTCATCGCGCGGATGATTTTACTTGGCCTAGACCGTAACCGGCTCAAATGCGGATAGGCAGGCAGCTTTTTGATGGAAAATCGGCGCATTCGAGCTGATACCGGAAGTCCGCTCTGCCTGTGTACCAGGTATCTCTTCTCCGCTGAGGCACTGATACTTCAAACCTTGCTCCACCAGAAATAACGGCGGAGCGTGTAATGAAAATATCTAAGCTGGGATTCGGCGACGGTCTTTGCCGAACCCGGATGCTCAGGTCCATACATCACATAATTATCGACCGGCAGCCGCTTGGCTTCTTCGTCCAGAAAGCGCGATCGCAGAAGATCGGCTGAAATGCCGACATCAAGAGCTTCAGCGAACATCGTGGCATCATTATCGAAATTGGCGTTCGCCAGCATTTCCCGCAATTGCCGCGGCAAGCGATCGTAGCAATCGAATTGGCGTTTGAGCTTATTGCTCATGCCTCAGCCTTCATTCCGCGCGCGCAAGACCGGGCAAGCGCGATCATGCCTTCATCCGGAAAATCCAGATCCGGAGAAGCCCGGCGCATTTCGTATTTGACCCGATTTAACTTCATATCGCCGCTTCTTGCCTGAGATTAAGACATATCTCCCGAGGCATCTCGCGCCTGTGCACCCATTATGCCACCCTTTAGTGCCGGGTAAGCAAAAGTGTAAGTAGTTTTTGCAGCGCAACAAATTTACGCAGATTGCGCAGCTATCCCGGCCATCCTGCTCTAGCTCGTTAAATAGACTGCGTATCAACAGGTTAGCCTGGACACAGGTATGTCATATCAGGTCTCCTGGTTTCGGCCTTTTAAAAAAGCCGGTCCCGCTGGGAAAAGAAACTGGCACTAAATCCTGAGCTTCGCTGCTTTCTTTTGGCATGCCAAAGCTCGTCTCTTGACCTTCCCAGGGCATTGGTTTTCTAAAGATCGTCTTTGTTCTGTCAGAGGCGTTTCACCAAGTTATGTACTTTTGATCCGCATAGGATTTTGAGAGCGCGTTAAGCAAATGCCTTCGTCGAGCCTGAAAGCTTGGCCCAAAGATTCCGTCCTTTGAACCGTGAAAGTTCCGCCGCTCATGCTCCAAGCCAAACTCGTGACACCAGCGCCTGAACGCAATGAAGCGGAGGCAGCCGTCTTTCGAACGGAGGTGCGCCGTCTCGGCCGGCTTCTGGGTGATGTCATCCGCGAGCAAGAAGGCGAGGATCTCTTTTCGCGGATCGAGGCCATCCGGCGGGGGTGCGTCGCGACCTTCAGGGAACATACGGTAGACGCAGGCGTCGATGCAATGCTCGACAAGCTTGCGCCCAAGGAAGTCGTGAAATTCGTCACCGCCTTTACCTATTTTCTGCATCTCGTGACGATCGCCGAGGACAGGCATCTCATTCGCTCCCTGCGCAATGACGTCAACGCCCATACAGACGGGTTGCAAGAGGCCGTCAACACGCTTGCTGAAAATGGCGTGAAGCGGGATTCCCTCATCGCGCTTTTCGAGCAGGGCTTGATTTCCCCTGTGCTGACGGCGCATCCGACCGAGGTCCGCCGCCGTTGCATCATCGAACGCGAAACCGCCGTCGCGGCGCTCGCGGCGCAGACCGAAGGCGCTTTGCCGAAGGAAATCGAAGCGCTTGAAGATCAGTTGCGGGCCGAGATCACCGGCCTTTGGCAGACGCGCTTGCTGCGGCCGAAGCGGATCGCGGTTCAGGACGAAATCCTCAATATCATCGCGACGTTCGCGCGGACCTTCCTGCCGGTCATGCCAAAGCTCTACCGGACCTGGGAAAAATTGCTCCAAGTCGACCGGCTTCCGCCCGCCTTGCGTCTCGGCTCATGGATCGGCGGCGATCGCGATGGCCACCCGCTTGTGACGGCTGAAGTTCTGGTCTTTGCCTTCGACAATCAATGTCAATTCATTCTCGACCATTATCTGCATGAAGTACACAAGCTTGGCGGCGAACTCTCCACCTGCGTAACACTTGTACCGGTGACCGATGAACTTCAGGCTCTCGCCGAAGCTTCCGGTGATTGTTCCGACCACCGGCGCGATGAGCCCTACCGCCGCGCGCTCACCTATATTTATGCGCGCCTCGCTGCGACAAGGCTCGCTCTTGTTGGAAAGCTGCCTGCCCGCCAGCCGCGTGTCGCAGCGTCCGCCTATCACAATATCGAGGACTTTCTTGCCGATCTCGACATTGTCGATGCGTCGCTACGCGCGGATCGCGGCGCCCGGCTCGCCGATGGACGGCTCGGGATGCTGATCCGCGCCGTAACCTGTTTCGGTTTCCATCTATTCACAGTGGATTTGCGCCAGAATGCCGAAGTGCATGAACGCGTGGTCGCCGAACTGCTCGCCAAAGCGGGCGCACATTCGGATTATCTCGCACTCGACGAAAGCGCGCGCTGCGCGCTGCTCTCCCAAGAGCTCTCGCACGAGCGCTTGCTGCATTCGTCCTTCCTGACCTACAGCGAGGAGACCGCTTCCGAATTGGCCATCGTGCGCGAAGCCGCCAAAATCCATCAAAAGCTTGGACCCTCGGCCATCGCCAATTACGTCATCTCAAAGGCGAGTGCCGCATCCGATATTCTTGAGGTTTTCGTCCTTCTGAAAGAGGTTGGGCTCTTTACCGGAGGCGCGGAGCCGCGTTCCGCTTTGATGGTCTCGCCGCTGTTTGAATCGATCGAAGATTTGCGTCAGGCCCATCACATCATGTCAGACTTTCTGGCACTGCCGCTAGCAGATTCCATCCTGAAGACTCAGGGTCATGTGCAAGAGGTCATGCTCGGCTATTCCGATAGCAATAAGGATGGCGGCTATCTCACCTCGGTCTGGGAATTGCGGCAGGCGACAGAACGCTTGATCGCGCTTTATGCCAGTAAAGGGATCAAGCCGCAGCTCTTTCACGGACGCGGCGGCGCGGTTGGACGCGGCGGCGGCTCGAATATCGACGCTATTCTCGGACAGCCCAATCATTCAGTCGAAGGCCGCATCCGCGTGACCGAGCAAGGCGAGGTCATCGAGAGCAAATATGGAACGCCAGAACTTTGCCAGCATAATCTCGATACGCTGGTCGCGGCCACGGTGCAGGCAACCCTTCTGCCGCGCACGGATTCGCAAAGATACAATGCCTTGTTCGAAGCGCTGAGCCTGCGCGCCAATGCCGCCTATCGCAGCCTTGTCTATGAGACACCGAACTTCATCACTTATTTCCGCCAGGCGACGCCGATCCTCGAAATCGCCAATCTCCATATTGGCTCGCGGCCGCCATCGCGCAGCGCGAGCGCGGTTTCAAGCATCGAGGCGCTGCGCGCCATTCCATGGGTGTTCAGCTGGTCGCAAGCGCGCGTGATGCTGCCAGCCTGGTACGGATTCGGCACGGCCGTCGAAGATCATATGCGCGAACACCCAGAAGACCGGCCTCTGCTTCGCGATATGTATCAAGATTTGCGTTTTGCGCGCACCACCGTTGCCAATTTGGAAATGGTGCTGGTCAAATCCGACATGGATATCGGTGAACGTTATGCCGAACTCGTCGAAGATCTCGAATTGCGGCAAGCCGTCTTCGGGCGGATCAAAGACGAATGGCACCGCACGCGTGATTGGGTGCTGGAATCAACTGGCTCAACCGAGCTTCTGGCCAATGATCCCATGCTGCTTGAATCAGTCAACGGCCGCCTGCCCTATATCGAACCGCTGAACTATTTGCAGATCGCGCTGATCAAAAGATTCCGTGCCGGAGATACACTGCCCGAAGTGCAGCAGGGCATTCATCTGACCATCAACGGCATCGCCGCAGGCCTGCGCAATAGCGGGTGATTGATGCCGATCCGCGAACTGGAAAGCATCGTAAGTTTTTGACGATGCTTTGAAACGGTGCCTTCAATGCGTGAGCGATCGGCGAACCCTGATCGCACATGCGGCCTGTCTTGTTTCGCAAACACTACATCATTCCATCGATAAGGTAGCGGATACCGACACGGAATTCTTGAACATCGTCCGTTTTTTTCACGCTGAGACCTGTGCTCGATATCATATTATATGTGCCAAGGTTTACATAGCGATAGCCAACATCAAGAAAGGCATTATCGGTCAACTGGTAGGCGACACCTGCCATGAGTGCCCAGGCAAATTGGTAAGTCAGGTTCGATGAGGTGCTGTTCAAGTTAAAGTAAAACCCGTCGGTCGAAATCTGATAGGGCAAACCATTGGTCATGTACCAGCTGGTAGCCGTCTTGGTTTGCGTGAAGCTCAGGCCCGCGCCCGCACCGACATAGGGTGTCAATCCATACCAGGTCCCGAGATCAAAATAGACGTTCTGCAAAAGATCCCATTGCCTGATGCTCGCCTGCTGATAGGGCGTGCACGTGTCTGTCGCAGTTGTAACGATAATTGGCTGGCCTGTGACTGCGTTCGTCGAATTTTGTAATTGTGTGACACAAGTTATCGGGGTGCCTACACCACTTGCCTGATTGGGTTGACGGTAGTCGCCGATGAGATCGGCGCGAAGCCAACTGTTGAACTTATAACCGAAACCCAACCCCGCGCTGAAAGACGATAGCCGCGAAGTGGAGCCTGCCGTCAAATCGGATGAGATCTCGGGCATGGACTCATTCGCATAGGCAAGGTCGCCGCGAATATACCAGCCAGTTCCGAACTCGACTTTGGTCTGCGGGGTGGGATCGCCGCCAAAAAGAGGCATATCCGCTGCATTGCCTTGCGCCGCGCCCAAGCATGCGTAGATGGCTACGCCGAACCCAGCCGCCGTAATCGCATGTCCCCATTTCGACATCATCTATTTCCTCTGCTGAAAGCTCTGACGCAGGCCAGAGCTTTCGGTTTGAAAGGAAATATGAAGGATATTTCTTAAGCGCCGCTTAACCATAATCGGCGGATGTCATTTTAATCGCGGAGGCTTTATTCGCCGGGCAAAGCAGAGAAAGGAAAACCAGGTACGCGCACATAAAAAGGGCGGGCCGAAAGCCCGCCGATCTATTTTTCTGAAACGAAAACTGGTCTCAATATTTGGCGATAAGCGGCGGCGCCGGCTGCGCATAATCGGCAAACATATACCTAAAACCAATCCGGATATCGTTCGAGTAGAGCTTGAAACTCTGTCGCTCAAGGAAGCAAGACGACGTATCATTGCAAATAATCGGGTTGCTCGTAAGCGTCCCCATATTGAGATAACGATATCCCATTTCGAGTTTCAGATTGGGCGTCACGTTGAAGCTAAGCCCAGCCATCAAGGCCCAGGCGAGATTGGTCGTGACGCGGCCAGCCGAAACACCATCACCCTGCCCGATGTCAGTGATACCGGTGAAATTATGAATCGCGCCACCGACACCCGCGCCGACAAATGGCGTCACACCGTACCAGGTGCCAAGATCGACATAGCCATTGGCCAAGAACACAGTCGATCCGATATTTGCTGTGTAATTATCCGTACAAAAGGCCGCCGGGCAAAAAGCTGTGTAGCTATTCACCGACCGGTAGGCCGCGGCCGTGCGGTATTCCGCTGTGCCGTCAAACCGGATCCAATTGTTCACTTGATAGCCGACGCCAATTCCGGCCAGCGCGGAGTCGCCTACGTCCGTACTGATCCGCGTGACGGCCGGAGCCGCGCCACCCAAAGGATTGAATGGATTCAAGGTAGAGCGTGCGCTCGAAAGCTGATTGACACCAACGCCAACATCACCACGAATATACCATCCGCTGAAATTCGGAGCATAGGCGGGCTGGATAGGCGGAGGCGGAGGCAGAAGATCGGCCGCCTGGGCAATATCGGCCGCGACAAAGGCAAAGACACCCGCGCAAAGGATGGCTTTCAAACTGGCCATAAGATTATCCCCTTCTAAGGGTCGAGCACGGAAAAAGGACCCAAGACTCGACTTAATCGAAGGGAGGATGGCGGAAAGGGGTTAAGAGGCTCTTAACCCTGCCGATTAAGGTTAATCAGCAGCGGCAAGCTATTCTCCGACTGGATTTCACGCGAGCGCTGCATGCTGCGAAAGCAGCTCTCCGCTCAAAGCGGCCGCAATTAATTGCCGCGTCTCATCAATGCCATAGAGCGCGATGAAGCTGCCAAAACGCGGCCCCCGGCTTTCCCCCAGCAAAACGGCATAAAGCATATTGAACCATTCGTTCGACACACCCGGCCGCTCCGCTGTCGCACCTTTGGCCTTCAAATCCTGATAGCGCGGAATGGGCCGTGCTATATCATAAAGAGCCGTCTGAATATTTTCGGCGCTAGCGCCTTTTGGCAAATCTGCGAGCATGCTGGAAAGTTTTTCCAAAGCCTCCCGCTCGACCTCATCCGGCGCACGATAGGTTTTGGCGGGATGCACAAAATCGCGGAAATAACGCACCGCGTAAGTCACGAGCTTGTCGAGACGCGGATGCGTCTGCTGCGAGACGCTTGGCGCATAGCGGCGCAAAAATCCCCAGAGAACTTGCGGATCTTCGCTATTGGCGACCGTCGCGAGATTCAACAGCATGCCGAAGGAAATCGCTGTGCCATGGCCGCTCGCCTCGGTGCCGGTCGCTAGCAGTTCCGGCGCGGGCGGCTCAGCGGAATGAATGTGCCACACCGGGTTGCCCAGTTGCTCCTTTACCTCTTGGCGCGGATAGGCATCGAGGAAACCCAGATAATCATCGACCGTACGCGGGATGACATCGAAATAGAGCCGCTTCGCGGCCGTGGGCTTCTGATACATGAAGAGCGACAGGCTTTCCGGGCTCGCATAGGTGAGCCATTCGTCGATGGTCAGGCCATTGCCCTTCGACTTCGAGATTTTCTGACCCTTGTCATCGAGGAAGAGTTCGTAATTGAACCCCTCCGGCGCCGCACCGCCGAGCGCCTTGACGATTTGGCCCGAAAGCTTGACGGATTCAATCAGGTCTTTGCCCGCCATTTCATAATCGACGCCGAGCGCATACCAGCGCATCGCCCAATCGGGCTTCCATTGCAGCTTGCAGGCGCCGCCCGTGACCGGCGTTACGAAAACCTCCTGAGTGTCAGGGTCGTGCCAAGTGATCGTGCCGGCAGAGGAATCCGTCGCATCGATCGGCACTTGCATGACGATATTGGTTTTCGGATGGATCGGCAGAAAGGGCGAATAAGTCGCCGCGCGTTCCTGCCGGAACGTCGGCAGCATGATCGCCATGATCTCTTCATAACGCGTCAGCATCCGCAGCAGCGCCGCGTCGAAACGGCCCGACGTATAATATTCGGTCGAGGAGCCGAACTCATAATCGAAGCCGAAAGCATCGAGGAAGCTGCGCAACCGTGCATTATTATGCGCGCCGAAACTTGGATGCGTTCCGAATGGGTCCGGCACCTGAGTGAGAGGTTTGCCGAGATGCGCCGCGACCAGCTCCTTATTCGGAATATTGTCTGGAACTTTGCGCAACCCGTCCATATCGTCCGAGAAAGCGAGCAGGCGCGTTTTGATCTTGTCCTCTGTCAGCACGCGGAAAGCGTGCCGCACCATGGTCGTGCGGGCGACTTCGCCAAAGGTGCCAATATGCGGCAGGCCGGACGGCCCATAACCCGTCTCGAACAAGACTTCCGTCTGGCCTGTGCGCTCGACGCGTTTGACCAGCTTGCGCGCTTCCTCGAACGGCCATGCGTTGGCCTTGGCAAGGGCTTCATTGAACGAAAGCGGCTCCGTGGCCGGCGTTTCGGCAGAGGACATCGGGTTTCCTGAGATTTGGAAGCAGGCCAGCACTGCGAGCAGGCGGCAAGTCGTATACACTAGAGCGGGATGAGAAAAAGTGAAAGCCGGTTTTCCGCCGGCGCCTACTGCAGCTTCTTCAGGCTCAGAGGCTTCCCTTCTTTCGGATCTTTGGCCCAAGTGCTGTCTGGCTGGAGGTCGAGATGTGTCGTGTGCCCCTTGCGCGCGGTGAGCACAAGGCGGCCCGACACCAGCTGCCAGCCCATGGGATCGAAAATCACAATGCCCTGATCCCGGCACGCCGGCGCCAGCGTCGCCTTGAAACCGCCCTTTGCAGCGCGTGCCTTATCATCGAGCGTGACCATGCAGCCCGTGTCTTTGTTGCCATCGCGCAAAACAGCGTAACGGCCAGCGAGATCGCCCGGCTTGATGGCCGAGGTGATCCGGCTCGGCATGGCGGCCGTATCTCCAGTTTTGGTCTCCACCGTCTGAAAGCCGGGCGTCTTGGGCGCCGCTGCCTGCGCCATATGTTCGTTTTGCGCGAAGGCGCCGGAGACCGCCACGAGACGATAGGTCTCACCTTCCGGGCCATTGGCGGTGAAGTTACGCCCCCCTTCGCTAGCGAAATCCAGCACGGCTGCGCCGCTCTGATCCGCCAGAGCAATATGATCAGCGCTGGGCAATTCGAACGTGCCGACATGAGCCAGGATCGGCAAAGAGCGGCGGCATCCGGCCGGCATGCTGACGGAGGCGGCGCCACCAGCCGGATCGGCCCGAAGAGTCATCCGGCAGCTGCGATGGGAATCAGCCAGCGACATATACCATTGGCCCGCGGCCGCCGAGGGATTGGACAGCACGATAGCAGCCTGCGCCGCGCCAGCTAAAAATCCCATGGCGAGCCCCAAAGCTAGAGCCCTTGCTATACCTGCATATGGGTTTGGCGCGAGGCTCTGGACGTTCGGCACTTGACGCATGGCTCCCCCTTGGTCGCGGCAGTCATGACGTGATTCGCCCCGGTTTGGCTAGATCAGGCGCTGCGCCGGGGTAGAAATTGACCCTTATTTGGGGCGCGGCCAAGGCGTTTCCTCAACCGGCGTCAAAGGCCCTTTGCCGGAGGTCCACGCGGCTACATTATCGATCACGAGCTGGGCCATGGCTTGCCGCGTGTAATGTGTCGCCGACCCCATATGCGGCAGCAGCACGGTCCGTTCAGACTCGATCAGCGCTTGCGGCACGTTTGGTTCAGCCTCGAACACATCAAGACCGGCCGCCAGAATTTTGCCCGCCTGCAAAGCCTGGATCAGCGCCTCCTCGTCAACCAGCGAGCCGCGCGCGACATTGACCAAAATGCCATCTGGACCAAGCGCTTCAAGGACTTGCCGGTTCACGATGCGCTTCGTCTGCGCACCGCCCGGCGCGACAATCATGAGAATGTCGCAAGCCTGAGCAAGCGCGACAGGGCTGTCATAATAGGGATAAGGAGCTTCCGTCTGCTTGGTGCGGCCATGATAGACGATCTTGAGGCCGAAGGCTTCGGCACGCTTGGCAATCGCCTTGCCGATACGGCCGAGCCCCAAAATCCCCATCGTCCGGCCGCGCAAGGTCGCGGTCAGCGGAAACGTGCCTTGCGGCCATTTTCCGGCACGCACAAAAGCGTCGCATTGCGTGATCTGGCGCGTCGCATCGAGCAAAAGCGCCATGGCGATATCGGCCGTATCCTCATTGAGAACATCAGGCGTATTTGTCACCATGATGCCATGCGCGCCCGCGTAGGCCGCGTCAATCAGATCGTAGCCGACACCCATATGTGCGATGAGTTCGAGATTGGGGAATTTCGCGATGAACTCCGCGCTGATCTTGAAACGTCCGATGCCGCCGCTGATCAGACAGCGCACGCGATCTTTAACTTCGAGGATCTTCGCCTCCGCATCCGGCGCTTCCCAGAGCTTATGGAGCGTATGATTTTTAGAGAGCCCGTCCGCCAAAAAAGCAGTGAGCGGTACAGGCATCAGAAGTTCAAACGCGGGCATTTTTGGAACCTTTGGATTGTCATCGCGAGGAGCCATAGGGCGTGCTTTGCATGCCCGTCAGAAATAAAAAACGCCCGGAAGAAGCCGAGCTATGGCGACAAAGCAATCCGTTCCCATGCCTAATCGTTACCGCGATTGCTTCGCAGAGCCTGTCATAGAGCCTGTCCCCTGGGCTCGCAATAACAGTCGCGGAAGCAGTCGCGGAGGAAAAACCAGCGGGTTAAAAACACGGCTCATCCGTGAGAGAGATTTGACCGGCGCTGGCGGTAGAGTGCAAGCACACCGATGAGCCCAAGCCCGCCCGCCATGAGTGAAAGCGATTGTGGGACAGGCGTGACCGTCAAAGACGGATCCACATAAGTCTGAAAAAGCAGACTTCCGGTGTCAGCCTTATAACCGCGTGGTACGTTTTGAAAAAAGACGCCGCCAGCGTAGGTGGCCGGACTGGTGGCACCAATAGAAAAGGTAGTGGCAGATGACGGAACCAAGAGGAAAGCGAGTTGCTCACCGGCACTTACTGTCAAATCCGACGGCGCCAAGTTGAACGCGTAAAAGCTATTGGCTGTCAGGCCCAATGCGCTCACTGAGTTGGACGAATCCGCCAATAATGACGACGGCAGACCTTGCGAATTCACGCTATAAATATCTAAAGTGACATTGCCGTTTCCAGTAGAATTCGTGAAATAGACATCAATCGAATCCAGTTGGCCCGCTATACCCACCTTGAAGCTCTGCCCGATGAGTTGGCTGGTCGAATCTATAGGGTAGAATCCCGGCGATGATCCGTCTTGCTGATCGAGGACAGGGGAGGCCTTCGCGGCATCCATTTCGATAACGGCTAGACCGCACAAAGCAAATGAGACAAGTGCCAGCCGGCGAAAAAACGATCCAAGATCCATATTATCAAATCCTTGTACGAACGCGATACGAGGAAATGACAGCTAAAGAAGCCAGATAACAAATATATGACAGAAACGATGCAGCACTCAGCGGCATCAATTTTCGCGATCGATCGCGCTTTCATGCCAGCGTCCGAGCAAGAGCTGCGACAGAGCTGACAGCAATCCGTAAATAGCGAGTCCTGTGAGCGAGATCAAAGTCAGAGCCGCGAACATGCGCGGGATATTCAGACGGTAGCCCGCCTCGACAATGCGAAAGGCGAGCCCGGCGCTTTGCCCCCCCGCGCCCGCTGCGAGTTCCGCCGCGATGGCCCCGATCAGCGCCAATCCGCCGCCAATCCGCAAACCGGCCATGAAATAAGGCAAAGCCGCCGGGATCCGCAGCAAGAAAAGCTCTTGCCACGCCGAAGCACGATGCAGCCTGAAAAGCTCAACGAGATTCTGGTTGGTTGAGGCAAGCCCAACACTGGTATTGGCAAGGATCGGGAAGAAGGCGACGAGAAAAGCGCAGGTAAGCACAGCGGTTCCCGCATCGAGCCACACCAAAAGCAAAGGCGCGATCGCAATGATGGGCGTCACCTGCAAAATAACAGCGAAAGGCAGAAAGCTTCGCTCGACCCAGGTCCAGCGCGCAAAGAGGATCGCGAGCACCGCCCCTCCAGCGACCGCCGCCGCCAAAGCGCCAAATGTGATTTTCAAAGTGACAAGCAGCGAATCGAAAAGCGTAGCGCGATCTTGATAAAGGGTCGCCGCGATGAGGCTTGGCGCGGGCAATTGGTAGGGCGGGATATCCGCGATCCGCACGATAGCCTCCCAAGCCGTAAGCGTCACAAGGCTCACGAGCAATGGAGGGCCATAGCGGCTAAAAGAGCGGGAGAGAGATTGAGAAAAACTCATTTGGCCTCCGCGCCGAGGTTTTGCGCCATGGCCGCTTGCAAGGCGGCCGATGTTTCCGCGCAAAGCGCGCCATAGGCCGGGCTCAGGCGAAAAGCCTCATTGCGCGGCAGATCTGGCGCAATCGCAATTTCCTTGACGATGCGTCCGGGCCGCGATGCCATGATGGCGATCCGTGTCGAGAGGTAGACGCTCTCGAAGACCGAATGTGTGACGAAGACGATCGTTGTCCCAAGCTCTTGCTTTAGCCGGATGAGATCGTCATTCAAACGAAACCGGGTGATTTCATCGAGCGCGGCGAAAGGCTCATCGAGCAGCAGCAAGGCCGGTTTCAATACCAAAGCCCGCGCGATCGAGACACGCATGCGCATGCCGCCCGATAATTCGCGCGGATAGGCTTTGGCGAAGCCTGAAAGGCCGACAAGCGCCAGTGCCTCTTCGACAAGCGGCGCGGCCTTGGCGCGTTTCTCTTTTTTTAGGCGCAGCGGCAGATCAACATTATCGAAGACCCGCGCCCAAGGCATCAGTGTCGGTTCCTGAAACACAAAGCCAATGTCGGAGATCAGCTCTGGAATAGGGCGCGTGATGCTGCCCCCTGACGCTTTTTCCAATCCGGCAATCAAGCGCAGCACTGTTGACTTGCCGCAGCCGGACGGCCCGAGTAGCGTCAGAAACTCACCGGCCCCAACATCAAGGTCGAGCCCTGTGAGGGCCAATGTTCCAGTCTTGAAAGTCTTGCCGACGCCGCGCAAGGCAACCAGGGTTTGTGTCATGCGCGCTCATCCCTCCCCTTAAGGGGAGGGTGCCGCGACAACGGTGGGTGGGGGCAGGAAAGTAACGTCACGTCAGTTTTGACTTATGGCTTCGGCTTCTGATCCACGCCCACGCCCTTATCGATAAAGGCCAGCGTATAGGCGCGCTTATAATCGAGATCGGCCTTGAACAAACCCGCAGCCACCATTTTATCGAAAAAGCTTTTCATGCGGGCGTCCGTCATCGCACCGACGCCCAGCTTCAAAGAATCGCCTGAATCGACAATGCCGTCTTCGCGCAGTTTCAAGACTGAATAAGCGAGCAGATCGTCGCTGATATCGGGATTGTCTTTCTTGATGAGCGCATTGGCGGCTTTGTTGTCGCCGTAGATATAGTGATACCAGCCGATGATCGAAGCATCTACGAAGCGTTGCACAAGCTCGGGTTTTTTCTCGATCAGATCGCGGCGCGCCTCAATCGTCGTCGAATAGGAATCATAGCCATAATCGGCGAGCAGAAAGACATTGGGTTTGAACTTGCCCTCGCGCTCGATCTCATAAGGTTCAGACGTCGCATAGCCTTGCTCGATGGAGTTTTTATCGGCCAGAAATGGCGCCGCGTTGAAATTATACGGCTTGATCTTGTCTTCGCTGAATCCATAAGCCGCCTTCAGCCATTGATAGACCGAGACGAGCGCATCCTTGCCGATAAAAGCCGTCGCCTTCGGCAGATCGGTGAATTTGTCGAAGCCAACGCCCGGATGCGAGAGCAATACGATCGGGTCTTTCTGAAACATCGAAGCGATGGCGACGATCGGAATGCCCTGCTGCGCGGCATCGAAGGCCTGGATCATATTCGCGCCCATGTTGAAATCGATGCGCCCGGCGGCCAGCAGCAGCCGGTTATTCACCTGCGGGCCGCCTTGCAAAATCGTTACATCGAGCCCGTATTTGGCGTAGGTGCCATCGGCCACGGCCTGATAGAAGCCGCCATGCTCAGCCTCAGCCCGCCAATTGGTGGCGAAGGTCACTTTATCGAGAGCCAAGGCCGCGGCGGTTTGGCAGAGGATAAAAACAATGGCGAGCAGGCGGTTCATATCGATCCTCTGATGCATCTTTCCCCCTCGCCCTTCGAGACGGCAGCTTGCGCTGCCTCCTCAGGGTGAGGGCAATCGAGCCGGTTCCTCGGGAATAGGATCAAGCAATGCAATTGTGAATAGAATATCTATATTGCCGGGCCTGTCTAATGTCTCAGAGGCGAAACCGATCGATGCCATCACTCCCCACCCGCTTCTGGGCGGATATGACCTGGACCGATTTCCAAACAGCCGATATGGCCGAGACCATCGCCGTTCTGCCCGTCGCGGCGGTGGAACAGCATGGGCCGCATCTGCCGCTTGGCGTCGATAGCTTTATCACGGAAGGCTATTTATCGCGGGTCGTGGCACGCCTGCCGGACGATCTGCCGGTTTTGTTTCTGCCGACGCAGACCATCGGCGTATCGATCGAGCACATGGATTTTCCAGGCACGCTCAGCCTTTCGGCCGCGACGCTCATCCAAACCTGGATCGAACTTGGCACCTGCGTGCATCGCGCGGGCTGCCGCAAATTGGTGCTCGCCAATGCGCATGGCGGCAATGTGCCGGTCCTTGATGTGGTCGCGCATGAATTGCGCGCGCGGCTCGGCATGTTCGTGGTGATGGCAACGTGGCATCGTTTCGGCTACCCGGATGGGCTTTTTTCAGAGGCTGAGAAGCTGCATGGCATTCACGCGGGCGATATCGAAACCTCGCTGATGTTGAGTTTTAGGCCAGATCTCGTGCGGCGTGAGCGGTTTGAGAATTTCCCGTCCGAAAGCGCCGCGTTTGAGGCCGATTTCGCATGGCTGCGCGCAGGCCGCCCGACAGGCTTTGGCTGGATGACGCAGGATTTGTCAGTCACGGGCGCGATGGGAGACGCGACAGCTGCGAGTGCCGAGAAGGGTGAGGCCAGCGCCGATTATGGCGCGACGGTCTTTGTCGAATTGTTGCAGGATGTCGCCGGCTTCGATCTCAAGCGGCTGGCGAAGGGGCCTGACCTAAATGAAGGGGCCAAATCTAGATATTGAAGCTTCTTATCAATCGGCCGGGAAAACCATGGACCGCAAAGTATTGGT
>Ga0116230_10001412_pt1 | contig 22766 bp, 17 predicted proteins | sample S1TSphfallax_3_FD_88678 | JGI IMG/M metagenome (GOLD analysis project Ga0116230, IMG submission 88678) | Host-associated microbial communities from peat moss isolated from Minnesota, USA - S1T2_Fd - Sphagnum fallax MG | ecosystem: Host-associated > Plants > Peat moss > Unclassified | place... | reverse complement strand
CGCGAGGACGATGTTCTGTTGGGCTAGATCACACTTCATATTGCGTTCCTCTGCGGCCTCAAAGTCCCTGCTTCGTACGCTGCCGTCGGATCGGTCGCCCGCGCGTGCAGCTTCTTCTTGGACGTGCGGGGCGGGCGGTTGTCAGCCTGTCCCGCACGCCTTTCTGCCCATCGGCGAGGGCGCTTGCCTGTCGGGCCCGCCGGAAAAGCCTGGAAAGCTCAGGCCACCGTCAGCGGACGTCGGCCAGCCGCGCCCGCAGCTTGCGCGTCGCGCGGAAGAGCGTGTTCTTGGCGGTCTCCTCGGTAGTGGAGAGCATCTCGCCGATGGTGCGCAGCTTCAGCCCCTGATAGTGCTTCAGCTCGAAGACGGTGCGTTCGCGCGGCGTCAGCTCGCCCAGCGCGTCCTGGATGGCGAGGTGCAGGGTCTTGCGCTCCAGCTCGCGGGCCGGGTTGGCGCCGGCGCGGCCATCGGTCAGGTTGGCCAGCAGGTCGATCTCGCCCCCGGAGCCGTCCAGCGCCGTGGACGCGTCCTCGCGGCGGCTCTTGCGCCGGCGCAGCTGGTCCAGGCACAGGTTGGTTACGATCCGGTACAGCCAGGTGTAGAAGGAGCACTCGAAGCGGAAGTTGGACAGGTGCCGGTAGGCCTTGATGAAGGCCTCCTGGTGCACGTCCTGCGCGTCCTGCTCGTTGCCGAGCATGTGCAGGGCCAAGCGCAGCACGCTGCGGTCGTAGCGCCGCACCAGCGAGTCGAAGGCGCTGCGTTCGCCCTTCTGCGCCGCGCGGATCAGCTCGTCGTCTTCGGCGCGCTGTAGCTGGCGCGCCTCCATCTGCTCGGCGGTCAGCTTGGCGCGGCCGCCGGTGCGGGTCTCGGGTTGGGCGGCGGCCTTGGGCATCGCTGAGGCTAATGAGGCGGAGGCCAATATTCCGGCTGCAACCAATTTTACCTCGCCCGCCGCCACCTGGCCTTCCAGCAGCCCCAACGCAAATGGGCTGGGGCCCCGGCGCAGGGACGTGCCCTTACCCGCGTTGGAGACACTCGGGCCATACATACCGCCCGACCGGCCTTGGCCCGAAAGCCCGCCTTGTCCTGACCCGCCTAATCGTGAAAGGACGATCGCGTCGCTGCTGCTCATGCTTGTGCTGACTCCGGAGTCAGATGCCTGCTGCAATGTCCGACGCACGGCCCGGAAAAAGGTGAGCCGCCAAGGTGAGGGGCAGAGGTGAGCGGCGAGAGAACGCCAGCCGCGCCGGCGCAGGCGATTTGGGTAGACTAAGGGCGATGCCGACCTCCGCACGCCTGTTCGACGACGCCGTTGCCTTCGACGATGATGCCGTGGCCGACGCCGTGGCCACCGCCCCGGCCCCGGCCAGCCCGGCCGGCTGGGTGACCGCCCACTGCGATGGCGGCGCTCGCGGCAACCCCGGCCCCGCCGGCTACGGCGCGCTGGTGCAGGATGAGCATGGCGCGGTGCTCGCCGAGCTCAGCGAGTTCCTGGGCCACCGCAGCAACAACTTCGCCGAGTACGCCGGCCTGCTCGGCGTGCTGCAGTGGACGCTGGACCACGGCCACCGCCGTCTGCGCGTCGTCTCCGACTCCCTGTTGATGGTGCGCCAGATCGAGGGTAAGTTCAAAGTCAAATCCCCCGACCTGCTGCCGCTGTGGCAGGAGGCCCGGCGGCGCATCGCGCAGCTCGACCAGTTCCAGATCAGCCACGCCCTCCGCCACAAGAACAAGGCCGCCGACCGGCTCGCCAACCAGGCCATGGACCGTGGGCGATAGGAGACAGACGACCTAGAAGAAAAGGGGAAAGCGGAAAAAGGGGAAGCGGTACGTCACCGAAGAAAGGCCCGGTTTTTCCCCTTATCAGGTCGTCACCGCGGGGATAGGCGAAGCATCACAACGTTTGGGCGCGACGTGCGTTCAACGCATAGAGCACAGGGCACAAAACAGGGCACAACAACCAGGAGGCTGGATGCGACGGGGCTGGGCTGCGAACACAACGGGGATCGCAACAACAGGGATCGCGACGATGCTGTGGGGCTGGGCCGCGGGCGCACCGGCGTGCGCAGCCGCGAGCAACTGGGCCCAGCAGTCGCAGCCGGCCGCGCTGCAGACGGTGCGCGCGGCCGTGGCCTCCGAGCTGGCTGCGGCCCAGGCCGACCACATGGTCTGGATGTACCGCGACCACGACGTCACCGACGGCAAGGACGCGGTCTACCTGACCGTCGAGACCCCACAAGGCACGCTGCGCCGCATGGTTGAGCTGAACGGCCGGCCCGTCACCCCGGCCGAGGAGCAGGCCGAAACCCAGCGCATCAACCAGTACGTGCATGACCGCGAAGCCCTGGCCCGCGCCCATAAGAACTCCACCCACGACGACGACCAGGCCACCAAGCTGCTCAAGATGCTGCCCGACGCCTTCGTCTGGAGCATCGGCTCGGACTCCCCGGAGGCCGTGACCCTGAACTTTGAGCCCAACCCGGCCTTCCACCCGCCCGACATCGAGGCCCGCGTGCTCGGCGCCATGGGCGGCCAGATGGTCGTCACCCATCGCGGCGACCGTATCGCCACCCTGCGCGGCAAGCTGCTCAGCGAGATCGTCTTCGGCCTGGCTATGTTCGGCAAGCTGGATAAAGGCGGCACCTTCGACGTGGAGCGGCGGCAGGTGAGCGGCGGCTACTGGGAGATCACTGAGAGCCATGTGCACATCGGGGGCCGCGCCCTGTTCTTCAAGACCATCGGCCAGCAGGAGGACGAGGTGAAGACCGACTGGCGGCCCTCGCCCGACTCCACCCTGGCGGGCGCACAGCAGACCCTCAGCCGCCCCTCCGGCCGGTCCGCTATAGCTGGGAATTGATGGCTGGAAATTGAGGCGCGCGACTGGACCCGCGCCGGCGAACGATTTCGCATCCCACCGCGGCCCTGGAGAATCTAAACTGGACGTGATGACCACAAGTTCACCTGCGAAGACGGCCCGTGCCGCGAGCGTGAGGGCACTCGCCTCGGTTCTCGCGTGCGTCGCTGGGCTGCCGGCCATGCTCGGGGCCCAGACCGTGCATGACCCGTTGCCCTCCGCGCCCAGCGCGATCCTGTCCCGCATCCACGGGCAGCCCCGGCCCGAGCAGGCCGCCGGCTCGGCAGCCAGCGCGCGGGCGCAGCAGGATGAGGCGCTCGGCCGCCCCGCCGGCTCCGGCTATGTCTTCCAGGCGCCCGCGACCACGCCCGGTCCCGGCGGCGAGCCCATCGAGCAGGCCCAGCCCGGCGTGCTGCGCCTCAGCCTGGACGATGCCATCGCCCTCGGCCTCACGCGCAATGTGCGCCTGAAGTACGACTACGCCAACCAGCGCGAGGACAAGGGCTTTACCCTCAGCGTCATCAACGTGCTGGTGCCCAACCTCACCCTCGACGCGCAGAGCAGCGCACAGGAGCTCAACCTCGCGGCCATGGGCTTCAAGCCGTCGCTGCTCTCCAGCTTCGGCCTCGCCCCCGGCTCCATCCCGCTGATCGTCAAGGTGAACACCACCCAAGCAGAGCTCCGGCTCAACCAGGTGCTCTTCAACGTCAGCGACTATGAGCTCTATCGCGGCACCAAGAATGAATCCCATGTTGTCGACCTGGCCACGCTCAGCGACCGCGGCGACGTAGTGCTGGCGGTCGCCATGGCCTACCTGCAGGTGCTCGCCGACCAGGCCAACCTGGCCAATGCCGAGGCCCAGGAGCGCAGCGCCAGGACGGTCGCCGAGCAGGCCCGCGCCAAGCGCGATGCCGGCGTGGGCATCAACCTCGACGCCCTGCGCGGGCAGGTGCAGTATGTGCAGCAGCAGCAGCAGACCGAGGCCGCGCGGACCCAGCTGGCCAAGGACAAGATCCAGTTGTTGCGCATCGCCGGCCTGCCCGCCGGCCAGACGCTGGAGCTGACCGATGTGGCGCCCTTCGCCGAGCTGGCGGAGATGGACCTGGACCGCGCCCGCGCCACCGCCTACATCCACCGCAAGGACCTGCTCGGGCTGCAGGAGCAGATCGAGCTGACCGTGCGCGAGTCGAAGGCGGTCAAGACCCAGCGCCTGCCGACGCTCGCCTTCAACGGCTACTACGGCGTGGTCGGGCTCACCACCGGGATGTACCACGGCTCGTTCGTGGCCGAAGGCACCCTGAACGTCCCTCTCTTCAATGAGGCCTCGCAACGCGGCCAGGAGGAGGTAGTGAGCGCGCAGCTTCTCGCCCTGCGCCAGCAGGAGGCCTCGCTGCGCGTCACCGTAGAGGCGCAGATCCGCTCCTCCATGCTGGACGTGGAGGCCGCCGAGCAGCAGGTCAAGGTCGCGCAGAGCAGCGTCGGCCTGGCCCAGCAGGAGCTCGCCGACGCCCGCGACCGCTTCGCCGCCGGTGTGGACGACGACCTGCCCGTGGTCGACGCCGAAGCCTCCGTCGCCCAGGCCCAGTCGCAGCTGGTGCAGTCGCTCTTTCAGTTCAACGTCGCCAAGCTGCAGCTGGCCCGCGCCACCGGCGTGGTCGAGACGCGCTATCGCACCTACCTGGGGAAGTAGCCCGCGCTAGCCATACGAGGATGCCACCGTGGCCCGAAGCAAGCTGCTGTTGAGCTGGTCTGGCGGCAAAGACAGCGCCTGGGCGCTGCATCTGCTGCGCAGCCAGCCAGGCTACGTCCGGGACTACGAGGTCGTCGGCCTGCTCACCACCGTCAACCGGCACTTTGGCCGGGTCGCGATGCATGGCTTCCGCGAGTCTCTGCTGGAGCAACAGGCCGCGGCCGCCGGCCTGCCGCTGTGGAAGGTGCCGCTGCCCTGGCCCTGCTCCAATGAGGTCTACGAAGCGTGCATGGCCGAGGCCTTTGCCCGCGCGGTCGCCGCCGGCATCGCGGCCATCGCCTTCGGCGACCTCTTCCTCGAAGACATCCGCGCCTATCGCATCGCCCAGCTCGCCGGCACAGGGCTTGCGCCGCTCTTTCCCTGCTGGGGAATGCCCACCGCCGCGCTGGCGCAGGAGATGGTCGCCGCCGGCCTGCGCGCGCATCTGGTCTGCGTCGACCCGCGCCAGCTCGACCGCCGCTTCGCCGGTCGCGCCTTCGACGCCGCCCTGCTCGCCGAGCTGCCCGCCTCGGTCGACCCCTGCGGCGAGCGCGGCGAGTTCCACACCTTCGTCTCCGCCGGGCCATGCTTCTCCGGTAGCATCCAACTAGCGCATGGCGAGATCGTCGAGCGCGACCACTTCGTCTATGCAGACCTGCTCCCGGCCATGCTCCCAGCCACCACGCTCACGGCTAGCTGAGTATCGCTTCGGCCGCCGCGCCCTCCGCCGGCTTGCCCACCTGCTGCCGCTGCTAGCGATGCTGCTTCCGGGCGGCGCACCGGCGCAGGTGCTCGCGCGCCCCGGCTGGGCCGGCAGCGGCGTCAGCGTAGAGCCCTGGTGGACGCGTGCGCTCTTCTATCGGCTGGATGTGCGCCGCTTCCAGGACTCCAACGGCGATGGCATCGGCGACGTGGCCGGCGTGACCCAGCGGCTGGACTACCTGCAGTCCCTCGGCGTCGACGCTCTGCTGCTGCGCGGCCTCCAGCCAGAGTCGCCCGCCGGCTTCGATGAGCTGACTCGCGCGGCCACCGAACGCCACCTGCGCGTGCTGGTAGAGCTCGACCCCAGCGGCAACCCGAGCGGCAAGCCGGCCGCCGCGGACGACGCTCACTTGCTCGGCGCGGCCCGGCTGTGGCTTGGGCAAGGCGCCGCCGGCATCTTCTTCCGCATCGGCAGCCTCACCGGCTCGGCCGACGACGAGACCCGCGCCGCCGGCCTTCTACGCCAGCTACGCGCGCTCACCAACAGCTTTCCCGGCCAGCGCATCCTCATGGCCGACACCCTGACGCGCAACTCCACGCCGGAGGACGTCGCGCTCGCCGGCGCGCTGGCCGCCTCCGCGCAACTGATCGCCGCACCGCCTGTGGTCACCGCCGGGCAGGACGCCGGCGGCCTGCGCCGGCAGATGCTCTTCCGCCTGGGCGATGCCGCCAGTAACAACGGGAGTCGTGGGACGCGCCCGCTGCTGCGCGTTACGCTGCCGTACGCAGCCCAGCCCTACGCAACGCAGGCTGCCGCTATACCTGCAATCGCGGCGCCTGCAACCGCAGCGTCTGCAACGATGGCGCAAGCAGCCGAGCGGCAGGACGGCCTCGCCCGCACCATCGCGCTTCTGTTGCTGGCGTCCCGCGCCGCGGTGCTGCTGGAGAGCGGTCAGGAGCTCGGCCTGCTCGCGGCCAAAGACGGCTCCATGCCGCTGATGCAGTGGACCCGCGATGACATCACCCACGCCCCGCCGCCGCCCGCACCCCCCGCGCCCGCGCCGCTGCCCGACCGCAATGAGGGCTTCCATCCCTACGTGCCGCCACTGCCGCGCACGCTGCTGCCCGCACCCACGCTGCCGGAGGTCATGCTCTCCGATGCACCGCCGCCGCTGCCGCCCGAATACCGCCCCGGCTTCACCGCCGCCGCGCTCGACCCCGCGCTCGCGGCCGCGCTTGCACCCAACGGGGCGACCCACAGCGTCAGCGTGGAGGACGCCGACCCATCCTCGGTGCTCAACCTCTACCGCCGCCTCATCCAGCTGCGCAACGGCAGCACCGCGCTCGGCGGTGGCCAGCAGATGCTGCTCAACGAGGATGCGCTGGGCGCGCTGGTGTGGATGCGCCGCGCAGGCCCGGGCAGCGGCGGCACCAGCTCGGCGCGCGCCTCCACCGTCGTCGCCGTCTGCAACCTCTCGGCCGCGCCGCTGCACCTGGCGCTGGACGCCGACCTGAAGGCCGCGCGGCTGCCCACCGGGATGATGCGCAACCTGCTCGCCGACCAGATGCCCGCCCGGCCCGCGCAGCGCCCCATGCAGAGAACCGTCCAGAGCACCAACGACGTCACGGTCGCACCCGACGAGGTCTTCCTCGGCGAGCTATACCGCTGAGCTGTACCTCTGAGCCGCACCACTGAGCCCTTGCCGTTTACGGCATCGCCGGGTACGCCGCCACCACCCGGTCGAAGACCGCGTCCCAGGAGCACTGCATGGCGTAGCGGCGCGCCGCTACGCGCATCGCGGCGAAGCTCTCCGGCGCGGCCAGCGTGTCCAGGATCGCCTGCGCAAACAGCGCATCCGGCACGATGCGGCCGGTCTCGCCGTCGCGCACGATGTGCGCCGGCCCGCCCTCGGGCGTCACGATCGCCGGCACGCCGCTCGAGAGCGCCTCCAGCACCACGTTGCCGAAGGTGTCCGTATGCGAAGGGAAGACCAGCAGGTCCATGTTGGCGTAGGCCTCGGCCAGCGCCTCGCCGCGCAGCACGCCGGCCAGCTGCACGCCGGGGATCGAGCGGCGCAGCATATCGTCCTCGGCGCCATGGCCCACGATCAGCCACCGCGCCACCACGCCGCGCGCGCGCAGCTCGGCGTCCACCCGCGGCAGCAGGGCCACGTTCTTCTCGATCGAGAGCCTGCCCACATAGCCCAGCACCAGCTGCCGGTCGTCGGCCGTGCGGGTGCGCTGCACCGGCGAGAACACCCCGGTCTCCACCCCCCGCTGCATCAGGTGGAACGGCTTGCCCACCTTGGCCTCCAGCATCGCGCACAGCTCCGGGTTGGGCGCATAGAGCACGCTGGGCACATGGTAGAAGCGCCCGACCGCGCTCAGCGTCGCCGCCTCCACCAGCGCTTCGATCCTGTGCCCCAGCGACTGGTTGATGTGCTGGGTCAGCCAGCCCATCCGCCGCCCCGCGTACTCGTGCACGTTGGTGTGCCAGCTGGCCACCAGCGGCACCTTCAGAATCCAGGCGAAGTATGCCCCGAAGATGCCCAGCTCGCTGGGTCCGGTGATGTGGATCACCTCCGGCTGGAACGCCCGCACGGTGGAGGAGATCAGCCCGGAGTAGCGGAAGAACAGCGGGTCGAAGTACAGGTCGCGCTCCAGCTGCACGGCCAGCGGCGAGCGGCCCAGCTCGAGCCCCTGCACCGTGCCCTCCGGCTTGCAGCGGCGCGAACGCTTGCCCGCGCGCACGCACAGCATCGGCAGGCCGCGGCGGCGTGCGTAGGCGACGAAGTTGCGGCTGGTGTGCGCAACGCCGTTGACCTCATGGAAGCTGTCCGGGAAGAACGCGATTCGGGGTGTGCGGGGCGGCTCCGGCATTCGCTGGTTATGCTACCAGCGCCGCGTTGCACAGGCGTCGCCGGCCACCGCCGTAACCTTCCCTTCAAGCGGACGGTGTAGGCTGCAAAGCACGATGCGGCAGGTGTATGTCGATCCGCGGCAGGAGCCCCTCGGCGCAGCGCTGGGCGATATCCTGCGCCGCCCCGCGACCAACCTGCTGGCCGCGTGGAACTGGAAGACCGCCGTCATCAGCGTGCTTATCCGCGCCACGCTGTTCTTCACCACCAACCTGCGCTCCGGCCGTGGCAGCGCGCTGCGCGCCAGCCTGGTCGAGGCCGGCTTTGCCATCTTCGCCGCCGGTCTGCTCGGCGCGGTCACCCAGCGCGTGCGCCACGCGCAGCCGCTGTGGGCCACCGCGTTGGCGGTGTGGCTGGGCATGCCCGTGCTGCTGCTCTCCATGCAGGCCGCCGTGCACAACGCCTTCGGCACACCGCACATGAAGGCCGGCCTCATCGTCAGCTTCTGCATGGCCGCGTTCGGCTCGGGCTTCAACTGGTATGCGCAACTCCGCGGCGTGCTGGTCAGCGGGCCGGAGTCCGCCGGTGGCGACCTGCAGGCGCTGCCCGGCGTGCTGCTGGACTTCCTGCTCGCCGGCCCCCGCGCCCTCCAGAGCGCTCTGCGCGGCCACTAACGCCGAGTCTCACGAGCGCGTCCGCGCAATGTCCGGCCCCATCTCTTCCTGTGCGCTGCGCGCCGGCTCTTCAGGCACGCTGCCCGCAGAGCCCACGGCCTCGCCTGCACCCTCGCCTGCGCCTTCGTTGAGATAGTTCCGCGTCAGCCCGTCCTTGAGGATCGCGAACGCCTCATCCGGCGTGTCGGCGAACTGGAACAGCTCCAGGTCCTTGGGCGAGATCGCCCCCTTGGCCGCCAGCAGATCGAGGTCCAGCACCTTCTTCCAGTACTCCGACCCGTAGATGACGATCGTGATCGGCTTGGCCAGCTTCTGCGTCTGGTCCAGCGTCAGCAGCTCGAACATCTCATCCAGCGTGCCGAAGCCACCGGGAAACACCACCAGCGCCTTCGCAAGATACGCAAACCAGTACTTGCGCATGAAGAAATAATGGAAGTTGAAGTTCAGCGCCGGGGTGATGTATGGGTTGGGCCGCTGCTCGAAGGGCAGCTTGATGTTCAGCCCGATGGTCTTGCCGCCGGCCTCCCAGGCCCCGCGGTTGGCCGCCTCCATGATGCCCGGGCCGCCGCCGGATGTGACCACGAAGCGGTGCCGCCGGCCGGGCAGTGTGAGGCTCCACTCGGTCATCTGCCGCGCCAGGGTGCGGGCATCCTCGTAATAGCGCGCCATCTCGACGGCGGCCTCGGCGCGGCTGCGCCGCAGCGCGGGCGCGTCCACCTCGCCGGCGCGCGCGGGCTGTTCGTGGGGTGGTGCCGGCGCCACCGAGCCCGTATTCTCCAGCAGCTCCAGCTCGTGGCTGGCCACGTCCAGCGCATGGAAGCGCGCCGAGCCGAAGAACACCACGGTGTCCTGGATGCGTTCGCGGCGGAAGCGCGCCATCGGCTCGTTGTACTCGCTCATGATGCGCAGCATGCGGCCGTCGGGCGAGGCGAGAAACTCCTCGTTCTCATAGGCCAGCGGCGCGGCCGCAAGCGGTAGTGGGGTATTGCCGTTGTTCTCAGACATACCCTGTCTACTTTACTCTGTGCGTGTTTCTCTACGAGAGGACGGGCCGCAGAGAGCAGCGCCAGCGCGTTCGCGTTTCCGCTAGCGAAAATCCCGGTAATGCAGCAGCTCGCTGATCCCGATCCAGATATCCAGCAGCCCCACCCCGGTCAGCAGCCCGCGCACCCAGCCGCGGTCCAGCACCGCATCCACCGCCGGGTGGGCCAGCAGCCAGCCGTTCTGGTCCCAGTAGCGCGGGCTCCACGGCAGGATCGCCATCAGCCCGCCGATGTAGAAGCAGAACATCACCAGCACGATCAGGCTCAGCCGCTGCAGCCATACCGGCGCGGGCTGCGGCCCGGTCGTCTCCAACGGAACCATGCCCGTGCCCGCGGCCGGCTCAGCGGGTGAAACGGCGTGCGGCGGTTCGGCCATCGGCCGGGACTCCATCAGCGTGCGCGTGGGGGCGGGCAGCATCCTTCTTCCACGGTAGCAGGGGCGGGGCCGCGTGTCTCGCAGGCGCCGTCCGGAGCCCGCCCGCAGGCCGGCCTGGTGCGCGTTGCTGCCCGGCGCAGCGTAGCTTCAATGTCCATGCAGCTTCTCGACGTCCACAGCCATCTGCGCGGTGCTCTCGTCCGCTTTATCGGTCAGGCCCAGCTTCACGTCGCTGGCCACGCCGGTGATCGCCACCGGCACCTGCACGTTGGTCACCTTCTGCAGCACCGGCGCGAGCTTGCCGAGCAGCTTGCCGCCGACGCCCTTCAGCCCTTTACCCGGTGGCGGCGCTTGCGGCGCGGCTGCCGGCGTTTTGCTCAGCGCGTCCGGCATGTAGTGCCCTTTGAACTCGAAAGCGTTCCGCGCCAGCGAGTACACCCCCGCTAGCTGCACCTTCGAGCCCGGCACGGTATACACCAGCGAGGGTACGGTCATCATGCCGTGATCCAGCGCAAAGGTCGCCGTGATGTTCGAGCTCACTGGCGGCGTCGCGCTGCCGCCCACCGGCAGCACCCCGGTCAGCACCTTCAAATTGCCCTGCGAGATGCCGCTGAGCGAGTTGATGCTCTGCTGCAGCTTGGGGTCGCCCATCTGGATGCTCTCAATGGCCAGCGAGCCCGTCGCGACGAACCTCTGCTCCACACCCTGCGGCCCCGGCGGGATGTGCAGATGCGTGTGCATCGTCAGGTTGCCCTTCATCAGCGTCGGCTGGGTGTTGGTTCCGAGCTCCAGCAGCTCCTCGATGCGCCCGCGCGGCACCGCAAGCTCCATGTCGATGTCCGGTCCCGAGGCCGGGCCATCGCCGGGCACCAGATGCATCTTGCCCTCGGCCACGATCTCGCCGCGCGGCAGCAGCACCCGCACCGGCGCAAAGCTGGTGTCGCCGGTGGTGCCGTCGACCGTCAGGTGGAAGGTCGCGTCCATCTTCACCGGGTGCGCGCTCTCGGCCAGCGCCAGCGCGGGTGCGTCCACCTGGCCGTCCACCACCACCCCGGCCAGCTTGCCCGCAAACCTGCCCTTCGAGGTGAGCTTGCCGCGCAGGCCGGTGATCGCATCCAGGTCCACCGCGTTGGTGCTGTAGCTACCATCGAGCGGCGTTGCGCCCGGCGTCGCGCTGTTCCAGGGGCCGAAGTTGCCGGCGACGTGCACGCGCACTGCCGGCTTGGCATACACGATGTCCGCCGAGTACGGCACCGCCGTGGTGGTGCTGATGTCCTTCAGGTCCAGGTTCTCTACATCGAAGTGCAGCGGCGGGCCGCCGGGCTTGCCGCTCTCGATATAAATGCTGGCGTCGTTACACACGATGTGCCCCACCGACATCGCCACCGCGCTGTTGTCCGCCGGCGTCGCCGAGCCTTGCCCGCCGCTCTGGTCCTGACTCTGACTCGCCGGAATGTGCACCTCCAGCCCCTCGATATGGACCGTCTCAATGTGCTCGCGCAGCCGGAGCAGATCCCCCAGCGAGACGCGAAAGCGAAACCGCTGCAGGTTCAGCAAGGGATACGCCACCGCCGGCTGCCCCGGCGCGGCGGCCACCGGAATACGCAGCCCGGTCGCCTCCACCTGCAGCCCGCGCAGCACGGAGATGTTGAGGTCGTTCAGGGTCACCGGCGCATGGAACTTTGCCGTCAGTGTGGTGACGACCTGCGCGCGCAGCAGCGGCAGCGCACGCCGCGCCAGCACCTCCGCCGCCACGGCCAGCACCACCAGGCAAACCGCCGCCGCAGTCGCGGCGAGCTTGACCCATCGCCTACGCCACAGCGCCGCCGCATACGGTACCGCAGACTCGATGAGGCGTCGCAACAGTCGCGTCGCAGCCTGCATCGGCCCAGAAATCTTCTCTGCAAGCGACTTGGAAGGTGGTTCAGGGGATTGCATCTTGGCCATGCGTCGTTCTCCCGGCCCAGGGTCGTGCCACGTGCCCGGTGCGTTGAGCAGAGTGTACCGAAACCGCTATGCCTGCGCGAGTCAAACCGCGCAGGACCGACGCCTACGCCCGCATCACTGACCGGTCTTCTTCGCCTGCCGCTTCGCCTTCAGGTCCGCGGCCATCGCCTGCGGGCTTTCGTTCGTGGATGTTGCCAGCCCCACATGCACGTCCCCACCGGTGCCGGAGATGGAGATCGGCAGCTCGACGCCCGCGCCGTCGCGCCTCAACAGCGGGTCCAGCGGCTTCAGCAGCAGCGACTTCCAGCCCGTCACCATCTGCGAGGCCGTCGCCTCGGTGCGCACATGTCCCTTGAACTCGAACAGGTTGCCGTCCAGCGAGTACACCCCGTCCATCCGCACCTGCGCGCCGGGCACCTCGTACTGCAGCGACGGCACCGTCAACAGCTCCTGGTCCAGCGAGAACTGCACCGCCATCTGCGAGGCCACCTCGGCGCGGCGGTCGCTGCCGGCCGCATGCACATCCTGCGGCTTGCCCTGCGCCCGCATACTCAGCCCATCAACCTTATCCTGCAACGCCGCATTGCTGAACTCGACGCCGGTGATCGCCAACCCACCGGCCAGCTGCATCCGCGCGGCCACGCGCTGCGGCCCAGGCAGGATGTGCAGCCGGGTGTGCATCGTCACCTCGCCGCGCATCACCGGCGGCCAGGTCCTCATGCCCAGCTGCAGCAGGTCCTCGATGCGTCCGCGCTGCATGGTCACGTCCAGTGCAATGTCATGGCCGGTGGAGTGCGCACCGTCGGGCCCGTTGTTCGCATTGTTGAGGTGCACCTTCATGATGTTGCCCTGCGCGGTGAACTGCGAGCGCCCCAGCGTGGCCACCACCGGGGCCAGGGTGGTGTCGCCGCTGGTGCCGTCCACGATGGCATGGAAGGTCGTCGCCAACGGCTCCGGCCGGGCGCTTACGTCGAGCGCAAAGTTCGGCGTCTCGGTCGTGCCGTCCACCACGATACGTCCCAGCTGTCCGGCGAAGTGCCCGGTCGAGTCCAGCGTGCCGGCGATGCCCTTGATCGTGCCCAGGTCGGCATGCTCAAACCGGTAGTCGCCGTCCACCGCGGTCGAGCGCGGGTCCGCGCCCACCCACGGGCCAAAGTGCCCGGTGGCATGAATGTGCCCGGTCGGCTTGGGGTTGGTCAGGTCGGCGACGTACACCATCGGCGCCCCGGCGCCCACATCGTGCAGCGTCAGGCTCTGGATCTCGATGGTCAGCGGCGGCTTGCCCGGCGTGGAGGTCTCGGTGACCAGGTGCACGTCCGCGCATTCGATCGTGTCCGCCATCAGCGCGAACGGCGGCCGGCGGCTGCTGGGCCGCGCCGGCGTGGCGTGAATGCTGTGCGGCGGGAGGCGCAGCTCCAGCCCGTGCACGTACACCCGGTCGATGTGCGCGCGCATGTGCAGCAGGTCGCGCAGCGTGGTGCGGAAGGTGAACTGGTCCACGGAAAGCATCGGCGACGCGTCGCCACGGCCCTCCATCTGCCGCTTGTCGGGCTCAGCCGGTCCGGCCAGGTACTGGATCTTCAGCCCCGAGCCGCGCACTTCGATGCCGCGCAGCAGCGAAACCTCCAGCGTGTCCAGAGTTACGTGCGAGTGGAAGCGGCCCTCCAGCGTGGCCACGATGCGCTGGCGCAGCAGCGGCGTCGCCTGGTGCGCCAGGTAGCCCGCGACCATGCCTAGCGCTACGACGAACAGCACCAACGCGCCGGCCACCCAGGCGGTCCACAGGCTTCGCACCGTCCTTCGCCGTGTGTCGTGCGTTTTCTCGGTCTCGATATCGGTCGGATCTTCGACTGCCTTCTCAATCGCATCTTCGATCGAGGGCTGGATTGGGTCGGTCATCTGGGCCACATGCGCGCTCCCCTCTCCTTTCGATGCCACCGGCAGCGCCGCAGGATGCGCCCCCACAGGAGGAATGGCGGCGTGGGCGTTCGCGAATACCCCTTGCGGAGATGCGAAAATAGAAGAATGCTGCAACTCTCCGGCGCCGGCAAGCGGTTCGGCCACAAGCTCCTCTTCGAAGACGTCAACTGGCTGGTCACGCCTAACGAGCGCACCGGCCTGGTGGGCGGCAACGGCACCGGCAAATCCACCCTGCTGAAGATCCTCGCCGGCATTGAGGGCCTCGACTACGGGCTGCGCACCCACATCAAGGGCATGACCCTCGGCTATCTGCCGCAGGACGGGCTCGCGCTCTCCGGCCGCACCGTCTTCGAGGAGTGTCTCTCGGTCTTCGATGAGCTGCGCGGCATGGAGACCGAGCAGGAACAGCTGACCCACGTGCTCGCCGACGCCGACCCGAAGAGCAAGGAATACGCCGCGGCGGCCGACCGCTACTCCGAGATCGCCGAGCTGCTGGTGCACCACGACATTTACACGCTGGACGCGCAGGTGGGCGCCGTGCTCGGGGGCCTCGGCTTCAGCCGCGAGGACTGGGAGCGCCGCACCGAAGAGTTCTCCGGCGGCTGGCAGATGCGCATTGCGCTGGCCAAGCTGCTGCTGCAGAAGCCCAGCCTGCTGCTGCTCGACGAGCCCACCAACCACCTCGATCTGGAGAGCCGCAACTGGCTCGAAGACTATCTGCAGACCTATGAGAACGCCTTCATCCTCATCTCGCACGACCGCTACTTCCTGGACATGGTCGTCACCAAGACCGTCGAGCTGTGGAACAAGCGCATGCACGTCTACCACGGCAACTACTCCAAATACCTCACCCTCAAGGACGAGCGGCGCACCCAGCTGATGGCCGCCTACAAAAACCAGCGCGAACGCATCGAGGACCTGGAAGCCTTCATCAACCGCTTCCGCGCGCAGGCCACCAAGGCCAAACAGGTGCAGAGCCGCATCAAGGAGCTGGAAAAGATCGAGCGCATCGAGGTGCCTGAAGAAGAGGCGACCATCCACTTCAGCTTCCCGCAGCCGCCCGCCTCCGGCCGCACCGTGATCGACGTCGCGCACCTGCGCAAGGTCTACCCCACCCCCACCGGCGGCGAAAAAGTCGTGCTCGACGACGTCAGCTTTACCATCGAGCGCGGCGACCGCATCGCGCTGGTCGGAGCCAACGGCGCCGGCAAATCCACCATGATCCGCATGTTGAGCGGCCTCGAAGCGCCGACGGCAGGGACGATCAAGCTGGGCCACAACGTACTCGCGGACTACTTCGCGCAGGACCAATACAAGGTATTGGACCCGAATGCGGAGATGCTGGACGACATCACCGGCTCCAATCCGAAGGTGGATGTGGTGACGCTGCGCTCGCTGCTCGGCTGCTTCATGTTCTCCGGCGACGACGTCTTCAAGAAGCTCGGCGTGCTCTCCGGCGGCGAGCGCAACCGCTACGCCATGGCCAAGATGCTGGTCTCGCCGGCCAACTTCATCCTGCTCGACGAGCCCACCAACCACCTCGACCTGCGCGCCAAGGACGTGCTGCTAGAGGCCATCCGCGACTTCACCGGCACCGTGCTCTTCGTCTCGCACGACCGCTACTTCATCGACGGGCTGGCAACGCGGGTGTTCGAGGTGGAGGACAAGCGCGTGCACATCTACCCCGGCAACTACGAGGACTACCTCTTCCGCAAGAGCGGCGGCCTGGCCAAGATCGCCGCCGAAGCCGCCACCAACCCGCACGTCGACCACGCCACCGGCATGTTGAAGCCGCTCGCGCCGCGGGCCGTGCCCGCTGCGACGCGGACACCCGAGCCTGTCGCGCCTGCACTGAAGTCCAACATCAAGCGGCTGAACCCGATCAAGCTGAAGCAGCTGGAAGAACGTGTAGCTGAGTTGGAAACGGAGCTACCCGATATAGAAGGGCGCATCCTCACCGCCGAGCGGCAGCAGGGCAACTACACCACCGCGGAGGCGGCGCAGGCCGTCGCCGCGGAGCTCACCCAACTGCGCGCCGACCACGCCGCGCGTACCGCCGAGTGGGAGGAGCTGGCCATGCAGCTTGAGGAACAACTCACCGCATGAACGGTCAAGCAAGCACGTCTACGCGTCCCGCAACCTGGAAGATCCTCTCCGCCTTCGCGGTGATTTATTTCGTGTGGGGTTCGACGTTCCTCGCCATCCGTATCGGCGTGCATCAGGCACCGCCATTTCTCTTCGCGGCCATGCGCTTCTTCACCGCCGGCGTGCTGCTGTTTGCCTGGACGCGCATCCAGCCGCGCATAAAGCGCGACCCACTGCCCACACGCCGTGAGTGGCGCTCGCTATCGCTGCTGGCCTTTCTCATCTTCGTCGTCGACTACGGTCTGCTCTTCTGGGCCGAGCAGCGTGTGCCCTCCGGCATCGCTGCCGTCATCCGTGCGACGGTGCCGGCGTTCACCGCTGTCGCCGAGATTCTGATCCTGGGCACGCGCAAGCTCACCATGCGCCTTACCTTCGCTCTCGCTGCCGGTCTCGCCGGGGTCGCGGTCCTCACGCTGCATTCCATCGGCCTGGGTGGCGCTCCCGTGGACACCATCGGTGCCTGTGCTCTGGTCGTCACCGCCATCGCGTGGTCCATCGCCTCGGCCCTCACTCGGAAGCTGCCGCTGCCGTCCTCCAAGCTCACCAGCTCCGCGGTGCAGATGACCCTGGGAGGCCTGATGCTCTTTCTCGCCTCCGCGGTACGCGGAGAGTTCCGCTCCTTTCATCCGGCAGCCGTCAGCGCCGCGGCATGGTGGGCGCTCCTCTATCTCATTCTGGCCGGTTCGATCCTCGGTTTCACAAGCTACCTCTGGCTTGTGCACCACGAGTCTCCCACCAAGGTCAGCACCTATGCGTACGTCAACCCGGTCGTCGCCGTCATCCTCGGGTACTTTTTCGCAGGCGAAGCGCTGGGCCCACGCGCCTTCCTGGGCGCCGCGCTTGTGATTGTGGGCGTCGTCACCATCACAAGGGCCAGCACTCCAAAGGCCAAGGCCATAGGATGAAGCCATGAAGATTCTCGTCATCGGCGCCGGCGCGGTCGGGGGCTACTTCGGGGCGCGGCTCGCCGCGGCCGGTCGCGATGTCACCTTCCTCGTGCGCGAGCGCCGCGCCGCGCAGTTACGCGCCGGCGGCCTGCACGTCTTCAGCCCGCAGGGCGACGTCAGCGTCACGCCGAAGCTGCTGCTCGCCGCGGAGCTCGCCGCGCACCCGCAGCCCTTCGACCTCATCCTGCTCAGCACCAAGGCCTACTCGCTGGCCGCCGCGATGGAGGACTTTGCCCCCGCGGTCGGGTCTGAGACCACAATCCTGCCGCTGCTCAACGGCATGGCGCACCTGGAGGCGCTGGATGCCCGCTTCGGCGCGGCGCATGTGCTCGGCGGCAGCACCCGCATCGTCGCCGACCTCGACGCACAGGGCCGCGTGCACTCGTTTGAAGCTCTGCACGATCTCAACTATGGGGAGCTTGACCGCTCCCTCACACCGCGCATAGAAGCCATTCAGGCCGCGTTCGCGGACGCCGGCTTCGAGGCCAGGCTCCAGCCCGACATCCTCGCGTTCATGTGGGGCAAGTGGGTCTTCCTCGCCGCGCTGGGCGCCATCACCTGTCTGGTGCGCGGGTCCATCGGCCAGGTGGTCGCCGCACCCGGCGGCCGCGAGACCGCCGCGGCCATCCTGCATGAGACCGCCGCTATCGCCGCGGCCAACGGCTATCCCACGCCCGCGCCCTTCTTTGAGCACACCTCGGCGCGCCTGCTCAAGGCGGGCTCCACGCTCACCGCCAGCATGTACCGCGACCTGAGCAAGGGCGAGCCGGTGGAGGCCGACCACATTCTCGGCGACCTGCTCGCGCGCGGCCGCGCCCATGGCGTGCCCGCGCCGCTGGTCACCGCGGCCTACGCCCAGCTCTCGGTCTACGCTGCCGGCCGCGGCAAAGCACAATCGACAAAGCATGCGGGCAAGGCATAATCGAACACATGCCCTCGCTCTGGACGCCCGCCCACTGGGCCGACCGCCTCGCCGAGCTCGAAGCCCGCTCCGGCGGTCCCAGCTCCGCCGATCCCGCGCTCAAGGACGCACCGCTGCGCCGCGACGTGCGCTCGCTCGGCACGCTGCTCGGCCAGGTGCTGCGCGAGCAGGCCGGCGACCCGCTCTTCGACGCGGTCGAGGCCCTGCGCCGCACCGCCCGCGCGCGCCGCTCCGCGCTGGCCATCAAGCAGGCCGGCGCCGGCGCCACCCCGGACGCCAAACAGGGCAGCGCCGAGGCCGCCCGCGCCTATCTCGAGACCGCCCAGGGCCTCACCCGCCGCGCCGTCGCCGACCCCCACCGCGCCTACCTGCTCGCCCGCGCCTTCGCTTTTTACTTCGAGCTGATCAATCTCGCCGAGACCAACCACCGCAAGCGCCGCCGCCGTTCTGCCATGCTCGATGCTGGCGCAACGCCGCAGCGCGGCAGCCTGCGCGGAACCCTGCGCCGCCTGCGCGATGTGGGCATATCGCGGGACGCGGCGTTGGACTTGCTGGCAAAGGTCTGCATCCTGCCCGTCTTCACCGCGCACCCCACCGAGGTCGCCCGCCGCAGCGTCATGTTCAAGCGCCGCAGCATCTCCGACCTGCTGGAGAAGCTCGACGCCATCCCCGTCCCGGCCACCGACCTCGACGCCCTCCAGGCCGCGCTGTTGGCCGAGATCACCGCCCTCTGGCAGACCGACGACGTCCGCTCCGCGCGGCCCACCGTGAAGGACGAGGTGCGCATGGCGCTGGACTACTACGACGCCTCCATCTTCGAAACCGTTCCGGTGCTGTACAAAGAGATCGCCGGCGCGCTCGACGCCGAGTTTCCGCCCGATAACGACCTGGGTGCCCCGGGTCCGGGTCCTAGGCCTGCGAAGGATGGGACCCGGGAAACTACCACGACCTCTCTCCCCATCGTCGTCCGTTTCGGCTCCTGGATCGGCGGCGACCGCGACGGCAACCCGTTCGTCACCGCCGAGACCACCGCGGAGTCGCTCGCCATGTCGCGTGAGCTGCTGCGTGGCTACTACCTGGGCGTGCTCTCGCATCTGTTTGAGCAGCTGGCCTCCTCTACGCAGCAGGCGCCGATCTCCATCGCACTGCAAGCGCGCCTACACCACTACCTGACGATGGTCCACAGCTCCGACCGGCTGCCCACCGAAGCCGTGCGGCTGCAGCTGGCCTGCATCGCGCTGCGGCTGGGCGGCTCACCGCCCTCGGCCATGCTGCGCAACCTGGTGCTCTCCACCACAGCCTCGCTGCCGCCGTACAAGGACGCCGCGGAGTTGCTGGAGGATGTTCAGCTGCTGCGCGACTCACTGCAGCAGAACCGCGGTGAGCGCCTCGCCGAACTCTTCCTCGACCCGCTGCTGGTCGCCATCCGCACCTTCGGGCTGCACCTGCAGACGCTGGACATCCGCCAGCATGCGCGGGTCCACGCCGCCGCGCTGCAGGAGCTCGCGGCAGGCAAGCCCTCCGCGCAGACCGAAGAGGTGCTCGCCACCTTGCGCGGTGTCGCTGCGCTGAAGCAGCATGCCCCCGAGGCGATCCAGCAGTATGTCGTCTCGGGCGCCAGCGCGGCGCAGGACGCCTTCAACGTGATTGAGCTGACGCGCCTCGCCGGCTGCCGCATCGAAGGCCCGGGCGCCGACGCCCCGCCTGACGCCGACCCCGGCCTGCAGCCCGTGCTGCTCTTTGAGAGCATCGAGGACCTGCGCAACGCGCCCGCCATCTGCCGCGAGCTGTGGACCTCGGCCACCTATGCGCCTCTGCTCGAATCCTGGGGCCGCCGGCAGGAGATGATGCTCGGTTACTCCGACTCCAACAAAGACGGCGGCATGATCGCCAGCACCTGGGAGATCTGGAAGGCGCACCGCGCGCTGCACACAGTCGCGCGCGAGTGTGGAGTGAACCTGCGGCTGTTCCATGGCCGTGGCGGTACCGTCGGCCGCGGCGGCGGACCCACCCATCGCGCCATCTTCGCGCAACCGCTCGACAGCTTCAACGGCGAGTTGCGCATCACCGAGCAGGGTGAGGTGCTGAACTGGAAGTACAGCGACGTGGTGCTGGCCGAGCGCAATTTAGAGCTGATGATCGCGGCTTCGCTCGATGCGCTGGCGCGGCCGGATATTGCCACCGCTACCGAACCCACCCCTGCCGACGGTGAGGCTGTCGTCATGAGTGGGCCACCCAAACCTGTGCCGCATTTGACCGGCGAGATCCTCCCCGCGTGGGAGGCAGCGCTCGACGAGCTCTCCGCTACCTCCTTCGCCTTTTATTGCAAACACATCGTCGAGGACCCTGAGGTCTTCACCTACTTCGAGCAGGCCACGCCCGTGGCCGAGCTCGAACACGCCCGCATCGGCAGCCGGCCCGCCAAGCGCGCCGACGCCAGCGCCACGGCCGGTGCACAACAAGCCCAGCGCAGCATGGCCGACCTCCGCGCCATTCCCTGGGTCTTCGGCTGGATGCAGTCCCGCCACGTGGTGCCGGCCTACTTCGGCGTCGGCCATGCGCTTGAAAGCTACGTGCAGGCCCACCCCGGCGGGCTTGAGCTGCTGCGCGAGATGGCCGCGAACTTCCCGCTCTTCCTCGACATCGTGCGCAACGTCGAGATGGCGCTGGCCAAGGCCGACTTCGGCATCGCCCGGCTTTACGCCGGCCTGGTCGAGGACGCCGCCCTGCGCGACCGCGTCTTCACCACGCTGGAGGCCGAGTTCCAGCGCACCCGGCGCATGGTGCTCGCCGTTACCGGCCAGGCCGAGCTGCTGGAGCGCAACCCGGTGCTCGCCAACTCCATCCGCCTGCGCAACCCCTACGTCGACCCCATGAGCCTGCTGCAGCTGGAGCTGCTGCGCCGCAAGCGCGCCGCCCGGCGCGAGGGTGCCGCCACGCCCGAAACACTCGCCGAGCTCGACCGCGCCATCACCGCCACCATCAACGGCATCAGCGCCGGGCTGCGCAACACAGGCTGAGCCGTCCGGACTGGCCACTCCCGGACTATCATGGATAGCGGTACTGCTTTGGAGCGCCTCCCCATGCGATCGATCCCCCGGTCTGTCCTTCCCGTCACGCTCGCGGCGGCCCTGCTGCTGGCGGGCCCACCGCTGCCTGCGCGGCCCACCACGCTGCGTCCCCCCACCCCCAAAGAGGCCGCCGAGACCTGGATCGCCTACGGCAACCTGCTGGCCAAGGGCTGCCCCGACGCCAAGGTGCCCTACCTGCAGCCGGTCCAGCTCGATACCCGCATCGTCGTCTTCGAGTCGCTCATGACGCCGGACCAGCGCGAGCGCGCGGTGGAGATGCAGCGGCTGGCCTGCAACAACTCCGCCGCCGGCGCAGCCTGCTCCAACATCGGCTTCCTCTATCAGGCGCGGCAGGAGAAGTATCTCCCCGGCTTCGTCAACACCCTCTGCCACAGCGGCGTCCGCTGCACCGCGGAGGGCATCTGCAACGTGCCTACCCCACCGGCTCCATCGCACTGAACTGCTTCTCCACCGCGATCAGGTCCTCTGCCGAGAGCCGGTCGGCGTGGCGCAGGGCAGGGAAGAAGACGCTCCAGATGCCGGTCACCGCCAGGCTGGCCACCCCGCCGATCACCACGGCGCGCACCGCGCCCCACCAGTGCGCCGTCAGCCCGCTCTCATACTCGCCTAGCTCGTTGCTCGCGCCCAGGAAGAGCCAGTTCACGCTCGAGACCCGCCCGCGCATCTCCGGCGGCGTGGCCAGCTGCAGGATGCTCGAGCGCACCACCACCGAGATCATGTCCGTGGCCCCGATCACCACCAGCGCCGCGCAGCTCAGCAGCAGGTTGCGGCTGAGCCCGAAGACCACCGTCGCCGCGCCGAACAGGCCCACGCAGAACAGCATGATCCTGCCCGCGTGGTGGCGGATCGGCAGCGCCAGCAGCGTCAGCGAGACCGCCAGCGCACCCACCGAAGGCATCGCCCGCAGCAGTCCCAGCCCATTGGCCCCGCGATGCAGCACGTCCGAGGCGAAGATCGGCATCAGCGACACCGCGCCACCCAGCAGCACCGCAAACAGGTCCAGCGAGATCGACCCGAGCAGCAGCCGCGTCCCGATCACGTAGCGGAGCCCGGCCAGCATCGTATCCACCGTGAAGCCTTTCTTCTCGTCGGAGCCGCCGCGCGGCTTCACCTGCAGCATCAGCGCCAGGAAGCCGCCCAGCGCCAGCAGCGTGAAGCTATATACCAGCGGGGCGCCGCTCAGCCGCCACCTGCCCAGCGGCAGCGCCGCGATGAACAGCAGCCCACCGATCATCGGGCCGGTGGCGTTGGCGATCTGGAACACGGTCGCGCCCCACGTCACCGCGTTCACAAAATGGTCCCGCGGCACCAGCCCCGGCACCAGCGCGCTCGCCGCCGGCCCGCTGAAGCAGCGCCCGGTGCCGATCAGGAACAGGATTCCGTACACCACCCACACGTTGTGCAGGCCGCGCAGGCTCAGCCACAGCAACAGCGCGGTGGCCAGGGCCTGGCCGGCATAGCAGGTGAGGATGATGCCGCGGCGGTCATAGCGGTCGGCCACATGGCCCGCGGGCAGCACAAAAAATATTCCAGGCAGAAACAGCGCCAACCCCGTAT
>Ga0116230_10001411_pt1 | contig 22767 bp, 18 predicted proteins | sample S1TSphfallax_3_FD_88678 | JGI IMG/M metagenome (GOLD analysis project Ga0116230, IMG submission 88678) | Host-associated microbial communities from peat moss isolated from Minnesota, USA - S1T2_Fd - Sphagnum fallax MG | ecosystem: Host-associated > Plants > Peat moss > Unclassified | place... | reverse complement strand
GTCCCCAAACAACTCAGGTAGGTCGCGCCAAGGCGATCCCGTACGAACAATCCACAGCACAGCCTCAACAAACATACGATTGTCACGCCCAGATGAGCCTCTTGTGCGCGCATCACCAATAATGTGTGGCGAGATACGGTCCCACTGATCGTCGCTTAATACCAACCGGTCCAAGACACCCAAGACTGCCTCCCAAATGGCAGTCTTGAATCACATCATTCACAAAATGGGAATCCCAAGAGTCCACACCTCCTAGCCTTGTTTTGGCGAGCAAGTTGGCCGCTTTAGATCGAATCAAGTGATTCGATCTAAAGCTACCTTGCTCTAGGGTCAGATCGAAAAATCGAAAGCCTCGGTCACCCGGGCGTCCGTCAACGCCTCGAATTCCTTGGCGATCTCCGCCGCCTCGGCGAGCCGCAGGATTTTTGCGGGTACCCCCGCGACCGTCGCGCCCTCCGGCACCGCCGAGAGGACGACCGCCCCCGCGGCGATCCGCGCATGGGCGCCGATTTCGATATTGCCCAGAATCTTCGCGCCGGCGCCGATGATCGTGCCCCGCCGCACCTTCGGATGCCGGTCCCCCGCGTGCTTGCCGGTCCCGCCCAGTGTGACGTTCTGCAGCAGCGACACGTCATCCTCGATCACCGCCGTCTCGCCCACCACCAGCCCGGTTGCATGGTCGATGAAGACGCCGGCGCCGATCCGCGCCGCCGGATGGATGTCCGTCTGGAACACGTCCGAGGATCGGCTTTGCAGGTACAGCGCAAAGTCCCGCTCGCCCGCGCTCCACAGCCAGTGCGCCAGCCGGTGCGTCTGCAGCGCGTGAAACCCCTTGAAATACAGGAACGGCTCGATGAACCGCTCGGTCGCCGGATCGCGCTCCACCACCGCCGCGATATCCGCGCGGAGCGCCCCCACCAGCCCGGGCGCCGCCTCGGTCGCGCGGTAGAACGCATCGACGATGACGCCGACGCCGACGATATCATTCTTCAGCCGGGTCGCGATCCGGTGGAAAATCGCCGCCTCGAAGGAGCGCCGGTTGAGGATGGATTCCACGAACAGCGGCGCCAGCATCGGCGCGTTGGCCAGCGCCTCCTTCGCCTCCTGCCGGAGCCTGGTCCAGAGCAGATCGGCCAGCACCTGGCTGTCGCGCCTGACGCCATCGCCGGCGGTCCGCAAACTGGTCAGCGCGACCCGCAGCGAGTCCGGCGCCGGGCAAGCCGACGTGCTCATGCCCCGCCACGCCGCAAGGAAGATCGGTCGAATTGCATCAACTTGATCACACCGGACATAACTCTATCACTCAACTAGGGTATTACGGGATCCCGGTCAATGGCGGTGGCGTTGTCAGCCGGGCACCCGGATTTGGAAGACGTAGATATGGTTCGTCAACGCCCGAAAGGAACCCGCGCTATCCGAAACGCCTTTCCAGGCCGAGTCGACGATGTAGACGGCGCCGCTGCCGGGCGGGCTGACGCAGCGAACGGAGACCGTATGCGACCCCGCGGCCAAGACCGAGCGAACCGGAACCGCCTGCGGTGCCGTATGCCGCATCGCCGTCACCGTCACCGCCGGCCCGATCGCCTTGCCGTCGATCGAGATGACGATTTTTGGATCGGGCCCGCCCGCATCCCGCGCAAAATAGAAAATCTCCGGCGCCATCACAGCTTCCAGGGCGACGAATTGCGGCCGGTCGACACCGTCGATCGGATCGAGGCGCATCGGGTAGTCGGGTTTCCACCAGGGTCCGCCGCCCCACAGCGTGGCGCCCCAGAAAACATCGGGCGCCGCGTCGATCTCGGCCAGCATGGTCTGCAGTGCCGCGATCGCGACCGGATCGGCCGGCCCGCCGGTCTCGCCCAGAAACAGCCGGATCCCGCTCTGCCGCGACCAGGCGATCGCCCCGGCCAGCCGGGCAGCCCCCACCGCCGCGGACGCCACCGGCTTGCGATACGTCCCGGACCCGTCCGGATCGAGATACGCGTGCAGCTCCAACACCCAGTTCCGGTCCGGATCGACGATCGCCCCGGCAAACGGGGTCGCCGTGCCGATGTCCGCCGCCGCACTCCAATGCGCGTGCGGCACCAGGATCACCCCATGAAATCCGGCCTGCCGCATCGCCGCGATCGCCTGGTTCCAGACCGGCGCGTAGGCGGAATCCGGCCCCGTGTGCGGCTCGTTCATCAGGCCGATCGCGACGTCGTCCTGGGCAAATTCCAGCGCGATCCGCCGCATCAGGTCGACATAGCCGGACGCCGCCGCGGGATTTTTCAGAATATCCTGCGGCTTCCCGTCGATCGGATAGAACCCGTAGCCATGCGGGTCGAGCACCGTGATCGCGCCCTCGGCGCTGTCCTCGGCGATGATGCCGCGCAGGTCGCCGACGATTTGCGGCGCCAGCGGACCGCCGGCAACCGGCTGAATACGGACGATTTCAAACGGGATACGGACCAGCCGAACCCCGCGCGACAGGTAATAGGCCGGGTCCGGAACCACGAAGTTGCGCCCCTGGATTGCGCCGTGCCCGAAATCCAGCCCGCTTTCATTCACGCCCCACAAGATCGTCGTGGCACCCAAGGGGGCGGCCGCGGCGATCCCGCCACTGCCGACCAGAACGCCCACCAAGCACGCGCGTAACCCAGCGATGAACCTGAAGACGGACGCCATCATGATCCGATCGGATAGCGCGCATTCACCCCGAGATGTCCCCGGATCCCATCCCGCATCGCCCGCAGCAGCAACCCGGCGCGGCTGGCCCGCCGCTTGATCAGCGCCAGGAAAATCAGCATCGCCATCGTGAACATCGTGTTGACGACCAGCACCGCCCGGTTCGCCTCCAGGCAGTGATAGTCAAAATAGACTCCGTTCCGGAACGAATAATACACCCGGAAATCCGACCCCGAACTGACGATCGCGGACAGTGCCGATTTCGGCTTATCCTTGATATGCCAAGATGTTTCGATATCGGTCAGCCGGGCGTCCGGCACCAGCATGATGGTGCCGCCGGCCTTTTTGATGCGATAGGTGAACTCAAAATCGTCCGCGTACAGACAAAAATCCTGCCGCGGCAGGCCGATCGTGCCGATCAGGCCGCGGTGGAACAAGAGGCCGCCATAGGTCGCCCAATCGATCGGGACCATCGACGATCCATCCTCCCGCACTGGCTGCGCGGCGCGCAGGCGGGAGAAAATTTTTGCCGGAATGTCCAGCACGTGCGAGCCGCGAAAGCTGGACCGCACCCTGGTGCTGCGCGGCCGGTTCGCCGCGCGCTGATGCCGGTCCGCGCGGAACGCGCAGACCGCGGCGCGGTCCCGCCCGCACCCGCCCGCGACGATCCGCAAGGCCTCCGTCAACCGGGCGACACATCCCGCATCCGGAACATTGTCGTCGTCCACCAGCAAGATGTTGTCCGCATCGCGCGCCAGCGCCTGCTCGATCCCGGCCTTGAACCCCGCCGCCGAACCGAGATTTTTCGGCAGCCGATGCAGCACCGCCCAGTCCCCGTAGCGCTCCGGCAACGCCACCGACAGCGGGTCAGCGGCGGCGTTATCGACGACGATCGCCTCTCGCACGCCTTGCGCCCGCAACGCGTCGAGCACCTGCACGAGCAGAGGCAACCGGCTGCCATAGGTCACCGTCACGGCGGTCACACTCATCTGGCAGCACCCAGCCGGAGTTTCCCGAGCGGCAGGCGCCGTATGATGCTGTAGCGCAGATCGAGCGGAACATGCCGCACCGCCCAGAACGAGCTGAGCGCCAGAATCGCCAATGCCCCCAGCCAGTACAGAACAGGATCGGTAAAGGTCGCAAGAGCCCAGAGATAGCCGAGGAGAATGAAAATCAGCCCGACTCCCGCGCGGGCCAGACTCTTCAACAGATCGACCGCCCAGAACAACAGCACGGCATCGATCAGCGTCCGCAATCCCCACGCCCACGCGGCACCGGTCACGCCGAAATCCCGCGTCAGAAAATACAAAAGCGGGATATAGAACAGCAGCTCGAAAACGTGGAATTTCGCCGGCAGGTCCGGCCGGCCGCGGCTCTGCAAGAAGCCGAACGGCGTGAACGCCAGCGTGTTCGGCCACAGGCCCATGACCAGAATCTGCCCGACCGGTGCCGCCTGCTCGGCCAGCCGTGGCCCGATCCACAGGGCGAGAAACGGATGCATGATAAACAAGCCGACGATCAGCGCGGGCGTCATCAACGCCGCCACGAACTGCACGGCGCGTTGCTGCAACAATTGCGCCTCGGCCGAATCCACCATCGCGAAACGCGGAAACAGTGCGTTTTGCAAAGCACTCGGCAGGCCGGACATCCGCATGACCAGATTGTACGGAATTGAGTACGCCGCCACCGCCGTCATCCCCACCATGCTGCCGATCACGAACCGGTCGAACACGGTCAGCAGCGGGGACACGAGGCCGGTGAGCGTCACCCAGCTTCCGAACACGAATAGCGGCCGGATTTCCGACCGCGCGAACCGCGGCACCAGACCGGCCGGCACCTGCTTCAGGCAGGACACGTACATCATCGCCAGGGTCAGGAACCGGCCGGCGATCGCACTCGCGATCAGCCAGGGCAGGCTCACCGACACCGTCAACGCGATCAGCAGCGGCAGCACCTGATACAGAATGCTGCCCGCCATCTGGCTGAGATTGATCGCGGCAAACGCCTCGCGCCCCTGCAGCGCGCCGGACAGCGCCGATATGCCGGTGACCAGCGGCAGCGCGACCACCAGCAGCGGCAGCGCGCGCAACGTCTCGCCCAACAGCGCCGGCGGCACCTTGAACTGCCCGCCGAACAATGTCCCGGCGACCACCAGCAGCACGAATCCGCCGAAAAATCCGGCGACCACGCTGAGACAACTGCCGGTCCAGAACACCCGCTCGCGCGCATCCGCGGACCCGCTGGCGAGGCCGGCGATCCGGCTTGCGATCGCCCGGCCAAATCCAAGGTCGAAAACCCCGAAATACCCCAGCAGCAGCCAGACCAGCGCCATGATCCCATAGCGATCCGCGCCGATGACCTTCAGATATTCCGGAACCGTTACAAGTTGGACCAGAATCGGCACCACCAGGCCGCCCAGATTGAACAGCGTCGACCGCGCGATGCTCTTGCGTCCCCCTGCCGGACTCATAAATCCGCCGTGATGGCGGGTTCGGCCGCCGCCGCCGGCATATCAAGGCGCACATCCGCGAACGAAGCGGGCGTTAGAATACGGTCGACCACGTCGCTCCAGGACAGCGCGTTAACCGTGATCGCTTCGGCGTTGTCGAGTGCCCTCTGGATTGCCGACTCGATCGACCGTGCATCGCCCGGCACATAGCCGAACCGGCCCGGCACGTCGCCCAAGGCGAAGTTCGGACAGACCGAAGGGATCCCGAACAGGGCGAACTGCCGAAGTTTCAGCGACGTGTCGATGAGGTACAGCGGCGTGTCCGCGTCACGATAGGGGGCCACGCCAAACGCCGCGTGCTGCAGATAAGGCAGCGTGTCCGCGAACGCCATTTCCGGATGAATGACGATGTTCGCCGCGGCCAGACCCGCCGCCGCCGCCCCGGCGCCGATCACGTGGAACTCGATCTCCGGGAACAATCCCGCCGCGATCCGGAAGAAGCTCGCGTCGAACAGCATCGACCCAACCGAGACGCAGGCCCGCCTGCCGCCATACGGATCGGCATAGCGTGGTGCGGCGATGGACTTGTCGATGCCATGCGGCACCAGGATCGAGGTTTCGCCATGCGGCATCCCCGGCAGCAAATAGCGGGACGGCAGCCGCACTGTATCGATCATGTCGAAATTGCGTTTGAAATCGCGCTTGATCGTCTCCGCGCAGCCGACCGTGTCCAGATCGTCGGACGCCAGATAGACGATGCGGGCGTTGGGATTCTTTCGCCGGACATCGGCGATGAACACCGCCGCCAGGCCGGATTCGATGAACACGAGATCGGCCTCGCGCATCCATTGCCGGGGGATCGCCGGGACCATTCGGCGGTAGGCGTAGAACATCGCGCTCTCAGCCGGCAGCAGCGCCTGATTACGCATCGTGAACGGATGCCAGAGCTGCCGCCACAGATAGCATTCCACGCCGCCTACGGTTTCAACGCGGTTGGCCTTCTCCGCCAGGTTGAAACGCGTATCGCCGCGCCGCTCCGACAGGCGGGACAACCCCACCGAGAAAAACCTGACCTGCCCGCGCCTCGCGATCTCGGCGGCGATGAAATGCACGCTCGCCTTACGTAGACTTCGGAAATCGTGGACCGAAATGAACAGCGCCTTCGTCATCCCGTCTTGCCGCCCGGTATCGTAGATGTCACCAACACCCCCTTCACTGGTCGCAAGCAGGACAAATTCATTAGAGTTAATGAGGACGTGGAGCAAGCGCAATCGAACCGGCAACGCGCGCGCGGGACGACTTCCGGCTTGACCATTCGCCACCGACCCTGCGAAACTGTTTTCGATCCAGTCTCGGAAAAGTCGATCATCGATGGACACGGCAGTTCGTAGCGCGATGCCAACCGGCGCGGTGGCCCAGGCCGCCGTCACCGAGCATTTCGGCAAATATCTCGTCATCGTCGCGGTCGTCTTCAACGCGATCCTCTGCTTCATCGGCACCCGCTTCTCGGTCGACATCACCAGCAATATCGTCATCGTCATCGAGGTCATCATCCTGACCATCGGGCTGTACGGCGCGCGCAGCCGGATTTCCGAGCCGGCGATCCGGGTCGTCGCCGTCACGGTCGGGCTGACGGTGGCGCTGCGCTTCATAAATTCCGGCCTGGACCTGAAGATTCTGCACGATCTCGCCATCATGTACGTCTTCTACGAGCTCGGTACGCTCGCCAGCGTCCCGCAAGGGACCCGCCTGCTCGGCGTCCTGATGGCGATCGTCATCCCGCTCGGCTGTTTCGAGGCCTTCATGCCCACCCAGTTCGGCGCGCTGTTCGACGTCTGGAGCTACTACGTCGAAAAGGGTGTCCTGGCGGCGACGGTGACCAACTACGCAAATACCACCGAATTCATCAGCGGCACCCGCGGCGGCCAGTTGGCCAGAACGTTCTTCCCATCGATTTTCGGCGAGCAGCGGTTTTCCTCGGTGTTTCTTGAACCCGTTTCGATGGGTAACTTTGCCGTGATCGCCTTCGCGTGGGTGTTGAGCGTCCGGACCAGCGGCCGCTGGGTGACCGCGGCCTTGATCGGTCTTGCCGCGTTCTGCGCGGTTCTCGGGGATTCCCGGTTCGCCTTCGTCTGCTGGGCGATGATGCTGGCACTCCGGGCCACGCCGCTCTACCGGTCGCGCTTCGTGCTGTTCTGCCTGCCCGCCGGCGCGGCACTCGGCCTGCTCCTCGCCGGCTCGCTGCACGAGCTGCCGGGCGTGGTGCCCACCATCATGAGCGACGATTTCCCCGGCCGGCTGCTGTTTTCCGGCCGGTTGCTGAACTACTGGCACTGGCCGCAATGGTTCGCCCTGGCCCCCTCGCAGGTCTACACCTCGGACACCGGGTACGCCTACGCGATCAACAATCTCGGTCTTCCCTTGGCGCTGTTCCTCCTCGCGGTTTTCGCCGCCAAAGTGCCGAGAACGCCGGAGGGCGCCTCGATGAAGGCGATGCTGACCGTCTTCATGGCGGCGTCGCTGTGCATCGGGGCGAACATGTTCACCATCAAGACCGCCGCCCTGCTTTGGTTCCTGTACGGCTGCGCGGATTCGGTGCCGCAAAGCCTTGGCAGACTGGCAAGACCGGGGCACCGCCCCGTGCCGACAACGCCGGCGCACGCGGTGGGTTGATGCGCGCGCCGCGCGTCACCCACCGTTGAAAAGCGCGTCCGCCGCGAGGATTACCTCAGAAACAGCCGCCAGATCGCCAAACCCCAAAGCACGGCCGAAACCGCCAGCCAGATGACGTACCCGGCGAAGAAGGAATGGGGCTCGTCCCGGCCGGAATGCTGAACAGGCTCGGCCGCCGGGCCGATGCCCCGGCGGTGAAAATACCCGTTTATCTTAAGTTTTTCTTCAGAATCTGAAGGTTCCAGAACATCAGGCATCCCCGACTTCTATGGGGATGCGGCCGAATGATCAACGCCGCCCCCGTCAACAGGACGGGAGGACAGCTAAACTCTGCGTGTAGCCAAGCCGATTCACGCTTTCGGTCGCAGCACGCGCGCGCGTCTACCTCAAGCGATCAGTCCCTAAAAATACCGTTCATAGATCGTCACCACGTCCCCCGGCTCAAGCGTCGTATCCGGCTCGATCTTGCCCTGCACCGCCTGTTCGCCCGGCTGCCCGCCGCCGCGCCAGTCCGCCGCGTAGCCGGTGACCGCCCGATAGGTGAACCCGCCGGCCAGCGACACCGCGTCCAGCATCGTCATCCCGGGCTCGTAGGGGTACTGGCCGGGATGAACCACCTCGCCAAGAACCGAAATCGGCCGATACTGTGCGACCTGCACCGAAACGCTCGGCTGGCTGATCAACCGGCTGCTGGTCAGCGACGACGCGATCGTCGCACCCAGCGCCGCCGGCGTGAGCCCGGCCGCCTTGATGCTACCCACCAGCGGCACGGCGATGTTGCCGTCCTCGCCGACCGTAAACGTGTTGGTCAGCTGCGGCTCGTCATAGGTGATGATCCGCACCTGGTCACCCGGCCCCAGATGATACGCCTCATCCGCCGCCGGCGGCAGGTCCGCGAGATCGGCCCCCGCCGCGCAGCCGGCGAGTGCCAGAACCACCGGAGCCGCCAGCGCCATCAGCCTGAAGCGGCGCCGACCCGCCCAAAGGAAGCCGGTCCGGTCGGATGTCTCGTTCGTCATGCTGGCTCCGAATCGTAGGTTAAGTTGCAGCCGTCGGGGTTCGGCGTGACGCTCGTTTTCCGAGGGCGATTCACGCTTTCGGGTGCCGCGCAACGCGCGTCAACCTCTACCTCTATTCATATACGGTAAACCCGAGCAAGATCGTGTTTCTGGTAAAATTCAGGCTGGAAAACCGGTTCGTCGAGGCCGCCAAACTCTCGGTCGACCAGCCCCGGCGAAAATCGTAGCTGAGCGTTGCACGCAAATTCCGGTTGATGTTCCAGAACGCCGCCGTCCCGAGCGACACCTCCGTCTCGTTGTCGTCGCCCACGGTCACGGCATCCGATTGCGAATTGCTCTCGCCAAGCTCCGCGTCCGCGCGCAAAAACACATCGGTCCGCAACTCGTGGTCAAGCTCGACCCGGCCGTCGGTCACGACCTGGTTGCGCGCAAACGCCGAGGTGGGATCGACGAGTTGCCGATACGCGGTGCCGGTCACCGTATCCAGACCGGTCGGCGTCCAGACCGCGTTCACCTCGAATGTCGGGGAGGTGCGGGTCGCGACCGGCGTCGTGTCGAACCGGCGCTGCTCCACCCCCGCCACCGCGCGGAATTGCACAACGCCGTCGCCCTGAAAATCCAGCCCGGCGAAGCCGCCGACATCCAGATAACCATCACCCGGAATCGTCTTGAATTGCGCTTGCGACGTCCGCACGCTGGCGACGATCGCGTTGCCGGGCGTCAGCTCGTAACGCCCGGTCAGGGCTTCGTCCTCGACCTCATGGCTCAGCGCCGTGTCGCTGACCGCGACCGGACCGCTCGACGCGCCGAATCTGAACGAGTCGAACTGGAACGACGGCGTCAAACTGAACTGGCTGAACAGCTTCAGATACGACACCCGCGCGTCATCCACGGTAAACGGCACCGGCGTGATCACGCCGGTCACGCCGAGATCGGTCGCGGTGAGATGCTCCGCCAGATGGGCATAGGCGATCGTCGCGGTATCGTCCCCCAGCGTCAGGTCACCACCGGCGCCCACCGTCCAGTTTGTGTAATCGGCGTCCGGCTGCTGGAAATACCGAAAGTCGTCGACATTGAACGAAAGCCCCAGCGCGTCCCGGCCCCAATCCGAATTGACCTTGAGTCCCGCCTTGGTTTCGACGTCGCCGCTGCCGGAATTCGGCGTCCCCAGTGTATTGGAATTATAGCCGCCGATGACGGAGAGCGCCGGCCGGACCACGAAATCCCCGATCTCCGCGCCCTGCGCTTCGCCTTGCAGGAGCATCCGCGTGACGACCGACAGATCGAAGTCCGCCGCATAGCCCGGAATGTCGCTCGGGAAATCTTGGGCGATCACCTGCGCGTCGGCGCGATTCGCGGCACCGGCCGCGCCGAACATGGCAACCGCCGCGCCGATGACGCGCAAGCTCCACCCCGCCGGACCGTTCACCCTTGCCCCGTCATGCCCGGCAAAGCCGGGTATCCACGTCTATGTCTCAACATCCAGGTTTGCCGTCACGAGCCAAGGTAGCGCACGTCATGGTTCGACACCGCATCCGGTTCACGTCCCGGTTTCCAGGCGGGCGGCCGCTGGCATGTCGCGCCGCGCCGCGGCCGCCTCTTCGTACAGACCCGCATATTGCGTGGCGACCGAATCCCAGTTGTAGCGCCGCACCGATTCCATGATGCGACGCCGCCGCTCCGTGTAAGCCGCCGGATCGGCCAGCACCGTCGCCGCCACCATCGCGGCCGCACCCGCCGGATCGTCCGCGTTGACGATCAGGCCCATCCCGCTTTCATCCACCAGCCGGCGGAACGGCACGATCCCGCTCAAAATCGGCAGCAGCCCGGCGGACATCGCTTCCACTGCCGCCAACCCAAACCCTTCATAGCTGGACAGCGAGGCCGCATAGCTCGCCTCGCCGATCAGCGCCTTCAACGCGGCGTCGCTCGGATTCGCGACAAACGTCACCGCGTCGCCCACCCCCGCATCGCCCGCGATCGCGCGCAGCTCCGCCTCGGTCTGGTCCGCGTCGCGTCCCGCCAAAATCAAACGCCACACCGGATCCAGCGCGCGCAGCCGCGCCAGCAGCGGAAACAGCTCGGCGATTCGCTTGTGCCGCGCGAACCGGCCGAAGCAGATGATCGTCCGGGTCTGCCGCGCGGCACTGGCGTCCGCGAACCTCGCCTGGTCGATCCCGTTCTCGATCGTCACCAGCCGCCGCCCGGCGCGCGAGCGGAACAAATCGGCGTCGCTATGGCTGCACGCGACGATGCGCCGATATGCCTGGATCGACAGCCGTGTCACCGTGGCAAACCAAATCCGCTTGAGGATGGACAACTGCGGGCTGTGGAAGAAGCCGCCATGCGTCGAGGCGATCATGGCACAGCCATGGAAAGGCCGGGTCACGGCAAGAAAGTCGAAAAAGAAGTCGATGGCGTGAACGTGAATCACATCCGCCGACTGCAAATGCCGAAGCACCGAGGGTGCCAGCGGATAGCGCTGCGACCCGCGCCATCGCAACCGGCGCACCGGCACGCCGCTTACATTGTCCTCCGCGCGCAGCGTCTCCGTACCGCCGAACACCCGGTCGAGCGTCACGACCCGCGCATCGATCCCGAGGATCTCTCGCTGCGACCGGGCAAGATTCAGAACGGACGTCTCCAACCCGCCGACCGACGGGCTGAACTGACGGACGATGTGCACGACGATCAATCGCCAGGCCCTAAAGCGAAACGGCTTCGGGTCGAATCGCGTCGCACCGGGCGCGCCGCATCAACGGCTAGCTTCCATAGGGCTGCTGCAGCAGCCTGATCTCGCGCCGGCTATACTCGCTGTTGAAGGCCAGCTTGGATTTCTGGTCCACCATGGTCACGACGATACCGGAGACTTTCGCCCCGTACGCGCGCAGCCGATCCAGCGACGCCATCAGCGCCTTGCGGGACGTCTGCTGCCAGCGGCAGACGAAGATCGTCTGATCGGCGACATTGCCGTAAACCAGGCCATCCGTCATCGCGAGCAAGGGCGGGCTGTCGATGACGATCAGACCGTAGGATTTTTTCAAGGTCGCGATCGCGCTGACCAGTCTGCCGATCTCCTCGCTCCCGAACGGGCGGGACATGGCACCGCCGGAGGAGATGAAGTCCACCCGGGTGGTCGCGTCGGTCTGGATCACCTCGGCCGGCGTCGCCCGGCCGGCGAGCAGATCCGTCAGACCCGGCTTCGTGGCCGCCCCGTCCGGCATCAGCGAGCTGCGCCGGTGATCGCCGTCGATGACCAGAACCGCGGCGCCGCCCTGGCGCACGGTCATCGCCAGCCAGATCGCCATCGTGCTCTTGCCTTCCGCGGCACCGGCGGAGGTCACCAAAATCGTCCGCCGCCCGCTGCCTTCCGCCGCGGTCAGCGCGAGTTTCGCAACCAGCCCGCGCAGAGCCTCGCTGGTGATCGAGAACGGATCGTCCAGCACGTGCCGTTCGATCGCCCGGTCGCGGCGCCGCGCGATCAACGGCAGCGTGGCGAGCAGCGGCAGTTGCGTGCTGGTCGAAAGCTCGTCCATCTCGGCAAAGCCGATCGAAAAATAGTCGCTGATGAAGGTCGCGGCGAGACCGGTCACCAGGGCCGCAACCGCGACGCCGATCGCAAGCTTGGGTATGTTCGGGAAGGTCGGCCGGCTCGGCACCCCGGCGTGCGACACGAAATTCACCGGCGGCTCAAGCAGCGAGGCGCGGTCCATCACGTCGTTCGCGTGTTCAAGAAACGTCTCGTAGACATTTCTCGCACTCTCCGCCTCGTCCGTCAGGCTGAGATACTGCGCCTCCTCGGCACTCTGGGTTGCCGCCTGCGCCTTCAACTGGTCCAGATTGGCCGTCAAACGCTGAACTTCCGTCCGTGCCGAAACCAGATCCTCGTTGATTGAGGACAGAGCGACGCCGGTCTGGCTGTCCAGCGCCGCCCGCGCCTGCGCGATCTGCTGGTCCAGAGCCTCGATCTTCGGATAGGCCGGCCCGAACTCGGCGGCCAGCTGGTCGCGCGAACTTTCCAGTTGCAACAACGAATTCGCCGCCGCCACCATGATCGGCTGGTTGGAGAGCGAGAGCAGCGAACTGGACACCCCGTGCGACGCCGCATCGTGCAGCGCGTCCGACTGCGCCTGCGCCGTCGCCAGCTTGGCCTGCGCCAGCCCGAGGCTGGCCGCCATGTCCGCCACCTGCGAGTCGATCAACGGGGTGGCCGCGGCGCCGTTGGCGGCGTTCGTCATCGTCAGCCCGTGACTTACGCTGAATGCATTGGCGGTATCCACCGCATCCAGCCAGCGCTGCTGCAATTGCGCCGTGCGCTCATCCAGCCACGCCGAAACATGGTCGATATTTTCGGTCTGCTGCGCCAGCGCCAGCCGCTGATAGTTGGTGACCACCGCATCGGCCAGCAGCGCGGCCCGCTCGCCGTTCGGCGCCGTCACGCTGATGTCGATGATCCGGGAATGCAATTCCGGAACAACCGACAACGAACTCAGAAACGCGTCGATCTTGGCCTGTTGCTCGGCCTGCGGGCTCAAATTCGGCGTCGCGCAGTCAGCGGCAAACCCCAGGCCGCAAAGCGCCTGCCGGACATTGAATAACGGCTTGGCCGCCACCGGCGGTATCTGCGCGATAACGGCCGCCGCGACATCGCGGGAGCGCATCTTCGATGCTTCCGTCGCCGGAACATCGTCATCGACCTCCTCATCCGGCTGCTGGCCGATCGGCGCCAGCGGGTCGCTGACCTGCGGGGCGATCGCCACCGTCGCGGTCGCCGTATAACTGGGTTTGAGCAGCGACAATACGCCGGCACCGATCAGCGCCACGAGCGCGAAGCAGAACAGGAACAACCGGGCGTGCCGCCGCCAGACTCGCCAGATGTGCCGCACCTGGCCGCCGCCGCCGAGCGGCGGGGCGGATGGCGGAAACCCGATCGACGCTACATACTCGCTCATCTTCGCCGCGCCCGTGATCGAACTGTTTGATTACAAATACGTACCATTATCCCCGCCAAAGCCTCAAGGTCCGCGGTCATTTATTGCGGCCGATTACCGCATAGCGCAAGATATATCCTGCAAAGACCGGCAGCCCCAGCAGATACCGCCGCCACAACCTGCGCGGTTCCCGGATCAACCGCACGAACCATTCGAGGCCCAGATTTGCAACCCAAAGCGGCGGCCGGCTGACGCGTCCGGCGGCATGGTCGACCAACGCGCCGCCCGTTAACGCGACGCACGGGACCAGGCGGTCCCAATGATCCCACAACCATTGTTCCTGCCGGGGCATTCCCATTGTCACCATCAGGATCGACGGTTGCGCCGCGTTGATGCGCGCCACCAATTCGCGCGACTCAGCGGAGTCCGGGGACAGGTCGAAATAGCCGTGCTGGACGCCTGCGGTGCGAACCCCGTATTGTTCTTCGTAACGGGCGGCCGCCGCCGCCACCACCTCGGGCGTGCCGCCGACCCAGAAGATCGAGGCGTCCTCGCCCAAAGCCGACAGGAAATTACCGATCCATTCCGGCGGCGTTGTCCGGCGCACAACCCGCCCGTTCAGAAGCCGGATCGCGAGCTGAACGCCGGCGCCATCGCAGAATGCGATGTTGGCGCGCTGGAACAACTCGCGCAGCCACGGCCTGGTCTGCGCCAGCACGACCATATGCGCGTTGGCATTGACCACCAGCAGCTTCTGTCCGGACCGGACTGCGAAGACCGATCGTTCGGCGATCGTCTTGCCGTCCAGATCGTGCAGCCTTAGCCCCATGACTTCGATGACCTCGGCCGAATCCGAGCCACGCGACACCACCGCGGCCGCCGAACGATCGAGAGGGGCGGCTTCAGAAGGCATGTTTGCTGACAATCTCGCGGGCCGCCGTAATCGCCATGATCTTCAGGTCGAACCAGATCGACCAATACTGGATATACGCCAGATCGTAGGCCAACCGCCGCCGCAGATCCTCCCTGGTCAGCAGCTCGCCGCGCGAGCCGTTGATCTGCGCCCAGCCGGTGATGCCGGGCTTGACCTGATACCGCATCAGATAATCGCCGATCGCATCGCTCAACAGCTCACCCTCCACACGGGTGTTGAGGGCATGCGGCCGCGGTCCGACCAGCGACATTTCCCCGCGCAGGACATTCAGGATTTGCGGCAGTTCGTCGATGCTGAGACGGCGCAGCCATCGTCCCACCCGCGTCACCCGCGGGTCACCGCGAGAGGTCTGGCGGTCCGAAAACAGGTCGGTCTGGCACGTGTACATCGTGCGAAACTTGAAGACCGTGAAATTAACGTTGTTGAAGCCGCGGCGCGGCTGGCGAAACAGCACCGGGCCGCGCGACTCCAGCTTGATCGCGGCCGCGACGATCACGAACAGCGGCAGAAAGAACGTGACGCAAGCGACCAGACTGACCGCGAGGTCCAAAGCCCGCTTGGCGAACAACTGCGCCTCGTCGAGCGGACAGCGCCGCAGCACCATGAACGACATCGCGCCGAACGACTGGATCGGCAGGGCGACGTCGGGACCGTGCACCAGATGCGGCATCACCAGAACATCGCAAAAAATGCAACGCAACCTCAGAGTAAGATTGAGGATCTCATCCTCGTGACCGGCACCCGGAGGATAGGCGATGACAATTCCATGAATTTGCGTCTGACGGCTGATATTTATCAGATCGTCGATGGTCTGGTTCACGCCGCGCGCGGCGCCATCGTGGAAAATGCCGACAACGCTCACGCCGGTTCGCGGCCCGTTATTCAGCCGGTCCGCGACGCGGGCCGCGTAATCGCCATAGCCGATGATCGCGACCTTCCGCCGGTTCCGCTGTTGCACCGAATCCCTGCGCAGCAGAAAATTGCCGCCGCTCCGCGATGCCACCAGCCCCGCCATCGACACGACGGTCCAGACGATGGATTCGCGCCACACATCCTGACCACTCGCACCCAGCCAGGAAAATATGCCGGCCTGCACGATCACCGCGGGCAGCAGCGATGGCGTGACAAGCACGAATTGTTGCAAGATCAGCCCCGGGAGCGAACGTTCCGAGAGTGTCGGATGCCTCGAACACAGGCAATACACCAGCACGGAGACCAAATTCGCCACCGACAGCCAGACCGCGTGTTGATGCGGTAAGGTGCGCGCCTCAAGATACGTCACCACAAGCGCCATCATGGCGATCGCCGCAACGTCCACCAGCCGCAACACCCATTGGAACTTTCGGGCGTCGCCATGATCGCGGGATGCCGGATCGGGCTGGAATTCACCGGCGCCGTAATAACCGAATTGCTGACCTGGCCAGCCTTCATTCGACGCCAGGGTCGCTTCAGGGATGCTCTGTCTCCTTAATCGTGAAAACGAACTATCATTCATGCAACCCCCTTACATTCTGGTTACACCAACGTTGTCCGATCAAGACCCGTCAGGTCGGCGAGACAAAGTCCAAGTTGCAAATCATCAAACAAAGAACGTCATAAAGTTGTTGTATAACGATTTGTTTACTACTCATAACCGTCGCGCCCGGATAAGGTCAACAAAAGTTTTGCACCGCAGCATTAACTCTTTTTAATAAGTTTTGGCCTAGGCGTATAAGGGGATTCCGAAAGATGGGTCGGATCATCGGGGCGTCTAAATTCGGTTCGGAAGCGTCGCAAACGCCGAGGCCCTATCCCATTTTTTCGGCATGGGCGGACCTTCAACCGGCCCAGGTTCCGGCGATTCCGGATCGCCCCGACAGCCGCGCAAAATTCGCGACATGATAGGAAGATCCTGAATGCTAACTTATGTCGACATCGATCGGCGGCCGCTTTGGCCCGATTGCGACGGGTTCGAACAAGCAACGTTAGCCGGATTTCGCGCCAGCTATAGGGAAGCCGCCCCCTTTCCCCATCTGGTCATCGACGATCTGTTCTCATCGGCAACGGTTGGCCGCCTGATGACAGCGTTCGGCGAGGGGACCAACACCGGCTGGCGAGAGTTCCGGGGCAGCCTGCAGCGCAAGCGCGGTACAACGCCGGGCGCGCCACTGCCGCCTCTCATCCAAGAATATTTTAATTTCATATACTCCGGACCATTTTTAAGACTACTCACAAAAATTACCGGGATCGAAGACCTGATTCCCGACCCTGCGTTGTACGGCGGCGGCATGCACGAGGTGAACGCCGGCGGGCATTTCGAGGTTCATCTCGACTTCAGAACACATCCGCGGACCCGGCTCACCAATCGTCTCGTGGTCATTACCTACCTGAACGAGAACTGGACCGCGGGCGATGGTGGCGCGCTTGAATTATGGGATTTGGAGCCGCCGCGCTGCGTCGCGACCATCCAGCCGCTCGCCGGCCGCACCGTCATTATGGAACAATCCGGCCGGGCCGCGCACGGTCACCCAGATCCGGTCCGCGAAGGCCTCAGCCGCCGATCGGTGATCGCGTATTTCTACACCAACGGCCATGCCGTGGAACGGGACGATTCCCTGGCGACGGTCTACGTTCCGTCCTCGGAATTCTCCCGCGCTCAATTGGCGGAGTTGTTGCTGCGCCGATTGATGCCACCGCCGATTGTAAAGGGCCTCAGGACCCTTCGGGGTCTGTTGACTTGATTGTTTGAGGTTGACGCCGGCGCGCCGGCTTCGACCAATCAAGCTCTGGACGAGGCGTGAATAAACATTTATTTGTCGGCTGCCGGGGGTAAGTCATCAATTTTGCGTTACGGTGCCAGACTCTAAGTTTGTTTTGACGACGATTGTTTTCGGCCGGCGCGCCCGTGGAGCCGCAACCGCGTGAGCGTGACGGCAAAAACCAGCCGCTCCGTTGATACTCGGTCGGCTCGGAATGTCCGCCATAACTGGTGACGCGTGGTTCGCCAAAAGTCTCGTTCAGCCAGCGCAATCAACGGAAAGATCGAATCGTGCCTAGTCCTGCCCCGACATTCGACCAGATCATGCGCGCCGAGCAAGGCCATCCGACCGGCTTCGACTATCTCCGGTTGGGTCTGGCACTCTCCGTGTTGTCTATGCATGTCGTCTACATTTCGGATCACCCGCTCTGGAAGCTGCTCTGGACAACATGGTTCGCCCCGTTTGAGCTGGTCATCCTGCCGGCATTCTTTGTCGTCTCCGGGTTTCTCGTCACCGGAAGCCTGTTCAGAAACAGCATTCCGCAGTTCCTCGCACTTCGGGCCCTTCGCATCGTCCCGGCACTCGCCGTGGTGGTGATCTTCAGCGCGCTCGTGCTCGGCGTCCTGGTGACCACGCTGCCGATCGGCGCCTATCTGAAATCCGGGATGTTCCACGCCTATTTTCTCAACATCGTCGGCGATATTCACTATCAGCTTCCCGGCGTGTTCGGCGGCCGGACGATCAATACCCAGCTCTGGACCATTCCGGTCGAGTCCGAATGCTACATGTTCCTGGTCGTCCTGTCTCTGGCCGGGCTGGTCCGCAGAACCGCCCTGTTTGCCGGAATCCTTCTCGCCGCCACCGTCGCCATGACCGTGCTGGCGGTTCATCATTCCTGGTACCAAGCGAACTGGAACGTGCCCGGCCGAATGCTGGTCCTCTCGTTCATGTGCGGGGTGGCGGCGTTCCTCCTGAAGTCGAGGATCGCGCACACACGCTCGCTGTTCTTGGCCTGCGCCTTGGCCACCTATGTGTTTCTCGGCATCCCCGATCTGGTGTTTCTGGCCGCCGCGCCGCTTGCCTACATCACCGTGTATATCGGCCTGCTGCGGCTCCGGCCGATCCAATTTGGCGACCTGTCTTACGGCGTTTACCTGTTCCATTTTCCGATCGCTCGTTCGCTGTACGAACTGACCGGACGGCAATTGACCTGGGAGGTGATGCTGCCCTTGACCGTCGTTCTGTCGATGGCCTGCGCGGCGCTATCCTGGAATTTGGTCGAGCAGCCTTCGCTGCACCAGAAGCGCCGGGTGCTCCCCTGGATCGCCGCCGCCTCCAACCGGGTCGTCCGGCTCCGTCTTGATGGCGCCAACCGGCGGGACGCGGCGCCGGATGAGGCAGCCGACCCCGATCCGCAAAACATCTAGTGTCCTGCCACTGTTCGCGCACTTTAGCGAACTTCGGATTCGGGACACTAGCTAAAACGTGATCCGTGATCCGTGATCCGGGCGGGCGCACAATCCTTAAATCTTGCTAAATTTCGACCTCGCAGTTACACATCAAATCATTGTTATTCCGTTGTTGGCTGCCCATATCCGAACGAGGGTATGGTCGTCCGACGTTGCCGTGCTCCGCGCGGCAACAAAGTCCGGGCACCAGACTTTCACGGAAGAATTCATGCGCGATTGTTTTGATTTCATTGCAAACTGATGGAAATCCTGACGTTCGGCCGGTCGCCTCATTGGGAGACGCCTTTGCTCTCCGCGTCTGATCTCGCGGCGTTCCGACACGACGGGTTTCTGACCATTAGGCAAATTGTCGATCCAACGAGTGTTGCGGCAACCAGGGCCCGGATCGTCGATCTGTTCGAAAATCGCACCGGCCGCGAGGAGGGCGCGTTTTTCGATTTTGCGGGAAACGACGACGACGATGCGGCAATGACGCTCCCGCAATTGATCGACGTCAGAAATTACGCACCGGAACTTACCGCCTCGGTGTTCTATAAAAACGCCCTCGCCGTGGCGCGGGAGCTACTAGGGCCGGAAGCAAAATTCGTCGCGGATCACGCGCTCGCCAAACCGGCGCGCCATGGCGCCATCACACCATGGCATCAGGACGACGCTTTCCGCGAGGGTTTTTACGCGCATAACGAAATCAGCGTCTGGCTGGCGTTGCAGGATACGGATGCCTCGAACGGTTGCCTATCGTTCGTCCGAGGCTCCCATCTGAAGCCGGTCTTGCCCCACCGATCCTACGGAGGAAATGAACGTGTTCATGCCTTGGAGTGCTTTGACGGATGGACGCCGGACCAGGTTGAATTATGCCCGCTGCGCGCCGGCGACTGCACGGTCCACACCAACCGCACGCTGCACGGCGCCGGCCCCAACACCTCGCCCGATCCGCGCTATGGCTATGTGCTGGTCTTTGGCACGCCGCCCAACAAGCTGCCGGCGCCGCTGTTCCACCCGTGGCTGCGCAACAAGCAGGAGGCGCGGCTGGAACGCCGCCGCGCCTGGCTTATGCGCGGCGGCGCGATCGTGCATGGCTGGCGCAGGCTGCGGCAGGCCAGGCAAATCGGCTACAAGGAGTTCATGCGCCGCCTGCTCAGCCACATCTCGTAATTATCCAACGGAGATTGCAATGGATCGCTTCAGTCAGCAGGCGGGGCCATCGTGACCGACCAGAAGCTCGCCTCCTACACCTCGCCGCGGGCGGATGTCACCGCTCTCGTCCCGGCAACGGCGAAGGCGGTCCTGGATCTCGGCTGCAGCAACGGCGCCCTTGGGCAAGCCTGGCGCGCGCCGTCCCCGGCCGCCGCGTCGTCGGCATCGAATACGACGCGGCCTTCGCCGCCGAAGCCGCCTCCCGGCTCGACCGCGCCATCCAGGGCGACCTGAACAGTTTCGACTGGGCCGCCGCCTTCGGTGCGGAACGTTCGACTGCATGATCTTCGCCGACGTGCTCGAGCATCTCAGCAATCCGGAGGCGACCCTCGCCACCGCGCGGGACTATCTGACGCCCGGCGGCTGCATCATCGTCAGCCTGCCCAATATCCGCCACGTTTCGGCGTTTTTCAGCATCTACCTCGCGGGCAGCTTCCCGCGCCGGGAGCGCGGGATTTTCGACCGGACCCATCTGCGCTGGTTCTGCATCGCGGACGGCAAGCGGATGGTGACGCAAAGCGGCTTTCACATCGACACCATGGTCGTGAACATGCGCCTGAACGACCGGCCCGGCGGGCTGGTTAACCGAATACTCCGCAAAATCCCGCCACCGGTCGCGCGCACCGCGCCGATCAGCGACTTCCTCGGCTATCAGTTCCTGCTCCGCGCCACCAAATCGGACGCCTGATCCCCGGGCGCGCCGCCGGCCATCACGGCGGCATAATGATCGAACAGCGTATCGCACCCTGTTGAAGGTGTTGCCGCCGCGTCGTAGCGGCCGGTCTCCGGATTCAGCACCAGCATCGACTCGGTCGCGTAATAGCGGCCGATCCGCGCGTACTCCGCTTTTTCGCCCAGCGAAGGCACCACATGGGCGCCCGCCTTCAGGCCCGCGATGATGACGTCCAGCAGGGCGACCGGCACGTGCTTGAAATGCGGCGGACGCCCGAGACATTGAAACAGAAACTCCCCCTGCTGCCGCGGCGTGATCGCATCCCCTGGTCCGCCGATCGGCAGCACCCGGTTCCAGCGGGCCTCGTCATCCAGGCAGTCGGCGAGATAGCTGGCGAGATCGCGGTCGCTGATCGGCTTGCAGGACGTCAACGCGCCGTCGCCGAACACCAGGAACGGCTTGCCCCGGCGCACCCGCTCGATCTGCCCGGACAGCGACTTGAAGAACGCCGTCGGCCGCACGATCGAATATCTGACCCCCGACTCGATCAGTTCCGCCTCGAACGCCAGCTTGGCGTGCTGAAACGCCAGCAGCGGCTTCTGCACGCAAATCGCGGAGAGCAGCACGAACTGGCTGACCCCGGCCTGCCGCGCCGCAGCCAGCGCGCCGACATGGGCCCGATGATCGATCGCCCAGGCATCCTTCGGCACCCCGGTTCGGGACGCCAGGCAAGACACCACGGCGTCAAAACGCTCCGCCCGGAACCCATCGCGCGCCAGCGCCGCCGGGTCCGCCACGTCGAGCCACCTGATTTCGGCCCCCGCGAACAAAGCGGCGTCCTGCTGGGGTGCCGCCGTCCCGCCGCGCGGGCGAACCAGGCAGACCACCTGATGCCCACGGCGCACCAGTTCCCGCAACGTGGCGCGGCCAATGGTGCCGGTAGCTCCCATCAGGCAGATCCGCAGGCTTGGTGTTACACGCAAAGCCGTCTCATTTGTCCCAGCCTCCGTAACGCGTGCCCCATCCGCCCGCCACTTAGAGCAATATGGCTTGAAGCCGGATACATCCAGGGCCGATGCCGCGTGCCAGCTTCGGGGACAAAAACAAGCCTTGCCGCGGTGATCCCCGCGATTTTGGAGTCGGCCTTATTAACGGCCTGTCCTCCCAGTTTGTTCCTTGTCGTGATGTCTGAATAGGGTGGCCATGCGTCGCGTCTCCGCTTCATAAAAGAACCGCTTTTGTATGCGGCCGTGCGGCCGGCGCGGATCGTGCGACGGCCGGGACGATGCGTCACAACGCCTCCGTGGACGTAACGAAAGACACCACCACGCTGTATGCCAGTGACCGTGATGTCTTCCTGTTCCTGGTTGATGACATGCGATTAAGCCAGAGAATGCGCTCCAAACCTAAAAACTCTGAAACTCCCAATCGGGCAAAGCAAAGATTACCGGACGGTGCCAATCACGCTGGCGCCGCCATACGCCGGGCAGGCGCAATGACTATTGACAGGATGGATTTTGTCCAGCGGACAGACGTAAGGGCCTGCGTAGCAGGTATAACCAGCCGGCACCGAAGCGTTAGCCGGCGGTGGATAGTAATAGGCCGGTGGCGGGTAATATACGGGAACCGGGTAATAATAGTCATAGGCCGGCGGCCCCACCACGACCGGTGGCGCAACGAAAAAGCCGATGCGTACATGCGCTTGGGCCGACCTCGGTGCACACAGAGCACCCGCGATGGCTAACGCGGCCAGGATCGGTAATGCCCGTAGAAATCTTGCTCGTTTCATCGTCATACCTCTTTCTACAAATGACGGAATTTTGGGCCGTATCTGCGGCACCATTTTGGCACGAATTCTAAGAAACCTTGGCGCGAATTCAAGATTCCAAATGTAACGACTCGTTGCGCGGCACCGCCGCCAGATTGCGGTCCTGTTCGCGGACCAACCAATAGACGATACCAAGCGAGAGAATCGCCGCCGATAGTGCAAAGACCTCCACGGCCTGCGCCTCTCCTATAT
>Ga0116230_10001410_pt1 | contig 22768 bp, 16 predicted proteins | sample S1TSphfallax_3_FD_88678 | JGI IMG/M metagenome (GOLD analysis project Ga0116230, IMG submission 88678) | Host-associated microbial communities from peat moss isolated from Minnesota, USA - S1T2_Fd - Sphagnum fallax MG | ecosystem: Host-associated > Plants > Peat moss > Unclassified | place... | reverse complement strand
CCTCCCCATCCTCCCCCTTCCCCCCCGCCGCTTCATTTTACCCCCTCCCTTTTTGATTAGGTTTATTTTTTTTTTTTTTTTTTTTTTGCATTTTTTATGATATGATAAGTTATGTATATACAATTTGTGATCATGAGCAGTTAGTTGCTTAGGGACTAGTCTTGCATTAAAACAAGCAGCTCATTGTGTAATGAGAAACAGCCCTTATGCATAACTGGTGGTTATTATAATCAAAAGAACAAGGGGTGTGTCACACTGTGGCCTTGCCATTTACATAAAAAAATGGTCTTCAGGCAAAAGAATCAAGCATTTCACCATGCAAAAATATAATCTTCAAACTATCCTAATCTCAAGTTTCAACACAAGCCAAAAATATCATCTTTTGAAAATCCTCATATAAAAATAGACCTATTACCTCGGGGCCAAAATCCATTAAGCTACTCTACTCTATGTTGAATCTAAACACAATATCCTTGCCTTGCCTTGGTAGGCAAGGCCAATAAATAGAGAAAAATTATAGTCAAGGGTTATTATTTTGATAGTGAAATTGGTAATGATGGGTTTAAATTTTTCAATTGTTTTTGAATGTTGATACCCTATCATATATGTGATTCAAAAATCTATATATGAAGGAAGGGAGTTTGTTTGTTTTCTCTCATTTTGAGATTTCCCAAATTCCGGTGTCTCTTGTCATGCTCTTGGTATCGTTGGAAAGCCCTTGATGAGTAATAGTGCATTGACTTGGTTTCATAATGTTTCAACCTATGGTGGAGAAGAGATTGAATATTGAACAACTTTTGATTGAAAATTTATTTAAATTAAAACTAAAATTTATTGGAGAATTTGGGCACCCTCGTGGTAAAGTTGGATGAGTAGGATTTAATGAAGGTGATTTGGAAATTTTTAGACTTGAGGTGTGAGAAATATTGAATTTTGAGTAATTTTTGTCATTGATAATTTAATTACTTAAAAAAATGATTTTGAAAGAAAAATTAGTTATGTAACTCATTCACACTTGGGTTGACAACCTAGACTATAACTAGTAAGAAACAAGTAGCTCATTGTGTAATGTTTGTACCTTAGAGTGTATGGACATTATTTAACTTATGCGATCGTATTGTGAAACATGATCTAGTAATTTGAATGCAAAATATATTGGTTTGTGGTTAGTCCAATATGCTTCAACAACTCCTAAGATACATTCTTGGATGGGTGCATTTGTCCATATGTGATCAATATGGGTACCATAAATTGTTCCATTTTTTAAAACTAAAGTTCCATTGAATATTGGTTCATAAATGTTTTAAGTTCATTTGGTTGTGTTGAGTTTTGGTCAAACATGTCAATGTTGAAATCACCCATTATTATGGTTGGACAATATGTTGGCATTACATCTAAAGGCTTTTGAAGTTGATTTATGAATGTTGAAAAAAATAATGTTGAAGGTTTATATATGGCTATTACATGTATAACTTTTCTTCTATTTGTATTGAATATTGTTGTAATAAATTTAACTGCCAAAATGGTAAATGTTTCATGTGATGATAATGTTGTGAATTTGTCGTATTATATCATTGTGCCATTTCATGCATATACACTTATGCTTGATTTTTTCTAGATCAATGAAAGAAATAATATCCAATGTTTATGGATTGAAATGTGTTTCATCGAAACATAATATATGAGATGCTTTCAAATTGTAATAAAGGAAGACATCATTTTTATGTAATGATAAGGATTTAGTGTTAAGAGAACAAATAAGACCATATGAATGACAAAGTGTATGTGGTGTAGGAATTAGGACATCCCATCGTGCAATTGTTTGCAATCAATGCATTTATATGCCAACACTTGGGTCAATTTGGAAATTTTTCATTTGTAAAGGTTGAAGGAGGTAAAGATTTTCTTTGTTCTTAATATGGCAAAGTGTTATATATGTTAAACCATGTTTATACACTCCATTAAGATCAAAAGCCAAGTGATCAAATGTTAATCCTTGTGATTGATATATAGTACATGGTTCAACTAATTGAATAGGGAATTGCATCCTTGTTATAATATGAGTTGAATTTGAACCAATTTGGATATCTTTAGATATGGGTTCTATAGGTGTCCATGTGGGATGTATTTTGTGTTCATTAAAATGTGCATTTTTTGTTCATGTCAATTGACCACTTTTAAAGTTATTAAATAAAATCCAAATGACTTTTGGTGAATTAAGCAATTTACTTAAAGCTTGGAAAATCCCATCTACACCATTTACCAAACCATCATGTGTTGAATAATTAACAGTGCACAAAATTTGACCAATGTGTTTTTCTTTATTTGAATTTTTGAATGTAATTCGGAAGTGAAATATGAATAATTTTGCAATTGAAATGATTTAGGACATGTATCATGATGTTTATCTTCTACACAAAATATGTACACATCTCTATCATTTCGTAAAAAGGTTGATTCATTGTGTTTAAGCCTTGTTTCATTTGTATAAAAGAAATATGGAAGTTTTGGATCTTCAGGTCGTGTACAAAAATATTGACTATTAATTATTTTTATGTCAAATTGTGATTATGTGGTAGTTTGAAATCAGTTTAATATGTTGATGAATTTTTCATCGCTTTGGTGCATGACTTGTTTCAATTCATAACGTTTGATATTTTCCATCCAAAATTTCCGTGCTAGACTATCAATATTGTTCGTATTGATTTTGAAAACTCCAACATCATAAAAAAGTTGAACTTGATAAAAATCAAATGTAATAATGACATCGAAAATTTGAAAGAATTTTTTTGGCACATGTTTAATTGATCTTAATTGAAGATCAGTGAATTTTAATATTCTCTTACCTTTCAAAGAGATTTCATCCAGCACCATCAACTTTAATTGATCATATTTATTTATCAAACTATCTAGCTATTATGAACTTAAATATGACAAATATTTACAATTAAAATGAATAGAAAGATTTGAATGAATTGTGGTTCCATCAATGTTAAATATTGTTTTTCCAATGTATGCCACGAGTAATGCCTTCTTTTTAGACAAATCTAATTGAGGATGTTTGTTGTAAAAAGTAATAAACTTTGAATCAAAGACATTGACGTGAAAGTTTTACATGTACTAGCACCTCTAGTAATGAACATGTGAAGTGGTTCATTTGCATTTTGTTTTTTCTTAAACATAACATCATCAAATACTTAAGATATTCAATATTCATTTTTTGAAGCAATGAATGAAATTCATGGCCAAAAATTGATCTTGTGCATCAATATTATTTGAATTGAGAATGGTGGACATACCTATATGTGGTGTAATAACATACTCAATGTTGATGTTGTATGGTTCAACCTGAATACAATTAGTGATTTCTTGGGGTGGAAAATGAACATTTGCATTAAAAAATTTAGTCATCCATATATTTGTATCATTTTTTATTGCCAATTCTTCAACTTGTGATTATATGTTTGCCCAATTCATTGTGCGTGTATTATCATTGTGGAAACAATATACAAATGTTTTTTACACATTTTTTTTTTCCATGCATGTTATATGCCTTATGCCATGTGCAATGGTGGCCCTTGAAAGTATCCTCATTATCAAAAGAAGGAATAAATAATAATAATATTTTTTTATAAAAAAAATTTGGGTCATGATGTTCATTATAATGGACATAATGGATTATATGAGATTTGTGCTTCTTTTTGTTGACATTTATTATATCATGATCTACAACAATTTCAATAAGAAAAACATTAGACAAACAATTAGGCCTTTTTATGTATTTATCATTGATTGACATACACATAATATTTGTAGAGTTGGAAGGTAATGCTTTCAATGATTTGACATCTTTTAATACAAATTCACATTCTTGCAACGAAGATGTGTTAATAAATTTAAATGTTCTAGATGCATGGTTACTAGAATAGACAATATTATGTATGTAGCCATTTGTGTTGACATTTGTTGAACATTGAGAAATGTGTTCCCCATTTTTCAAATGTGAGTGTTTGTTTCAATTATATTTTCATTGCAATGAATAATTATGGCTTTTAATTCCTTTGTGATGGTTTTATTAATTTTCGTTCAATAAGATGTACAATAATTAACTGTTGCATAAGGGTCAATTATGAATTGAACATGTGTATTTGCTTGCCAAAGATTCCCAACATGAATACCAAATGGGTTTGTTCATATGTCTTTACAAGATCTTTGTAAAAAGATTGTTGGTTTTTTTAATTTCACTTTTAATGCATTTATGTATGTATCCTCATCTTATATGGAGACTGATTCTAAAAATGTAGTGAATGACATAGTTGGTATTGTTCGTAGGTCCATTTTATTAAGTTCATCAGAAAATTCATTCTTGATTTCAATTAAACAAGTTTTTTCCAATTAAGGGATAAATTTCCAAGTGATATTGGTTCAAGAATTTGTGTTTCTTCCATAGGGGACCATCGAAAATTGAAACGATAAATAGTTGAGCATGGTCATAGTAATGAACACATGTAATATAATTAGATTGTATAAGATTTACAATGTGTTTGATTTCCAATTTATCAAATGGCATGTTGAATCCAAGTTTTTTACTATTAAAGTCATATAAACATTGTAACAAAGGAGGCCATTTATTCTTAGCACTACTGAATGTAACAAAAAATGTTTGGGGGCCTAATTGACCTATCATTGCAAATTCATTTTTTAAAATTGACTTAATTAGGTGAAGTACATATTCATGAAAGATCCATGTATCCTAAATTCGAATGTAATATAACATCTAAGTTTGGTTTGTTAATGATTTCATGTGTTTAAAGTTGACATCCAAGAAGTTTACTTTACATAGTCAAATCCAAGATGATGATACTACGCAATGGATCAATACTTTTATAGTTTTAAAAAACAAGTTTGGTATGTGTGTGACAAAATTATGGTTTTTGTGCAAGAATTCCCACTGAGCAATTGTTTGATACAACTTTTTTGTTCCTTGGTTGCTATGAGGTTGACCAAAAAATAACATTGGAAAATTTAATTCTTCACAATCAATGTCTTGGAAAAGACCCAATGGTTTGAAATCTTCGCCTAGTGCCATAGTTATTGCATTTTCAAAGTAATCATAAATTTGTTTAAAAGACAATATGTTTTGCACCATAATGTCTATTGATATATCTTCTTCCTCTTCAAATCCATCTTCATTGTTGTTGTCACATTGCACATCATTTGTTTCACAAGAAATATTAATAGAATGGGTCTAACGAAGCAATGTGAACATATCAAGCCATTGTGGATGGATTGATATATTAAAATCTTTATATAACACTGTGTTGAAGAGATCTTGCAAAGTTGTCATAATAAGGTTTGGATGTACATTACTTGTCAAATATTGTGATTTATATTCCATCCATCTTTTTAACGATAAACCAATAGTTGCATCATTATGTGGAAGATAAGGTAAAATTGATGGGGTGAAATTTACATTTGTTGGAACATTTATAATACTTCTTTTAATAATATATTGTCCATGACCTTGGAGTTGCCAAATTTGAGCAAAGGCCAAACAAGGCAATACTAATTGCTTTTCTAATTCATTAAGTTTTTTTTATAAAATCCATGGTGTCATTCAATTTAATGTTTTTTTGGAATTTTATTTTTTTGAAAAAATGAATAACAACTTTTACACAATAATGTTTTAATTTCACCAATTGGAATATCAAGACAATATTTTTCAATGCTTGTTTTATATATTTTTACCACTTGTTTTCTAAAGCATAATCAATGACAACACACACATGGATGAATTGGTGTAAAGTCCTTAAGTTGTTCAAAATATTTAATTTGATGATCTAATGAATTTTTCATCGATTCCAAAAATGTGTCTTGTGTTGTTGTGTCAATGCATAATTTTGTGGAATGTTACAACTAGTCAAATTTGTGTTCAATTGATGAGGAGGAAGTTGTTGGGTTTGTAATCAACATTTATTTTTGTCATATGCTATGTGTTGTCCAAAAACAATTTGGTAGTTTTTGCAACATTTTTTTTTCATATAATGTGATGTAAATGATGATAAACTTGGGTGAATTGTAATTGCAATATGGAATTGCTAGCCAAAAAATTATTTGTTATATATTTTAAAGTGGATAATGGACATGTAGTCATCAAATGCTCTAACTCAAATTGTCATGGATGGGTTGCCAACGGAAGTGTTTAGGTTTGTGAAGATGTTTGTGTGATGTTTGAATTTTATGTTTTTGTGAATACATAACATCATTAATGTCATGCACAGGTAAAGATTGTTTTTTCCCATGTTTAATGCATTGCGTTATTGGTTTGGTGTCATGTTCCGTGGATGTTAATTCTGACATGTTTTGATTGATCATTCAATTGTGAAATATTATGAAAAATGATTGGCTCATAGTGGCCTTTTGTAGGATTAAGTACTTCATCATGGTAAAGCAATTATAATGGACTATTTGTTATAAAATCGTCACCAACACAAACATATCACACAATTTCTTTTTGACCACACATAAATAGGCCTTCATAAAATAATTTTCCAAACAAAATATTGCACAATTGTCCCCACAAACCCCCACATTTTGCACTTATTGCCATCTTGTCCACATAGGTTTGCAAGGACTGGATGCCATGATCTTCCTATAATAGAAAAACATCAAAATGAATATTAATGATTTCTTGGAATGCAATAGTAGGTTGTTGAAAATATCTATGTCAAATTGTGACTACTTTGAGAGGTGGAGCAGGAGCAAAAGAAGCTCAAGGGGCAAGGTTACTTGTATATACTGTAGAGCGGAGTGGGTAGATGATAATAAAAAAGGTCACAATTCTAACAAAGTAGAACCTAGTGGCTATGTAAACTTGGCATCATATTCTAAGAATCATGGAACTGAAAAATGCAATCTAAAAACCTTTTATCCTAATAATTACGAGTGGCTAGGTCTTGTTGCAACGTGACGACAGAGTCACTCATAGTCTCAAAATTTTGAGTTGCATTTGATCATGTTTCAACATAAAACAGGTCTATATTCAATTGTCCTCAAGGTTCTGTAGCTTAAGAGTAGACAATGAGTGCACCCGATTTCCTTTAAGGGTATAACTTTTCCTTGGTTCTTTATTTGTAGATAGTTGTTGAGTGAGCTAAAGGAGGGCACCTTGTAGTCTTCTTCAGAAGGTAGTCAACGTTGGGAAGGCTAGCTAACACTTAAGCCAATCTTGATAGATACTTCAATATTTGGAACTTGTGCTTGAAGTCATCTTGTATTTTCTTCAATGTAAATAACAACATTATTGTGAAACAACTATTTTAAAAACACACTAAAAATTTGATGCATAGTTTGTAGATGTATCCTACAAAAGGTTAGGTAACTAAGGGCGTCAGTATAGGAATGTAAGAAAAGAATGTGAGAAATTAACAAGTACATTATTATGAATATCTATCTACAACTTAACAATGCCACTCTCCATGTAAAATCTAATTGTTGTTATCATTAAATGTAACAAGTTTGTGGCCGTTGTTACACATGTTAAAGATATTATTATAATGTAATGCAAACCACGTTCTAATTATTAGAGAGGTGTGTGTTTAATCCACGAGTTTTCATGCACACGTTATTGGTTGTTATTTCGTAATGTTGTGAGTATTATGCTTGTTGCATTAATTAATGGTCAATATTGTTCATAGTTGTACGTTCGCTATGATGTTCATTTATAGATATTATTTGGATCTTATTTAATAATTTTATTAATTTCAGCTCAATGAAGTGGAAATTGAATAGCCTTAAACTTTATTTACACAATGCATTATAATGGGTTGATGATTTTTTTTGACATTTTAAAAACTATCAACAAGTACATCAATTAAACTATCAACTTTTACACATACCATAATATATTAAAACACATGTAATAAAAACCCCACATTTATATTGGATTGAATTAGTGATTTTTTTCACATCTTTTCAGTTATCAGAGTTAAACCATTCACTTTTAATATATTAAAACCATTACTCAAAAATTTCATTTTGCACTTATTATAATATATTAAAACACATGCAACTCAATATTTTGCATTTATGCTTGAATGGTTTAGTGAAAATTTTCACATTTTTTGACCTATCAACATTTTTACATGAGTTGAATCATCCACTTTGAGCTTATTGAAACCATTATTCAAACGTTGCATATTGCACTTATTAGTATATATTGAAACACACACAACAACTTAGTGCCTCACATTTATATTGGATTGGATTAGTGATTTTTTCACATCTCTTGAATTATTAACATTTACGTATGAGTTGAATCAATCACTTTGAATGTTGTTAAATTCATTATTCATGAATTGCATTTTGCATTCACCACAATTTTTTGAAATGGATGTATAAAAATTTGAAAGTTTCACATTTATGTTTGAATAGGTTATTAAGTCAAAATGTTCATGCATGCAAAGCCTAAGATGCATGTAGACCTTTAAATTACAATTTTTTCATATATTAAATTCTTGTACATTTGCGTAAATTTAAATTTATGTTTTTTCCTTAGTTTGTTTTAGGAATCATGGACAAGTTTATTATTATGAATATTCATGATGTCCCACTAAAATAATCCCTAACTTTTTCCCCATTTTCTCCTTGGTGTATGAAAAAAAAATCCATGTTAAAATCAATGGATTAAAATTTAAAAATTTTAATGAAAAATTATCAATATTTTATACTTATTATTTTTATTCTAAACATGGTTTATCAAAAAAATTAAGCTCTATTTTGTTATAGGATTTTTAAAAAAATATATAAATGAATTTAGAATTTTCATTTAAAGAAAATGAATGAATGAATTATAGATGGTGATAATAATAATGCATCAATTTTTTTTTAATCTTTACATTTTTTCAATTTTTAATCTTCTTCAAGATCATCCATAAAACAATTTAACAATGTTTTGGCTATAAGCCATATATGGAAGTACAAATTTGTTAAAATATTTGTATATTTTAGATACGAATCCTTGAACCCATTGTAAAAATACATCATTTAAAAAAGTATAAAAATTAAAAAGATTTTGTTAATGTTGATGGCTTTTCTTTTGTTTGTAAAATGGTGGAAATTCATCACAAAAACAAACTCAGTTACATCATAAATATTTATTTTAAATTTTCAAAAAGGTTAAATAAGGTTTATAATGATCTCAAAGATTAAACTTGAAGTTCTCAAATAAATTTGATGTTGGAATTGTTTATGTTTTTAATGTTGGAATTATTAAAATTAATTTGAAACGTTTACTCATTAGGATTAACTTTTCTTTTGAAATTTGTGATGTCAATTTTTTGGCAAGTTTTTTTTGTTGCTTTTTTTTTTTGGAAATTTCATTATTTTTTCCATTTTTTTCCCAACAAGAGTTGCTAAATTAAAAAAAATTGAAACCAAAAAATATGTTGGTTGTGGGGGTGTAATCCAACTATTTAAACCAACAATTTCACCAAATTAAATTGCTTTTACTTCTTAAAAAAATGTAAAATATATTCTTACATTTATATATGTTGCGATTATTTTTCAAAGTTAGGTAATTAATTATTGTATTAATGTATGATTCATCTTGCTAAACCAATATGGTCTTGATAATTAAACGGTTATATTGACCACGTAATGAGTGTTTTTTCTTGTGGCCAATTTCTACCAATTTAAGTGCACAACAACATTGAGAAATGATTTTTTTGAAAGGATTTATTTTTGTTGAATTTAGAATATATATATTATCAATGTTTTAAAATAAAATACAATAAGTAACCAAATATTGAAAAATTTAAACAAGTTTTCAATTACACAACTTATCTATAACCAAATGTGGTAATGGTTTTAAGGATGATTACCATTTTAACAACATTGCAAAAATAAATAAATAAATAACTACTTAATCATATTGGGGAATTTTTTTCAAATTACAAATCCAAAAACATCATACATATGTTATGTATTAAAAATAAAATTGTAATTTTTCTAATGAATGCATTTTTGAATTGACATTGAATTTACAAAGATTCTAGGTCAATTTAAATGAAAACAAATTTGTAGATTTATTCATGACACGCAATTTCAAGTTATCTTTTCAACATAAATTGTCTTTTGTAAACTATAATATTTTTTAAAAATAAATTATTGATTAAAATATTACAAGTCCTAGAATCCATTGTAAGATTATATCATTTAAAAATAATTAAATGTAGTATTTATTTAAAATAATTTAAAAATATATTTAAAAATATTTTGTGGATGTTGATGGCCCTTTTATGTTTACAAAATGGTGGAAATTCACCACAAAAAAACCTTTAGTTACATCATTAATATTTATTTTAAAATTTCAAAAAAATTGGATAAGGTTTATGATGATTTCAAAGATTGAGCTTAAACGTTTTCAAATAAATTTGATGTTAGAATTGTTTATGTGTTTAAGGTTGAAATTATTAGAATTACTTTTTAAAAATTATTCATTAGGAGTAACATGTTTCTTTTCAAATTCATGATCCCAATTGTTTGGCAAATGTTTTGTTTTTTACATTTTTCTTGAATTTGCACTATTTTTTCCATTTTTTCTTGAACAAATTCGAAACCAAAAAAACATGTTGGTTGAAGGGAGGGGGGGGGGGGTTAATTCAAAAAAATTAAACCCAAATTTTCACCAAATTAAATTGTGTTTCCTTTTACAAAGGATGTCACAATGGTAGTTTTTCCTGTATTCCCTAGATACAAGAAAATAACTAAAATAAAATTTGTGAAAATAATAGAAAAAGGGACTCACTTATCTAAAGCTATCATAATCAACCCTCCAAGAATGAAAAAATAAAATAAAAATTGTGGATAGCCAATAAGTAAAAGAATTTTGAATTTTGCCCACACTTTTTGTCACACTTGCAAAACTCATGGATATGAACTTTTATCTTACAATGTGTTTGTCTTATGTGTTTGAAATTTTGAGATATTGGATGGATCATGTTTAAAACTAAAAATCCATTGAATGAATGAATGTGATTTTTTACAAAAGAAACAAATCATATATATATATTTTACATCATTATATATATATATTCTGTATCTTTTTTCAAATTTGTGTAATTAATCATTGGTATTAATGTATAATTAATCTTGTTAAACAAATATGGTCTTGATAATTAAATGGCTATATTTTTCACTTAATTAATGTTTCTTCTTATGACCAATTTTTGTCAATTTAAGGGGGCAACAACATCAAAATATGGTTTGTTTGAAAAAACAATTTTGGGCCGAATTTAAAATATACATTGTCAATGTTTTAAATAAAACATCATAAATATCCATATTAAATTGAAAGATTTAAACAAGTTTCCAAGTACACAACTTGTCTATAACCAAATGTGGTAATCTTCTTATGGATATTTACCATTTGAACAACATTGTAAAAATAAATAAATAAAATTATACTTGATCATATCAAGGAAAATAAGAACTTGCAATTCTTCAAAATGGACATATTTTATGTAATGATTTATTTAATAAAAATTTTAATAAATAAAATTTTGATTTCACAAAATTTTAAGTCAATTTAAACAAAAAGATATTTGTTGATTTATTGATGAAGTGAAAGTTTAAGTTGTTGTTTGAACATTGTAAATTTAATTTTTGTAAATTATAATAATTTTTTTGAATACATTATTGAATAAGTTTAAGATCCTTTTTCATTTGTAGCATTTGAATAAATTTTGTAAAAAGAAATGTATGTTAAAGTTTGAATTTTTTAAACAATTTCATGCCAAACATGGTAAGTTAAACTTTTTGAACATTATTAATGAAATTTTGAAGTGGTTTGGTGGTCAAGACCTTAGTTTGCTTCCATGAGGTCTTGGGTCCAATCCTTGATGGATGCATGCTTTAATGTATCTTGTACAAATGCAATTCACAAACATATACATCAACTAGTCCTTTTTGACAAAAAATACAAGTTGCATATTAGTGAATTTGGGTAGTGGAAATATATATATATATAATTACACAACTTGAAAAGAAATCAAAAAATATTATTAGTATTTTTATGATGTAAGAATATATTTTACTTTCATTCCTTTTGTAGAAGTAAAACTAACATAATTTGCTGAGATTTTGGCATTAAATAGTTGGATTATACCCCTCCTCCCCAACCAACATGTTTTTTTTTTGGTTTTGAATTATCTTAACTTGGCAATTCTTGTTGGGAAAAAAATGGAAAAATAGCGAAAATGCAAAGGAAAATGTAAACAACAAAAAAATTGCCAAAAATTTGAGATCAAAAATTTGAAAAGAAAAGGGTTTCTCTTGATGAATAAAAATTTAAAAGTAATTTTAATGATTCCAACTTTAAACAAAAAAAAAATTTCCAACATCAAATTTATTTGAATTTTTTAAAGTTCAATCTTCGAAATCACCATAGATTTAGCCAATTTTTTTGAAAAAATTAAAATAAATATTAATGAATTAACAAACTTTTTTGGTGGTAAATTTCCACCATTTTGCAAACATAAAAAGGGGCCATCAACATCATTAAAGGATTTTTAATTAAAAAAATAGAAAAAATCCAATTTTTTTTAAAAAAATTTTACGATGGGTTCTATGACTTATAGTCAAAATAGAAAATTATTTTAATAAATTTATACCTCCATATACATGGTATATAGCCAAAACATGGTTAAATTTTCTTGTGGATGATCTTAAAGAACACCACAAATTTGAGAAAAATAAAAAGATAAAAAAAATCATTGATATAATTACCATTATCACCATTTATAATTCATTCTTCCATTTTAAATTTGAAAATGAAAACTTGAATTCACCTTTAAATATTTAAACATAAAATTGTTACAAAACAAACTCTTAAAACTAATAAGTCATGTTAATAATAATAATAATAATAATAATAAGTAAAAAAATACTGATAGTAATAATTAATCAATTAAAATCATAATATATTTTAAGAAAAAATTTAATCATTTTGAATAAATCATAAATCGTTTTTTTCATACACCAAAAGAAAAAAATGGTAAAAAAATTAAGGATTGTTTACATGTGGGTTTTTGGTGTGGCATCATGAACATTTGTAATTAAATTTTTTTCTAGTACATGTTTCCTAAAAAAAACTAAGAAAAAATGTACATTCTAATTTACATAAATGTACAAGAATTTAATACATATGAAAAAATTGGAATTTAGAGGTTTACATGGATCCTAGACTTTGCATGCATGAACATTTGACCTAATCATTAACCCATTCAAATATAAATATAAAACATGTCTAGTTTTTTATATCCATTTCAAAAAATTGTGGTGAATGCAAAATGTAATTTATGAATAATGGGTTGATCACATTCAAAGTGAATGATTCAACTCATGTGCAAATGTTGATAATTCAGCAGATGTGCAAAAATTCAAGTATAAATGTCGGGCATTAAGTTATTATGTGTGTTTCAATATATACTAATAGTTGCAATATGTAACAATTTGAATAATGGTTTCAATAAGTTCAAAGTGGATGATTCAACTCATGTAAATATGTTGATAGTTCAAGAAATGTAAAAAAACTCACTAAACCATTCAAATATAATTGCAAAACATTGAACTACATGTGTTTCCAAGATGCAACTTATGAGTAATGATTTTAACATATTAAATGTGTACACATGTTGATAATTAAAGATATGTGAAAAAAACATTAATTCATCCCAATAAAAATGTGGGGTTTTAAATTGTTACATTTGTTTTAATAAATTATGGTAAGTGTAAAATGCAATTCATGAGTAATGGTTTCAACATGTTAAAAGTTGATGGTTCCATTCATGTACCATGTTGATAGTTGAAGAGATGTCAAAAAAATCATTAACCAATTATAATGCATTGTGTAAATAAAGTTAAAGGATACTTCAACTTCCACATCTGTAATTTTAAATTATTAAAAATTAAAATAGGGTTCAAATTGCACTCATAAGTGAACAACATAATGAATGTATCAACTATGAACAATATTGACCATTAATTAGAGCAACAATCCACTTGCAAATTTAAGAGGGCCAAATGTAGTTGAAATGTAATAAAATTGGATAGTAGTTGAAATGTGTGGGGGGTGAAAAAGGACAATATTTCTTCTTGTGGATAGAAAAGTGGGGTTTGTTGGATAACCCACAAAAACACAAAAAACTTACAAGAACTTAGTTAAAATAGATTAATTTTAAAAATAAATTATTAAAAGAAAACTTACCAAAGTTGAAAGTTACCAAAATGAATATAGGCCAAAAACAATTAAAATTTTATAGAAGTTTAATTAAGGAAAAATTTAGTAAAACAAAAGTTTATCAATTTTTTGTGATTGAAAACACGTTCGACATTTTCCATGATGATTTATTTTCTAATTGTTAGTCGTTGCATTATGATTGGGGTGTGGATTGATTTTGATCGTAAATTGTATTGCCATTTTCCACAATGAATTTTTTTTTGTTTTTTTTTTCAAACAATGGATTACGATTGGGTTGTGGACTAGTTGTGACAAAAAATTTGGTCGACACATTCCACAAAGTATACACAAGATTGAAAATCATTTCATGCTATTGAAAATATGAAACAATTCAAATAGGCTTACAAAACCTTGAAAATTTAAACCTTCAAATAAGATTACAAAACCTTGAAAATTTAAACTTTCAAATAATATTACAAAAAGTTGAAAATCTAAACCTTCAAGTTGAAGTAAAGGCTAAGATAATGGCATCTTGAATTTTAAAACTTTCATTGTAGTCGACAAATTCCCCAACTAGATTCAAGTGAAAACCCTTGGTAATTTTCAAACTACCAAGGGACCCAATCATAACAACTCATTCACTAAAATATTTTGCAATGAAGTTATTTTCCTTCAATTTGAACAATGGAAGAAGCCAAGGGCCTTTCACATGGGCATAACATGGTTAAGCATCATCAACCTCAATTGTTATGTTTATATGGATTCCAAAGTGCATGGACTAGTATTCTTACATAAATTGCAAAAATATAAACTATTTGTGGGTTGCTAGTAAATATCACCAAGCTTGCATTTGAGCAAACCCATTTATAGGGTAAAGTAGAAGGATTCATGGTAGTCATACAACCTTTGACCTAATTATAAGAGAGAAGCACAAACTATAAATTAGGTTCATTTTGAAAAAATAATAATACATTAGATTTTTCAAAAACTCTAAAATAAATTTGAAAGTGGATACATCAAACATGAAAAATGCAATTTGACATGAAACACAAGCTAGATTAAATGTTAACCTTGCGTGAAATGACAGGCTTGTCACACTTAACATGCAAATTGAAAACTTCTTTCAATTTCTTTTGGACTAAAAGAGACAAGACTGGAGCAATGATCAATGAAGCAATAGTTAATAGCTTCATGTCACCCTTCTAACTACTTGCAATGTTTTCACAATGCAAAATGTGGGGGCTCCTTTGCAGAATTGTTCAACCAAGTTATGATTGTTTAATATATGGTAGCAAAACTCACTTACACCGATCACAAATATGAAACATTAGTTGTTGAAAACATAATAATGTAAGGTAGTTGATTTTCTTAATAAACTCAAAATGTGTTTTTATCAAAGCACATTTGATGTTGACAGTGATTGTGGTGGTACCCACATAATCAATGACATTTGCATGGAGGTAGGAATAAACAACAAATTTCGCTAGGGATCTAAAGGGAAAATTACCATATAAATTTAAAACAAAATAGTCAAAGGCAACATTACAAATTTATGATCAATATTTTCAACTAGCACAATTGGTCACTCATTTTGCTTTGCCATGAAAGTTAACTATAGCAAAATTTGATGATCTAAACACAATAGAACGAAAAACATATATAAGGGAAAAAAAACGACAAAACTAAATTTACCTATTCAAGTTTAATGAATATAAAACAAGTTCGTAGATGCAAAAAAAACATTCCAAACATTTTAAACAATGATGATGAAGATGACAAACAACGAAAACTTAACTCAAAAACAAATCACCATAAGAAGGAAAACAAAGTAGAGAGAAATCAAATTACACATGAGAAAGAAAAAATTAAAAATTGAAATGATTTCAATCCTTGTTTGTTTATTGATATTTTTTAATAATTTAAAAACTATTTAAAATGTTTTTAATGCCAAAAAGTTGGAGGATCATTTTTTTGGCCTTTCCATCAAGATTTTTGATCACAACCGATCGAAAACCTTGATTGTGATGTAATGATTGAAAAAAAAAATGGACAAATTTCAATTGAATTTCAATCACCACCTGAGTGACCAAGATTTTTGGTCACAATTGGCCCAAAACCTTGGTCACAATGTAATGAATAGAAAAAAAACATGTGGATAGGTTGACTGAATTTTAAGTGCCATCTGAACGACCAAGATTTTCGGTCATAATTGGTCCAAAACTTGGTCAAAGTGTAGCGACAAAAAAAAAGGGTGGATATGTCCACCAAATTTTATTCACCACCCGAACAACTAAGATTTTTGGTTGTGCTCAATCCAAAACCCTAGTTGTAATACAACAACAAAAAAAAGAAAAAAATGGAGAGGTCAATCAAATTTTAGTCACCACATAAGTGACCAAGATTTTTAGTTGCAATGTAGCGATTCACTAATATAAAAAAAGGTGGATAGGTCAACCACATTTTGGTCACCATTCAAACGATGAAGTGTTTTAGTCGTAATGGGTCAAAAACCCTAATTGTAATACAACAATTGAAGAAAAAAAATGGATAGGTCAATCAAATTTCTATCACCACCTGAACAACTAAAATTTTTGGTCGTAATTGTTCCAAAACCTTGGTCACAATGAAGCAACCCAATAAAAGGTGAATAGGTTGATTGAATTTTGGTTGCCATTCAAGCAACAAAGATTGCAACCGGTTTAAAACCCAAGTTGCAATGTAACCAAAAATAAAAATGAATGGATAAGTCAACTAAATTTCGATCACCACCTAAGTGATGAGATTTTTCGATTGCAATTGGTCAAGAATTCTAGTTGTAATGCAATGGAAAAAAAAAGTGGATAGGTTAATTAAACTTTGATTGCCACTTGAGCAACTAAGATTTTTGGTCATAATAAGTCCAAAACATGGTTACAATGCAACAACCCAAAAAAGGTGGATAAGTTGACTGAATTTTGGTCGCCACACAAGCGACCAAGATTGCAATTAGTCCAGAACCCCGAGTTGTAGTGTAACACTAGAAAAAAAAATCGGGTGGACAAGTTGGCTGAGTTTCAGTCGCCACCCAAGAGATGAAGTGTTTTAGTTGCAATTGGTCAAAAACCTTGGTCACAATGTAGTGATAAAAAAAGAAAATGATTAGGTCGATAGAATTTTGGTCGCCTTTTGAACGACCAAGATTTTCAATCGCAATGCAATGACCTAGAAGAAGAAAAAAAAAATCAAATTTTGGTTGCCATAAGAGCAATTAGAATTTCAGTTGACTTTCGAGCGACCAATATTTTTAATCACAATGCAAGGACCTAGAAGAAGAAAAAAAACCAAATTTTGGTCGCCATAAAAGCAACCAAGATGTTTGGTCATAATTGGTCCAAAACCCCAATTGTAGTGGAGTGATTACAAAAAAATGATATATAATTTATTTTTTAAAAAATGAGTGGAAAAGTGTTGACCGAATTTTAGTTGCCACCCAAGTGACCAAATTTTTTGATCATAACCAATCCAAAACTAGGGTCATAGTGTAATGACTGGAAAAAAAAAGGTGGGTAGGTCGCAATTGATCCACACACCTTGGTCGAAGTGTAATGACTAAAATAAAAATTAGACATTAGAAAAACTATTATAAAATTCTAATATATTTTATTTACAATTCACATATTTGTGCTAATTGAAATGCTCTAAAAAGATAAAAAGACAAAACAAACGACATGCCATTGCATAGTCTTTCCCCTTAAGGGCAAAACAAATAAATGAACAACCTACCCAATTGGTTATGAAAATAAAGAAATAATTGGCCAACTCTAGTTCAAGCCATCAACATTCCAAATAAGAAATCTATATATTGTCATAGTACCTTGCCAACTTCCACACTAATTATATTTTTATTTGTAAAAATGTTGAAGATTTTCAAAGAACAAAGTTTTGGAAAGGAAAATTGAAATTCTTTTGAAATGTTAATTTTTTTTCATTTTCAACGTGTATTCAAAATCAACTAATTACCTATTCAAGAAACATGTTGAAGGTTGTGCCACTATAAGTTTATAGTATTAGGTGTTAAAATAATTGTTTGTTTAGATGCCATCATATTGTAACTCTCCCAAATTATGGGCCCTTTGTTTCGATGCACATTATCTTGTTGTTGAGAGCTTATCAATAGTATCAATAGAACAAAATTTAGTGAATTAAATATATTCATTGTTGGAAATTAAATTTAAAATAAATTAGCAAGGTTTGTTAAAAACTCTAAAATTAAACCCACTTTCACAAAAGAGGATTGGGATGGGGGACCTTCCAAAAGGCTATTATATATCATCATCTTTAAACCTTGGTTTTAAAAAATTGGTTTCAATCTTATACAATTAGTTTGCTAGTTTTGTATGGTTCTCATAAAACATCTCGACCTTTGGCACAACATTACTCCATGTACTTGAATTGTGCTAGCTACTTTCAAGGGTTGGTAATGCCTTTAGCCGGCTTGCCCAACAAGCAACCCCATTCACTGTCTATCATTTTTGTCCTTTATGTTTTCTCTCCCGAATGATCAATGTAGTTTTCTTCATTTTTTGTCTCTTTCATCATTCTTTGCAAGAGCTTGATTTTCATCTCCATTTGCAATAGTTCATATCTATTTGTTTTCTTTAGCAATGAAATTGACCATTGAACATCGAAGAAACTAATTATTTACTTGATTAAAAGTATAATTGGTAGACAATGAGAATGAGGACTTGTGATTCAATGCAACATTAAGTTAGATGGAGCTTGAAGCACCTCAACAAAGACATGGAGGGTTACTGCCTAAGCATAGACCAAACATAGAAAAAGAAAAGGCAACAAGTCACCAATAAATTTGGTGAAATTGTTTTGCACCAACTCTTACCTATGATGAATCATTTTTTAGGAGGCATTTATGATGTGTTGATTTGTATTTTGTAAGATCATGCAAGATGTGTGTGCACATTATTCTTATTTCTTGTAAAAATCAAATGCTTGTAGGGTCAACGGTCTTTCTTCCATTCAAAAATGGACATGTACAATGAAAATGATGGTTTATGGTTTGGCTACTAACAAATCTAACGAATATTGTAGGATTTATAAAAACACAACCATTGAATGTTTGAAATTATTTGTGACAATCATTCGAGAATTTTTTGAAATTGAGTACTTATGACAACCATCACAAGATGATATAGAAAATTAGATGGCGATTCATGCATGGAAAGGTTTCCTTACATGTTTGCTTAGTTAGATTTTATGCACTATCATTGGAATAATTGGGCCATTGTTTGGTAAATGCAATTCACTGACAAAAATAACCACAAGTTAATTATCCTAGAAGTAGTTGTCAATCATAATTTGTGGATTTGGCATGCATTTTTTGGATTATTGGGCAACAACAATGATATGAACATGTTGGATAGATTGCCACTAATTTCTAATTTGTTGTGAGGTGCAAACATAAACTTGGTTTTTGAAATCAATGGCAAAAAATATCTTCATTATTATTTGTTGGTCAGTGGAACTTATCCTCGTTAGTTTTTATTTATACAAACCATCCATGAACCCCATGGTGAAAAACGATAACAATATACCAAAGCACAAAAAGCTACACACAAGGATGTGAAATAATGTTTTAAAGTTGTACAAGTGTGATTTGGGGTTGTAGCAAACCCTTGTAAACAATGGGACCAAGAAGTCATAACTGACATCCTTGTGGCTTGTGTAGTATTGCATAACATGACAATAGATGATGAACATAATTTAAACTTGGAGCCATGATTTGATGTGAAAGAAAACACAACATTCAAAAAAGGAATTTCATTTGAGAATTATTTTAAAGGCACCACTCAAATTGAAATCCATGATTCATTTTTTTGAAATGATCACAAAAGATTTGTGGCAATTGAAACAATAGCCAACTTTAAAACAAAATGTTCAAGAATCACTTTAATCATTATTTGTGTGATTTCTCAAGTCTAGATTGCAATCTCTTCCTTGACCTATAATTATATGTACTACATCTTCCAAACTATTTTCATCAAAGTCCGATGCTTGAGTTGTTCTACTAGAATAATTGTTAATGGAAAAACTTTGAGATGAACATGGAGCTTCTCAAGTTCTTCCCCTTTACACAAATGAAAATATTTTTTAGCTTCAAAAAAGAAAAGTTGGTCCTCCTTTAAAATCAATGTTTTTTTCAACATGGTTGTAGCCATATTTGTTACGGCACAAGCTTGAGCCTCATGGAAATTCTTGTTTTTTTGTAATCTTTTGTTTTTCCTTTTCTACCTTTGAACCCTATGGCCCTTTTGGAATTGTGTTTTCTAAAAATGGGCTCTTATAAGCATCAAGAAACTTTGTTTCACTTGTGTTTAGTTTAATAAGATTGCCATAAGACTTGTGCTTTTGTGGCAACATGTTATTGGATTCTTTGTGCATATTAGCCCATCATGCTAGGTCTTTCAAGATTAACCAACAATGGAAAAATGTGAATGATTAACAACGTGGATGTTTGATATTATACAACTTTAAAGATTTTTGAAAAATATCTTGATTTGATGTCCTTAGTTCACATAATGCACTCACAACACCACAATTCAAACAAAACTTTGCAACATTGTGTTTGATAATCCTCCATTTTGTTTCCAATGACCTTGTTGGTTTCTCTACACAAGCTTGATGTCGATTGGCATTATAGTGATGTTGCACCCACTCCCAAAATGTCATGCATTACTGTCCATTCCCTATCATAAAGTCTTGAGAGACATGAAGAAAACTAATGTGTACAACCTTTTCTTACTTGACAATAATTTTTTTCCTTTCTTGCTTTTTGATGTTGCAACATTTTTGCCTTATTCATGGAATATAAGAGATTGTCCATGAAAGTTGATGACATCCTTATTTTCTATGTTTGACATCAAAAATTCTAATGATGGGTTTTGCTTAAGTTTGAGTATTTGGTGCAAAAATGTAGTTTAGAAAATGGATTTCTACCAAGGCCATCAAGTTTTGTATTAGTTGGATATATGGGTGGTGCTATGTTTTTGGGACTATTGGTAGGTGCAATGGGAAGGTGCCATTAGCAGATCATTTATGGGATTGTAGTGGAGATGCTTTTAATCCTTATTAACACCATTACCCATATCATGTTATATATAAATCAAAAAATTGTATATCATAGTACCTTTTCAAGTTTGGTAGTAATTAAATTAGTTTTTTAAATGTCAAAATTTGAAAAAATTATCTATTTGAAATGTCAAATTAAAAAAATACAAAGGGAAGAAAAATACAAAAACTGGTTTCATTATGTTAAAGGTTTAGAGTCCATGAAACATACCAAAGAAGTTGTTTAAATTTATTGTTGAAATTTCATAAACTATTATTTTTATTGTCAATTAAAAATTGAAAAATAAGATAATTATTTGACATTTGAGTGCCAGGGTTTGTTTTTTCAATTTTGTGGTGTAATTGAAGTGGTGATCATATACAAGACGAGTTAGCCATATTTTGTTACATACTAAATATGAAAGCAAAAGGAAAACTATATTCTTTGTTATTTACTAGAACTTATCACAAAAATTTGACGATTTGGAATTTTTTTCTCCATGTTTTATTTTCTCCCTGCCTACCTTTGGTTTGATAGGTACTTAATAATAATAATAATAATAATAATAATAATAAATCATGCCCAGACACACTTTGGGCCCATGTTATGCACATTTTGAGTTTGTAATGGACCAAGAATGGGGCCATAATGAAACAACACCCACCATTAACACAACAAGAATATGGATGGACATTTAGTAAAAGGACAAAAATGTTAACCATCTTCATCTTAATTGGCTATCATTTTGGAAATATCATTACTAGATGCTTCCAAATATCTATTACCATGTTTATGTATGCCCAAGTTAATGCCTTGAGAGCATGGTATTTAATGGTACCCACTAGCACCCAAACTGTTATATCCCTTATACCTTCCTACTTCCTCTTTCCCCTATGTAAGTAAACTATTCATGGAAATGGGTAAGTACTAAGTACCATAATTGGTCATTGAAGGGTGTCTTGTGCTCTGATTGGTTGGTTGGATGTTGGTTATAACTCATAACCCATGTGTGCCATGTCATTTGATTGGCTAAGGTCATAACCATGTCTTCAATAGTGAAAGTTCATAATGCAAGTGGTGAAAACACAATAAAATATGTCAACAAAGGATATTTTATGGTTTTTTTGGAAAGTGTGCATACATGAAGCCTTAATATATTGAACTTATGAATTATATTTATTTCAATAGTTAAGATTTAACAACAAGGAAAATCAAATTGCAAAAAAAATCCAAAAACATGTGTGCTTCAAAAATAGTGTTAGACAAAGCTAGTTGAGGGGGTGTTGAACATCCTTCCAAAGAAAAGAAGTGAAAGGAAAAGGAATTGCTATTGGACCCCAAAGGCCTAGGATACTTTGCATGTGAAATTCATGTAACTTGAACATTAGGAAACACAAACCGCATAACATCAATTCTTACACCAACCT
>Ga0116230_10001408_pt1 | contig 22773 bp, 19 predicted proteins | sample S1TSphfallax_3_FD_88678 | JGI IMG/M metagenome (GOLD analysis project Ga0116230, IMG submission 88678) | Host-associated microbial communities from peat moss isolated from Minnesota, USA - S1T2_Fd - Sphagnum fallax MG | ecosystem: Host-associated > Plants > Peat moss > Unclassified | place... | reverse complement strand
CGTAGGGAGCTCCCACAGCCGGCGTCTGCGAGTGATAGGCGGCCACCGCCTGCGGCCAGTTGCCGAATTTCTGGTACAGGATGATCAAAAACGCCGCCGCGTAATCCGCATTCGCCGCCGGGTCAAAGGCCTCCGCCAAAGTGGAAAATGCATCCGGATGCTGGGCCAGGTTGACCTGCAGGCATCCCACATCCAGCGAGCCGATCCCCATTGCCTCAAACGCCGCGGCGGCGGCGATCGCTGATGGCAGGGAGGCGTAGACATAGCCGGTGCCGTTGGCATCGATCGTCCAGGGCCAGGGTTTCAACCCGCCGGTTTGCGGATCCAGCCGGCCGCTTTCCACCACCGCAATGGCGCCTAAAAGGCCGGGCGGCAGTTGCTGCCCGGCACTCGCATTTGCGATCGCCTTTTCGCAATCCGCAGCTCCGGCCGGCAACTTCGCGCCGCTTGGAATTTCGCCAGGATAAGCCGGCACCGCTGCTGGTGGAGAAGTTTCGACAAAGAACGTGCCGAGAATTGTGCCACCACCAGAAGCTGCAAAAGCCGGTAAATCGGCAAATTTGCTGAACAAGCTCAACCACGCGGCCGCAAAAAAAACAACCAGGGGTAGCAAAGCCGGGGGCAACCGGATTCTCATGGATCACCGGTATTATAAATTAGTTAACAATAAGTAATGCGAATAGGTAGAAACACGCACAGCCAAAAAAGCAGCTTTGTCGTAAGCCTTTGATCCAAATAGGGTTTTGACGCATTACGAAAAACATTGCTGCACTGCAAAAAAGTATGTTGCAGTTACTTCTGGGTTTTTGTATATGTCTGTTCGTAGAGTGAGCTTGCTCCTCTACTTTCTTGGACGTTTCCTCCCTAAACTTGGCGGCGCTTCGGCGCCGCCTTTTTTTTCGCTCACGCTTGCTGTTTAGGCCGGGATTTGAAGCGCCTGGCCGTTACTCCGCGGCGGGTGCCAGGTCCCAACGGCCATCGGGGGATAATAAAAACCCCGCCGATTCTGCCAAGGCGGACAGAAATTGCCGCATGCATCGGTTGAGCGCCGCGAAATTAGCATTCTTCACCATCATCCGCTCATCCATATAGAGCGAACGAGCCAGCTCGATCTGCAGAATATGCACCTGGCGGCGCGGTTGACCGTAATGCCGCGTGATGTAGCCCCCGGCATAGGGATCGTTGCGCCGCACGGTTAAACCGAGCCCGGTGAGGCTGGCTTCGACGAAGGCGGTGATTCCCGGCGCGCAGCTGGTACCGTAGCCATCGCCCAAAACCACATCCACATTTCTCGTACCCACGCCGGGCGGCGCCGATCTCGGCATTGAATGGCAATCGATCACCAGACAGGCGCCGAACGTCTCCCTGGTGGTTTCAATCAAGCCCTGCAACGCCGTGTGGTAAGGCTGCCAGCAACCCTGAACCCGCGCCTGCGCCTCAGCGAAGCGCAGTTTGCGCCGGTAGATCGCCTCCCCGGTCGCCACAATGCGGGCAATGGTCCCAAGCCCGGCGCTTACCCTGGCGCTCGTCACATTTACATAATCGGGCAGTCTGTCCTCGAACATGTCCGGGTCCAGCTCCCAGGGTTCGCGGTTCAGGTCGCAAAATGCCCGCGGCAAGGTTGCCGCCAGCAGCGGCAAGCCCAGTTCCGGGCCGAACCCGAACAGCTCTTCGACAAAACTATCCTCGCTGCGGCGGATCGCCAGCGCATCCAGACGCGATGCCGCCAAAAATTCGGGCGCATAATGCCGGCCGGAATGCGGCGACGTCAAAATCACCGGCGCCAGCTGAGGCCGCGGCAGGCTGAGCACAAAAGGTTCCGTCATCCCCGGGACTGGCGCCATGGACTCCATTGAACCAGCAAGCCCCATCGCCAGCAAGGCAATTCTGAGCGGCCAGCGAAAACAGCCCCACTGAATGTGGCTCGACGATCACGGAATTTCCATTTCGATCGGCAGCGGCGCCGACAGCGCCTTATGCAGCTGCGCGATGATCGCCAACACCCGCCGCGGCGCACCCAGCAGCATCACCGCGGCGAAGCCGCAAGTCGCAATGCCCGCGCCAACCCATAGCTGATTGAGCAAACCCAGGCCCGGGAGCTTCGCCAGACAGATGAACGCCAGCAGCCGGGCCAGCAGCAAGGCGCCGAAGGGCAGCAAGAGCAGCCGCAATAGCGGCAGCACCGGCCGTTGCAGCCCGATTTTCAGCGCCGGAATGAATAACAGGATCGAGAGCAATCCCCTGCCCGCCAAGGCCCAGGCCAGCGTGATCAGCCCGCTTGGCGCGGCAAACCAGATAGCCGCCAAAATAATGCCGACATTCGCCAAGGCGAAATACGCGACCAGCTTGGGTTTGCCGGCGGCGGTCAACAAGGGGTTGATGACGCCGTAAAATGCCGTCACCGGCGCCATCAGCGTAATGATGCTGAAAACCGGTATCGCCGCCATCCAGCGATGACCGAACATCAACAGCACGATCGGCTTCGCCGCGGCACCGGCCACGGCCGAGGCGAAAAAAATCACCACCGATAACAAATCCAGCATGCGCTTCGTCATCTCAAGGCGCCGGTCCGGATCCATGCGCACCGCCACGAATACCGGCAGAAAGACCGAGCGCGCCGGCGCGAATGCAATTTCCTGCAATACCTCGATCAATCTTTGCGCAATCCGGAACTGCCCAACGGCCGCAACCGGCATCCGCAGGCCGACCAGCATCACATAGCCGGTGATCGAAAAATAATCGACCAAGGCGGCCTGCATCAACGGCAGCGAGAAACCAAAAGCCGCACGCAGCACCGCCAGCCGCGGCGGCGGCGGCGGCCGCCAGCGCGCGACCCGGCAAACCAGCAGCGCGAAAAATACCCCGCCCGCCAGGCGCTGGAAAATCAGCGCATCAATGCCGCGCCCGGCAAAGGCGAGGGGCAAGGCCACCAGCCCGCCGGTAATGGTGCTGCCCAGCGCGATCAAGCCGATCGCCCGAAATCGAAACTGGTTCGCCAATCTTGCCGCCGGAACAACCAGAAAGCAGGTCAGGAAAATATTGAACGCCAGGGCTTGCAGCACCGGCTTCAAAGCCGGTTCGTGATAAAGCCGGCTAATGGCAGGTGCGGCCGTCAGCAATGCGGCGACGAACAGCAACGCCGCCAGCAATTGCGACCAAAAGGCGCCGGCCTCCACTGCGCGATCGCCAGGCGCTGCCTGCACCTGTTCGCCGGCACCGCCGAGCGCCAGCATCCGGGCCATATCCGTTATCGCCGAGCCGATCGCCACCACACCCACCGAAGCGGCGGGAATATAGCGCAACAGGACGCCCAAAATGACGAAACCAAAACTACGCTCGAACAAAACCGTGGCGAAATTCCACGCCGCACCGCGCGCGGCTCCCCTTGCCAGGTTCATTCCAGACGCCTCATCGTTGCGATATATCACTAATCGGCGGTTCGCGAAGCTTTTTTGGATATGCGCGGGATAGACAGAGGTCTATGCAGAAGCCGCTTTTTTGGAAAAAAGCGGCGCAAAAAACTTTTGTTACGCTCAATCCCGGATCTTCCAGCGACAGTGGCCAATTCTTTTGCCAGGCGGCGATGCAGAGATATCTGGCCAATCTAGAGATCGGTTAACCAATCAGAAGCCAACGGGCCGTACAGGGGTGCAGCCGAGCGCAGAATTACACTCGGTTGCAATTGGAATTAAAACCGGCCGCTAAAACGCCTTAATTCTGATGGAGTAGCAGACTGGCTTTTATCTGGTGAGAAAGGAGACCCAATCATGCGACCGCTGATGCTGGCTTTTTTGATTCTCTCTCCGTTTATCGCAATCGCCCAGAATTACCATTGGCATCCTGTTGCAACCGCGCCCGCCAGTCGTTTGGCGCAGGTGGTGGTCAACACCGCCAGCATGAAAATGTCGGACATGGTGCATGCGGTGCAGGCACTGCTGACGTAAGACTGTTTGAAACGCTATCAGGCTGGCCATCTGGCGCGCTTTTCTGCGCTCCTGGTCCTCACGGCCTGAAGGCCGCGCCGTTCCAGTACACACCAGCTGACTCACCCTAGCGCGTTTTAAACAGTCTCAGGGCATGGGCGTTATTCTAATGCTGCCCGAGGCCCGGAATAAAAAAGTCTTTTTGCTTCTTTTTCTTCAGAAAAAGAAGTGCTTCCTTCCTTAATGCCCGGCGTTTTCGGCCGAGAAATCCGGGGTCAAGCCGGAAGCGGCGAGCTGGGCGGCAAGGATTGCCTTCAGCTTTTCAAGGCCCGCATCGGAGCCGGCTTCGGCGCGCGCCACCAGCACTGCCTGGGTGTTGGAAGCGCGCAGCAGCCACCAGCCCTCGGGCGTGTTGACGCGGACACCATCGGTATCCGAGACCTTCTCACCGGCTTCCTTAAGCCGTGCGGCGACCTCTTTCACCACTTCGAATTTCCGATCCTCGGCGCAATCGAACCGCAGCTCCGGCGTGTTGACCACATGCGGCAGGCCCTGCCGGAAGCTCGCCACCGATTGGGTGCCGCGGGCGACGATGCCAAGCAGCCGCACCGCGGCGTAGAGCGCGTCGTCAAACCCGTACCATTTGTCATTGAAGAAGATATGTCCGGACATTTCACCCGCAAGCGGGGATTTCAGTTCCGCCATTTTGGATTTTATCAGGCTATGGCCGGTTTTCCACATCAGCGGCGTGCCGCCGGCTTTGGCGATTTCATCAAACAGCACCTGGCTGGCTTTGACATCGGCGATGATCGTCGCACCCGGATGGGACTTCAAAACATCACGGGCCATTAGAATCAAAAACTGGTCGCCAAAAAGAATGCCGCCGGAATTATCGACGACCCCGATACGGTCGGCGTCACCGTCAAAGGCGATGCCGATATCCGCACCCTTTTCGGCAACGGCGGCGATCAGCTGTTCCAGGTTTTTGGGAACGGTAGGGTCCGGATGATGGGCGGGAAAACTGCCGTCGATGACGGCATTCAACACCGTGTGCTGACCGGGCAGCACTTTGACGAGGTGTTGAAGCACTTCCCCGGCGGCGCCGTTGCCGTTATCCCAGACGATTTTGAGCTTTTTATCGCCGCCGTCATAATCCTTCACCAGGCGGTCGACATAAGCGGCGCTGATATCTTTTTTGGTGACGGAGCCCGCAGCCTTCGCCACCACCCTGCCCTCGGCGGAACGGGTGCCGAGGTCGAGGATCGCCGGGCCGAAAAATGGCTTCTTGCCCAGCATCATCTTGAAGCCGTTATAATTGGAAGGATTATGGCTGCCGGTCACCATCACCGCGCCATCGGTATCTTCGGTGAAGGCCGCAAAATATAGCATGGGCGTCGGCCCCAGGCCGATCGAGATCACGTCCATCCCGCTTTCCACCAGGCCGGCAATCAGCTGCGCTTCCAAGGCCGGCGAGGAAAGCCTGCCGTCACGGCCGACCGCCACCCGCTTGCCCCCGGCGTCATGAACGATCGAGCCGAAGGTGCGGCCGATGGCGAACGCATCCGCCTCCAGCAAGGTATCACCAACGATCCCACGAATATCGTATTCGCGCAGCGAGCTCGCGTTGAACTTATGCGAAAATCCCATGATGCCTCAGAGGTTGGTGTAGTGTTTCAGGAACGCGCGGACCTGCGGCCCAAGGTCCGGCCGCACCAGCGCGAAGGCCACTTGCGCCTCCAGGAAGCCGATCTTATCGCCGCAATCGAACCGGCGGCCCTCGAATTTCAAGCCATGGAACGGGGCGTGGCCGATCATTTTAGCCATTGCGTCGGTCAGCTGCACTTCATTGCCGGCGCCACGCTCCATCGCGCTCAGGAATTTCACGACTTCCGGGAGCAATACATAGCGGCCGATAATCGACAGGTTGGACGGCGCATCCTTCGGCGCCGGTTTCTCCACCAGCCCCGTCACCTCCACCCGATTGCCCTCAACCTCGCCGATTTTCAGAATGCCGTATTTGTTCGTCTGCTCATGCGGCACTTCGGAGACGGCGACAACATTGCCGCCGGTTTCATGATAGACATTGGCCAGCTGCTGCAGGCAGGGGGTCTCGCTCAACACCAGATCGTCCGGCAGGAGGATCGCGAAAGCATCATCGCCGATAAAGGCCCGGGCGCACCAGATGGCATGGCCGAGGCCGAGCGGTACCTGCTGGCGCACGGTGGTGATGGAGCCCGGCGGCATCGCCTCCTCGCGCAACAGATCCAGCGCCTCGCGCTTGCCGCGTTCGGCCAAGGTGGCTTCAAGTTCGAAAGCGATGTCAAAATGGTCGATCAATGCGGTTTTACCGCGACCGGTCACCATACAAAACTGTTCAATTCCGGCGGCTCGCGCTTCATCCACCGCATATTGGATTAAAGGTTTATCCACCACCGGTAGCATTTCTTTCGGCATCGCCTTGGTGGCGGGCAAAAAACGGGTACCGAGACCAGCAACCGGCAAAACGGCCTTGCGCAATGGTTTTACCAATATTCTCTCCTCATCGCCCGGCAGCACGAGCATTTTTCACGGATGCCACTGGCAGATTGATGCCATGCAGCATGAGTGCCATGGCCGTCCATGCGCGGCAAGCGCGTCGAAGGGAAAATTGACGTTGTTAATGTTGAATTTGCTGCAATGCAGTATTTTTAGGCATGGCCATTAGAGGTTGCATCGTTCAGGCATTGGTCCCGGCCCGCGGCAGATAGGCAGCAGCGGCCCTATCGCCGGTGCGGCGCATGATGCGGCGTCGATTGCGGGCGGCCTCGACCATGCTCGTAAAGCTGGCGCGCACCGCCTCCGGCTGGCCGGTGCGGCGATCAAGACCGCGCAAGCAGAACTGTATCCGGGCCATCGTCTGATAATAATCGGTGAAGGCGTAATTGAGAATCCCGCCCGCGACCGCGCCGGCGACGGGAACCGCCTGAGTGAGCAATTTATCCGAAATGATCAGTCCGAAACGTGCTCCGGCCGACTTGATGAGGAGGTTGACCGCAATATGATTAATGCCGATGCGGGTAGCCCAATAGCCGATTTCTGTTTCGTCATCGGCGGCACTTGGACCGCCAAAGGCGAGAATCTCCAGGCAGACGCGTTTGGTCTCTTCCGAGGAGAGGTCCTCCCCGGCGTCACGCGCGACCTCGGCGATCGAGCGCAGAATCGTCGTGGTAGTGAAGGGAATATCGAACAACACGCCCGGCAGCCCGATGAAACCCGAGGCAACGCCGCTGGCGGCGGTGGCAAATTTATGCAGATGATTGCCGTTGGCGCGTTTCGGACGCAGCACACGCGGTGTCGCCTCCAGCCCGAACGTCGCCAGATTATAGCTGTTCCACAGCGTATCTTCCACCGCATCCTGAGCGCGTTTGGTAAATTCCGTCCAAGCCTGACCGCCGATCCGGTCCGCGGTTCTGGAAAAACGGCCGCGGACAGCCTCAACGCGCCGGCCGAACATGCCGGTCAGCCGCATCATCAGGCCGCGAGAATCGGCCATCAGGATCGCATGCTGCCATAAATCCTGTTGCTCATGGGCGGTGAGAAAACCCGCAGCCTCGGCGATATCCTGCGGAACCGGCTGATAGAATTTCATGCCCAAAACATGAGCATTAATCTTCCGGGATACAAGTTAAGATGAGGAGAGATTCAAGCAGCCGCTTTTTTGAAAAAAAGCGGCGCAAAAAACTTCTTTGACTCTGGGGCATGGGCTTTGGCGATGCCAGCGCCCATGCCCCCAGAATCAAAAGTCTTTTTGCTTCTTTTTCTTCAGAAAAAGAAGTTCTTACCTAGCCTGCGGTCTGAACGGCTTTGACGGCCTCAACGATTTCCGAGAACGCCGCGGCGTCGTCGAAGGCGATGGCGGCCAGGACCTTGCGGTCCAGCTCGATGCCGGTGGCTTTCAGGCCGAAGATGAACTGGCTGTAGGTCAGCCCATGTTCACGCACGGCGGCGTTGATCCGCTGGATCCAGAGCGAGCGGAATTCGCGCTTTTTGACCCGGCGGTCGCGATAGGCGTAGCGCAGCGCCTTTTCCAGGCGCTCCATCGCGATGCGGTAATTGGTGGATGACCGGCCGACGAAACCCTTCGACTGGTCGAGGATTTTTTTGTGGCGGGCATGGGTGGTTACACCCCGTTTGACGCGTGCCATGCTTCTGCTCCCCCCTTAACCGATGCCGTAGGGCGCCCATTGCTTGACGGTGATGCCGTCAGCATGGGTGAGGGTTTGGCTGCCGCGATTGGCGCGCTTGGCTTTCTGGCTGCGGGCCATGAGATTATGGCGCTTTTTGCCGGGCCCGGCGAGCACCTTGCCGGTCGCGGTGATTTTAAACCGCTTTTTGACCGACGATTTGGTCTTTAGTTTGGGCATTTTGATCTCCTGCGAAAAATGGACGGCGGCCGGGCATGCCTACGGGCCCGGGCTCACGCGTTTCGCCTGTCGCCAAGCGAAGTCGGGCCTATAGTGGGGGAAGTATATGATTGCAATAGCTTGGCAGCTTGGCTGAGCTGCCCGCAGTCAAGGGTTCTAAGGGCTCAGCCCTTAGTGGGGCCCGGGGGCAAAGCCCCCGGTGGAGTGCAGGGGCGAAGCCCCTGCGCGCCTTATTTTAATAAATCCGCCACCGCGTCGCGCTCTTCCAGCAATTCCTTAAGTGTGTGCTCGATGCGGGATTTCGAAAATTCATCGACCGGCAGGCCCTTGACGCGTTCATAATTGCCACCGGCGCAGGTGACGGGCACGCCGAACATCACGTCTTCCGGCACGCCGTAATCGCCATCGGAGGGCAGGCCCATGGAGACCCATTTGCCGTTGGTGCCCAGCGCCCAGTCGCGCACATGGTCGATGGCGGCGTTGGCGGCCGAGGCGGCCGAGGACAGGCCACGGGCCTCGATAATGGCGGCCCCCCGCTTGCCGACGGCCGACAGGTAGGTTTCCTTGTACCAGGTCTCGTCGTTGATGATTTCCGAAATCTTTTTGCCCTTGACGGTGGCGAACCGGTAATCGGCATACATGGTGGGGGAGTGATTGCCCCAGACCGCGACCTTTTCAATATCGGCGACGGCGACCTTGGCCTTTTCGGCCAGCATCGAGGTGGCGCGGTTATGGTCGAGCCGCAGCATGGCGGTGAAGGCGCCTTTCGGCAGGTCCGGGGCGGATTTCATCGCGATATAGGCGTTGGTGTTGGCCGGGTTGCCGACCACCAGCACTTTGACGGTGGGTTTCGCCGATTCGTTGAGCGCTTTGCCCTGCACCTTAAAAATTTCGGCATTGGCGGCCAGCAGGTCGCGGCGTTCCATGCCAGGGCCGCGCGGGCGCGAGCCGACCAGGATGCCGTAATCGATATCCTTGAAGGCTTTGGTCGGATCATCGGTGGGCTCAACGCCGGCCAGCAGCGGAAAGGCGCAGTCATTCAATTCCATGATCACGCCGGTCAAAGCCTTTTGCGCCACCGGCAGGTCGAGCAGGCTCAAAATGACCGGCTGGTCCTTGCCCAGCAGGTCGCCATTGGCGATGCGAAACAGCAGAGCGTAGCCAATCTGGCCGGCGGCGCCGGTAACAGCAACGCGTACAGGTTGTTTCATCGGGGGAACTCCTTCATGCCAAAGGCGGTAAATTGCAGGACGGCTTATGCCTGATTTGCACCTGTACCCCGTTCATCCTGTCCGTCTCAAGCCTTGCCCGAAAAAAACCGCCTAGCCGATGACAATCGGGATGGGACTGCGGGCATTGGTGACCATAAACGGGGTTCCCTTCAACGCGTCGCCGTCGGATTGCGTCATGATCGGCCCATCGCCGGTGGCAAATTCCACCAAGGCGCCGGCGACGACCCGGACGCCGGGGCAGCGCGGCAACAGGCCAAGCGGCAGCGCCGCGCCCGAGAGCAGAGCGGCAAAGGTGCCGGGGTTTTCAAACAAGGCCACCTGAAAGCCAGGCCGGGTGGGGGCGGCGTTGGGCGCCAGCATATAGGGCCCGCCGTACAGCCGGCCTTTGCTCACCACCACGCTGGCGGCCTCATACGCCTTGCCGTCGACGGTCAAATGCAGTTTCGGAAAGCCGTAGGCCACGGATTCCCAAACCGACTGCCAGACATAGGCGCCGCGGCCGATGGCGCGCTTCAGCAAAGGCTGCAATCCGTGCACGACCGCCCCGTCAAAACCCAGCCCGACCATTTGCACGAACACGTGTTCACGCCCCTCCAGCCGCGCGACCCCGGGCCATAGCAATTCGGTGCGCTGATACGCCAGCGCATTGGCGATGGCGCGCGGGCTGGTGGAAAGCCGGTATTCCTTGGCCAGCACATTGGCGGTGCCGAGCGGGATGACACCGAGTGCCGTGGCGCTGCCGATCAGCCCGTTCGCCACCTCGGCGATGGTGCCGTCACCGCCGGCGGCGACCACCATGCCAAAGCCCTGGCTCGCCGCTTCACGTGCCAGCTCGGTTGCATGGCCGGCATGCTGGGTTTCGGCAACTTCGACTTTGACCCCGTTTTCGACCAGCAGGTCGAGCACCTTCCACAGCGCGGTCGCCCGCCTGCGCCCCGCTACCGGGTTGAAAATAACTAACATTAATTGAAACCCCGGACTCCGAGCGGAAATTGCTAAAAAGCACGTCAACCGAGTCGGCGTGATGACGAAATCATGATACTATCGTGACGATGCAATTTCCAAAAATCCTAGGTGGCGTAACAAAATCTTCACTGTCTCCGGCGCGATAAGCTAGCCTATTGCCCTGCAGCATGAATGCAGAAACGCAAAGCCGCCATTTGAACAAAACTGCTTATCGCAGCATCTTCATCTCCGATACGCATTTGGGCACGCGCGGTTGCCGAGCCGAATTTCTCGCCGATTTTCTGAAATCGGTATCCTGCGAAAACCTTTTCCTGGTCGGCGATATTATCGATGGCTGGCGGCTGAAGCGCTCCTGGTTCTGGGATACGCATCATGACGAGGTGCTCCGGCTGATTTTGAAACATGCACGCGGCGGCGCCAATGTTGTCTATGTCCCCGGCAACCATGACGAGATGATGCGCAAATATGTGCCGATGCATCTCGAAGTGGCGGGCGTTAAACTGCAAATGGAAGCCGAGCATACCACCGCCGACGGCAAGCGCCTGCTGATCACCCATGGCGACGCCTTCGATTCGGTGGTGCGGCATGCGAGAATCCTCGCTTTGCTGGGCGACTGGGCCTACACCATGGCGCTCGGCATCAACCGTTATTTCAACCAGATCCGGGTGCGTCTGGGCTATCCATACTGGTCGCTTTCCGCCTGGCTGAAGCTGCAGGTGAAGGAAGCGGTAAAGGCGATCGACCGCTTTGAAACCGCGCTCGCCGATGACGCGCGCAGCCGCGGGTTCGATGGCGTGGTCTGCGGCCATATTCATCATGCCGAGATGCGGATGGTCAACGGCGTGCTCTATCTGAACGACGGCGACTGGGTTGAAAGCTGCACCGCCCTTGCCGAACATGAAGACGGCAGGCTCGAACTTGTCGACTGGGTGGCGCGCAACAAGCTATCGCTGCTGCCGGCGCCGCACGCAAAATCAACCGCTTCCAAGGCTGCGGTTCTGCAGACGGTCGCTGCAGAAATAGAAACCGCCCGTGCTGCACCAGCCAGAGTCTGACGAACTGCTCGCATTTCCCGGTCTCTCCCGCATCCTGATCGTTACCGATGCCTGGACACCGCAAGTGAACGGCGTGGTGCGCACCCTGCAAACCATCACCGAGGAAATCCGGGCGATGGGCAAACAGGTTGAAATTATCGGCCCGGATCAGTTCAACACCATCCCCTGCCCGTCTTATCCGGAAATCCGGCTGGCGATGTTCCCAGGCCGCAAGCTGGCCAAACTCATCGACGCGTTCGCGCCGGACGCGCTGCATATCGCAACCGAGGGCCCGCTTGGCCTGGCCGCGCAAAAATATGCCCGCAAACGCAAGATCGCGTTTACCACCGCATTCCACACGCGCTTTGCCGAATACCTGGCTGCCCGGACCAGAATCCCCACCGGCATCACCTATGCCTGGCTGCGCAATTTTCACGGCAAAGGCAGCGGCGTCATGGTCGCCACGCAATCATTGCGGGACGAGCTGATCAGCCGCGGCTTTGCCAATGTCCGCGCCTGGTCGCGCGGCGTCGACCTTGAAGCCTTCCATCCGGAACCCAAGGAAAACTGGCAACTGCCGCATCCCATCTTCGCCTATGTCGGCCGTGTCGCGGTGGAGAAAAATCTGCGCGCCTTTCTCGACCTTGAACTGCCAGGCTCGAAACTGGTGGTCGGCGACGGGCCGCAGCGCAAAACTCTGGAGCGCGAATACCCCGATACCTATTTCGCCGGCGCCCGTTTCGGCGCCGAACTCTCCGCCGCCTATGCCGGCGCCGATGTCTTCGTCTTCCCTTCCAAAACCGACACTTTCGGCCTTGTGGTTCTCGAAGCCTTGGCCGCCGGACTTCCCGTTGCCGCCTATAACGTCACCGGCCCGAAAGACATCCTCGGCGAATCCGAGCACCCCGTCGGCGCCCTCAACGACAACCTGCGGCAAGCCGCCTTGGACGCCCTGAAAGTCGACCGCGCCGCCTGCCGGCCACACGCCGAAACCTATTCCTGGACCGCCTGCGCCCAGCGGTTCCTGGACAATCTGGTGCCGACCAGGACTTACGCATAAGCGAGGCAAGAAGCCGCTTTTTTGAAAAAAAGCGGCGCAAAAAACTATTTTATGCCGCGGCATAGGCGTTGACGATGACAACGTCTCAGCAACCGTACGGCGGACGAGCGCAGCGCCTTCCGGCCTACGTTTGGGGTTTGAAATATTCATATCGGCAGCCCTGGACCGGCATCTTTTCTGAGAACGCCGGTAGGAAACCGCGGATGTGCACAAAATCGACGCGGGATCTGCCGGAAAATTCGGCACCTTCTCTTGGACGGCGCGGGCCGCATCGCGTGAGACCGGATCGGTGGCGGCTGGCAGCGGGAATTCAGGAACCAGCCGCGGCATACTGAATTGTTCAAGACCGATTGCGGAATGGCCGACGGCCTGGCGCGCGGCGCGTTTTATTGGACCAGTTTATGAAAGTTTCATTGGTCCAGTTGAATTTCCAAGCAGCCTGGTCGCGCGCTGGGCATGTTTATTGCTGAAATTTCCTTTCCGCTAGCTCTATTCATTGGTTAGTTGTCTCGTCGAAGAGGGGAATGCCGATGCAGATTCCACTTTCCGTTGACTTTCAAAAGCAGTCGGCAATCCAACAACAGGTGGTCCAGCATCTGCGCCGCATGATCCAGGAAGGGGCGCTGCCGCCGGGCAGCAAGCTGCCCTCCACCCGGTCGCTGAGCGAGCAGTTGCAGGTCTCGCGCGGCTCCGTGGTGATTGCCTACCATCATCTCGCCGCCGAGGGCTATCTGGAAACGCAGTCCGCCACGGCGACCTTTGTAAGCCGCACGCTGCCGGAGAATTTTACCCAGGCAAAGCCGGTGAAGGCGGCCAGGCCGGCACCGGATTGCGTGGCGCAGGAACCTGAAGCCTTCCTCAGCCGGGTCCAGCCGCTGCAGCTCTTCGACCCGGAGCAGGATCAACTGGGATGCGACTTCCGCCTGGGGCGAGCGGAAAAATCGTTTTTTCCGATCAAGGCCTGGCGGCGGCTGATCCCGGAATGTCTCGGCGGCGCCGAACACGCCCTCAGCCAGTACGGGGATCCGGCCGGATATATGCCGCTGCGGACCGCCATCAGCCACCACATCCTGCGCGCCAGAGGTGTCCGCTGCACCCCCGAGCAGGTCATCATCGTCGCGGGATGCCAGGAAGGGCTTAACCTGATTTCACTGGTGCTGGTCTCGCCGGGTGCGGCGGTCGCCGTGGAAGACCCCTGCTACCAAGGGGCCGCCGGTGTCTTTGAAGCCCATCATGCGCAGTTGGTCCCGATTCCGCTGGATGACGGCGGCCTCGATGTCGACGCGCTTGCGGCGAGCCACGCCAGACTGGCTTACGTAACGCCGTCGCATCAGTTTCCGCTGGGCTCGACAATGCCGCTCGAACGCCGCAAGGCCTTGCTCGATTGGGCCAGCAAGGCCGATGCCTATGTCATTGAAGATGATTACGACAGCGACTTTCGCTACGAGCGCTCGCCGCTCCCGGCCGTGAAATCCTTCGACACGGCCGAGCGGGTCATCTATATCGGGACTTTTTCAAAATCGATCGGCGCCGGCCTGCGGATGGGATACGTGATTGTGCCGCCGCAGCTGGCGCAGGCATCAACCGCCGCCAAGGCGCTGATCAATAACGGCCATCCCTGGCTGGATCAGGCCGTGATGGCGGAATTCATCCGATCCGGCGCCTTTGAGAAACATCTCCGGGTGATCCGAAAACACTATCTCGGCCGCCGCGATCATCTGATCGCGCAGTTGCGGCTCCGCCTCGGGCCCGATTGCATTGTCAAAGGCGCTGACAGCGGCATGCATCTGGTGGTCTATCTGGCCGGCCTGGGCATGCCGGCGCACGCCCTGCAGATCAAGCTTAAAGCGATGGGTGTGGGCGTATATGCACTCAAGGAAAGCCCGGCGCGGAGCTTCAGCCGCTTTCCGCAGGACGAGACTATTTTGCTGCTGGGCTATGCCGGTCTGACCGAGCAGAAAATCAGCATCGCCATTGCCCGAATGGCGGAGGTTCTGCACGGCCGCACGCAACGCCCCTATAACTGAGTCGCATCGCTGGACCAATCAATCGTTGACGAACTGGTACTAGGGATAAAGGCGATTGGCGGAGAAGAATGCGGTTGCGAACCAAATGAGGAGCAACCGTAAATGTCGATCTATCTGAGTATGCAAAGAGTTCGATTCTCCAGCCCGGACGGTTATGCCAAATTCCAGCTCTTGTTCAGCCGGGTCCGGCGTCATCTGAAGGAACTGCCGGGGTTCCTGCATCTTACCTGGTGGCAACACGCTGACGACCCGACCTGGTTCAATGAAGTTAGCTTCTGGACCAGCAAGCAGGCTCTGGATGACTGGCACATGTCCACCTATCATAAGCATGCCAAGACCTGGGCCGGCGGCGGCGCGATCCTGGAAGACATCATCGCCAACTTCGAGCACAAAAACAGCCGGCTGTTGCGGGTCTGTCCGTGCTGCGGACTTATCGAAGACAAGGCGTACGCGCTGAACGAGGAACAAAAGGTGCTGAGCGTACCTTGCCCCTCCTGCACATTCGACTTTCCGGTGATGGGGGATACCGCAACCAGCAACGCATTGTTCAAGGATGCGGAGATGCCGGAATCGTGACGCTCGGCACGCCAGGCGCAAGCGTTACGATCCAGTGTGTGCTGCACGGGCCGCTGATCATCCGCGGCCCGTTTGTTCTTAAAGATGAGAAGGGTGTGACGATCGAGTCTGGCAGGCAGGTCGCACTCTGCCGCTGTTCGCGTTCAAAGCATTATCCCCTGTGCGACGGTTCCCACGCGCAGCAGGCGTAGGGCGGAAAAGCGCAGCGCATTCCGCCATCTTTGGTCACCGGGCCACCGCAATTCCGGACGACCGGGCAACCGCGTCCGGGCGGAACCTCCGCAAAGATGGCGGAATGCGCTGCGCTTTTCCGCCCTACGCCTGCTGTGGATAACTTTCAAATTTATCTTAGTTAACATGGCGTTAGTAGCAAAATGTCACACGTGTAACATTTTCGCGGTGGGCGCTCAGCCTAGCCCGCCAAAGCCCCCATCGCCTCGGGCGCTACGAGGCCGCTAGCTTCCTTCAGCCCTACGCCGGTGAGCTGGCGGCGCAAGGCCTCGCGCATCAGCCAGCTCAGCATGTCCGCAGCGCCCGCGTAGGTAAGCCCGCCATGGGGATGGATGTTGGAGATGCAGTTTCGTAACGAATCCCGGGTGCCGCGCTTCGGGTTGTAGGTGAGGTACACGCCCAGGCTGTCGGAGACCGTCAGCCCCGGCCGCTCGCCGATCAGCATTGCGCATAATTTCGCACCCAGCGCCTCGCCGATGTCATCGCCGAGCGCCACGCGCGCCTGGGTGGCGATGACCAGCGGCGCGATTTTGAAGCCGGTGAGGCGCGGCAACACCGCCTCGATCATCGGCACGGCATTCTGCATCACCGCGGCGGCGGAAAGCCCGTCGCCGATTACGAACACCGCATCGTAATCGCCGCGCGGCAGTTGCGCGAGGCAATCCGGGTGCAGACGGCGGCCAAGGTCCGGCCGGCGCAGATACATCTCGCGCCCCTCGATTTCGCTATGCACATGGATCGCGCCCGGCAATGCGGCTTGCAATGCTGCAACGTCGAGCCTGGTGTGCACGGCATCCCGCGCCTTGGCATGGGCAAACTGGAAGTCCAGCACGTCGGTTATTTTCATCGCATCGCCGGCGCGCCCCAGGCCGATGCGCGCCCGGGTCGCCAGCCGCAATGCCTCCCAGGGGTCTTCAGGCGGCATCGCGATGCTCGGCGATGAGACGTTTCAGCACCGGGTTCTGCCCCGGCAGGCGCATCCGCCCGGCGGCGTCGAACATGTCCATCTTCTCGAGCCAGGCTTCGAATTCCGGCGCCGGCCGCGCCCCGAAGGTGGAGCGAAGGTAGAGCATATCGTGGTAGGACAGCGATTGATAATTCAGCATCACGTCATCGGCCCCCGGCACCGCGATGACGAAGGAAACGCCGGCCGCGGTCAGCAGCGTCATCAGCGTGTCCATGTCGTCCTGGTCGGCCTCGGCATGGTTGGTGTAGCAAACATCGCAGCCCATCGGCACGCCCAGCAGCTTGGCGCAGAAATGATCCTCGAGCCCGGCGCGGATGATCTGCTTGCCATCATAGAGATATTCCGGGCCGATGAAGCCGACCACGGTGTTCACCAGCAATGGCGAGAAGGCGCGGGCCACAGCATAGGCGCGGGTTTCAATGGTCTGCTGGTCGATGCCAAAATGCGCCCCTGCCGAGAGGGCGGCCCCCTGCCCGGTTTCAAAATACATCACGTCATTGCCGATGGTCCCGCGCTTGAGTGACAAGGCCGCGGACTCGGCCTCGCGCAGGATCGATAGATTGATGCCGAACCCGGAATTGGCCGCCTCGCTGCCGGCGATGGACTGAAACACCAGATCCATCGCCCCGCCGGCGTTCATCACCTCAATCGCGTTGGTGACATGGGTCAGCACGCAGGTCTGCGTCGGGATCTCGTAGCGCTGCCGCAACCCGTCCAGCATGTCGAGCAGGGAGATGCAGTTTTGTACATTATCGGTGGCCGGGTTGATGCCGATGACCGCATCGCCGGTGCCATAGAGCAGACCATCCAGCGTCGAGGCGGCGATGCCGCGCAGATCATCGGTCGGATGGTTCGGCTGCAGCCGCGATGAAAGCCGGCCCGGCAGGCCGATGGTGTTGCGGAATTTTTTAACCACAAGGCATTTGCGGGCAACCGAAATCAGGTCCTGGTTGCGCATCAGCTTCGACACCGCCGCCACCATTTCCGGCGTCAGCCCCGGGGCCAGCCGGGCCAGTGTCGCGGCATCCGCCTCATAAGAAAGCAGCCAGTCGCGAAAACCTCCGACGGTGAAATGGGCGACGGTTTTAAATGCCGCCGCGTCATGGGTATCGAAAATCAGCCGGGTAACCTCATCGCTCTCATACGGTATCAGCGGGGTTTCCAGGAAAATGGTCAGCGGCAAATCCGCCAGCACGGCCCTTGCGGCCACGCGCTGGGTGTCGCTCTCCGCCGCCAGCCCGGCCAGCTCATCGCCCGAACGCCGGGCTGAGGCGCAAGCCAGGACGTGCTTCAGATCGGCAAAACGGTAAGTCGCGCCGCGGAAACTATGCGCAAAATTCGCCATGTGCCATGCAAGCACAGGGCTTTACTGCGGCGCAACATAAATTCGCACCGCGAAGCATTGATTTTCGTTACGACCTTGGGTAGGTATAATAACGAGGAGCGAGTTATGCGCAGCAAATATGGCGTCATCATCGTCCGCGGCCATCCCGAAATAGATAGCGCACGAAGCTGACGCCGTGAGCGCAATAGCGGGCGTCAGCCCGGTGGCGGCGCGCCAGACTTGGCGGCCGAAACCAAAATTCATTAGATTTATGCAGGGTATGGCCCTGGTGGTGGAAGCTGGACTGGTGCTGGTCAGCGGTGCCGCTGCCGAGCTTATACTGCCGGCTTTACGGCTCAACGCCCACTTGCCGGACAAGGCCGCCGTGGCGCTGGTTTACGCAATTTTGTTAGTGCTGGGTAACGCGCTTGTGAAGCCGCCGCATCTGCGGCGCCGCGCCGCCGCCATTCGCGCATTGTTGTTCACCTTTTTCCTCAGCCTGTTGCTGAGGGGCAATATTCTGCAAAGCCTGCCGGGAATGACGCTGTGGTTCTTGCTGTCCGGCACCGCGGTCAGCATTTGGCGCTGGCAAGCGATGAAATTCGTCGAAGCCATACCGGGCTTCACCTGGCCCACGCGCCCGGCCGCCTTCATCGGCAACAGCGAGGCGGCGGAACGCATGTTGGAACAAATTACCGCCAATCCGCAGCGGCGGATATCGATTATCGGTTTTTTCGACGACCGTCACGACCGCGGCGGCCCGCTCGACGGCAAGGTGCCGTATCTCGGCACGATCGATGAACTGGTCAGCTATATTCACGATCACGAATTGCAGGATGTCTACATGGCCTTGCCCTGGTCGGCCGGCGAGCGGATTTCCGCATTGATCGACCGAATGAGGTTCCTGCCGCTGACCGTGCATCTGATACCGGATCAGCAACCGCCGGCTTTGCGGTTGAGACAAAGCAATGCCATCGAAGGTGTGGTGATGCCGACCTTGATGCTCCCGCCCTTCTCCTGGCTTGGGGGGCTGCTGAAGCGCGGCGTCGACATTGTGGGGGCGCTGCTGCTGCTGATCCCGCTGACACCGCTGTTCCTGCTGGTCGCGGCGGCGATAAAACTGGACGACCCGGGGCCGGTGTTCTTTTTCCAGCGGCGCATCGGGCAGTTCGGGCGCAGCTTCAACATTTTTAAATTCCGCACCCTGACGGTGGCACAGGGGGATGCGGGGGCGGAAACCCTGGTGAGCAAGGGCGATAAACGGGTCACCCGGGTGGGACGGTTTTTGCGAAAATATTCGATCGACGAACTGCCGCAGATCATCAATGTGCTGCTGGGCGACATGTCGCTGATCGGCCCGCGGCCGCACGCGCCGCGGGCCAAGGCGGACCAGCGCATCTATGCGGAGGTGATGCCGGATTACATGCTGCGCTATCGGGTAAAACCGGGGATGACAGGCTGGGCGCAGGTGAATGGCTGGCGGGGCAATACCGACACCGAAGAGAAACTTCGCAAGCGCGTGGAGTTCGACTTTGACTACATCACGCACTGGTCGCTGTTGAAGGATTTTAAAATCTTGGCGATGACGGTGCCCTCGGCGCTGTTCCCGCCGAAGGATAATGTCTGAAAATAGCTCACGCCTGCTCGGCAGAATGTCGTGCGGCAATCGCGTGGGACAGCAAAACGCAGATCAACCCGATCACCCCTCCCAGGATGACGTTCGAGACTCGTTCCGCCGCCACCGCGGCGGTTTGCCCGGCGATCATGATCGCGGTTGCGATCAGCATGCAACGCATGCTGAAGCCAATAATATAGCGGCTGAAAGCGACGATCGTAAGCAACGAAGCCAGCACCAAGAGGTCGAATGCAAAGACGTCATGCGGCACCCATTGCCCGATGCCGATACCGGCGGGCACGCCGAGCAGCGCGCCGGCCGCACGGTTGCCCAATTTGGCGCCCGCCGTGACGGCATTACCCGTTACCACACTGGCCGCGGACCAGATTGCCCATTGCCCATTTCCGAGATGCCTCCATTCGACCAGGCTGGCGGCCAACGCCACCGCGAATGTGACCGCCAGCACCGGCTCACGCCAGGGCTGCGGCTTGCCGAAATCGGCCTGGCGCATGATGCGGCGAAAATGTCCGGTATAGCCCGCAGCAGGATCGATTGTGCCGGCGTGCCGAAACACCGACAGGATCAAGGTCGGAACGATGGCGGCGGCAGCGTATGGCAGAAAATGCCGGCACTGCGCGAACAGCGCATGGCCAGGCGTGTTTTCGCCGATTTCGCAGGCAAGATAGACCGACGGAATGAAGGTGAAATTGCCGAGCGAGCGCAGCCTGGCGCCGCGCGCCGTCAGCGCAATCGCGCCGCCCGCAAGCCCGGCGCAGCCGCCCACAAAGACCGGCGGAATTTGTAAAGCGAGCAACAGCGCGGTGAAGCCGGTGAGAATGGCCAGCCCGTGCAGCACGACGCCGAGCGGCGCCAGGCCTGACCTTTCAAAGCCGATATAGGTCGAGATCGTCAGGATTGCCGCGCGCAACCAAATCGGATTCCCCGACAATGTGGCCAACAGAACGAGCGGTGCCAGCACCAAAACTGCTTGCAGCAAAATCCAGCCAGTGATCTCTTTTCGCAGGAAACCTTCAAATCCGCGCATGATGCGCGATTAATACAACCCGCCCAGCGTTTTATCGACATCCGCCGGCTGGCTGCTTGTGGCGGCGGGGGCACCGGGCGCGCCCGGAACCGGCTGGCTGGCCGGGGTGGCCAGGCTCTCGGGTTGCGAAGCCCCGGCAAGCAGGCTGTCGGTGGTCTGTGCGCCCGGGGTCTGGCCCGCCTTGAAGGCTTCGATCGCGGTCTCGCCGCTGCCGGAGGTGGTGGGCATCAGGCTCATGCCGGCGGGGACCGCGAAATCAAGATTGGGCTGGTCGGCCAGTGCGACCTTCATGAACTCGTTCCAGATCGGCCCGCAGGTATGGCCGCCGGTCTCGTCCTTGCCCAGGCTCTGCGGTCTATCGTAGCCAATCCAGCAACCGGCCAGCATGCCCGGGGTGAAGCCGATGAACCAGGCATCATTGAAATTATTGGTCGTTCCGGTTTTGCCGGCAACCGGTTGCGCAATGCCCTTAACGGCCAGGGTCCCGGTCCCGCGCTGCACCACGCCTTTCATCATGGTGATCACCTGAAACACCGAATCCGGATCGGCCAGCTGGGCGCCGGACATGCCAAGCTGCGGTGGCTGGGTAGGGTCGCCGCTGGCACAGTTATCGCAGGTCTGATTTGGCGCCTGATAGAGCAAGTTGCCGTCCGGACCGGTGACGCTGTCGATAATCGAGGGCGTTATCTGCCGTCCGTAATTGTCCAGCGCCGCATAGGCGGTCACCATTTTTAATACCGTGGTATCGATGGCGCCGATGGCCGAGGGGTAATACGGCGGCATCGGGTTGATGATTCCAAACGCTTCGAAATTCTTGGCGATGTTATCAAGGCCGATGGTGCGGGCGAGGTTGAGCGTTGCGAGGTTCAGCGATTGTTCCAGCGCGTAGTAGATCGGAACGGGACCAAGAAAACTGTTCTCATAATTGCCCGGCCGGTAGACCGTGCCATCCGCCAGCTGCTGCACGAAGGGCGCATCCAGCACCGGCGCATCCGGCTGAATATTCTGCTCCATGGCGGTGAGATAGACGAAGGGTTTGACGCTGGAGCCGGGCTGGCGCTGCGCCTGGGTAACGCGGTTGAACGGGCTGATATCATGGCTCCAGCCGCCGACCATCGCCAGCACCCGGCCGGTCCGCGGGTCCATGCAGATAAGGCCGCCCTGCAGGTTCGGGATTTGTTCGAGGTTGAGCATTCCAGGCGCCTCGGCCTTGGAGATCATCACCATGTCGCCGGGGTGCAGGTCCTGCGACATGGCGTAAGGCGGACCGCCAACCTGACCGTTCACCACCGGCCGGGCCCAGCCGATGCTGGCCAGACTGATCCTGCCGGTGCGCGCGAGATTGGCGCCGGTATCCGCGGATGCGTCGAAATAGCCGATCTTGGCGCTGCTTTCGGCAACCGCGATGACGACGCCCAGCTGCCAGTTATGCCGCATCCCCGGCGGCGTGGGCTGTTTGGCCAGATCCGTCTGCCAGTTGCTGGCGAGCGAGGGATCATCGACATGCGCGACCAGCCCGTGCCAGCCGTCATGGCTGCGGTCGTATTTGATCAGCCCGTCACGCACCGCATTCTCGGCGGCGGCCTGCAGCACTGGATCGAGGCTGGTATGCACGATCAACCCGCCCTGCACGGTCTCCTGTTCCCCGAATTGCTGCACCAAAGCTTGGCTCACGGCGTCGGCGAAATAGCCGGCATCCGGCACTTCCAGCGGCGTGCCGCCGGAGCGCGGCAGCAGCGGCTCGGCCAACGCGGCCTGTGCGTCAGACGCTGAAATGGCGCCATCGGCCAGCATGCGGCCGATCACCCAGTTGCGCCGGTCCAAGGCCTGTTGCGGGTGGCGGAACGGATCGTAGCTGCTGGGCGCCTTGGGCAGCGCGCCCAGCGATGCGGCCTGGGCGATTGTCAGCTGGCTGAGCGGCTTGTCGAAATACGCCTGGGCGGCGGCGGCAACGCCGTAGGAATTATTGCCGAGATAGATTTCATTGAGATACAGCGCCAGAATTTGCTGTTTCGACATCACCCGGCTGACCCGCACCGCCAGAATGGCTTCCTTGATCTTGCGGGCGAAGGTGATGCGGTTATCCAGCAGCATGTTTTTGACCACCTGCTGGGTGATGGTCGAGGCGCCGAGTGGCCGCCGGTCCTGGCCGAGCCGGCCGATATCGGTAAAGGCGGCGCGCAGGATGGCGGTGGGATCGATCCCGGGATCGATCCAGAAATTACGGTCTTCGGCCGAAATGAAGGCCTGTGCCACCAAAGGCGGGATCTGGTCATAGGGAACATAGATCCGGCGTTCTTGCGCCAGCTCGGAGACCAGCTGGAAGTTATCCGCATAAATCCGCGATTCCAGCGGCGGTTTATAGGTTTT
>Ga0116230_10001407_pt1 | contig 22774 bp, 19 predicted proteins | sample S1TSphfallax_3_FD_88678 | JGI IMG/M metagenome (GOLD analysis project Ga0116230, IMG submission 88678) | Host-associated microbial communities from peat moss isolated from Minnesota, USA - S1T2_Fd - Sphagnum fallax MG | ecosystem: Host-associated > Plants > Peat moss > Unclassified | place... | reverse complement strand
TGACTCTTAGTTGCCAACAAGTTGTAAGTTCCAAATGTTATGGACCTTTACTTAATTGTACATGTGGCATGATCATATGTATCAACATCATATGTTAGTTACAAAGTAGTTGTTCATTCAATGTTAAAGCTACACCAATTACAACCTAGTTGAGATTAACCACTTGGTTGCAACTTGTCATCATGGTCAAACTATGGTTGATTATCACTGTATATATTTTGTGTACATACGCCCATATATAATCCAAGTTGCAACTAATGTGCAATTAAATTACAACTATGAAATATTTTGATGTGGCATTCTAATTATTAATCCATTGTATTTCCATACTCTAGTTGTACCTTAGTTGGACAATAATTTTTGTGACGATCTAGTTGCATGCCAATCTAGTCTTTAGGAACACGATTTCTCATAGTGTTTGTATTGTTTATAAATTGCATTAAACTTCCATTTGTAAAAAATTGGAATTTTTGAAAAACTAGGGAGTGTAATTACCATTTGGGTGTGCAATTTGACCCATGTATCTACCCCTAAAAGAGAAAAAAGTTGGGATCAAAACCCTTGATTTATGGGTTGAAAACAATTTTCGAAACAATGAAATCAGAATTGATTAAATGAATAAACGAAATGCAAACCACTTCAAAACACTTGAAATAAAGTTTTCTTTGTGGTTAACTCCTTTCCTCCCCCCCCAAGGAGATGTGGGTTCAAACTTCAGGGTGGTTGCAAGATAAGGCCGGTCATTTTTTGTGTCGTAATCCAATTTTTTGCTGAGTGGTGTGCATTTACATGTTATTAACATGGCATAAAAACTAATATTTTCCAAATTTGTGTCTAGATTTAGATTGCCAACTTGAAGAATGAAACATCTATGAAAAAAATTACAACATATATACACCAAATATATGCTGGACTTTTGAAGTGGAAAAATATAAATTAGTTTATTATTTGTGCCTCTATATACATGCATTTTTGTATATGAATTTTATTTGGGATATGTTGTAAGGAATCAATATATGATATGCTAAAACAAAAAGAACATATGTCAAAAAAAATTATTAAAAAACATTTAATCCCAAAAAAATAATGGACTCTTGAATGGCCTAAAATGAACCATATTTTTATAAGTCAATGTCATAATCATTTTTGGGTGGATTTCAATTTTTATTTTCTTAACATGTACATCAAATAATTTTTAAAAATGGCTATTATTTGTATGGGCTTTTAAATTCATTAAGCACTATGTAATTACCCACTAAATTAATGATATCAAAATAAACTACCATTTTAACACTATCATATGGACTTTTAGAAATGGAGCATCTATCGAAAATGAGCCACCTTAGCGTGTATACACCTTTCATTGTGGCCAAAGTGGTGACTTTTGATGGGGGTAAAGGGGGGCAAGGGAAGAGGCCTAATGGCCTAATATGAATTTGATTGTTTTGTTGTTTTTTTGCTTATTTTTTTTTCAAAAATTCTGTCATTACATCCAAGTTTCAATTATGAAAATAGAGCAAAAATCATATCTAAAAAAATATTTTAGGGTTTCGATAAGTTGGAACTTACCTTTTTTTTTGCATTTTTGGTAAATTCAAGTTCCATTTCTCTTCATAATGCAATCAAATGAAGAACTTCATGATCTATTGAAATTTTTCCAGCCTTCTTAATCTTCTCACCTTTCTCATCTTCCTCTTTCATGGTAACTATAGTCGCTTTTTTCTTTGTTGTTTTCTTTTTGGGAAGGGGAGTTGATTTAAGGATTTTTTATAAATTCAATTTTTTTTCCACTTGTGAAAATGAGTGTTTCAACCTTGCACGACCAAAACTTTTTGTCCTCACTTTTAAAACACCATCATATTGAACATTTCCAAGAATTGGAAATGCATTCCTTCAAGCAACAACCTTATGTGGATCTGTAAAAACAACAATGCCAACACTAGATGTGTTTGAAAATGGAATGGTGGGTGTGCACTCAACAAATATCCTCCTCCATCCATGAAATGTTTTTAATTTTTGCACAATTTCAACTTCAAGAACAAGTGAAAATAAAACCTTGAAAAACAATGAAAATAATGAAAAACAATGGAAGAGCTAACCTTGGACCCTAACTTACATCTTGGTTTTCCAAACCATGAGCTTTCCTTCGAGCTCCATTTTTTGGTCCAGACCAATTGAATTTCCCTCCAAAATGGTGCCATGTAAATGCCACCTCAATTGGTTTTGGATCCTCATCTAAAGGCCTTGGGTCCAATTTATCAATCTTGACCAATAGGAATGCTCCATTTTGTTGGACCTTGGACCTTTGTCTAAAGTGGCCCTTAGTATATAATTAAGATCTCCAACTATAATTGATATGGTTTTATGAAACAAAGTGGATGGGAAATTTTTGAACATTTAAAGGCTGAATTTGAATGATAACAAAGATAGTTAATATCAAAAAAGGTGCACAAACATGTTCCTAATGGCTGCATTAAATTGAGTTTAAAAACTCAAGAACAATATGTCTTGGAAGTTTCAAATTGTTGTAATTGTCAGCTAATATTGGGTCTCATTTCGTGGACCACATGATTTTCTACCATGGCAACCACATGCATTGGCACATTAGTGCCACATCACGAATATGTGGATTAATTGTTTGACACATTAATGCCACATCATTAATATGTGGATTAATTGTTTCACATGTCAACACCACGTCAATAACTAATACATTAATTATTCAACATGTTAACACCACATCATTGTGATGTCAAATGCTATGATGTCATAACTTAGAATCCACCCCAAAATGTGACAAAATTTGTGCACCCACACACCTTTGCACTTGGAATTTTGCACATGTGCAATCGTGCACCCACAACCTCCGCACTCCCAATAACCACTCTCCATGACTAAAGTTAGGACGTAATAGCAAAATGTTTGAACCATGGGTGCTAAGTTTTTGACATAATGAATGTTGCTTTTGATGAAGAGCAGCCTATTAATGCATGATAGCTTTAGGGCAAGCATTTTGTATCAATATGTTACATGACTGTTTTCTTACATGTTAAGTGGTGATGTGAAGCCACCATACTTATTATGCTTTTACTTGTAAAATTTTAATTTTAGTTGAACTTTCACGATTCATGTAGGTGTTTTACTCATGAATGCTGTTTTTTGAACTCACATTGGACAAATGTAGAATTTCAGCATGTGTTTTTGTCTCTTGTGCTATTTTATTTTCACTTTGCATTCTGAGCAATATTTGTGCACCTTTTTCATCTTTTTGATTTATGTGCAAGCAATAGAACACAAAGCATATTCATTATGATATTTTGTGGTGGAAATTTTGTTTTCTCTTTTGGTCAATTTGGATAATGAATCATACTCACAAAGACTTGCAATTTTCATTTAAACAACTAAAGTAAATAGAAAAAATATTATAGAAAAATATTTCTATGTAGCTGACTGTAATATGAGGAAAGTAAGACTTGGTTGTGAAAAAACTGGCTGTATTAGAAGAAAGAATCTACTGCCCTTAAAAAATATTTATAATTTGAAAAGAAATCTTTAAATGTTCTTTGAATTTTTGAAAGAGAACTGAACTAGGTAGTAAATTTGCAGTATATTAAAAATAAAAAAACCCACCCAACATTGGTTGAAACTTGACAGAATACACAGGAACTGCTCCATGAAATGTGCAAAAAAATGAACTCATAGTAGTACAGAGTAACACCTGATGAACATTCTTCAAAATATGGTTCACCTAATGAAAATATAAAGCACTGCCAGAAATGTTTTGAGTGTATATCTGGAGGGTGTGTTATCAAGTGGAATCTGTCCTCTGCAGATGTTTGTTTCATAGGTGAAATGTCCACTCATTGAGATTTGCTTTTTAAAAGGCTCATCTGTTTTTGAATTCTTTTGCTGTGATACGGAGTGGGTATCAGGGAACAAAATCAAAACAATTCTGCCAGTCCTTTATGCGGGGTAACGCCTTTGAAGCAAGGTGTTACTGAACTTAGTGCTTGATTTCAAGTTCCCAAAATAAGGTCCAAGGGGGGCACTTATTTTTGGCTACACTCCATTCGGACGGCATTAAACCCTCTCCCTCTCCCACCGTACATTGGTTTCCACTCTCTTCTTGAGACAAGGAGCCAATAAACAAATTCCAAAAGAGAAGAAGAACTTGAAATAATGATATCAAATAATGACAATTATGCTAGTCTTTCTCCTTTGGAAAAGGAAGAGAAGGAGAAAAGAAAAGAAACCTAAGACTTAGGCAAAATTTCTTGTGGATGACTGAAATTATGAGTTTTAAAAACACCAATTCTTTCATATTAAATAAAAAAATCAAGGAAAAACTCCTTCGAATGGTGGTGAAAATGATGATTATATGGAATAAAAATTAAAATTGGAACTTTCATCCACTTCAATTATCCATCCATTCGTGTGGAGGTTTTCATCCAGTCCAATTCAACATCCAGTGTGGTGCACGGTTCTCATCCAATTCAATCTTCCATCCATTCGTGTGCGGCGGGCGGGCGCGCGGGCGGCCGGGTTGCGCGGGTGCGCGGTTTCCACATCAGGCGACGACGAAGAAGAAGCGCTGCGAGGTTGTTGCGCCCCCGTGAAGCGCAATGGGGATTTGGCTGCCTGCAATTTGGCAACAGATGATGCGCGCGGGCAGTGCATTGCAGTGCAGTTTGCGGTTACAATCCATCGTGGATTTGGGCTTGGGAAGGAGGAGCAGCCGATAGGCACGGCGAGCGAGCTACTCACGTGGGTGGCGATGGCGGAGAGGAGGTGTGGTAGCCATGAATTTGTCTTTTCTGTGGTGGAGAAGGGAGTCGACGAAGACAGCGGAAACGAGAAGGTCGTGCGTTTCCAGGGGCGCCTGGTGGGGGGCGGGGCAGGGGGAAGGGGATGATAGGTGGCGGGGTTTTCTTTCCAACTGCCGAGAGTGTGGTTTCTTTGCTTGAATTTCAGGGGTTCCGTTTGCAGGGCGTTAGGGTCTGTGGCTTGTGAGCGTGCAAATAGGTACCAGTGTGCTACGGCGTTTGCTCGGAGGTTGGTTGTCGCGTTTTTTCAAAGATCGAGGACACGGAGGGAGGAGGAGATTTTCGGCCTTTTCGAACTGTCGGCTAAAAGCGCAGACTCCGGGAGGGAGGGAGGGAGAGAGAGAGAGAGAGAGAGAGAGAGAGTTGCTTGAGTTGCTTGGGAGAATTTACCGAGTCGGAGAGAAGCGCTTGTCCATGGTTATCACGGGGAGTGCATCTCGAGCGAACAGGGGAATTACAATGTCAGGTTCTTCTACAGATGATAATTTGCCGGTGAAGTCCAAGCGCCGTGTTGCTAAAACTCCGGGAATACCACCACCCGTAGCAGCAGCAGCGGCACCACCACCACCAACATCAGCGGGTAGAGGAGGAGGAGGAGGAGCGGACTCAGAAGGATCGGACTCAGAAAATGCTGAGAGAGGGAGTGAGGTATGTCAAATAGGAGCAGACGTATGCGTGGTGCCTGCACAGTTGTTTGATCTACCCAATCTTATGGCAGTTCTGTCTCTCAACACATGGAACTACTGCTTAACAGAGGAGGACAGGGAGAGCCTGATGCAATTCCTCCCACCCTTTGAAGAGGAAGATCCATTCAAGGACACAATGCGAGATCTTCTGGGTGGTGAGAATTTCCATTTTGGTAGTCCAATAATGACTTTGTTCGATAGACTTAAGAAGGGATTGTGTCATCCCCGTGTGTTGCAGTATCGGGAAGGGTTGAAGTACTTGCAGAGGAAAGAGCATTACCATCTGATACGCCAGTATCATAATCAGATGGTCAATCTGTTTCTCGAAATGCAACAAACGTGGCAAAGTTGTCCAGAAGCAGACTTTGAAGAGCGGCTGCAAATCTGGCACAAACCACAGTCACAACCTCAGCTGCCGCCACTCCCTGTAAAGTCCAAGCGTGGGATGCGGAAGCCAGTGCTAGCCAGGAAGGTGGTAAAGGCAGCAGCACTTGATGGAGCAAAGAAGAGACTCATTGAAGGAATGAAAACCAAGGTACTTGAACTTCCTACAAGAGGGAAATTCTTACAGGAAAAGAAGCTTCCTGTAGCAACAGCACCTGTCCTTCCTGCAAAAAGGAAATCAGCAATGTTGATACCCAAAAGAGTGGGATTCAAGGGGGTCTTGAAGATCAAGACAGGTTCCAGAGGAGCAGCAGAGGGTCCATCAAAGAGGATTCCTGAAAAAGAGAACAATGCAGACAAAGTACGGAAACCAAGACTGAACAAAACGGGACCAAAGGGTGTTTTGAAGGTGATATCCAAGGGTCAAGGTGTCATGAAGCAAATTGACACTCTTCTGTCCAAAGGCAAAGGTCCTTCAGTGGATGTGAAGTGTGAAATGCCAGAAAACTTGGACAATGAAGCCTTTTACAGCATTGATGAATTGGAGCACGGAAATGAAGGTGGTGATGAACACAAACAGAACACTGAAGAGATGGACAAAGATAAGGATCTGTATGAAATAGAAAAAGAGGATGTAGGAGAAGTAGAAGAGTACGCAGAAGAAAGAGTGCAAGCTATACCTTCCAAAGGTGAGATATCATATTCTCTTGTGGTTGCTCCTTCAGTTCCACTGAAATCGTCCACAAGTGAGGGTAGTGAGAAGAAACCAAAGACGGAACCTTCTCTTGTGGTTGCTCCTTTAGTCCCACTGAAGTACTCCATAAGTGAGGGTAGTGAGAAGAAACCAAGGAAGCAACCAGTGGGAGAGAGAAAGAAACGCAAGATGTTAGATGTGGGGGGAGTGGTTTCTGAAGCAGAGAAAACTGCCAAGAAAAAGAAACAAATGAAGGAATTGATTATTGATGACATAGCATCACCTGGAGAGATGATGGAAATGCCAGAGAAAGCTAATGAAGGGGTTCATGATGCTCTGAAGAAAACCCATCGGAAGAAGAAAGTTGAAGCAAAGACAAAAAAACCTGATGAGATGGAAGTAGTGGAGAATAAAGCAGCAGAGGATGAAGGAAGGATTATTGAGGAGCTTGAGGACAGAGTTGTAGAGGTACCCAGTGAAGAGAATCTTGGTGGTGATTGGAAGGATGATGGTGATAAAGCACCCAGTAGAAAGCAAGTCAAGAAAAAGGTCAAGACAGACAAGATCACTGTACATTCTTCTCCTGCAGACTCACCCCCTCATACTGGTAAGTAAAACTCTTGTCCATGACCCCACACTGCAGAAGTCAAACCATCTACCTACAGTAGTCTAAAGTGGGCTGTCACTTGCCTTAGCATTGTCTTTGTACCATGCAGGGTCGCCAGGAGAAAAAGGGGCTGGGAGTTCTGGGAAGTGTGCAAAGAAATTGGTGCTGTTGGCTATTCCAACACTGGCCTCCACGTTTTCTTTCTCTGTCACACATTTGCTTTCTGCTGTGAGGGCAGCCTTGCTTGTCTCTTATGGAGAAGACCCATCTGAGTACAGAAGTGATTTACCACAGGAGAGCTTTGGTCTTGACCTCCCTTATGGGATGTCATTGGAGGGGAGTTTGCTTGGTCGAAGTGAGCAATCACCTGCGGGTATGGGTGATGAGACGGCAGATCGCAAGGAAACAGACATGGAGCCAAAATCAAAATTAACTTTTTCTGTGCCATTTGCTGAGGTCGTCAGGCGAGTGCAAGCCAATCCAGGAGACATCCACATTCTTGAGACAGTAGAGCCACTACAGGTATATTTGGGATCTTTTGTTTCAAACTCAGATTGAGTCCCAAGCCTCCAGTGTTGTGTGACCATTGAGTACTGCTTAATCCAGTTGTGTGGGCTTGTATTATTCCAAAACAACTGCAGGATCTTGTTCGAGGCGCATTGAAGATTATGGCCTCCAAAGTGGCACCTCTAGGAGCCAAAGGTTGGAGGCCATTGGTACTGTTTGACAAGGAAGCAAGGGCATGGACATGGATAGGGCCACTACCTCCTGTCACTTCATCTTCATCCCAGGTAAGATTCCTCCACTCAAGCTTCCTGAGAGGACTGTATGCTTGTCACATGGGCTTCTGGAAAGTTTGCAGATGTGGACAGGTATCCGCTTTTGCTATGTGAAGAAGGTTCCTTTCTGCAGACAATTGTTTAGCTGCACCTGCAGTGGCAAATGTTATGAACTGAATTAGTGTCAGTTACAAGAGTTGTGGGATTGATCATTCATGGCCAAGTGTGAAGCCATTCTCTCCTTTGTAACACCAATGCAGCACAATTTCATATTCTTAGTTGTTGGTTTGAGGGACTATGTCACTTGTTCAAACTGTTTCAATTTGGTATTAATTAGACATTATTTTCATTTCCAGGGTATACCAGAGGTTCAGATCATGCCTGAAGCATGGGGAATCCCTCAGAAGACACTTACAAAACTAGAGGAGATGTTTGCAAGCTGGCTGAAGCATGATCAAGAAACCCTCCAACAGATTGTGCAATTGCCCCTGCCCCCACCACCCCCAATGCCTGGTCCTGTTGATGAGAGGGATAGGTTCCGGGATTTGAGGGCTCAAAAAAGCTTAATGACTATCACACCTAGCACTGAGGATATGCGTGCCTACTTCCGGAGAGAGGAGTTGGTCCGCTACTCACTGCCAGACCGAGTCTTTCGCTACACTACAGCAGATGGTGGCAAATCTGCAGTTGCTCCCTTGAGAAGAGGTGGGGGAAAGCCTACATCCAAGGCCAGAGACCATGTTATGTTGAAGCCTGACCGGCCCCCTCATGTAACCATCTTGTGTCTTGTGAGGGATGCTGCTGCTCGGCTCCCTGGTAGCATTGGCACAAGGGCAGATGTTTGTGTTCTGATCCGAGACTCTGACTTCATCATGGAGGATGTTTCTGATGCCCAGGTTGGTGTTTAAAACCAGGACCAACACAGATTGTGTATAGGACTCATATGCTTGCTGTAGACTGGTAAACCTTAGCGCCCAGTTCAGATAGAGATAGAGCAATGGATGGAAAGATAGAGATGGAGATTTTGGAGCTCAAAATTATTTGAGTCTGCAGAGATTTTCCCAAAGTAGTATTTGCAGACTTATAACCCACTTGACACAAGTGTGACTGCAGGTGAATCAGGCAGTCAGTGGAGCATTGGATCGCTTACATTATGAGAGAGACCCTTGTGTGCGCTTTGATGGAGATCGTAAGCTTTGGGTGTATCTTCACACTGACAGAAGTGAGGAAGACTTTGAAGATGATGGTACTTCCTCCACAAAGCGGTGGAAGAAACCAAAAAAAGAGAATGCAGAAAACTCAGAGCACAGTGTCACAGCTTATGAGACTGGCTCTCCAAGTGGACCTGAACAGGATGGAACAATGGGTGCAGGCATGGGAATGGATATGCAGCATTCACCAGATGAAATAATGGGTGGACCTGGGGACCACCATTCTGCCATCTACTCTGTTGCTCAAACAGAACTTGTTTACAACAGAAGTAGTTCCCTGACAAGTCCACGTGTACTGAGTAGTGGGACTTTGAGAGATGATGGGGCAGTTCCCTTCATTGAGCTTTCTCCAGGGATTGACAGGGGCCATCCAATGGGCTGGGAGGGTGTTGGTTCACAACACATTTCTTCCTGGGCTCAACATTCACATTTGCATTCTCAAGAGAGCATAGGGACAGAGGATGATGAGTATGATTTCCATTATGGTGGTATCATGGAGGCTGCTGCTGCTGCTGCCCAACAGGAGGCAGATGCCATGATTAGTGTTGACACTGAACAATCACCCTTACACTGATTGAAGTGAAATCAGTGTGTAGTGATTGAAGATGGAAGAAAGATACAGAATTTAGGGGACTCTGCACTTCTGTAGCTTTCATTCATTATGTGATGTCAGCAGTGTAAAAGTTACAGGTAGTGTTGAACATACAAAAGCTTTAAAGCATACAGGGTAGGAGATTTTTTGAAAAAATTCGGAAGCAATGGTGGCATCACACTGGAGAAACATTTTACACATGAGGATCGTAAGCAGAAGTACCTCTGCCATCAGTTTGAGTGAGGCCCTGCCTTTCTGAACTGCAGTGGTACTGTGCACCATCTTTAACTTGGTTTTGTTTGTTTTGTTTTTTTGTCCTGGCAAGAACTATGTAGGGTGCACTGTTCAGTTGAGTAGATAGTTAATATCACAACAGCTCATGATAGTGTATAAGGGTCTCTTTTGATTCTTTGTATCTGGCATGCAGTTACTTATGGAGGATATGCCCTTCTGACATTACCTGTTTTTGTAAATCTGATCAGAAGGTGAGAATATCTGCACTATGGTAGGGAGGAGGAGCAGGTCTTAGAAGAGCCTTCCTTAGAAATTATAGTTTGCTGATTCTCCTACTGTTTGTATATGGAAGTGTGACTCTATTCCATAACTGTGATGATAGTTGTAGAATGGAAATATCTGATATTGTGCTCCTTTTGGAATGTGCAGGATGACACATGGTCATTGTCAAGCCTGGTCTTTCTGTCTTACAACAACTGAATTGCAAAATCCCAAAGTTTTGATGACTGACTTGAGGCTTTCATCAGTGATGTGTACATACCTCAAAAAGTGCAATGTTGTACAAATGGTGTATGGTGGCAACTGTTGGGCATGCCAGATGCATTTAACATTTACAGGCAATGTCTCTTGCCTGGAAGACCACCATGGTATACACTCTTTGCCCTGCAAAGAACCCTGAGGTACCTGCTGCCCAATGAGTTGTTGGCACCAGCAGCAGGAAGAGGGAGCCTAATCCCACACTTTGTTGGTGGGCTTTACACTCTTTGCCTGCAAGAACACCAAGGTACCTGCTCTGCCCATGAGTAGTTGGCACCAGCATCAGGAAGAGGGTGCCTGATCTCACATTTCTTGAGTGGGTGCCTTTTCACCAACAAGAATTGCTCTTTTAAGTGTCTGATAACCCTTTTCAATTGCTGATGCTTGAGATGCTCAGTTTTTCATGTGTCAGAGTCATGTAGCTCCAAATGTACCTTGATGGAGTAGAAACTGGAAATGTTCAACTGCTGTGCATTGATTCAAAGAGTAGGAAATGATTTGTGCATCACCATTTTCAGCAATCTAAAGTATTGCACAGTGATTTTCTGGGACTTCTAGCAAGAGAATTGATGAGTTTTGACAGTTCCTTCAAATTTCAGGAGCTACAGTGGTGTGGATTCATGTGAGATGCATGTGGTTCTTTGAAGGTGCTAACAATCCATATGTCATGAGGGCTGTAAAAGAGATCAAACCTCAAGAGAATGATACCTGGCTTCCCCACTGGAAACAATCCTTCAATAGAGCAAGGGATTGAGAGATGAGCCAGCAGCACATGCTGATAAAGTGATGATTGCATAATCTTTGGCATTTGATTGTTTACAAGTGTATCCTGTCCGATTACAGGGAAAATAGATCTTCTCAACCTTGCAATCGTATCCTGTGTGCAACAAGGTTCTATACTAGTGCACATCAAACTACTTAGAAACAAGCTGCTCATTGCACAATGTCTCTGATTGACAACCATAAGATACGTGTTGTGCTTAGCATGGTGAAGCCCAAGTGGATCCTTCACTTATGCTGGAAATGTTTCTATAGTGGACTCCAGATGACACTAGCATGTGGTTTAACTTTGGCCCCTTTTTTGGTGCATCCCAATACCCTGAGGGGCAGAACTAAAGAGAGAGAGAGAGAGAGAGATGTAGCATGTGACATTCAAAGGAGCAGGCAAAGCTGCAGAAACAAAGAGAGAGGGGCATAGAGAGATGATAGGAATGGGAAAGGATATGGGGATCAGGTATGCAGGATCACAAGACGCCTTGCGCTTGTTCAACCATGCCTTAGAGCTGCTGGCCAGTCCAGCTCTGGAGAGCGAGCAAGAGTTGCTGGAGCTTGTGAAGAAGGCCAAGCGTGATGCTGACAAATACCATCCTCCTGCGCCAACGGCTGTGAAGAAACCATCATGTAAATATTATTGTTTTTCTCTTTTGTCTTTCTCGTTGTTATTTCCAGAGTTTTTTTTTGTGTTTTTTGGGCCCTTTGTGGAGAGAAGATTGTCTAGTACAAAGCTTTTAGGTTCAGTATAGAGTGTGTTTGATGTTTGTTTGCTTTTTGCACAGGTCAAGGAGTTGTGGAAGTTGCGGACTTTCAATCTTTAGGACATTGACCGAGCCCTGGGGCTCTGGCCGCTGATCATGTAAGTCAATTGTCTTTCTCAGTTAGCTGCACTCGTTTCAATGATCTTCTTTTATTGCGTTGAGGGAATCCTGGAACATACAGAGGAGAAGAGGAAAGAGATCTAGGACTCATTGTTGCATGTAAGCAAGCAACAAAAAAGACTGGAAGAAGAAGATAAATCTCAATGATAGAGAGGAGGGTACAGATGCACGAGTCGATTGGGAAGGAGGGGAGGGTGCAGAACTCTTGTCAATCCATTGTGCATACTGACAATCTGTTTCTGAACAGGGAAGTGGCCAACAGTCTGGATCTGGAAGCAAGGGAGGAACATCAAATTTGACAACAGTGAACAGTGGGAGCATTGGGCATGTGCAGGCCTGTTTCATGAATGTTATCTGGTCTGGTCCTGGGCTCGGGTGTATCAATAAACCAAAACGCAAAGGGAGGCAGTAGTTTGTGCCGCCATGTTATGCTGCCAATTAATGCTGCAAACAAAAGAAATTGAGCTCCATCCCGTCTCAAAGGCACAGGAATCATGAATGATGGTTAGTTTGTTGAAGTTCAAGGTTGTTTCTGTAGCTCTGCAAGCTGCCAAAACCTTCTGGTTTTGCTGTTCAAGCCAATACATGTCCAGACCAGAACCTTGGATTGGAAAACAAAAGGGCTTACAAACACTCCTATAAACCTGTAACATGAGGAGTGAAGGAGACACAAAGCCAAGGTTTGTTGAAATCTGCTTTGCAGCTTGATGTGATGCTTGTGGGCTGTGGAATATGCATGTTTGATGGTAATGGACCATCACCAATTTCTGGTACACAAATTGCTTGCAACAAAGGATCTTCAAATGTTCAAAGAACCATAGACTCTGCAGTATGAGTACAGAGCAGTAGATCCAGAAGATGCCCAAATTGCTGTTAACTACAGAGATAACCTTTGATGTGTGATCTGTTTGGATCTCTAGACTCAGATGAAGAATACCCTTGAAATAGAATTGCAAAGCTTTGACAGTTCTGTTGAGTTCCATTTCCAGGACAATTCAAGAATCCTCAATATGCTGCTGCATCATTCTCATTATCAGGGCAAGAAGTTTTCTCTCGTGCATTCTTTCTTCTGTACTTGTGTGCAACTCTATTTGAAGAATCTTGCATGCACACTCTAGTGTTCCGTCTTTGCAATTCCGTCACTTGCACAGAGTTCAACGTCTGTGAATCCTGCGATTGCATATAATTCAACTGTATTAATCAGCTGCATCCAGAAAAAAGGTGTTTGCCACACAGCAGGAGAGTCATGGAGCTCCTGTGGTGATGGTGGCAATAGCGACAATGCTTTCTTTGAGGAGCAGCTGTTTGTTGTGGATTAGAGCAAATGACTGTAAGAGACCCTTGCCACTATTGTGTGTTTTTGTGATGGCTGCTGCTAGAAAGTTGCGTATCAGTTTTACAATTTGATTCAGCAAACCACAAACTGAAGTCAAGGATGTTGTGTTATCAATGTGTGCACCTGAGCTTCGAGGTTTCATCATGATCCTATTCAGCTCTCAATATGCAGTCTCAGAACCAAGAGTTTGGGGGGAGGGAGAGGGGGAACTTACCTTTGGGGTGCTATTGAAGTGGAGATTCCATCTTGTGCAAAGGCGGAGATCTGGGCTCGTTGGGCATCCAGAGAGGCAATTAGCAGGTACTTCCCAAGATGAGAAGAAACCACAGTTTAACGAGTGTGCTTATTTCTCCTCCAGCAACACATGCAACAATACCAGTTCCATGACAAACATAACCTCAAAGAAAATCGTGGTTTTGAGATTTCTGGTTCTGGGAATGTCACTTGCTTCTTGTCTTGACTCTTGTTGATGAATGGAGTCGTCTCAGGCATGAAATTATTGTTCTGGCTTGGTCCTTGGGTTTCTGCAAGCTGCTCAAAGATGTCACACACAAGCTCTTCTATACATGAGTCTTCCTGCAGCTTGGCCTGAAGCTGAGCAAGGCAAGCCATCACATCATCCAAAGTTGGCCGTAGGATTGGATCACGCACAAGTACAAAGTGCAAGAAGTCAATAACTGGCTTGTAGTTATCTACTTTTGCTGCTTTCTCATTTGAAATCAGTTCCTGTGCTCCAGATCCACAGAGAGAAATCCCGAAGAGCACAAGAAATGTGAGTGTCTCTTTGTCATCTTCATTATGATGCAATAAGCTCATTAGTTTTGAACAAAGATGCATATACTAACAGCAGCTTTGAATCAAGTTTGTGTTGTGAGGACTTTCCATAGAATTCAGTCCAAAATTGTGATGTGTAGGGTCTTTGTAGCTGAGAACATCATCAGCAAATGAGAAAGGTTTATGATTTGATGTTGAGATTTATGAGCTGTAATTTTGAGCATGTGTCCCTTGGAGAGATCTTATTGTAAAGTGAGGTGAAATGTGCAGAATAACCAACCTCAGAAGATGATGTGACACGGACATAAAAGCGGAGCCAGTCTTCATCATACAGAAGGAACTCCCCTGTGAGAAGCTCAAACAAGAGGCATCCCAAACTCCACACATCACTTGCCTTGCCTACAGAAACCTCTTCCTCAACATTTCTGCTTCTGTGGGACTCAACATCATGGTGCCTACTGCTGCTTAGCAGCTTCAGCATCTCCGGGCTTTTCACACATTCTGTTCCACGGCTCCGCACAGTGCATTCTCCACCTTCCCATAATGAGGTCTGGCATCCATTCACATAATTTTAGAGTTTACACAGGCAATATTCTGTTTAATATTCTCTGCTTTTGTAAACCTCATTGCATATGTATTTTGGGCTATAGAAGATCCATAATCCAACCTTGCTCTGACCAAAGTCTGTAATGCAAACTCGAAATGGGATAGAACATGCTTTGTCTGATGGAGGCCATGGTGGATGCCAAAACTCAGTGTTGGAGAGTGGGGAATGGAGAGGCTCCAAAAGTATGTTGTCACACTTGAGGTCATAGTGAACCACCTTGTGTGTCTCCAATGCCTTAACCTGAGACAAAAAAAGACACAGTGAACTCTTGATACCTTGGTTTCTGGAACTCCACTTTCTCGATGATGCAGCCCCTAATTGCTGAAGGCTTAGAAACTTGGAAGCAAGTTTGCTGTAATCAAAAGGTACAAGCATTTCTGGAATTTACTGCTTGAAGAACAGCAGCATACACTTCCAGATAAAGTGGCAGCCTTTCATGGAAAGTAAGGTTGGAGTAAGATTCAGTCTTGCTTTCTGTGGAAGTGCAGTCAGGCTCATCAACTAGAGATCTGCATGTGTGGTGATGTCTCCATGTTCGCAAGCTGCACTTGTAGTGCTTGAGAACCAACACAAAGCTGTTGCAGTCAATCCCATAGTCCAAAATCTGACACACCTGTGGTTCTTCTTGAAATTGCTCCAGGATTTGAACCTCAGTGTAGACATCAAAAAAACTGCATGGATCGTAGGGTCCTTTTGGCAAATCAACGACCTTCATCAGCAAACACACAGTATGACAGCATGAAGAGCCTAACATGCTTAATGAGGAGCAAAGCTGGTGCTGGAAGCTCATGCTAAAATGTGCCTTGGGGATTTGTGCAGTGGCTTGTAGGACTGACCTTCAACACAACCAGCTCCTTGCTGGTCAAACCATCTTCTATCCTGTCACGTGTTGCTGTGTACACCTGCTCACACAGAAACCATCATCTTTTGAGAAATGTTCACATATGGTTTCATCTCCAGTCGTCCCTGTAAGCTGCTAAGGATTTGACAAAGGTTCAGGCTCCAGTGCTTGAAGAGACTATTTTGCTGTATGGAAACCAGGAACTGCATTGCTACCTGAGCAAAGGCACCTTGTGCAATGCGGATACGCTCTTTATACAGTGACTCGTTGAAAAGTTCACGCCATGTCAACTTAAGGATACGGAAAGCAGATGGCTTGGATCTGCCCAATTGCTTCAGCAAGACATGTAGAATATTTGCATTTGCTGCATGATTCAAGTCTGTATTCATAGCATGTCAAGGCAGCTCTCTTTCAATCCATTCATCTCCACCTTTTTCTTGCAGAGCCAAAACAGTAATTTGGCAGGATACGGAAAGTTAGAAAAAATGGAGCATTCAGTCTGCGACTTTCCATGGGGAAACGATCACTGTAAAGAGCCTCCAATGAGCCTCTGCATGTCATTACATACAAAGATTTGTAAATGGGTTTGACCAGAAGCAGCCAGACATAGATGCAAGAGAAAGACAAGGTACTAGGTGGTGGAGAGTACTCTGGGTTGAGCATGAGGGAGATGAAAAGCTCAAGCAACAGCACATGCAGGCCTGCATTTTGATATATCCGCCTGCTGCACCTCTCCCTTGTGTATGACACAAATAAGCCCTCAAGTTTGGGGTTGCTTTTGTTGAATTCAACATCTGCCCTTTGGCCTTCAAAAGAAAATCTGGTGGGAAGACATTGGTCTCTATTACTACTTGCCACTGGCTCTGAACTTACATTCTCCTCTTCAAAATCCAGTCCTCTCTTTCGAATTGCTTTTGAGAAATTGAGCTTTGGCACCAGGGGGTGTGTGCTTGGTTTTGTGGTGCTGCTCTGTCCTGGTGACTGTGATCTTTGAGGGTTTTCTTCTTCCAACTCCACAAACTCTAGTGATTGGCTTTGAGGAGCCAATGAAGAGGAATGTGAGGAGCTTTTTGCTGTCTGTTCTATTGCACAAGTGACCTTGAAGTGCTTCCTCTGGTCTTCAAAATTTTCTAGTTGGTTGGTACTCATGTTGATGCTCACAAAGTCATCTTCTTCGGCAGCCAGCTCTCGCTCAACCTCATCATTCAAGTCAAAGAATCGGCCACAGTACACAACCTCATTCAATCTTGGTGTGGCTAAACCTGCAAGTCCACCACTGCTCATTAGTGCAGGGTTGTACAACTTGGTGAGAAACGTCTGCAAGTGAATCTTGCTTTCTGTATCTCTGCTCTCCCTTGGTGTTCCTGTTACTCTTCTTTGAGTCACTGCTATGCTGCAGTTATCCCACTCACTGACAAGAGTGCTGATGTTTTCATCTCTTTCGCACAGAGGAAGTTCTGACCTTTGCACATCATGACCATCATGTTTCTTCCTCCATCTTGAAATGAACTCATGTTCTCTAGACTGGGGACTTGACAACTGACTGAACTGATGTGGTTGAATCACTGGGCTCAAGTAAGTCTTGTCCTTTGCAGACACAGAACCCAGTTGCCACTCACAGTTTTCTTGTGTTTCCATTCTTCTGAAATTGCCTGCCATCTGAATCTCTTTCTTACCTGAATCTCTCTCAACAGTTGAACCAGTCATTGAGTCTTGTGTTTTGGGAGTGGCGACTTGAGAGAATTCATATTCAAGTGCAATTTGCTGCACCAGAAACTCCATCACGTGTAGCCTGTGAAATGTCTGGCTTGCATCTCCTGTTTGGTTCTGGGCAACTGCCAACAAAATGCGGGCAAATGCAGCACAGGCATTGCATTTCTGCTCATTTTCCCTGCTGTTACTTCCCCTATTTCTCCAGAGCTTGTTGTTACTTCCTTGACTAGGTTCTGCATGTTTCCTTCTGTTTTGCACATATGCTGCTGACTCATGTAGCAATGACTCATCAGGAGCAGTAGTGGTATACAGCCTCTTGAACCCATGGAAAATGGTGTCTAGAATGGGGTCAAGGTACTTGCTGGTGAGGAATGGGTTGTGCAAAGTTGTCTTCTCTTGCACACATCTCTTAGGTGAAGAAAGTCTTTGACCTGATGAAGATGATAACTTGAGACTGAAAATCTCAGCAAGTAAGCATAAGCTCTCGTGTGTGATGTCACCTATTTTAGAATCATTCCTTCCAGTAAGGACTAAGTCTGCACACTGTGGACAGAAGCTTCTTACATCCCTCTGAAAACCATTGTCAGAACCTGACTTTTCTGTGTCAGCACATAGGTTACCATGCAGCTTACCCTGATCCCTGCTAATATGTAGTGTGGGTGAAGAGTTCTTTTGTTCACTTTCTTTGGTCTGGAGTGGTATAGCCTTAGCTTGTCTGTTAACAGCCATCATCAATAGCCCGTCACTGGGGTTCATGATTCCTTCGAGCAAGGACAAAGAGTCAAGCACATGGGAGACAGAGGAGCTTTCTTGAGCCATGTCAAGCCTCTTCTGTACCAGGAGAACCACCAACCTGAGAAAGCCAAGGACATTCTTGGGTGAAGCTTCCATACCTTGGAAACTTGCAAACACGTGGTCTGAGATTCCTCCCATGCCTACTTTCTGACCTAGCATGCGGTAATACAATCTGATGGGCTCCTGAAGACTCCTTTGGAAATCCTCAAGAAGATATCCCAAGCATCTTTGGCAGATATCTGATGTCAAATAGCTGACATACTGCAGAAGGCAGTTCCAGTTTGCTGGATTCTTGAAGATTACATCCCAGAGACAATGTTCTGCATCTCCCCAACCTTGTGTGCTGTTCATCTTGCCACAAACTAGATTGCAGATACAAACACTGAGGAGCTTCAGCAAACTTTGCATTGTTAGTATTTCTGCAGGGCCCCAACTGCTTGTCACACCAAGTCCGGAAAGCAGAGAGAGGATGCACTCTGCCTGCACACCACAGCTATTGACAACCTCACGAACCTTGCCTGCCTGCTGTGGCCAAAATTGAACATACTCAGATAATACTGTCAGCAGGTAAGCCAGATCAATCCATAACCTTGACACATAGGTTGAATGATGACATCTTGTGCTTCTTGGATCATTAGTGAGAACAGAGTCTTCTTCCTCACAGGATGTGCATTCCATGTTGACAGGTGGAGCATGTCCAGTCAATAATGCTGACATTGCGCTAAGGATGTTGTCAAGCCTCTGTTGAATCTCCTCCAACATTGTATCTGAAAAGCCTCTCTTGGTGTCACCTATGATGGGTGGTGGGCCTGGGCCACTCCACCATGGCACACCAGGAGTGTCTTTGATTTGACAACTACTACCACTTCCATGAAGAAACCCAAACATGTCATCCTCTTCAGCACAATCATCTTTGTCCAGCAGAAATAGAACTCTGAATATCATTCTCTTGAGTCTGTTGCCAATGCATGCAGGGAATCTGCTGAATGGCCCCCCAATCAAGTCAGGCAGAAAACAGAGAATTAAACCATGTTTTGCATTTAGTTTCTGTGTCAATCTATGCTGCAGCCGGTGGATTGTTATACTCCTGCATGCAAGCATGCAAGCAATTGCTCGCAAAAGGTGAAGCTTGGCTTCACATATGATATTGAAGACATTTGGGGTCATGACAGAAAGATGCATATTGGCAGCAGTAGTCCTTGACAATGACAGAAGACCAGTGTCCATGTTACTACTACACAGGTGGTCTTTGATTTGTGGAACTTGTCTCTGCTCTTGTTCTGCAGCGGTGACAGCCAGCAGTGAGAGTGAAAGCTGAGGGACATGTGATGGCCTTTTCCGTGAAGAAAGTGTATCATGGACACACCTCTCTTGTTGAGACCTCAGAGCTGTCATGGGAATTTCAGGACCAAGATCAGACCCTCCATGTTTGAAACATGGCAGATTGGTGATTCCTATTGATGACAATTGACCTACATTTGAGTCTCTCTCGTTTGAAATGTTGGCAGTGTGATGATTGCCAACAGACTGAGAGCAAGTGGGAGACCTCAAAACATTCAATGGAATCTCCTGTGAAGCTTTCACAACCTCTCCTGGAAGAATAACCTCTTTCTCATCTCCATCAAGTGTCTTGTCCACAGCTTTCAAGCCAACGGGAAATGCACGGACAAGAGATGAATAAAGCTCAAGAATCAAAGTGAGGCCTCTCTCTTTGGCAAAAGCAGCTGCCACCAGTTCTGATGATGATACAAGCAATGGAAGTAGCCTGCACACCCACACCATCTCCTGGAACATATCTTGGAGCTTCTCTCTCTCTTTGGAATTCTCTTCTAACTGGCTTGTTTCTTCCACAATTCTAACTTTTGCATGCCCTCTTGTTAGATCAGGTGTTTCCTCCAGCAGGCCTGAGTTTCCAGAAAACTTTGGATTCTCCACAACCATTGCAATCAATGTCCTGTTTACATTTTCAATTATTGAAGCTAAGCATTTGACTAAGCGGCAGCTCCCCTCACCTGGAACAATTTCCACCACTTTCAAGCATACATCTGAGAGTTCTTGAACATCAAGGAACACAGCCCTTTCATCTTCTCTTGGATGAGAGCTTCCTCTGAGAGATGACCCAAGTATCCCTTCCTGTAGGAGTAACTCAAGAAATCCATTATTGAGCCACTCCAGAACTCTTCTCCATTCAATCTGGCAGTGAGCTTTTTTGTTGCTCCCACCACCTGCTGATTGAAGTAAGCAATCAGACTTCATTGCCTCAAACTGGTTCCAGTTTTTTTCTGCAACCTTCAAAGCTCGTTCTGTCTGGCTTCCAACCCACCTTTTGTCCTTCTCCATTGTCAACTGTTTGTCCATGGGTGGCCGGTTCATGGCTGCTGCCATCAAGCCTGAGAGTAAGGTCTTGTTCTCAACTTCTGAGGATGGTGCAGCACCCTGCAAACGAGCTGTGCCAGGACTGGATCTGGCTTGTTTGCAAGGCAAAGCACTTCTTCCTGATTTTGGCCGAGTGCTTGGGTCTATTGCTGCATTTACCATCAAATCAAGGAACACTTGGAGGCCTCTGCGACGAATACCCCTACTACTGCTTCGCATGTGTGAAAGAGCACACTGCTCTTTTGATGAAAGCTTCCAACTTGATGATGCAAAACTTCCCTTGGATTCCCTTAATGCTGTTCCCAGATCCACTGATAAGCTGCACTTATATGCTTCTTCATCCAAAGCCTTGCTCTGATTTGTCAAGGATTTTGCAACTGTGCCTTCTGCTTCTGAACATTTGAAGGCATACTGCAGAATATTGTCCAGCAGGCATGTCCCCAAGACGTCCCTCTGGGTTGAAGCTTTTCCCCAGGGTTTCCACTGCAGCATGCTGCAGACGTGCACTGCTGGTTGCTCTGGTTCAATTGAGCTTGTTTCTTTCACTTTCTTTTTCTTACTTACTTCCTCCTCATGCTTCTGTTTCTTCCTCTTCTTCTTCTTCTTCTGCTGCTGCTGCTGCTTCTTCTTCTGTGACAGCAGATCACTCCTCCTTGGCTGTTGCTCCTTATCTACCTTGCCAAAATTGCATTCCAGATTTCTGAAGTGGTTGTTGTTGCCCTTTGCAAACAACACTATGCCTTTTGAGAACTCAAATCTAAAGATTGTCCAAACACAGCTGTTGTCCTTGCTGCTTGTCTGTGCCACCGCAAGATCAGACCCACTTACAAAGACTGCATATTGATGGTGAGCTAACCAGAGAGGAAGGTCCAGGTGTCTGAAATCAACATCCAAAAATTGCGGAAGGTCAATTACCTGCAATCAAGAACATGGATTGAAGCCCCTTTCAATCAGTCACAGCATTTGTCCGTGTTGAAGAAGGCATATATGGATCTTCTTCAAACTGGAGATCTTCATGATCATGAAAGAGATTCTGACCTACAGCAGCAAAAGGTTGCAGTTTTGTACCAGAGATTGTGTGTGTGTGTGCATGTGCAAGCAAAGCAATTGACTGACCTGTGACAGAAGGCAATAGAACGCCCACAAGACACCACCTGGGAAGAGCATGATAATGAGATGCTTAAATGCATCAACACTTATGAGGAGTGACCATTGCAGTGGAGCTTTCCAATTTGGTTTGCCAATTTCTTCTTGGCTTGAACTCTGTCTCTTGTCTCTCTGTTTTTGCCTTAACCCGCTCCATTCCAAATGCTCAGTATAAATGTCATCCTCATCATCATCATCATCATCATCATGATGTATCTGTTTCTTCTTCAAAGTTTTATTGCTTTTGGTCTTTGGTTTGATCCTGGAGAGATTGACAACAACTTCAGGCAAAACAGGTTGGAAGAATAGTGCATCCTGAGATCTCAGCCTGTATGCAAGTTTCAGCATCCCTTTGTAATGAGCAGCAGCAGCAGCAGCACTATTCTTAGAAGAGGCTTTCAGAGATCCTTGAGCTTCTGGCCTGCATAATTCCACCCACAGTGCACATCTTCCAGATGCAGAAAGCTTTAACCATTTGGATATAGCTTCTCTGGATCCCACCAACACACTCACACGTCTTGATCGCTTGCTTTGAAAGAATGCTTCTTGGTCATCTGCTGCCTTGCTCTGTTGTGTCGTAAAGGGCAATCTGCTCAATGAAACTTTCTTCTTGGGACGTATGAAACCTTCGGCAAGACCTTCGATCTCGTCTTCATTTTGTACGAACGCCACTCCTGCTTCCAACAACTGTGGGCCTTTCAAGATGGACATGCTTTTGTTTCAATTGAGCGTTTGTTGTTGTGTCTTCCAAACTTTTTGCGGAAGAGATATTGTCGTCTGTCTGTCTGTCAGTCAGTTAGTGAGCACAAACAAACGCTCATCAAATCTGGTCACTTTCTTACATCAAACTCTTGATCGTCGACGTTAATCATCTTCACACCAGCGTGCAACAAACAACAAATCCAAAGGGGGGACTGCATTTCTCTCACAAGTGCATGTGGCAGAGAAATCGAGGCAGAAGACACGGACGGCTGCCAAAACGAG
>Ga0116230_10001406_pt1 | contig 22789 bp, 22 predicted proteins | sample S1TSphfallax_3_FD_88678 | JGI IMG/M metagenome (GOLD analysis project Ga0116230, IMG submission 88678) | Host-associated microbial communities from peat moss isolated from Minnesota, USA - S1T2_Fd - Sphagnum fallax MG | ecosystem: Host-associated > Plants > Peat moss > Unclassified | place... | reverse complement strand
GAATTGTGCATTTTGCATACCAAACTTGAAAGTGTAAAATTATTAAATAGTCAGATCTTCACACAACCTTAACAATGTGTGTGCCCACTAGGTATATTTTTGGGCATTCAGTGTTCTAATCCAATGGGGGTTGGGGAGGGGGGGAGAAAAGGGAGAGGAACCAATGGACTCCAAACATGTTGCACTCCAAAAAGATTAGGAGGGTGACCACAAGTCCACTTTTGAAGCTTTTATTTGCCCCCTTTAGTTGGCTACTTTTGTGCCCTTTCTCAATTAAGGGTTTAACCCACACAACTACAACAAACCAAATGGTGAACAAAAAATCTTCATATAACAATTGGTGCTAAGTGGGCCCAAATCCAGCTTTTAAGTTGTGACTTGGCCCCTCTTTGCTCTTTTAGTTGGCGATTTTTGGTAGGGTACCCTACACTTCCAATTGGGAAGTAGTAAAATATGGATTCTCAATGGGTTTTCTATACTGTGGAATGGGTCCATTCCATGATTGGTTTTTGATTGTTGATTCACTTTTCAAGAGCTTTTATGAACCATCAATTTGCATTTAAATTGACATTCACAAGACCACATATAAAGCTAAGAATATATGGATATGCTTGTCCCACTTATGAAAACACTTGTAAAAGTTCTTCAATTATATAGGATATAAAAACTGGTTACTTAAATATTTTAAAATTTTCAATTGAATTAGGGGAAAGTAGTTGTCCCTTGTTGATCTTATTAACTCGATTTGACAAAATGGGGGTCTCTATGGTTTGGGTGAGAGTTAAAAGGCATGGAATCATTTTGACAATGCTACAGTTTTCACATGTCCAATTTGTGAGTTTTGTTATGCATATATTGTCTTTGTCATGAATTTGTGAAGGTTTTATTGGCTTTGCCCATAGGAAATAGAATGTGCAATGGTGTAGGATTTGGGGATAAAATTGTGGCTTGAACTTGACCTGATGTGCAAGTGGCATTTTGATTATTATGTGTGCATATGATGAATGGGCATATTTCATTAAAATGCATGCTTCTAATGAAAGGTTCTAGATCCAGATCCAATAAGGGAAGTTTTTAGTTTGAAATCTGCCATGCCATAAAAGATAGAGTCATCAAGTGATGAACTACTTGTTCAAATGGAAAGGTAGTGAAGAAGCACGAGGCTTTATTTGAAAGCCAAAACTAATATATGTAGATTTTAATGACAACAAACCTGTATTTTTTATTCAACAAATTGGTATGCCTATTTTGTTAGGATCATATTAAGAGAGCTAGGATAGATAGATTGATATCCAAACACTTAAAATTTTAGAGAGATTAAAATCCTTGATCATAGTTAAATTGCTCTTCAAGTTCAAAGATGAATTTTGAACTTCCACTTGGCACACCCATCACCGTGAAGAATGCTCAAAATGGATAAAAAGTGGGGAAGGTAGGGGGTTTGGAAGTAGTACTTGGTTTGGCGTGATAGATGTTTAATTTGGCAAGGAAAATATTTGGAGCTTAAGATTTTTGAACATAGTTCAGTTGCTTCTACAGTTCAAAGAGGGAGAACTCTTGACACACCCCTATCAAAATGGACAAGAAATGAAAAAATATGGAATTTGAAAGTAAGAGGGTCTAATGCATTTTTTTCAAGCATTTTGCTCTATGGACATACTCATACTCTTTTTTTTTTCCTTCTTTGTTGTTCAATTGTTTTGAAAGTTCAAAGAGGTATTGTAAACCTCCACTTGATGCACCCATAGCCATGAAGATCATTATAAAAACACAAGGAATGAAAAATTATGAAAAAATGTTTGATTATTGACTTTTATTTAATAATGGGCATGTCAAACCCCAAACATGTTTATTTCACAATCTAATCATAAATCATAACCATTTCCAAAAAAAACATGATTTAGTCATGTGCATTATGGAAAGTAGGTCATGTTCAAAAGCATGCAAAACATAACCATATTTCATGAAAATTGAAATGCCTTATTTTCATCCATGTAAAGAGTGGTTATGAAATTTTCATCCAAGTAACAAAAGGTTATAGAATCATTGGGCAAATGAGAGCCCAAAGTGGTAGCTTGTGTTAATTAGTAGGCCATTAATGAATAGGTTGTAACTCATGACCCAACAACGAATTAAAGCTTTAAGATTTTCATGAAGGATGGTTATGGTATTATGTAGATGAAAGTTTCATGGTGAGGAGTTCACATTTTTCCTTGCATGACACCAAAATTTACATCATTCGATGGTAAGGCCTTTAGATTGAATTGTGTGATATCAAGGTACCTTTTGAGTATGTTGTGTTGAATGTTGTAGGTACATGAACATGAAAGTTTTCATTCTAAGCTTGCCAAAGTCCTTGTCAAATGTGTCTTCCTTGGAACACATCAATCATACGAGTGTGGCCTGTGCCATTGGCCCAAGTGTTACCACGTCCTAACTGATTTTTCCTTCCAAAACCTGGTTATTTGGAATTTATTTGAATTTTCAGCGGCAGAAATCACTTAAAATTCAATATCTCCCACATTTTGAATCCAAATCTTACCAAATAAATTTCATAAAATCCTGCTCATCAAGATCTTTCCAAGAACACCAAAGGCACATTCCAATTCCTTCAAAATTTTCAGCTACGATTTAATGTATTTTTCAGTGAAGAAATCAATATTCAAGAACTTTTGCACTGCAAGTCCAAATGTCATGGAACCAAGCGCATGCACACCTCGTTGAGAGCTTTCCAAATACGCCAAGAACATAAATTCAATCCTAATCAACCACTCAATATAGAGAGGATATTCAATTCCTTGAATATCAAAATGAACATTGATACTTGCCAATATAGCTGAACCTTTTATCACTTTTCTGCTTCCAAAATTTGCTTATTTGCAAGTGATAATTCAATTCCAAACAAGACCAAATTTATACCAGCAAGTCTTGACATTTGTGTGATCATGTTTTACAAAAGCTATTTGCTTTGATCGGGCCAATACTAAATTGCACAGATGACTCAACACAAATAGAATAAAACTAATTCCAAAAAGTTGGTTTAATGAAAGTTAATTTGGTTGCAACATGTCAAAGGAACATATAGCGCAATATGAAGGGTTTCAAACTAGAAGACCACGCTTTTGATTGATAATTTATGGAAAAGTTGAATAAACCAAAAATGTATTCCTCTCACTTAGAATTGGGTAAAGCCATTATTTGTCCATATGCCTTTGTACAGACTAATCAATTGCACAAGCATTGCTTCACTAGGATTCCTTTCACCATACACAGATGTTACCTCAAATATTGCCTATTTGTTTGAACTTGTGTTTGAAGAAAAGTTGCACATGGGGACAAAATTGCCACCCATAGCCATAGATATTGTTTTTCCCTCTTTTGTGCCAGTACCAATTATGTGAACTTTATAACGTTCCTTTGAGGGTGGTCAATGGTTCTACTTTTGAACACAAAGTTTTAGCATAATATACAGTTACGCATCCTCAGCTTGAAAGCTGACATACTATATATCGATGAGAATTGAGATTGCAGAGAAATCTCCACAACAACAATTTGAAAGGTAAACTGACAACAATGAGTGCAGCTGCAAACTTATGAGAGTCACTCACAAAGTATCAGAGCACATCATCACCTTCACTTAGAGTAGCATTGACAAGCTGCCATTGAGTTCTAACAACCAACCAACTTCATCGGCTCCCGAAAGTGGGTGTAGGTAATGATGAGCTGACAAGAATACTCCACATATTTGCTACTGCAATATTCCAATGCTGTTTTTTGTTGTCTGTGGAAGCTCCCAATCACATTAGTTTACATTACTTGCTCCAAATTTCAAGCCCTAAACTAAACCCATGATACAAAATATCTGCAAAAAAATTGGACATTGCATCAAATGTGTGCACCATGCATCAGCCGATACACAGTGGGCTCTAGCATTATACATCACAGTTCTGAAGAACAAACAGGTACACGATCAATCATACCTCAGGTAAATCCAACCAGCTTCATATATCTCCAAATCAATCCCCATGGGTTTCAGCACTCTTGATTTGCCTGTTACTAGGATTGGTATTATGGCTGAGAGTTGTCAAGCCAATTTCCCACTTGCATTATGTAGGCTCTGCTGCACAAGTGAGCCTTGAAAATTATACAAACTGAGAAGGGGATTTATTGGATCACAGAGGCTTCTCAGATAGTGCATTGATATGGCTGTGAAGGTCCCTGGGATCCACAAAGAGCAAACCATTTCATTAAAAAGTTCTGAAAGATGCAGACAGCTAGAATTTTTTTCACCGTTCTTCACAGCCACAAATTAGCAGAAATGAAAAGCAAAACAAATATAAATTATTGCATCACATATTGCAACCATGCACTCATTTTTCTTCACTTGGTTCTTATTGCATATTTCAATTGTGGCAACCAACATATACATGCTCCACAGCATATCCTAAAAGACACCCTTTTCGACTAGTAGAAATCTTCAACACTTTTCAAGTTGCCAGTCACCCGTAGCAGATTGCCTGGTCCTAGAGGAACCATAATACTGTGTCCATTACCCCTCAAGAAGACAAAAGGGGAGATTCATTAAAATCTTTCAAATACAGTACAAGGATTCCTTTCACAGCCAACAAAAACAGAAACAATTATGCAAGCAGACAATACCACCACAATATCAAATTGCATTGAGATCATTCAGATGGTGAAGCATTACCAAGCTTATCGGTTGCAAACAAGAGGGGCAATTAATGCTCCCTGGAAGTTTGCAACCCCGCAAAAGCTTAGAGGCTATGGCAGAGGTATGCTGATTGTATATCGGAATGATCTGAAGTAGTTGAAATGTCAATGAATGCATATATTGAAGGCTACTTTCAAGACTAACCCAAATGTTTGTTGGACATCCCTAGCACATAACAACAGATTGGACAACAGATTTCAATTTTATGAACTCCCTTTGACAACTATTTTCCTTAACAATCTGAATGGAAATAGGGTTTAGAAGCTAATTAACACTAACTGAATCTGTCAGCTCATAGTTGACAAGCAAGCAAAATGATAGCACTAAATGACTTAGTTGCCTAAAAATTTATGTAAAGTTTTCCTACACAATTAGGAGTTGTTCAATACATCAATATAATCTGGAAAAATCACCAATGAACTTCATGATCAAAGGATGAGAAAATTTGACCTTGTCCTAATTGGATTAATCTAAAAGTATGTTGGCTAATGGCCATACAGGATTAAGCCTTTTGGTTCGCTTAAATTAGGTTTAGTTGTGGGAAGACAACATAGGCTTGTTTCCAAAATGGAACTACCCCTCTTGCTTTTCAAACTTGCCAAAGAGAAACATCAAGCCAATAGTCCAAGTTGTTGGGACTCATGGTTTGCCTTCTTGCAAAGGGTTGCAGATTCAATTCATCACTACCAGGCCATGCTCAATGTTACCTAAGAAACTTAGCCTAGTTATTATCTGGCTTACAATTGGTTGTGAAAAATCATAAAATGATGTGGATACCTATGGTTCTAACCCAGGGAAGGGTGACATAGGAGTGTTGCTCTGATTCAATCATGTGGTGTGCCTAGAGGGGTCAAACCCGGGGAAGGTCCTGGGTCAAGTGAAAGGCATTGCTTCCATTCTAGGGGTTAAGAAAAATGACCACATTTGACAAGGAAGAAGTAACCCTAAGTTTTCAATTTGGGAAGGGGTTGAGTGAATTAACAGGCAGCATCCAGAAAAACAAACCTTCAAGATCTCATAGATGGGAAGAGCTTGAAACTTTACAAAATGTAAGAATATCAAGACACCCCACATCTGCTTGGATATTGGAATTTTATGCTTTTAGGATCAAAACATTGGATTGCAAAACATGAGAACAAAAATGATTTCAGAATTTCAAGAACAATTACAAAATTACAAATGGAAGAAGAGATCAAACCTGACATAGTGTAGGAAGAAGGCCAATTGCAACCCATGTCTGCTTGGCAATTTGTAATTCAAGTTCGTCATTGACGAAACATCAAAGAAAAAGGAATTCAGAACTTTATGATGGACAAATGGGAAATCCATGATGTGGGTAGTAACAACTTGCACATGATAAGGTTGCAGTACTAGAGATATCCAAAATCTATGACAAACTTCATAATGAATTGAATGTCATGTGGCAGGTTACAAAAAGAATGAGACTTGCACAGAGACAAAGAGAGAGAGAGAGAAATCCACAAATTTGCTTCATCACATTGTGATACATTTTGCTTCACCATCTGAAATCTTGAACTCCATATTTGTGAGCAAATAGTTGAGATTTACAACGTCAAAATGCTTATTGTCTATGAGAAATAAGTGTTAGGAGTTGTACCTTTCCTAGTATCCAAATTTCTGAAGACATCAATGTAACCACAAGCCAGAGATCTGAAGAGTTGCAAAAGCCATGAACATTAGTGAAACAGTATGGAATCAAGTGCTGGAAGATATCTTGCTGGAGAACCTACCAGTTCCTGTGATTTGTTTGATGAGATGTGTGTGCAAGAAATGGAACTCCTTGATTTGCAGCAGAGCAAGGGTAGTAAATCCTAGTAAGGTCAAGGAGAGACCTTACCTGGTGTTTCCATTTGTTAAGCAAAGTAGTGCTACGCTTGCAACTTACAGTCCAAGTTTGAGCAAGTGGTATCATCTTCCTCTCTGCAACTTGAGGCCAAGCTTGCCTCAGCTTCATCTTTGGAAACCGTGGGGTGACATAGACCTGATTGCAGCAGATGGGGGGTTGCTTTGCTTCATGATAGGATTCACAACTCCTGAGAAAGATGTGAAATTTATAGTTTTGAACCCTTTAGCCAACACATGGAGACAGCTTCCACCTTTCCCCCAAAACAGACGTTCGAAGCCCCCATCAGTTTGCGGAATGCATGTGGATAGAAGCTCAAGATCTTATAAGCTGATTTTGGCTGGGCATCTTCTGATGTTTGGAGAAGAAGGGCTCATGAGAACATATTTGTATGATTCATCAACTCAAGCATGGAAGCTTGGTGGGGATTTGCCCCATGAGGTCTATGGTGTTCAAAAGCAGTGTACCTTCTGGGATGGAAGCTTTCATTACGTGGAATGTTGCACAAACCAAGTGCAAGCATATGATGAATTGCATAAGGTGTGGAAGAATGTTCTTCCCATCTTGCCTCCCATTTTTCGCAGCCCAACTCTTGTGGAGAGGTATGGGCACATTCTGATTGTGGGTACCATTGCCAATTCTGGGAGCCTGGAGATTATGGAACTCAACAAAAGCAGAACAAAGTGGAGAAAGATTGAGAACATGCACCTGCAGGGTGCTGTGATTGAATGCTTCTTCCACAGAGATGGACCAGATCCAAGAAATACACCGTTAATCTGTGCTGGTCAAGGAGACCTCATTTTTGTCTCAAAGTCAGGATCTAACTCTGTCATGCTGTTGGATGTTTCTCAAGGAACTTGGAGCTTTCCGCCCTGTAGACCCTGCAGCAGTACGAACACTTTAGATGTGAAGGCCATGTTTATGTTCAATCCTACATTTGCTGCCGAAGTCTGAAATATTCTTTTTCCAAACATGAGCTTGCTATATCCATCCAGCTCTTATGCACATTTGGAAAGTGAAAGCCTTTTGTCTCCAGACATTGTTGTGGATCTGGAGGACAGACCTGAGAGTGAAATTCAAAGAATGGCAGGCCTAAACAGGAAAGCCTCAGATCTGTACATTGAAATGGAAAAATGATTTCTACAAACAGCTTGCTTGTTATCCATTTTGGATGTGTGAGCTGTGTGCACCTGGTGGTTTATGCCTCAGGCCTTGACACCACATGATTTCTGAATTGTGAAGAGGAAGAAAAATAAATTCTCGAGCTTGCAGTTGCCTTAACTGATTTCCAATGTCAATGAACTCCAAGGAACTGGTGCTTGCCTGTCCAAGAATATTAGCTCTCCTGCAGTGCACTGAAGTCAGACTAGAATTGTGACATGTAAACATCTGAGCTTGGAGAAACTGCTTGGTCACCCAATCTTCACTTGGGAGACAGAACATCTCTGAGGGTTTGAACACAGATAAAGGGGCAAGGTGCAAAGGGAAGTTACAATCTGGAGTTTGAGAAGCTTGGGACTCATCTTTTACTGACACTACAGGTGAGAAATTGAGCAGTGAAGAAACTGATTTGAGATCAGAGCAGTCTGATCTCAACTGTGTGAAGCATTGGAAATGCCAAGTAAAGATGAGTCCCAAAGGCTTTCAGTTGCCCTCACTAACAGGTCCATTTTCGTTCTACACTGTCACATGAACAGGTGAAGATGTCAGGGACAGCAGAAACTTATCAAGAGGAGAGGAAACTCTTGTTGCACACACAATGGCCACAAACAAGGAGAGAAGATCAACTTGGGCTCATCTTTGAAACTGTGATGAAGTTGGAATTTCGCTTTAATGGCCATCAAGTTCTTGGTACAGGTGTACAGAAGGTTTATATATACAAAAGAAGTCCCAGGGCAATTCTGGACACCAGTAATGAATCCTTCGCACAAATGAGGCTACAATGCAGGTATTTTGAATGGAAGCATGATTTGACAACCTTCCAGATGAGAATCCTCACGTGTATGAAGGAGAATCCTAATTGGAATGTAAATTTTTCTTTCTCACCACTGCTGCAAACAATGGATGAGAAAATTGTTTGAATCTCTTGCTGTTGCCAAATGAATATTTTGCACTGCTCAGTCAGTTGCTCACTGTAAAATTAGTCCTTGTCTCCTTGATGAGAGACTTAGAGTCCTAATGATTCAAGGGAATTTTTAAAGAATGTGTGGACAATGCTCACTATTCTAGGCATTAAAATAGGCACAATAATAGTACTGGTTGCTGTAGAATAATCAGCACTCACAGAAAGACCACTGAGTGTTTGATGGCTCCAACTCTGAAGATGTGTGCACCTGCATCCAGCAAGTGACTGCCATCCTCCTTCACTCTACTGAGATGTCTGCAAGGATCAATGCTGAAGACCAGTTCACGCTGTGCCCCTGGACTCAGGTACACACTTTGGAAATCCAGCAGCTGCTTTAATGGAGCACCATTGACTCCTGCTCGAGGAGGCGATGAGAATAGAAGCACTTGGTGATTCCCACCCCTGTCGCCCAAGTTTTGCACTATAACGCTGACTGTAAACATGGAGTTCTTACAGGTTCCTGTCCTCCAAGAGAAAGTAGCAACCATTCCCACCCAAGCTTTAGCCTTATCATGCCTGATTTCTAGCCATGGAATTCAGGAGAATAAGTGCAGATTTTTCCTGCTCACAGCACTGTATGCTTTTTGTTTCTGAACTTTTCCCACAATGATGACTTTTAGGTTTTACAAGGACCTGTTCCTATGCAGAATCTCCACAACCAGTATGTTCCTATTCCAAGATCAACATAAAATATCACATCGAATATGGGCAATCAGGTTTGGACATTTCTGCCCCCATAACCCTTAAGAACAGAGGTAAAATCTTATGAACATTGTGGTGGCAAATTGGGGACCATGCCAGAGTGCTCCAGTCTTCACTGAAACGGCAATTGGTCCCAAATGACAAAGATGGAACTTGAGTGAATCCATACCTCTGTCCTTCTCAGAGCACAGAAGCTTGCCACTTGGGCCCCCATCAGAACCACACATTTGCTCCTGCAATGTGGGTACAGTCACAGCAGATGGCGCTGATGCAAATTGGTGTGCAAAGGTCGTGTAGCTTAAGCCATACCCAAATGGATAGATCATTGGTCCAGTGTGGAACCGATAGGTTCGGCCTGGGTAACCTGAAGAATTGTCTGGCCGCATTCGCATATCTGCCATGTCAATGTGTGTGTACTTTTCTGGATACCATGAAACAGGTAGCCTACCTCCTGCACATGTAGATCCACCATGCAAAATCATAAGAATCACTTGGCAATCTCAAAATGGGTCGTGCTAACAAGCTGCGAACATTCTGCATTCAAAAGGTACACATGTACACTGATGTAATTCTCCACAAAGCTGTAAACCCTAATGCAGGAGGTTTCCAGACATGACAATAAAATCCTCCACATTGCTGCTGCAATCTATAATAAGAGATACTTTCATACCTGGATTATGGTCGCCAAAGATGATCTCAGTTATTGCTTGGCCTCCGGCCTGCCCAGGATAGCCCACCCAGAGAATGCTTTGAATGCGGCTGTCCGCCTTTGCAAAGGATATGTCTACAGGTCCTCCAGACATGACCACGAGAACCACAGGGCGACCAGGTAGGACACTCCCCGCAACAGCTGAGATCAAATCCTGTTGGTGACCAGGTAGGAGTAAGGTCTTTCTGTCGTGAGATTCTGCTTCCTGTTCCTGGGTGAGCCCAACTACGAGAACAACAGCATCTGCTCTCGATGCCACTTCTGTGGCATGCGGAATGTGATCAATATCTGCACAAGCAGTATCTAGACATCCTGGTGCATAATGAACCTTGTCGTAGTCTCCGATTCCTAACAGTACCAGTCCCTGGAGAGGCGTGATGTACTTACAAGGAACGCCTGCATTTAGGGTTTAGGGTTTAGGAATCAACACCATCTGGGATAAGAAGCTACATTCCCATTTTGATCCGGGAGATCCACGCACATTCTTACAGCACCAGCTGAGGGGAGCTTGAAACAGATGGCATACCTGCGTAGTTCCCAAGCATTACGTGCGACGCATTTGCATTGGGACCAATTACGGCCAACCTCGTCTGTCCCCCGCGATACAAGGGAAGGGTTTGGTTTCTATTCTTCAAAAGAACAATACCCTGCCTTGCAGCTTCCACAGCAAGCTCCTGATGCGCATCAGAACAAACGTCCCCTGGACCCAATGACCCATATGTCTGATTTGTCGGTCCGTCAAACATCCCGAGTCGCATGCGCACCAAGAACAGATTGTAAAGCGCTGCGTCTATGCGCGACGAATTCACTTTGCCCACGCCGATTGCCGATTGAGTGTAGGTTGAAAGGTACGACCCACAATTGAGATCCAAACCTGCGTTCAGTGCGTCAGCCACAGCGTCCTCAGCAGTGAAAGCGTAATCAATCGATTCGTGCATGACCTTCACTGCATCACAATCAGAAACAATGTACCTGCAGGCCCAACGAGCTCGCCCACACACATATCACGTTTCGTCACAAGCAGCATTTGCAAGTTCACTGTAGATCCATGCGATATATATTATACCTACGTTACGGAACGAACATACCCACCAGCTCTTTGAATGGTCTTTGAACCTCTCAAGGGAAATTCACAACAAGGGATTGAGCTGCAAATGTGACAATCAGTGAATCATGCATGTTGTACGCGTACCCATCTAGACCCCAAGTATTCCGAACAGTTTCTGTGAGGAAGTTGTAATCAGCACACGTCGGGACCCCATTCACTCGATTGTAGGAGCACATCAGGCTGCTGGATCTGCCGTCTTGAACGCAACTCCTGAAAGGCGGATTGTATGTGTCTTCCAGATCTTGTATGGTGACCTGCAGCAGCTTATATCAAAGCAACCCAAACATCATTCAACGCCGCCGTAGAACGTCCAACAAACAAGCCAAGAATTTCCTTGAGCTGCAAAGCAATGTCTGGTACATCCTGCAGCTGATCCAGCGAGTTGTTGCCCATGGGTTCGACTCCCATCGAGTACCCAATGTCTTGTAGAAAAATCTAGAATCATGTCCTGAGTTCGCAGCTTTGTTTTTTAAGAAGAAGCTAGAGAATTATACATCATTTCTCTACAAAGCTCAATCAAGATCCACAACTGCGAGTTTCTTCGAGTACATGATTAGCGACCAAGTGCTGCTGCGTGGAGGAGAAGCATCATCATGGAACATTACCTTAGCATTCAAATGAAACCGGTCTCTGCCCTTCCAGTTATCCAGATCGTAGGCTGTGAAATGCTTGCAACAGGCTGAAACCTTCATCCTCCTAGGACCTCCTGCCGGCGCGGCACCGCCGTCCGCAACAAGCACCTGGTGGTGGTTCATGGGTGGTGAAGAAGAAGAAGTTGCAGTCGACCGCGCTGCCGCATCATAGCTGCTGCTGCTGGTGGACTGCAGATCTCCCTCTTGCATGCCTCTGATGAAGTGCGTTGCGTAGGAGCTTGTGAGAGCTGGATCTTCTCCAGCAGTTTCTTGTACCCTCCCCCATCTAGGATCTCTCACTATGTTGATCACCGGAGACCAGTATGTCAATCCACCTCTTCCGACGTTGAAGAAAGCCCGTGCTTCCGTTGACACAGCCTGCACATTGTTATTGCAAACACACGAGATGACGATCCTGATTCCTCTCATGATACGCGGTCTCAAAGATGATGCAAGAGCTGAGAGCTTGAGCAGTGCTGCATGATGTTACCTGGCCGATCCGGTTCCACAGGGTTCTGTTGAAGGAAGCCGCCGTCAAGATAGGCAGAGGGAAGCTGGTGGCCTGCGGAACAGGACCTCCGAAAGACACATGCGCCACGCCATGCAAACCTTCTTGCCACCAAGTATAGCTGGGGATCCCAAGTCTGGGAACAGCCGCTGCGTTGTTGACGAGCTGTTTGACCTTCTCTGCCATCGTCAGTCGCGAGACTAAATCTCTCACGCGAACTTCGTCAGGAAGGGATGTGTCACAGAACGTCATTGTTCGCAGACTTGGATCTTGCTCGAAATCGCAACCGTATAACAACTTCTGCATGTGCAGCAGTTCCGGCGATGGATTCACCAGCTGCAGCAGACCCATTGCGCTCAGGAGTCCGACGACCATGAAGACTGCCTGCCGCCATTTGGTCGATCCCATTCGCTTCTGGACGACGTACCGTTGCAGCTGCAGCGAGCTATTCATGAGGAACCAACCGATTCTGCAGCAGGCTACCTACGTATCGCACCTTTGTACAATGCAGCAGAGAGAGGCGCACTGCACACAATTACGCTGTTCCTGGTAACAACGTCTCCTCCTTGTTGAATCTAGTTCAAGAGTGCTGATTGCCATGCAGGCCTCGAGTCATTAACGCACGCACAAAGTGACAAGCTCTTGAATCAGTTCGATAGCAGATAGCTGGAGAAGTTTTATGACCAGCAGTTCCTGCTGCAGGCGAGAGTCTATGTTCTGATCGCGTTGAACGACAAGGTGATCATCAGCAGCTGCGTCTTCAAATCTTCTCGATCCTCGACGGTTTTTTCTATCCCACGGTAAGCTACTTTCCTTCCTACGAGAGACAGAGACAAAAAGAGATCGAGAGAGAGAGAGAGAGAGAGAGAGAGAGAGAGAGAGAGAGAGAGAGCGATCGAGAGATCTACAGATCTATAGACAGGTATGTCAAGCCGCCAGCAAAATTGCGCTAGCTTCTAGTTCAATACTAATGCCAAGGGAATATCGGTGCAGCACACAAGAATTGCGAGTCCAAGAATGGAACAGTTGAGAAATTTGCGAGTACGTACTCTACCTGATTTTCCTCTACTTGCCACAGAGTTTGACAAAAGAACCGAGTGAGATTCGACATGATCACAGACAGCAGCGCTCATGAGGAGGAGGAGGAGGAGGAGGAGGAGGATAGGACTCCTGCAAGGTTTTGGAGATCACAAAAAAACTGCAGAAAACACCTCAGCGCGAGTCTCCAGCGGCAATCTCGAAGTCGGGAGCACTGAATTTTCCTTCTCAAACAACGCATCGCCAGAAATTACCGTTTGCCTTCTCCGTCTCCTCCTCGCTGCGCTGCCCTGCCACCACTGCACACGTATTCGAGACCGGAGTGGGGGCGGGTACTTGAAATTGGCACCCGAAACCCCCGCCGGTATCAATCCGGGTATAAAGATTCATAGCCGCGGTTATCAAAAAATCAAGCACCCGGTTTTGATACATAACCACCGGTTTTTAAAAAAACCCCCCCTTTATTTTACATAACCTTGGTTCTCAAAAAATCAAATGCCGAGTTTTGATATATTACCATGGTTCTCAAAAAATCAAGTACCAAGGTTTTGATATATAACCATGGTTCTCAAGAAATCAAGTACCAAGGTTTTGATATATAACCATGGTTCTCAAATGTTTTTGAAAAAAATCAAATACCTGGCCTAGAACTGCCTGTCTTTGACAATTCTTTCATGAAACCCGGCGGTTCTTTGAAGTTTTTGAAATACCCAAAACCTGCAAAATTCTTTTGACTCTGAAAATTTCAAATTGCCTGGAGTCAATGGCTCCTCTGATTCTTGATTGTTTCAATTACCCGGAACTGGCGGGTATTAACAAGATCAAATACCCGCCTTGCACATGCTTGAATTCTTTTAGTGCATGTAACCTTTCTTGGCATTTGGAAAGGTGTTAATACCATATCACCTTTACCATTTTGGCATAAATAAAAAATATATATATATTTTTGTTTTGTCAAACTTTTAAGAAATTATTTATAATTTGTGCCAAAGTTTAATAAAATCAAAGTTTCCACTGCCAAGTTTGGCATAAATCAAATTATTTTTCATTTTCTCGAACTTTTGAAAAGTTATTTATAACTTGTGTGCCGAATTTTAATAAAATTAAAGTTTTCAGTGTCCTTAAAAGGTCTATGGTTTCAAATATTGGATGAAAACTCATGTTCAACATCATATCCAGATAATGAATGCATAGGGAAATGAAGGGCAAGAGTTTATTGCTTGGTGAATGCGGAGTCGTGGATGAATAACAACTTCTGGATGGAAGGTTATATAACTTGTTTGAGTTTCCCAACTAGCTATATTTCTTTCTTTATTTTTTTTTCATTTAATTTTTTTTAATTGAAATTTAATTATATAAAAAATTTCTAATCCTTAATTCTACATGACCAAACATTTTAAGTACAAATTGATTTTGTGAAGAGAAGACACATTCAAATGATTCACAACAACCTAAACGTGCAAAGAGTCATCATTCTCCTAGTTAGAATATATTATATAGATGGTAACAAAGACTACATTGAATTGGCATAAAATTTTAAATTTTTTGAAAAAATAAAGTCTCCAAAAAACTTCAAATTTACAAGTCTAGCTATTTTGAATATTCATAAAATATCTCATATACATATTTTTTTTGTAAATTGCACATTGCAAAAATTTGCAACTATTTATTACAACCATTTCTACATGCATTTATGTTGTCCATCCATGACTGAAAACCTTGGAAGTGGAAGAAACAAACTCTCCACTTTCAAAAGTTGTTTGAGCAACAACAAAGGATAAGCATACTACTAGGACAAGGTAGGGTGCAAACGCACCTTAATAAAGGTGCATTCACATTTGGTGTTAGGAACTCTAGTGTTGTGTCCCCTAACACCATGCTAGTCATTTAAGGACTTACACCTACTTATCCAAATGTGTACATAATATATTAAAAAGACATTGTATAAATAAATCCAACATTTTCAATATTAACTTAACTTCCCGCTTAAAAGCATATGAAATTAAGCAACAATCACACATTCTAGGGGTCCTATTAAACATGCTTACAGCCCATATTACTCAATTCTTCAAAGGAATTGCAAAACGTGAACTTCCAGTGTTTTAAGTTGCATTTGCATAGCCTATTCTTGACAAAGAGAATGCATAGTAGCATGCTGCAAAACAGAAGGAAAAGAGAGAACATATAGTGAGCCTCCATCTCATCACAACAAATAAAACATCAGAATGTTGTTGCATAGGCTCAGATTCTGCAAAAGCTCCATTGTTCACAATAGGTTCATCTCATCAAATGGTGAGATAAACAACAGATCCACAATACAGACATAGCAACCACATGGACCTATCTACTGACAAAACCAGCTAGGAACATGCTTCTCTCATGTGCACCAACAAAGTCTCAGATATCATCTGCTTCAGTGGATCCCAAGATTACAAAGCAAAGCAGTCATTTAAAATTTCCTTTCTTGTTTGTGAGCCAACAAGCATGCGCTGCCTGTGATGAAGGATAAGACTAGGACAAAGTCACAATTAATCACATCTGTGCATGAATGAGCATGCCCTGGATGGAATTTCCTGCAAATACTTTGTAAGCACTACTTGCACACCACCTTTGAAAGTACGAGTCGTTCACAAAGAGGTAGGTGTCAAGGTCAAGAATCCTCTTTGAGATTTGCTAACATAGCTTCACATATTCAACCACAGAGCCAGAGCAAAAATTCCACCACCACCTTTGATGGCTCTCTCTCAACCGTCCCTCCTTGAAACTGCAATGCAACTGATTCTCTGTCATGCTTTTCCAGAAGCAATGGGAAACCTCACTCACAATGTTGGATTGCACTCAAGAGACATAGCTAATCAAACACATCATTCAACAACACAACGTGAACAGGTATGCAAATCCAACATGTATTCTCTCTCTCTCTCTCCATCAAAATCATTTGAGAACAAAATGTGGCCAGGAATGCTTGCCTCGTGTCCTTTGTCTTTCTTGTCTTCCACTCTCAACAATGATGGCCAAAGGGTTGGGGCACAAGTTCAACTGGATATCCATCAATGACTCCATCGATGCAAATTCTTGACTGCCCACTTCCAACTGCATGGCCATCATCAATCAATTGCCGTGATGGACCCAGCTGCAGAACTGTATCAAAAACTTGCATTTTTGTTTCTATTACCCATTGCTGACCAGCTACCACTCTGTACATTATGAAGAGCGATATCATGACTGCTCAAGGTGAGAATGTGCTGTCTCCTGCAAACAGTCAAATTTCAAGTCAGATTTTGAACCCTACTTTCCACACAGACCCTCTGGAACAAATTCTTACTGCTGGCTTGCTTACCAAATTAGATTTGATCTCTACAGAAAAGCTCAGAACAGAAAGACCCAGATATAATAGCTTATCTAGGGAAATTGTGACTTACGACAACAATAGGGTGGTGGGCTGTCCCAGCTATGATGGTATGGGTCCCAATATCAAGAGTCCGCAATCCATCCACCTTCACAGTCCCCAAATCAGTACAAAAATGCACCAGAAAGATGACTTCCCTGTCAGAGCCTGAATCCAAATGAATTCTTTGGAGTCCCAACAACTGCTTCAATGGAATGCCATTGGAGCCAGATAATGGGGACTTTGAATATAACAGCACAGAGTGATCACCATCCATTGGGCCTTCATTTTTCACCAGCACCTTCAGTTTGAAATTTAAATCCTCACAAGCATCTGTTGAAAGAATCAACATTTAGTTTCCTAGTAGTAGGAGTTCAGCAGATAGTGATTTTGAAAGGGTGAAATAAGTTCTGACCACAGGACTGGATAGAATCTAAAAGTCTAGCTCAGTAATTAGAGGAGATATTTTTGGTCCAATCAAAGGTATCTGGACCTTTGTCCTCACCTAAAATGACAACTTAATTGGCATTTTATATTCATAGGCATTGAAATTAGGATTACCTGACTCCTTGTCAGCTAATCTTCATAACATGAATCAAGTAACTGTCCCCAAAATTGAAGATCTATACAAAGCCAGTAACAAAACTTCATTCTCTGACCTGTATCTTCTGTTAAGCATTCCATTGCCATCAATGAGTTGTATGCATCCTTATGACAGAGCTGCTGATGTAATGTTGGTGCAGTTATGGTAGAGGGTGCTTCCACAATCACATGTGAGAACTGAGAATAGCTCAGCCCATAACCAAATTCCCAAATTGGTGATCCTGTGAAAAAACGGTGAGTCCGACCTGGGTAACCAAGAGACAGATCTGGGCGCATCTGCATGTTTGACATGTCCATTTGTGTGTAATTCTCATGGTACCATGAAAGAGCTATTCGTCCCGCTGCAACAACATGACAGCAATCAAAACCCTCTATCCAAACATTCCTTTCAATAATGGCAATTTCCTTCAAACAAATCTCAATCCAAGACCACATCCTTGGGCTTGACACAGAAGAAACTAATTTACCTGGATTCACATCACCAAAGATCACTTCTGCTATTGCTTGCCCACCAGCCTGTCCAGGATAACCTGCCCATAAAATACTTCCGACTCGATCATCCTCTTTTATGAATGAGACATCAACAGGCCCACCTGACAATATCACAACCACAATTGGCCGCCCACTAACAGCATCAACCACAGTTGAAATTAGTTCCTGTTGCATGCCAGGAAGGAGTAGACTTTCACGGTCCTGTCCTTCTGATTCTTGAGCCTGGCTTAATCCAACAAACAGGACAACTGCATCTGCTTCTGAAGCAGCAGTTGCAGCTGATTGAATTAGGCTCCCATCTTCACAAGATGCATCAGCACATCCAGGTGCATAAATTACATTCTCCCCATCAACCCCAAAAAGTGCTGTTATTCCATCCAAGGGACTGATAAATTTACAGGGAATGCCTGCAGATTCCAAAGAATGATAGTAATGAGCAGATGTCTTTATGATTGTCATCTACATGAGTCCACCATCATCATTGTTCACACACACCAAAAGACTAAGCTGTGGCAAAAACTTGGAAGAAATAGAATTTGAAATAATAAACTAATCAACCAAAGGTACAGGACATGTGACATTTCAAAATCCACTATTTGAGCACAATATGCTTTACCATTCCTACCTTCATGTGCCTTGGGAGGGCAAAAATCACTAATAGTTGCAGTTATACCAGCTACACAAATTACTCTAAGTTGTCAAGATCCCAACTTTGGGGAAGCAGTAGTAGAGCTCAATAATACCTTCATAATTACCAAGCATCTCCTGAGTTGAGTTCCCATGAGGACCAATGACAGCCAGCTTGAGCCTTTTTATTTTCTTCCATGGAAGTGTACTTCTGTCATTTTTCAAAAGAACAATGCTTTGTCGAGCTGCTTCAAGAGCGAGATTTTGGTGATCAGCGGTGCAAACATCTGATGGTCCCAGTGAGCCAAATGGAAGCGTGCCAGGGTCTCCATCAAACATCCCCAATCGCATCCGCACAGCAAACAGGTTGCGCAGATGCATGTTTATAAGTTCCTCCCAAATTAATCCCTTGTCTAGTGCAGCCTGTGCATGATGTAAAACTGTTGTTCCACAATTAAGGTCCATACCTGAAATATTCATCTCAAGAATCAGTTTGGTTTGATGGTGACTGTCTTTAAGTATGTGTTACCTATCTTCTCGAGTCCAAATTCAAAGTGATCAAATATCACACATACACCAGAACCCAACTACAGAATCAAAGTGTCAAATTTAACCAAAACCATGAGTACCTGCCAACATAACATAAGAGACTGCATCCTCTGGAGTAGGTGCATAATAGATGAAATCATGAATCAGTGCCACTGCGTCACAATCTGACATTATGTACCTACACCCAAATACCCATCTCCATGAACCAAAGCAATTGCATTATGAAAAAAATGTAATGCATAGAACCTGACACCGAATTGCATCTCAACATTCCATAAAAGGTGATCCATCTTGACCTCTTCGCCTTAAACCCTAAATTCCAAACCATAAGACCTAAACCACAAACAATTTGAGGTGATGGCATACCCATTAAAGCCCCAACTATTGCGGACAGTGAGAGTGAGGAGCTCATAGTGAGTGCACATAGGAATTCCATTGAGACGATTGTAGGAACACATGAGGCTACTGGACTGCCCCTGTATCACACAGCTTTTGAAAGGTGGGTTATATGTGTCCTCCAAATCTTGCAGTGTCACCTGACCACATAAAAATTGAGATCAGTTCCAGATATAGTCCATTAGCTGGAAGCACAATAGAGGCATCCAGACCATTCTGCTTCCTCATCAAAAGGAATCCACTCCCAAAACAGTTCCCTTACAGGATTATTTCAAGCTCTAGAACTGTGCCATGGAAACCAAACCAGACACATGCAATTTGTACTTCACCTTCTTGACTTCATAAATTGCACACTACCTGAAGGAGCTTATATTGTGCACTGGCATTGCATTTCATATCTCACGTAGATAATTATGTGGACATGAGATGTCCATAGAGCACAACGAATGGTGTACATTTGGCCATACATTCAAGAAGGCAGAAGACTCAGAAGGAAAATCAGCCACAGAAACACACAAATTGGAGGCATGTGTACTGGGTTTTAAACAAATCATAGCTCAAGGAGCAAACTGCTGTTGATTAGGGAAAGTGTCTGCTGAGGAGCCACTAGAATGGAACTCACCTTTGCATCAAAATGGTTGCGGTCATAGCCTTTCCAGTTGTCTAAATCATGAGCCGTAAAATGCTTACAGCATGCAGAAATCTTTAACCGTTTGGGGCCCCCAATATTAGGGGTTTGGGAACCATCATAATGTCCCTCTTGCAGACCTTTGACAAAGTAGACCGCATATGTACTGGTGAGCTTTGGATCCTCCCCTGGTGTTTCTTGTGTCCTTCCCCATCGAGGATCCCTGACTATGTTTATGTTTGGTGACCAATAGGTCAATCCTGACCTTCCTTGATTGTATATTGCTCGCCCTTCTGTTGATACTACCTGCAAGACAGAGCAAGGAAGGAAAAGAAACAGGAAAATGGAAGTAAGAGGGAACTTTCTTGGCCACCTTACTGATACCAGAAATGCAAATGCACAGAGAGAGCACATTCAAAAATCAAGCATAAGAGCATCTCTAGCAGTGCTCAATATGTGACCTTGCAAAAATATATCTCACATCCAAGTATAGTTACTTCGTTTTCTGAGCCCACCAACAAAACTAAAACTGGGACTGCAAATAGTTGGGAGACTACTAATAGCAAACCACTTGGACCAAACATTATGATTGGCCAATCAGAAACAGGGAGCGGCAATCATATCATATTTATTACAGTCTTCTCTGGCAGGTTAAAAATGCTGGGCCAAGACCAATTTGCCAAGCCAAACCAGCATGTTTTGACTTTTCTTCATCCAATTTTGAATTGTCGGGTTGCATACTGAGCACTGTTGGAGTTCCTCTAAGATTTGCTAAAAGATGCAAAAGAATGCTGCATCGAAGAAGACGGCAAAGAAGAAAATGCAAAAAGGTGATAGCAAGATGAATTGGAGAACACAAACAGATGTTGGAGCGAGATGATACGTATGAAGAGAAAACAACTGGGAAGAAGATGAAGGATTCTTGCCTGACCGATGCTGTTCCAGAGCGCAGTGTTGAAAGATCCCGCCGTCAGAATTGGCTGCGGGAAGCTGGTGGCAGCCGGTACTTCCCCTCCGAAATTCACAGACGGACTGATGGCAACACCATGCAAACCCTCGCCCCACCACTCGTAAGCCGGTATTCCAAGCCTGGACACATTGGCCGCCGTATTCACTAGCTGCGTGATCTTCTCTCGCACAGTTAACCTAGATATCAAATCCTCAACGCGCTCCTCATCCGTCAACGACCGATCACAGAACGGCAAAGCCGAAATTGCCGTATCCCCTTTCGGATCGCAAGCATATGACTGCTTAATTGCATCACCACTAGTATAACTCGTGCTCTTCACAAAAACAAAATCCAAAGCCAAAACCAAAACCAAAAGAAGCAAACCACGAAAACGAACAAGACGACGACGCGTACAAGACAACAATAACGACGACGACGACGACTTACGGCATTTCACACCCATTGCTGGAACAACTTTCCTTCAAATAAAACCAAAATTGTTGATCACATTTTTTTCAGAGCCCAAGAATGGAGCAATTTTGGAGAAGGTTAACTTTCTCTTCCCCTTCTTCTCACCCTTCTCCTCCCCTTCCATTTACGTCAATGGCGCAATGGAGGAGGCAAAGGAGAAGAGACAAACAAGCTAACAAACCCAAAAACAAAAAAACAAAATTAGTTTGATTCTTAGCAATTAGAAACAGCACCCACATCCCATTTGCAACGTCACTAGGGATGTGTGGGGGCAAAGGTCTAAAATTTTGTAGAGCACCAGCTTCTTGTGTCCACAAGAGGGCGGATATTCCACACTATCTCCCACTTTAAACAAATAGGCAGTCTCAATTTTGTGATATTGTGCCTATTGTTTGGTCAAAGTGGCGATCATCCCATCCATGGGAAGATTCAGTCAAATTTGACAATAAACAAGATAGGTTGGTGTGTATGCAAGTGCAAAGCAAGTTTCTTAAATCCTACATTTTTTGGCTACCTACCTGAAACATGTATAAGAATCTTGCCATTTTTCTATTTCCTTTTCTTTTTTTGAATTCCTTCAATTGAAAATCAACAGCATTTTTAAATTTTCTTTTTTGGCTAAATTTTGCTAGGAAAACAAAACACAGGCTATGACTTGGGAGTAGGCACAATATCCTTCCTCTTTCACTGTTGTGAATTTTTTTCTCTTGAATAGTATAAAGTGTAGGGTAAAGCCCTGGGTTGAGGGCATTGCCAAAATAAGGGTGCACCAGGTGATAGCTGAGTGCAAGCCTGATTTTGGTAATGCCCTCAACCAAACGCTTTACCTGATGTAATGACCTGACCTGCCAGAGACTCAGTGGAGAAACCCAGGCAAAACAGGAGGGGGGCATTATGAAAAACAAAACGATCTCCCCAAAATGGAGAAAACTAGCCAAACAGGGAGGGGGGGCTTTATGAAGAACAAAATGCCCTCCTCGCTCCTCAATGAAAAAATATGCTTTATAAGGTTACCTCTAGATACAGTGCAAAAATTTTGGCAGGTCATTAATGAACCTTCAAATTGTTTTTAGTGTATGTTAAATATAATTTTAATGTCAAACATAATGTTGGCTAGGTTTTTGACTTGTGTCTATAAATCACAGGTGGGTTTAAGATTGAAATTATATATGTTTATTAAATAGTTATGAAGATTTATGTTATTGTTTGCATAAATATTTTCTTACTTCCTATTGTCTATGTATAATTGGTGTGTCACATCATTTTTC
>Ga0116230_10001402_pt1 | contig 22840 bp, 20 predicted proteins | sample S1TSphfallax_3_FD_88678 | JGI IMG/M metagenome (GOLD analysis project Ga0116230, IMG submission 88678) | Host-associated microbial communities from peat moss isolated from Minnesota, USA - S1T2_Fd - Sphagnum fallax MG | ecosystem: Host-associated > Plants > Peat moss > Unclassified | place... | reverse complement strand
GGGCGTTCCGTTCCCGGACGGCGCCGCGACCGGCGCATTGGTGAGCGCCGGATCGTAGCGATTGTCGTGACGAATCACCTTGGGCACGAGAATTCTAGGATCGATGGTAACCGGTTGATACACCACCCGGCCCTTCTCCGGGTCGTAACGCACCTCGACATTACCGGACAGCGGGAAGTCCTTACGAAACGGATGCCCGATGAAGCCATAGTCGGTCAACAGTCGCCGCAGGTCGGGATGCCCCTTGAATAAAATTCCGAATAGATCGAAGGCCTCGCGCTCGAACCAGTCGGCAGAAGCCCAGATCGTGGTCACCGAATCCAGCATGGGTTGGACGTCATCGGCGCAAAACACGCGCACGCGCAGACGTCGATTGTGCGAGATGGACAGCAGGTGATACACGACTGCGTAACGGCGGCCCGGCGTCGGCAAGGGCGCCCTCGCCATGCCCCGCGCCACACCGCGGCTAAAGCCCGAGGAGGTCGCATCTTGAGTCTTCCATTCCGCACGGCCATGTTCGAGGTAATCGATACCGCAGACGTCCATGCACATCTCGAACTTGAGGTCCGCATGGTCGCGGAGCGCGGCAGCGACCGCCAACCAGCGCTCCGCGTCGACCTCGTAGGTCAATTCGCCGCTGCGATTGGCCACGGCGCGGACTTCCTGAGGGAACACTCGCAGTACGGTCGACTCCAACCCATCGGTCATCGGATGATGGCCTTGTTACGCTTGATCTTGTTTTGCAGTTGGATGATTCCGTAGAGCAATGCTTCGGCCGTGGGCGGACACCCCGGGACGTACACGTCCACGGGCACGATACGATCACAACCCCGTACCACCGCGTAGGAATAATGGTAATAGCCGCCGCCGTTGGCGCACGAACCCATCGAGATCACCCAGCGCGGTTCGGCCATCTGGTCGTACACCTTGCGCAGCGCCGGGGCCATTTTGTTGACCAGCGTGCCGGCCACGATCATCACATCCGATTGGCGCGGACTTGGCCGAAACACGACACCGAAGCGATCGAGATCGTAGCGCGCGGCACCGGCATGCATCATCTCCACGGCGCAGCAGGCAAGGCCGAAAGTCATCGGCCAGAGCGAGCCGGTACGGGCCCAGTTGATGAGCTTGTCGACGGTGGTCACCTCGAAACCGCGTACGCTCGGCGTTTCCACTGACACCGCTTCTAATCCCATTCGAGCGCCCCTTTCTTGTAGTCGTACACCAGGGCGACGACCAGAACCAGTGCAAAAATCAGCATCGCGACCAGGCCGAACGCTCCCGTCGCGCCGAGGGACACGGCCCAGGGAAAAAAGAATGCGATTTCCAGATCGAACACGATGAAGATGATGGCGACGAGGTAGTAACGCACATCGAATCTCATGCGCGAATCTTCGAAGGCTTCAAAGCCGCACTCGTAGGGCGACAGCTTCTCGGCATCGGGACGACGGGGTCCGAGAATCCAACCGATGGTGAACAACGCGAGCCCCAGCACGGTGGCCAGGCCCATGAAGATCAAGATCGGCAGATACTGTCGCAACATCAGCTTCGTCGTCTACGCGAAATTCGCCACATCATATCAGGGGGTGCCTCGTTAAGTCGCATTGCGTTGCAATCCCAGGGCGAGAGCCACATGAACTCGCGTTCGTTCATGTGGCTTTGGATGGTGCCGACGGCCGGACTCGAACCGGCACAGATTGCTCCACTAGCCCCTCAAACTAGCGCGTCTACCAATTTCGCCACGTCGGCTGATCTATGGGCTTCGCCCAAACTCTAACGGGGTTCGTAGGACGAACCCCGACAATTAGCGGCGCTGCGCGCCGGTAAGAAAAATACTCTTCACAACCTCCCTGCTACTTCGGGGCGGGCGCGGGGGCCGGGGCCGGGGCCGCGGGCGCGCTCGCCGGGGGCGCCACGGGCGCTGGCGGCGCGGCGAGGACCGCCCGCTCCAGTACGCTGTTGGGCTCGCCCGGGGTGCGCGTGCCCAGATAGGCCAACGACAGGCTGGTCACGAAGAACAGCGCCGCCAACACCGCCGTCAATTTTGAAAACAGCGTGCTCGTGCCGCGCGCGCCGAACACCGTGCCGGACGCACCGGAGCCGAAGCCGGCGCCGGCTTCGGCACCCTTGCCGCGCTGTAACAGCACGAGACCGATTATCAAAAGTGCCAGCGACACGTGCACCGCCATGATGAATCCACGCAACATAGTGAAATCTCTACCGCTGGGCCGCAGCCGCGCAAATCTGCTGAAATTCGTCGGCGCTCAACGAGGCGCCGCCCACCAATCCACCATCGACATCGGGCATCGCGAACAGCTCAGCCGCATTCCCGGCCTTGACGCTTCCGCCATAGAGGATGCGCAATTGGCCGGCTATATTAGCATCTTGCGCGGCAATCCGGCTGCGCAGGAAGGCATGTACGGCCTGCGCCTGCTGCGGTGATGCGGTGCGACCGGTGCCGATCGCCCAGACCGGTTCGTAGGCGACAATGGCCTGCGCAAAGCTGGCCAATCCGTGCATTGCGGTCACCGCATCGAGCTGGCGCGCCACCACCGCCTCGGTCTGATGCGCTTCGTGCTCCTCGAGCGTCTCGCCGACGCACAGCACCGGCGTGAGGCCGGACCGCAGTGCGGCAGCGAACTTACGCGCGACCAGCGCGTCGTCTTCGTGGTACAGCCGCCGCCGTTCGGAATGTCCCACGATGACATAGCGGCAGCCCACGTCCAGCAGCATCGAGGCGCTTATCTGGCCCGTGAAGGCGCCGCCGCTTTCCGCACACACATCCTGCGCGCCCAGGCGAATCTGACTTTCCTCCAGCATCCGCGACGCATCGGCCAGATAGACGTAGGGCGGAAACACCACCACATCGATCGGCCAATCAGGCGCAAGACGCTGTTCCAAGTCGGTGATCAGCGACTTGTTGGCGGCTCGGGAACCGTGCATTTTCCAATTACCCGCAACCATCGGACGGCGCATTTGCACACCCTTAGGGCTAGACCTCGGCAGGAAGGCGGCGAAGATTAGCTGCGCGGACTGGTAACTGCAAGCCTGTCCGCCACGGTCTCCACCACCGCCGCGATCTCGCGCGCGCCTTTCTTCACCAGCGCCGCGTCGGCGCCTTCCACCATGACCCGAATCAGAGGCTCGGTGCCCGAGGCACGGAGTACGATCCGGCCGCGGCCGTTGAACCGGCGTTCGACCACGCCGGCCGCCTCCATGACGGAGGGCTCAGTCATCGGATCGAAACGCTGGGCCACGCGGACATTCAACAGCACCTGGGGATACTTGGGCATGGGCGCCGTCAGTTCCGCCAGGCCCGCGCCGGCCGCGCGCATCACCGCGAGCACCTGCAGTGCGCTCACCAGCCCGTCCCCCGTCGTGGTCTTGTCGAGACACAGAATGTGACCCGAGGTTTCCCCACCCAACGTGCCGCCGGTCTCGTTCAGCAGCCCCAAGACGTAGCGGTCGCCCACCTGGGCTCGACGGAACCCAATCCCCTGCGCAGCCAGCGCGTGCTCCAAACCGAGATTGCTCATCACGGTGCCGATGACCGGGCCGGCCTGCAGCCCGGCCCGGTGCCGCGCCGTCGCCAATATGTAAAGCAGCTGGTCACCGTCGACGCAACGCCCCAACTCGTCCACCATCACCACTCGATCGCCGTCGCCGTCCAGGGCAATACCCACTTGGGCGCGAACCCCGGGCACGGTGAGCTGCAGCAACTCGGGCGCCGTCGAGCCACAGCCATCGTTGATGTTGCGGCCGTTGGGCGAACAGCCGATGGGCACGATTTCCGCGCCCAGATCGGCGAGCACACGGGGCGCTACCTTGTACCCGGCGCCATTGGCGCAGTCGATGACGATCTTGAAACCGGCGAGCGTCATGCCCGCGGGAATGGTCGACGCGCAAAACTCCTGATATTGCGTGCGGCTGTCATCGATGCGCACCGCCCGGCCCAAATGCTGGGATTCGCGGGTCACCACCGGCGAATCGATCGAGCGCTCGATCTGGTCCTCGACCTCATCGGAGAGTTTGCTGCCGGTGGAGTCGAAGAATTTGATGCCATTGTCTTCGTAAAGATTATGCGACGCGCTGATGACCACGCCGAAGTTGCAGCCCAGGCGCTGCGTCATATAAGCAATACCCGGGGTGGGCAGCGGGCCGATCAGCATCACGTCGACACCGGCGGCGACGAAACCGGCCTCCAGCGCCGACTCGAACATATAGCCCGACAGGCGGGTGTCCTTGCCGATGAGCACCCGGCCGCCGTTCGGGGCGAGCACCCGCGCCGCGGCACTCGCCAGGCGCAGCGCGAAATCCACGGTCATCGGTGCCTGACCCACCCGGCCGCGCACGCCGTCGGTGCCGAAGTAGCGGATGGTCACTGGGACGGACCCTGCAGGACGGCGCTAACCATGTCGATGGCATCCCGAGTCGGGCGCACATCGTGGGTGCGGATGATCCGCGCACCCATGCTGACCGCGAGCGCCGCGAGGCCGAGTCCGCCGTAGAGGCGTTCCTCGGTTGCGCGACCCAGAATACGGCCGATGAAGCTCTTGCGGGATACACCCACCATCAGGGGCGATCCCAACGCGGCGAGCCGCGACAAACCGTTGAGCAATGTCATGTTGTGTTCCAGTCCCTTGCCGAAACCCGCGCCGGGATCGAGGGCAATGGCGTCGTGAGGAATGCCGGCTGCGATGCACAGCGAGCGCTCGCGAACCAGGAACTCGCACACCTCGCTGACCACATCGGCGTACACCGGGTTGTGCTGCATGGTACGCGGCTCGCCCTGCATGTGCATGAGGCAGACCCCCACCCCCGCGGAGGCCGCCCACGCGCGCGCACCGGGCGCCCGCAGTGCATTGATGTCGTTGACCAGGCAGGCGCCGGCCGCGGTGGCCGCCGCCATCACGGCGGGCTTGCTGGTGTCGATGGAAATCGCAACGTCCAAGGTTCGGGCGATGCGCTCGATCACGGGTAGGACGCGGTCGAGCTCTTCGGCTTCGCCGACACTCAGTGCGCCGGGACGGGTCGATTCTCCGCCCACATCGATGATGAGAGCACCCTCGGTGGCAAGCGCCGCCGCCTGCTCGAGTGCCGCCTCGGGCCGTGCGTAGCGGCCGCCGTCGGAGAAGGAATCCGGCGTGACGTTCAGAATGCCCATGACCACCGGCCTGGTGAGATCCAAGACTCGATTGCCGCAGCGCCAATACATGGTTTTTGATCAAAAAAGCCGATGGCTCCCGCAGGGCAGCCATCGGCCTCTTAGGTCTCCGCTCGCGGTGAGGCGCGACTCTAGTGCTGCCCCGCCGGATTGACCAGCGGAGGTGCCGGCTTTTCGGCCGTCGGCGGCCGAGGCGTGGAGGTTGGCGTGTCGTCCCAATCGCGCGGCGGACGCGGCACGCGGCCTTCCATGATGTCGTTTATCTGTTCCTCGTCGATGGTCTCGTACTTGATGAGCGCCTCAGACATGGCCTGCAACTTGTCCATGTTGGTCTGGATGATCTTGTACGCACGCGCATAGTTGCTGTCGATCACCCGCCGCACCTCTTCATCGATGACGTGCGCGGTGACGTCTGACACCTGCTTATGCTGAGTGACGCTACGGCCCAGGAATACCTCACCCGATTCCTCGCTGTAGGTCTGCGGTCCCAGGCGGTCGGACAAACCCCAACGAGTGACCATGTTGCGCGCCAGCTCGGTGGCCCGCTCGATGTCATTGGAGGCCCCCGTAGTGACGGCATCCGGGCCGAAGACCAACTCTTCCGCCACTCGGCCACCGAACAAGGTGGCAATCCGACTCTCGAGTTGCCGCTTGCTGGTGCTGTACCGATCCTGTTCAGGCAGGAACATGGTGACACCCAGGGCCCGGCCACGAGGAATGATGGTGACTTTGTAAACCGGGTCATGTTCTGGAACGCTCAGGCCGACGATGGCATGACCCGACTCATGGTAGGCGGTATTACGCTTTTCCTCCTCGGTCATGACCATCGAGCGCCGTTCCGCGCCCATCATGATCTTGTCCTTGGCGCGCTCGAACTCTTCCATGGTGACCGAGCGCTTGTTGCCGCGGGCCGCGAACAGTGCCGCCTCGTTCACTAGGTTGGCGAGATCGGCACCGGAGAACCCCGGGGTGCCGCGCGCGATCACCGACGGCTTGACGTTGTCGCCGAGCGGTACCTTGCGCATGTGGACCTTCAAAATCTGTTCCCGGCCACGTACGTCCGGCAGCGGCACCACGACCTGCCGGTCGAAACGACCCGGTCGCAGCAGCGCCGGATCGAGCACGTCGGGCCGGTTGGTCGCGGCAATCACGATGATACCCTCGTTACCCTCGAAGCCGTCCATCTCGACCAATAGCTGGTTCAGAGTCTGTTCACGCTCGTCATGGCCGCCGCCCAACCCGGCACCGCGATGCCGGCCGACGGCGTCGATTTCGTCGATGAAGATGATGCAGGGGGCATGTTTCTTCGCCTGTTCGAACATGTCGCGGACGCGGGATGCGCCGACGCCAACGAACATTTCGACGAAGTCGGAGCCCGAAATGGTGAAAAACGGCACCTTGGCTTCGCCCGCGATCGCCCGGGCCAGCAAGGTCTTACCGGTGCCCGGCGAACCCACCATGAGGACCCCCTTCGGGATCTTGCCGCCAAGTTTCTGAAACTTGCCGGGATCTTTCAGGAAGTCGACGATTTCGACCACTTCTTGCTTGGCCTCTTCCACCCCCGCCACGTCGGCGAAGGTGATGTTCACCTGATCCTCACCCAACAGCCGCGCCCGGCTCTTGCCGAAGGACATCGCGCCGCGCCCGCCCGAAGCGCCTTGCATCTGGCGCATGAAGTAGGCCCAGAAGCCGATCAGGATCAGGATGGGGAACGCTGAAATCAGCAGCTGCAGAAATACAGATTGCTGTTTCGGCGGTTCGCCGCGGAATTTCACGCCTTGCTGTTGCAGGGTGCCGATCAGCGCACTGTTGCTCGTTTCCGGGTTGTAGGTGACGAATTGGTTGCCGTCACGGCGCTTCCCTTCGATGATTTCACCCTTCAAGGTCACCGAGTCGACGCTATTGCTTTTGACTTCGGAGAGGAATTGAGAGTAATCGATGGTTGCCGGCTGGCCGGTGCGCATCCCGAATTGACTAAAAATCGCGAGCAGAATCACTGCCAGCGCGACCCATAATAAGATTTGCTTCGTCAGATCGTTCAAGTTTCACCTACCACCGCACACCAAATACGACACGTAATGTTGGTGGGCGTTCCTATTTAACAACCAAGGATACCCCCCGAACTTACACCATCCCAAACTGCCGCGCCAACAGATAGATCTCCGGACTGCGGGTTCGTGACGCTTTTGGCTTTTTCGTCACGACTCGACCATAGCGTTTGCGGGCTTCCCTTATGATCTCTTCAAAACCCGCCCCTTGAAATAGCTTGACGAGCAAATCGCCGCCGGGGGCCAAGACATGGTCGGCAAATTCGAGGGCCAACTCCGCCAGATACATGGATCGCGGCTGATCCACTGCATCGATACCTGCCATGTTGGGGGCCATATCGGACAATACAAGGTCGACCTTGGCGGCACCAACGGCGGCCAACAGGGCATTCAAGACCGCCTCCTCGCGAAAATCCCCCTGTACGAACTCCACGCCCACGATCGCGTCCATCGGCAGAATGTCGGTCGCGACGATGCGGCCGGTGCCGCCGATGATGCGCGCGGCATACTGGCTCCAGCCGCCGGGCGCCGCACCGAGATCGACGCAGCGCATGTGGGGTCTCAGCAACTGTTCGCGCTCGTGGATCTCGGCGAGTTTGTAGACCGCGCGCGAGCGCCATCCCTCCTTCTGCGCGCGCTGCACGTAGATGTCGTTGGCATGTTCTGCGAGCCAGCGGGCGCTGCTCTTGGTACGCTTGGGCAAATGGAACTCTCGGAAAAACAAAAAAAGCATCTGCGGCGTCTTGCGCATCCGCTGCAGCCCATCGTGATGCTCGGCAACGCCGGCCTCACCGACGGAGTGGTCACCGAACTCGACCGTGCGCTCAATGACCACGAACTCGTCAAGGTCAGCGCCCGCGTCGGCGACCGCGAAGCGCGCAACGCGGCGCTTGCCACGCTCGCCTCCCGCACCGCCGCACACCTGGTGCAGCGCGTCGGTCACGTCGGGGTGTTCTACCGGCGCGGCAAGGCGGTGCCGAAAATTCTCATCCCGGACTGACCGGTCGACTAGCGGCCGCTGCGCGGTTGCTGCTTCCAAATGAGCACGACCACCAGCACACAGGCGATCAAATAAATCAACTCGGACACCCCGTGCCACGCGCCAAACGACAGGCCGGCCGCGGCGCCGCGCAGCCGCGCGAGCGTCATGCCGCGCTTTACCTCCCACTCGTTCAGTGCGAGCAGCGCCACGGCGACGTAACACGGCACGAACCGCGTCCTTCCGGGCAGCAGCAGCGCCAGCGCGGCCACGCCGAGACCCACGTAGGTTTCGATCGAGAACAGCCGGCCGGCAAGCATACCCGCCAGATGTTGGTCGGACTGAGTGTAAAACAGGGTCGGCGTCACCCAGAGGGCCACCGACCACAAGCTGCCGGCCCAGAGCACCAGCAAGACGCGGAACGAGTTGCCGATCACACGTAGCGGACGGAGACGATCTCGTAGGTGCGCACGCCCCCCGGGACCGTGACATCGACCACGTCACCCTCGGACTTGCCGATCAGGCCGCGGGCGATTGGTGAGGATACCGACAACAATCCCTGCTTGATGTTCGCCTCGTCGTCACCCACCAGCTGGTACGTAACCTTGCCGCCGGTCTCCTCGTCATTGAGTTCGACCGTCGAGCCGAACACAACCCGCCCCGACGCATTCAGCGTGGTCACGTCGATGATTTCGGAGTTCGACAGTCGGTTCTCGATGTCGTTGATCCGCCCCTCGATGAAGCTTTGTTGTTCGCGGGCGGCATGGTATTCGGCATTTTCGGACAGATCGCCGTGCGCGCGCGCTTCGGCGATCGCCTTGATGACGTTGGGTCGCGCCTCGCTCTTCAGTTGTTTGAGTTCGGCGCGGAGCCGCTCGGCGCCGCGCAATGTCATGGGAGTTCGTTTCACGCCAGTAATTCCTTGTGCAAGTCCTGCAGCCGATTCACTTCGATGTCACCGAGATGATCGAGCGCATCGACGGTGGCCCGAGCCGCGTTGACCGTGGTGTAGTAGGTTATCCTCCTCGCGACCGCCTCGCGGCGTATGGAACGTGACTCGCGCACCGCCTGCTTGCCCTCGGTGGTGTTCACGATCATCGCAATCTCATCGTTTTTTATCATATCGACGACGTGCGGGCGACCCTCTCGCACTTTATTTACCCGCCTGCAGACGACGCCGGCCTCCTCCAGCACCAAGGCGGTACCGCCCGTGGCGGCGATCTCGAAGCCGCGGGCGATGAACATCTGCGCCAGCGTCACGGCACCGGGTTTGTCGCGGTCGCGCACGCTGATGAAGCATAAGCCGCGCGTCGGCAGCACCACGCCGGAGGCAGCCTGGGCCTTGGCGTAGGCTTCCCCGAAAGTATTGCCGGTGCCCATCACCTCGCCCGTCGACTTCATCTCGGGACCCAAGATCGGGTCCGCCTCGGGAAACTTATTGAACGGGAACACCGCCTCCTTGACCGAAAAGTACGGTGGGATGCGCTCCTCGGTCTGGTTCTGCTCGGCCAGCGACTTGCCCGTCATCACGCGGGCGGCCACCTTGGCGAGCGCAATACCGGTGGCCTTGGAGACGAACGGCACGGTACGCGAAGCGCGTGGATTGACCTCGAGGATGTAGATCACGCCGCTCTGGATCGCGAACTGAATGTTCATCAAGCCGACGACGTTCAACGCCTTGGCGAGTTTGCGCGTCTGCGCGCGCAGTTCATCCTGGATCTCCTTCGAGAGGCCGTTGGGCGGCAGGGAACAGCTGGAATCGCCGGAATGCACTCCGGCCTGCTCGATGTGCTCCATGATGCCGCCGATCAGCACGTCGACGCCGTCGCTCACGGCATCGACGTCGACCTCGATCGCCAGGTCGAGAAAGCGATCGAGCAGCACCGGACTGTCGTTCGACACCTTCACGGCGTCCAGCATGTATTGCCGCAGATCATCCTCGTTGAACACCACTTCCATGGCCCGGCCGCCGAGCACATAGCTCGGCCGCACCACCAACGGAAACCCGACTTCGCGCGCGAGTTGCACCGCCTGTTCCTCGGCGCGAGCCGAGGCATTGGCGGGCTGCTTGAGTTTCAGTGCGGTGACCAGCTTCTGGAAGCGCTCGCGGTCCTCGGCAATGTCGATGCTGTCCGGCGTGGTGCCTATGATCGGTGCGCCGGCCGCGGCCAGCGCGCGGGACAGCTTCAGCGGCGTCTGACCGCCATATTGGACGATCACGCCCTCAGGCTTTTCCTTCTCGATGATTTCCATGACGTCTTCGAAGGTCAGCGGCTCGAAGTACAGCCGATCCGAGGTGTCGTAGTCGGTGGAGACCGTCTCCGGATTGCAATTCACCATGATGGTCTCGAAACCATCCGCGCGCAGCGCCATCGCGGCATGCACGCAGCAATAGTCGAACTCGATGCCCTGACCGATCCGGTTCGGACCGCCGCCCAAGATCATGATCTTGCGCCGCGCCGTGGGGTTCGCCTCGCACTCCTCCTCGTAGGTCGAGTACAGGTAGGCGGTCGAGGTCGCGAACTCCGCCGCGCAGGTGTCGACCCGTTTGTACACCGGATGCAGGCCGAGCTTGCGGCGCCGACCGCGCAACGTAGCCTCGTCGCGCGCCACCAGCGTGCCCAAGCGCGAGTCCGAAAAGCCCTTGCGTTTGAGGGTCCGCAGGCGGGCATGGTCCAGGCCGTCGAAACCTTGGGCCACGACCAGCGCCTCCTCGCGCAGCAAATCCTCGATCTGAGCGAGGAACCAGGGATCGATCTTGGTGGCTGCGAACACCTGTTGCAGCGTCCACCCGGCGCGAAACGCATCGCCCACATAGAGGATGCGATCCGGCCCCGGCCAGCGCAGTTCGTAGGTGAGCCGCTCAATCGACGCATCGCTCAACGGATGCGCAAGCTGCTCATCGAAGCCGTCGTAGCCGAGTTCGAGGCTGCGCAGCGCCTTGTGCAAGGACTCCTGAAACGTTCGCCCGATGGCCATGGCCTCGCCCACGGACTTCATCTGCGTGGTCAGGCGCGTATTCGAGCCCGGAAACTTCTCGAAGGTGAAGCGCGGGATCTTGGTCACCACGTAATCGATGCTGGGCTCGAACGAGGCCGGCGTCGCGCCGCCGGTGATCTCGTTTTTCAGTTCATCGAGCGTGTAACCCACCGCTAGCTTGGCGGCGATCTTGGCGATCGGAAAACCGGTGGCCTTCGAGGCCAGTGCGGAGGAGCGCGAGACGCGCGGGTTCATCTCGATGACCAGCACTCGCCCGTCGTCCGGGTTGACCGCAAACTGCACGTTCGAGCCGCCGGTGTCGACGCCGATCTTGCGCAACACCGCGATCGAGGCGTCCCGCAGACGTTGGTATTCACGGTCGGTGAGTGTCTGCGCCGGCGCCACCGTGATCGAATCCCCGGTGTGCACTCCCATGGGATCGAGATTTTCGATCGAGCAGACGATGATGCAGTTGTCGTGGCGGTCGCGGACCACCTCCATTTCGTATTCTTTCCAGCCGAGCACCGACTCCTCGAGCAGCACCTCGTTGGTGGGCGATGCATCGAGTCCCCGGCCGACGATGGCCTCGAATTCCTCGCGGTTGTAGGCGATGCCGCCGCCGCTTCCACCCATGGTGAAGGAGGGGCGGATCACCGTCGGAAAGCCGATCTCGGATTGGACCGCGAGCGCCTCTTCCATGCTGTGCGCGATGCGCGCCCGCGCCGTTTCCAGTCCGATCTCGGTCATCGCCCGACGGAACAGCTCACGATCCTCGGCCATGTCGATGGCGCGCTTGGTCGCGCCGATCATCTCGACCCCGTACTTCTCGAGCACGCCCTCGCGCGCCAGGTCGAGCGCCGTGTTGAGCGCCGTCTGCCCGCCCATGGTCGGCAACAGCGCGCTCGGCCGTTCCTTCTCGATGATGCGTGCGATGGTGCGCCAGTTGATCGGCTCGATGTACACGCTGTCCGCGGTCTCCGGATCGGTCATGATCGTGGCCGGATTCGAATTGACCAGGATGACGCGATACCCCTCTTCTTTCAGGGCCTTGCACGCTTGAGCTCCGGAGTAATCGAACTCGCAAGCCTGACCTATGATGATGGGCCCGGCACCGATGATGAGGATGCTCGTGAGGTCGGTTCTTTTCGGCATGGGACTAGCCTTCGGCCGATTTTTGTCGGCTGCTGCCGCGGCTTCGCGAATTCGCCTGGATACGCTTGACCATGAGGTACATGAAATGCTCGAACAACAGACGCACATCGTGCGGTCCGGGGCTCGCCTCCGGATGCCCCTGGAAGCTGAACGCCGGTCGGTCGAGGCGCGCAATGCCCTGATTCGAGCCGTCGAACAACGAACGATGCGTCGCCCGGACGTTGTCCGGCAAGGTCGATTCATCGACGGCAAAGCCATGATTCTGGCTGGAAATGAGCACCCGACCAGAATCGATCTCGAGCACCGGATGATTACCGCCATGGTGTCCGGTCTTCATCTTCACGGTTTTTGCACCGCTCGCGAGCGCCAGCAGCTGATGGCCGAGACAGATGCCGAAAATCGGAATGTCGGTCGTGAGCAGACGTGCGATTGCCGTGATGGCGTAGTCGCAGGGCTCCGGATCGCCCGGACCGTTAGCCAAGAAAACACCATCAGGATTCATCGCAAGCACTTGATCTGCCGATGTCTGAGCCGGTACCACCGTCATGCGGCAGCCGTGCTCGGCCAAAATGCGCAGAATGTTGCGCTTGATGCCGAAATCGTAGGCGACGACGTGCAGCCGGCTCTGCGGCCGCGGCGGCCTCGAGGCGCTTTTCCAAATGACACCGTCGTTCCATTGATAGGTTTTCTTGGTGGATACGGCCTTGGCCAGGTCCATCCCTTTCAGTCCCGGGAACTTCTTCGCAGCGCGCACCGCGGCCGTCTCGTCGATGCTCTCACCGGTCATGATGCAGCCGGACTGCGCGCCCTTGTCGCGGAGCACGCGAGTGAGCTTGCGGGTGTCGATGTCGGCAATGGCCACGACCTTACAGCGCAGTAAAAAGCTGCCCAAGGACTCGGTGGCGCGCCAACTCGAATGCAGCAGCGGCAGATCACGGATCACCAAGCCGGCCGCATACACCGCGCCCGACTCCAGATCCTCCGGCGTGGTGCCGGTATTGCCGATGTGCGGATAGGTGAGCGTGACGATCTGGCGACAATAGGAGGGGTCGGTCAGGATTTCCTGGTAACCCGACATCGACGTGTTGAAGACCACTTCACCGGTCGTGTTGCCCCGCGCACCGACGGAGATGCCACGAAATACGGTGCCGTCTTCGAGAGCTAGCACTGCAGGTGTTGACACTCCGGTTCCTCGCTTTGCGCTACGCGCGTTCCGCAGATGCGCAAAGCGGGAGGCGCTCTCGTGGGAACGCCTCCCGCTTCATGTGTGGATCCGCGCTTTGCCGCCGGGCGCGAACTTCGTTACCGGGCGCGAATGTTAACGAGACACACGATGACTGTCTATGGCTAAGGCAGCCCTAATACATTCTGCATGCCATAGACGCCCGGCGGCCGGCCGGCCAGCCACGCCGCCGCCCGTAATGCGCCGCGCGCGAAGATGGCACGATCGGTGGCGCGGTGCGTTATTTCGATGCGCTCGCCGGCCGCCGCGAACACCACGCTGTGCTCGCCCACGATGTCACCGGCGCGCAGCACCGCGAAGCCGATGCTGCCCGCGGCGCGCGGCGCGGAGCCGCCGTGTCGATCGAACACCGCGAGTTCCTCGAGCGTCGCGCCGCGAGCTTCCGCGACCACGCCGCCCAACGCCAGCGCCGTGCCCGAGGGCGCGTCGCGTTTGCCTCGGTGGTGTGCCTCGAGAATCTCCACGTCATAGTCAGGTCCGAGCGCCGCGGTGGCCTGCCTGACCAGCTGCGACATGACGGCCACACCCAAACTGGTGTTCGGCGCGATCAGCACCGGGATCGTGCGCGCCGCGTCATCCAGCGCCGCCCGCGCCGCCGCATCGAAGCCGGTGGTGCCGACCAGCAACGCCACGCCGGCCGCGGCGCAGGCCGCGGCGTGTGCCGGCACGTGCTGCGGCCTGCTGAAATCGACCGCCACGGCGGCATCTCGCAGGCCAGTGGCTATCTGGTCCGTCGCCAGGATACCGGTGGACACGCCGTCGCTCGCCGCATCCCGGCCGCGCCGCGCACTCAAGGGAGAGCACACCGCGCCGGACAGCGTCAGGCCGGCGGCCGCGCCGTCAGGGTCGGCGGACAGCAGCCGCACCAACGCCTGGCCCATCCGCCCGGTGACCCCGAGTATCGCCACGCCGGGCATCGAGATCAGTCGACCGCGCCGGTGAAGAACTTCTTGACGCCGTCCAGGAAGGTTTGCTCGCGCGGCTTGTGGGCACCGGCGCCCTCCTGCAATGAGGCCTCGAATTTCCTGAGCAGCTCCTTTTGCTCCGCGTTCAAGCTCACCGGAGTTTCGACCACCACCCGGCAAAACAGGTCGCCCGCCGCACCGCCGCGCACCGGTTTGACGCCCTTCTCGCGCACCCGGAACACACGACCCGATTGGGTCTCGGTGGGCACCTTCAACACCACCTCACCGTCGAGGGTCGGTACGGTGACCGTGCCGCCCAAGGCGGCCGTCGTGATGCTGATCGGCACCTCGCAGGACAGATGGCTGCCCTCGCGCTCGAAGATGGCATGCTCGCGCACGCGGATCTCGACGTACAGATCGCCGGGGGGACCGCCATTGCGGCCGGCCTCGCCCTCGCCGTTCAGCCGGATGCGATCGCCGGTGTCCACGCCAGCAGGAACGGCGACGGGCAGCGTCTTTTCCTGCCGCACGCGACCCTGTCCGAAACAGCTATCGCAGGGGTTACTGATGATCTTGCCGCGGCCCTTACAGCGCGGACACGGCTGTTGAATCGTGAAAATCGACTGCTGCACCCGCACCTGGCCCTGGCCGTTACAGGTATCGCACGTCTTCGGCGAGGAACCTTTTGCGGCGCCGCTGCCTTTGCAGGTACTACATTCCGATAGCGAGGGAATCTGGATCTCGGTTTCGGTACCGAACACCGCCTGTTCGAGACTCAGTTCGAGTTCGTAGCGCAGATCCGCGCCGCGGAACACCTGCGAACGGCCGCCGCGTTGGCCGCCGGAGAAGATGTCGCCGAACATTTCACCAAAGATGTCGCCAAAGGCCTCGCCGGCATTGAAGCCGCCGCCACGGCCACCCTCGAGTCCGGCGTGGCCGAACTGATCATAAACCGCGCGTTTCTGCGGGTCGGTGAGCACCTCGTAGGCTTCCTTGCAGGCCTTGAACTTGTGCTCGGCCTCGGGGTCGTCCGGATTGCGGTCCGGATGATACTTCATGGCGAGGCGGCGATACGCTTTCTTGATTTCGTCCGCGCTCGACGTCTTCGGTACATCGAGGAGCTTGTAGTAATCCTGCTTCGCCATCTATTTTTACCCTGCCATACCCGACCATCCCGGACATCTAGCCCAACGTAAAGGAACCGCCGGCACCCAATGCATGCCGGCGGTTCATCACAGCGCTTACGATCGCGATCCTACAGGCATCACGCCTTCTTGCGGTCGCTCTCCTTGACCTCTTCGAATTCGGCATCGAGCACGTCGTCCTTCTTCGACTCCGCGCCGCCCCCGCCGCCATTCGCCGGCGGCGCTCCGGCACTCTGCTCGTACATTTTCTGCAGGATCGCGGTCGAGGCCTGTTCCAATGCCTGAGTCTTGCGCTCGATTTCCTCGCGGTCGTCGCCGCTCATCGCGGCCTTGACGGCTTGGATCGCTTCGTTCACAGATTTTTTCTCGTCGTCCGACGCCTTGTCGCCGACATCCTTAAGCGCCTTCTCGACCGTGTGCACGGCAGCATCCGCCTTGTTGCGCGCACCCACCAGTTCGCGGAATTTCTTGTCTTCCTCGGCATGCGCCTCGGCATCGCCCACCATCCGCTTGATGTCCGCCTCGGACAGGCCGCTCGAGGCCTTGATGACGATGCGCTGCTCCTTGCCGGTCTTCACGTCCTTGGCCGATACATTCAAAATGCCGTTCGCGTCGATGTCGAAGGCGACCTCGATCTGCGGCGTGCCGCGCGGCGCGGGCGGGATATCGGTGAGGTCGAACCGACCCAACGACTTGTTGTCCGACGCGCGATCACGCTCGCCTTGGAGTACGTGAATGGTGACACCCGACTGATTGTCGTCCGCGGTCGAGAACGTCTGCGCCGCCTTGGTGGGAATGGTGGTGTTCTTCTCGATCACCTTGGTCATGATGCCGCCCAAGGTCTCGATGCCCAAGGACAGCGGGGTCACGTCGAGCAGCAGCACGTCCTTCACGTCACCGGAAAGCACGCCACCTTGAATCGCCGCGCCGACCGCCACCGCCTCGTCGGGGTTCACGTCCTTGCGCGGCTCCTTGCCGAACAGATCCTTGACCGCCTTTTGCACCAGCGGCATGCGGGTCTGGCCACCAACCAGGATCACCTCGCCCACGTCCTTCAACGACAGCCCGGCATCTTTCAAGGCGATGCGGCACGGCTCCATCGTTTTCTGCACCAGATCCTCGACCAACGACTCGAGTTTGGCGCGGGTCAGTTTCATGTTGAGGTGTTTCGGGCCCGACGCATCCGCCGTGATGTACGGGAGATTGACCTCGGTCTGCTGGCTCGAGGACAGCTCGATCTTGGATTTTTCGGCCGCCTCGCGCAGGCGCTGCATGGCAAGGGGATCCTTGCGCACGTCGATGCCGCTCTCCTTCTTGAACTCATCCGCAAGATAGTTGATGACGCGCAGGTCGAAATCCTCGCCGCCCAAGAACGTATCCCCATTGGTCGACAGCACTTCGAACTGGCGTTCACCGTCAACTTCGGCAATTTCGATGACGGACACGTCGAACGTACCGCCACCCAGGTCATACACCGCAATCTTGCGATCGCCGCCATCTTTGTCGAGGCCGTAGGCCAAGGCCGCCGCGGTGGGTTCGTTGATGATGCGCTTCACGTTGAGACCGGCGATGCGTCCGGCATCCTTGGTGGCCTGGCGCTGCGAATCGTTGAAATAGGCCGGCACGGTGATGACCGCTTCGGTCACGGGCTCACCCAGGTAATCCTCCGCGGTCTTCTTCATTTTCATGAGGACGCGCGCGGAAACTTCGGGCGGCGCCATTTTCTTGCCCTGCACGTCGACCCAGGCATCGCCGTTATCGGCTTTGACGATCTTATAGGACACCATGCTCACGTCTTTTTCGACCACCTTGTCGGTAAACTTGCGTCCGATCAGGCGTTTGACCGCGGCCACGGTGTTGGCGGGGTTGGTGACGGCCTGGCGTTTCGCCGACTGACCAACCAAGACTTCGCCATCTTTGGTGAAAGCAACGATCGACGGGGTGGTGCGGTCCCCCTCGCTGTTCTCGATGACCTTGGGTTTGCCGCCCTCCATGATGGCGACGCATGAATTGGTCGTGCCGAGATCGATGCCAATGATTTTGCCCATAATGAAAACCCTCTAAAAATTCAAATTTCGTGACCGGTACGTGGGGGAGACCCCAACAATTTCAATTGGCGTCGCCCGGGGATTTGCTGACGATGACCCGCGCCGGACGCAACAAACGGCCGTTGAGCGAATAACCCTTCTGAATTACCGTAAGCACGGTGTTCGCCGGCTTGTCGCGGCTCTCCTGGGCAACCATGGCCTCATGCCACTCCGGATCGAAGGGCTGTCCCGCGGGATCGATGATCTTGATGCCGCCTTTTTCGAAGGCACGGTGCAATTGCCTCAAAGTCGCCTGGGCGCCCTCGAGCAACGCGGGACCCGGATTTGCCGCACCGGCATTGATGCCCGCCTCGAGTGCGTCGCCCACGGTGACCAGTTCCAGGGCAAACCGCTCGACCGCGAACTTGCGAGCGTTATCGATCTCACGCTCGGTGCGCTTGCGGTAGTTCTCCAATTCGGCCACCGAGCGCAGGTAACTATTCCAATTATCCCGTGCCTTGGCCTCGGCCGCAGCCAAGGCATCATCCGGCTTGGGCTGGGCCGGATCGGCTCCATTTCCCTCGGTCGCCGCATCGCCCTGCGGCTGATTGTTTTCACTCACGTTGCAAAGCCCTCAAAAAAAATGGCGGGTCAACCCCGCTAGAAGGCCTTGCAATGGGGGCTATTTGCGCGCGTTCAAGGCCGAACCGAGCAGTTTAGCGGTGACGTCGACGATCGGAATAACCCGCTCATAAGCCATGCGCGTCGGCCCAATGATGCCGAGCACGCCGACCACCCTGTCATCCAACATGTACGGGGCGGTGACGACGCTGATGTCATCGAGAATCCGGTAGCCCGACTCCTGGCCGATGAAGATCTGGATGCCGTCGGCGCGCAGGCAGCCGTCCAAGAGTCGCAAGATGTCGTGTTTTTCGTTGAATGCTTCGAACAGGCGCCGCAGCCGGTCCACGTTCGACAGTTCGGCGAAACCCATCAGATTGGTCTCGCCGGCAATCACGTACTCGACCCGCTCGTCGGTCTTCGTATCGAACACCTTTTGCGCCACCTGAATGGCATCGAGCATCAACTGGTTCATGTGCTGCCGGGTTTCCTGCAGCTGGCGCACCAGCTGCTCGCGAACGTCCGGCAGCGAACGGCCGGCAAACGACTCGTTCAGGTAATTCGCCGCGCGGCGCAGCTCCTCGGCAGAATAATGCCGCTCCAGCTGCACGACGCGGTTTTGCACCTCGCGGTTGTCCATCACCATGATCGCCAGCGCCCGGTTTCCCGACAGCGCGACGAATTCGATGTGCGACAGGGCGATGTACTTGGGATTCGGCAGCGTCACCAGGCCGGCCATGCGGGTCACGCTCGACAGCATCTGCGACACCGTCTGCACCAAGGATCGGCCATTGGCGGCATCGACGCCGAGCCGCCGCTCGATCTCTTCGATTTCTTCATGCTGCAAAGGCTGCAGCTTCAGCAGCGTATCGACGAAGAAGCGGTAGCCCTTGTCGGTGGGCACCCGCCCGGCGGAGGTGTGCGGCGAGGCCACGAATCCTAAATCTTCCAAATCGGCCATGACGTTGCGAATGGTCGCCGAGGACAGGCTGAGACCGGAGTCGCGCGACAAGGTCCGCGATCCCACGGGCTGTCCGTCTCGAATATAGTTCTCGATCAGCGCCTTGAGCAGCTGCTGAGCCCGCTCAGTCAGGCCTTCTTCGATACCTTCTGCCATACGGTCCATATAACATGTTTATCTCGATCAGGCGCATTTCTACCTTAAAAAGCCACGTTTGGATCCTAACCTCGAGGTGGGCGATCGTGCTACAAGGACGACAATTTTATGTCTCATACCTTCCAGTCCGTGGCCCTGGTCGGCAACGCCAAGGATTTGCGCGTCGCCGAATGCATGCTGAGCGTCGCCAGCCACTTCCACGCGCGCGGCCTGCAAGCGCTGGTTGACCCCGGAGTCGGCCTGGCGTTCCCGCCCGGCAGCGTGCTGCCCTGCCCGGAACAGTCCTTCGCCACCCGCGCCGACCTCATCGTCGCCATCGGCGGCGATGGCACGTTGTTGTACGCCGCCCGGTTGGTTGCCGGCCATGACGTGCCGCTGCTCGGCGTGAACCGCGGCCGGCTAGGCTTCCTCACCGATGTGAGCCCGACCACCATGCTGGAGGACATCGACACGGTTCTTGCCGGTCGCTATGCCGAGGATCGCCGTTCACTGCTGGCCGCCCGGCTGGAACGGCAAGGGGTCGCGCCGGTGGAGGCGCTCGCCCTCAACGACGTGGTCGTGAACAAATGCGAGACCGGGCGCACCATGGATTTCGAAACCTCCATCAACGGCCGCTTCGTCAACTCGCACAACGGCGACGGCATGGTGATCGCCACGGCCACGGGCTCGACCGCCTACGCCCTGTCCTGTGGCGGGCCCATCGTCGAGCCGGATCTCGACGTCTGGGTGCTGGCGCCGATCTGTCCGCATACCTTGAGCGACCGTCCCATCATCGTCCGCGCGGGCAGCGAGATTCGGCTGAAAATGACCGATCGCATGGGCGGCCGCGCCCAAGTGACTTGCGACGGTACGGCGATCGGCGACCTCGACCGGGGCGACTTGCTGTGCATCCATGGCGCCGACTCGCAGATTACGCTGCTGCATCCGCCGGGCTACGATTACTACAAGCTATTGCGCTCCAAGCTGCATTGGGGCCGCGGCGGCTACGGAGCCACCGAGTAGCGCCATGCTCACGCATCTGCAACTGCGCGACCTGGTCATCGTCACCCAGGCCGAATTGGACTTCGAACCGGGACTGACGGCGCTGACCGGGGAAACCGGCGCCGGTAAGTCGATCGTGGTCGACGCCCTGCTGCTGATCGCGGGCGGCCGGGCTGGTGGCGATGTGGTGCGCCAAGGCGCCGACCGCGCCGAGATCGCCGCGAGCTTTGCCGCACTGCCCGAGGCGGCACGCGCCTGGCTCGACCAACAAAGCATCGAATACGACGACGAAATCATCGTCCGGCGCGTGATCGGCGCCGACGGCCGCTCCCGGGCATACCTGAACGGCCAACTGGTGCCGCTGCAGCAGCTGCGCGAGTTCGCCGAATTCCTGATCGAAATCCATGGGCAGCAGGAGTTTCAACATCTCATCAAGCGCAGCGCACAGCGCGAGATGCTCGATGAACACCTCGACCGGCCGGGAACCCTGGCGGCGGTGGCCGAGATCTATGCGCGCTACCGTAGCTGCCGGGAGGCATACGACGAGCTCGAGGCCGCCGCCGACAATCGCGAGTCGCGCCTCGAACTGCTGCGCTACCAACTGAGCGAATTGACCGCCGAGGTGACCACCGTGACCGCGATCGAAGAGCTGTTCGCTGAGCAAAAGCGCATCTCCGGCCGCAGCCGCCTGAGTACCGCGGCGCAAAGTGCCCTCACCGCGATCTACGACGCCGATACGGGCAGCGCCCACGACCTGCTCGCGCGCGCCCAGACCGCGCTGCGCAGCGTGGGCGATGCGGACCCGCAACTGGCGGAGCCGGCCCGACTGCTCGCCGAGGCAAGCGTGCAGACCCGCGAGGCGGCGGAGGTGTTGCGCCGCTACCTCGATACCCTGGACGTAGATCCGGGCCGCCAAGAGGAAATCGAACGGCACGCCGCCGCGCTCGAGGCTCTTGCCCGCAAGCATCGCCAGACGGTGTTCGAGCTGCCGGCACAACTGACGCGCACCGAGCTGGAATTGCGCACCCTGGAGAACTCCGAGCTGAGTCTGCAGGAGTTGCAGCGTCAACTCGCGCTGGTCACGGCGGAGTACCGTACCGCTGCCGAGGACCTGTCGCAGGCCCGCACCCGCGCCGCGGAGACGCTCGGCCGGGAAATCACCCGCCTGATGCAAACGCTCGGCATGTCGGGGGGGCGGTTTGCAGCCAGCGTCACGCCCGGCGCGGTCGACTTCGGCCCGCATGGCACGGACGACATCGAATTTCTGGTGAGCGCCAATCCGGGCCAGCCGCTCAAGAACCTGGCCAAGGTAGCCTCAGGCGGCGAGCTGTCGCGTATCAGCCTGGCCGTGCAGGTGGCGGCTGCGGCCAAGGCGTCATCACTTTGCATGGTGTTCGACGAGGTCGATGCCGGCATCGGCGGTGGCGTCGCCGAAATCGTCGGTCGCCAACTGCGCGACCTCGGTCGGCGCTCCCAAGTGCTCTGCGTCACCCACCTCGCCCAGGTGGCATCGCAGGCTCACAGTCAATTCCGGGTCGTCAAGGAGACCGACGGCACGGTGACCCGCACGTACGTCAGGACCTTGGGATCCACCGAGCGGATCGACGAAATTGCCCGCATGCTGGGCGGTGTCGACATCAGCGACCAGGCGCGTGCCCACGCGCGGGAAATGCTCGGCAGCGTCGGCTCACGAGCGACCGCTGCCGGCCAGGATGGCCGGCGCGCGAAAAAGAAAGGTAACGGCGCTGCCCGCAAGTGAGGCGACGCCTCGCGACTCAACCTGCGCGCTGCTAGCGCGGCCGCTTTTGATTCGGACAGTTGGGCTTGCGGCAATGGCCGTAGAGGATGAGCGCGTGGTCGCTGATCTCGAACCCGAGCCGCTTGGCGACGGCATGTTGCCGCTCCTCGATGCCGCCATCCATGAACTCTTCGACCTTGCCGCAGTCCACACACACGATGTGGTCGTGGTGCGCACCCTGGTTTAGTTCGAAGACGGCCATGCCGCCCTCGAAGTGATGGCGCGTCACCAGGCCGGCCGCCTCGAATTGGGTAAGCACGCGGTAAACCGTCGCGAGCCCGATATCCTCGTTCGACTCTAGAAGTTTCTTGTAGATGTCCTCGGCGCTCATGTGGCGCGCCGAGGCACCGGCGAGCAGATCGAGGATTTTCAGGCGCGGCAGAGTGACCTTCAGGCCGGCGTTGCGCAGATCATTGCTTTCACTGGTCGGCGAGGGCTTCAGGCGCTGCGGCATGCGTCGGCATCCGGTATGATGAGGTCTGGATGACCAGACTCTAGTATCAATCATTTCACGGTTGCACACCAATTTGATGATGAAAACTTGCCGGCGGTTATTGTTGGGGCTGGGCGTTAGCCTGCTCGCGTCGGGATGCGTGTATCGCATCAATATTCAACAGGGGAATTTCCTCGACCAGGCCGCCGTCGACCAGGTCAAGGCCGGCATGACGCGCAGTCAGGTGC
>Ga0116230_10001400_pt1 | contig 22843 bp, 22 predicted proteins | sample S1TSphfallax_3_FD_88678 | JGI IMG/M metagenome (GOLD analysis project Ga0116230, IMG submission 88678) | Host-associated microbial communities from peat moss isolated from Minnesota, USA - S1T2_Fd - Sphagnum fallax MG | ecosystem: Host-associated > Plants > Peat moss > Unclassified | place... | reverse complement strand
GCTTGTCCCAACACCCAAGGGTGTCCCGGAATGTGAACTAACCACGTGGGTGGTTTGTTTTGATGCAGATTCATGCTTGATCTACTAAATCTTCTTCCTAGTCTAATCCTTGGGCTCCCAACTTGACCCTCTACCCCTTTCTAGAGTTGGAAGCCAGGAGCGTGCCTCCAAGTCTAAACTTTCCGCAACTTGACTTTGTGAAACCCTCAAGTGGGTTTCACCCCGTGACTTGGGAGCGCGTCACCCGTGGAGAGATGCAGAGTATACTATAAGGGGGAAGGTGGTGGCTTCCCTCAAGTCCGGGCCGTCGTGAGTCTTGGGTGTCTATGTTGCCTGTGGCTCGTCCTAGCACCAAAAGTGCTCCAATTATGCACTAACCACCTTGTGTGAATTGTGTGCAGGCCCGTGTGAATGAGTGAAGCTTGTCAACTCTTCCTAGTCCCATCCCGGAGCTCCAGCACGCCCCTCAAACCTTCAAAGTGTTGTGAGCTAGGGAGCGTGCCCCGAGTCCCCCCCCCCCTCATTTCCGTTGTTTTGTACTTGGATTCACTTTTGAATCTTGCAAGGAGTTGGGAATGCGTCATGCGACTCAAAACCATGAAAGGAGAGAATGAAAAACTACTCAAAACCATTCCATTATATACTATCTCCTAACCCTAAAATAGCCACCACTTAACCTTAACCTAGTTGCTGCCTAACCATAACCCTAATTGCCACCAAACCCTAACCCTAGCCACCACCAAGCCCTAGTAGCCTCCACTTCCAAACCCTAACCACCGCTATTCAACCTAACCTAACTATTATAAGGATGTGAATATTATTCATCCTTTTGATGAATGTAAATCACATTCACCAACTTTGGGGATTATAATTGAATAATATTTCTAACATTCCCACTTTATGAGATTTTTAATCTGAACATGTTTATTAACTTATGATGTCGTTTTTTGGATAATGCCTTAGTAAAGACATCTGCCACTGTGTGTTCTGTTAGACAATATTCAAATCAAACTTCTCCATTTTCAACTCTTTTTCGAACAAAATGATGTTGGACATCAATGTGTTTTGTTCATGCATGGTGAGTGGGATTTTTGGTCAATGATATCGCACCTTGATTGTCACATCGAATCACCATCACTTTCTTTTCCTCCATGTATCTTAAATCCATCATCAATTTTGTTATCCATATGGCTTCTTTTGTGGCTTGCATGTTTGCCATGTATTTCGCTTCCGTGGCGGATAATGCTATTGTAGGTTCTCATTTGTTACTCCAAGAAATGGCTCCACCTCTGATCATGCAAACAAACCTTGTGGTGGACCTCCTATCTTCAAGATCACCGCCCCAATCTGCATCACAATATCCAAGCACTTCCTTAGATGGTGTTGCACCAAATTGTAATTTCATTTGCAACGTACTTTGCAAATATCAAAAGATTCGTTTCACAGCCATCCAATGCTCCATGCTAGGGTTGGCCATGTGTTGACTCAACACACTTATTGGGTATGCCAAGTCAGGTTGTGTGCACAACATGGCATACATCAAGGACCCAATTGCTTGTTGATATATATGGAAATCCCTTTGATTAATCATTTCCATTCGCATTCCTTTGTAATTTCATTTTGGGATTGAATGGGTTTACATTCTTCCATTAAAAAATGATTCAATATTTCCTTGAGGTATTCGATTTGGTTAATGCATAGGAGTTGTTCATCATGATTCCTTTCCACCTCCATCCTCAAAAAGAAATGCAACTCCCCAAGGTCCTTCATTTCAAACTTTTGACTCAATTTCTTTTTGATTTGCAAAAGTTTGTTTTGATCGTTGCACACCAAAATGAGGTCATCCACATAAACCACAATGAAAAACTTCACATCTCCCACTTGTGTAACATACACACTAAGATCAACCTCACTCTTCATAAATTCAATGCTTTTGAGAAATGCATCCAACTTTTGATTCCATGCCCTTGGAGATTGTTTCAAATCATACAAGGACTTGTGAAGCTTACACACAAGATGTTCATCTCCTTGGTGCACGAACCTTTGAGGTTGCTCCATGTAAATCTCCTCTTCAAGCTCGCCATTTAGAAATGCAATTTTCACATCCATTTGATGGATCTCCATGTCTTCCAAGGCCACCAATGTAAGAATACAATGAATAGATGTAAACTTTGCAACGGGCACAAAATTTTCATTGTAATCCACTCCGTAGGTTTGGGTAAAACCTCTCGCCACTAATTTAGCCTTGTAGCGTTCCACATCCCCATTCATGCCTTGTTTGATTTTGAACACCCATTTGTAAGAAATGAGTTTCCTACCAACAGGAAGTGGTACCAAAGTCCATGTGTTGTTTGCCATGAGGGAATCATATTCTTCTTGCATCGTGCACTCCCATTCCTTGGAATTTTCACATGTCAATGCTTCTTCAATATTTTGGGGCTCCTCCAAAAACACAATGGTGGCACGCTCCACCTCCTTAGTAGCAATCCACCAATCCCGAGGCCATTCCCTTCATTGGCTTTGAGGTCTTTCCCTCGGCACATGTTGTGAACGTTCATTAGATTGGTTATCATTCGAAACAACAAATTCTTCTTTCGATGAAAAACTTGTTGTGGATTCACTTTGCACACCTTCTATCGTTGCTTCATTCAAAGGTGTATCCTAGTCAATGGTTCTTTTCCTTCAACTTCTTTGTTCATAATTTCATGCACAACTCCATTTTCTACTTTTTTGGGATGGAGCATGCCACCTACTTCTTTTGACCCTTCAATGAACGCAACATCTCTACTTTTGATGATTTTCTCGGTTTCAACACACATCAAACGATATGCTTTGGTGCCTTCATAATATCCTAAAAACTATTGGAAACAACTTGAAATCAAGCAAGAAATGAAACATTCAAGGTTCATGAAATGGAACAATTGTATTAACTAACTAAAATATTACAAAGGTTGTATGCTTCAAATGCTACAATGCAAACTATGATTTATAACAATTAACAAGGCTTGAAGGTTCTATGTGCACTCAAAATCATGAAAGGAGAGAATGAAAGACCACTCAAAAACACTCCATTATATATATAAAGTAGTCACCACTTAACCCTAACCTAGCCACTGCCTAACCCTAGCCACCACCAAACCCTAACCGTAGTTGTCGCCAAACCCTAACCCTAGCCACTGCCAAGCCCTAAGTAATTTTCACTTCTAAACCCTACCCACCACTATTCAACCTAACCTAACTATTATGAGGATGAGAATATTATTCATCCTTTTGATGAATGTTTAACACATTCATCACCATTGGGAATTAGAAACAAATAATATTTCTAACAATATTAACATAAAATCAAGGGTTAAATGGTAATTCCCCTCATTTGTATCTACATTACATTTCATTTTAAATAGTCGCATTTGACTAAGTTTTCCCATTCCCCACCTTGTAAATTGAACTAAATTGGGCAACTCTTTTTGTTTATAAGATGGGTGGCTTTAAATTTCAAGAAAGTCACATAAAGATGGTCAAGCTTAGTGTTTCCTTAGGTGGGGATGATATCTTGTATAATCGTACTAATGTTGAGATAATGGAGAATTCACTATTACAACACATGATTTTTCAAACAGTTCAAGTTGATTAACTTGGTCTTTTTTTATTAATGGACATGTCCATTTTGATTAGAGGTTTGAAACATGTATTTTTTGATTAATGAACTTGACTAAAGTGATTTTTTTGACCAATACATCTAGTCAAGTTAGACAACTCTAATCAAAATGGCCAATGGGTTTTGGTCAAATGGGACATCTCGTCAAATTGAACATAAGAAATTTGTTATAAATCTTATTCGATTATAATCTCCAAAGTTGGTGAATGTGATTTACATTCATCAAAAGGATGAATAATATTCACATCCTTATAGTAGTTAGTTTAGGTTGAATAGTGGTGGCTAAGGTTTAGAAGTGAAAATTACTTAGGGTTAGGTGGTGGCTAGGTTAGGGTTAAGTGGTGGCGGGTTAGGACATAGTATATAATGGAGTGGTTTTGCGTAATCTTTCATTCTCTCCTTTCATGGTTTTGAGTGCACATAGAACCTTCAAACCTTGTAGTTATTACAAGTCATAGTTTGCATTGTAGCATTTGAAGCATACAACCTTTGTAATCTTTTAGTTAATTAATACAATTGTTCCATTTCATGAACCTTGAATGTTTCATTTCTTGCTTGATTTCAAGTTGTTTCCAATAAAATTGACATCATTAATCATAATGACTAATGTTCTTTAATCAAATGGGATATCTTATGCCTATTACATACCTACCTACCAACCCACCTACCCACCTATATGTACTACCTACCTACCTATCCACCCACCTATAACTTACCTACATATTAATTATTTACCTACCTACCCACCCACCGACCCACCTACTTACCTATTCACCCACCACTTACCTACCCACCCACCTATCTCCTACAACCTACTTACCTTCATACCTCATAGTCTTGTAGTGGAGTGTCGAAATAAATATGTGAAATAAAAAAAATAACAAAAGTTGAACACCTTTTAATGGTGTGGTCCATCGGTTAAGGACTTGGTTTATCATTGGGGAAGTAAAGGGTCCAATTCCTAACATTATAACCTATGTACATGCTTAAGGGGCTAAGGTAAGTAGGGTAAGCTTAAGTAGGACATAGTTAAGGTATGTCAAGTAGGATAGGGTAGGGTAGGGTAGGCTACCACCCACTTACTTGCCTTTTATGACCTACCTACCTACCTACCTACCAACCACAAATATTTTTTTTTAACGGGTAGAAATTTGACTAATCAAAATGACTAGTCAAATGGTCCATACTCTACTAGTCCAAAAACCACCCCAGTCACAACAAACATGCTGAAATCAACTTCTCCAAAATGATTAAATGGTCATTTTGATGCTTATTCAAATTGGGTATTTTTTTACTAGTTTTGTTAATAAGAAAATACCAATTTTTTTAATAATGAGTCCAACACAAATATTCGATTTAAAGGAGGTCTGGAAATGCATGTGTCCACATTGAGGGCTTTAATTCATTTGTGCAACCTTCATGGTTCACTTGTTATCAACATGAACTCATCCACTAGTATATCTTTGTGACTTTTCTTTGCAAGTTAAAATCATAGTCTATGCTCCCTCAAAATTCAAATCTTATTTTCCTTGATTGTTTTACAAGGAATTACATTTGAAACCAATCTATTGGCCATGATGTTTTTGTACTATAACCAAAAGATAATGTTTTTGAATAGGTTGTCAAACCTCTTTTGAAGAAGGTTAAACCTAAAGTTGAGTGTGGCTTGATTGTTTGAAAGCCCTTGAATTTGCTAGTTGAGAAGAGACCGTGAATCAATCTTGATTGTGAGGAAGTTGACATTAATATCTTTGAATGCATATTCTTTAATTGTTTAGCCTCCAATTTGAGGATGATGTTATGTGTGTTTTGTAGAAATATCTAGCCTGATCATTATTGGTTTGTTCCATTTAATGTTTGGAGTGACTTATTCGCAAGCCCCCTTCTGAGCCAATCCTTGCCTAAATATGTTAAGGACATCACTTGACACATGGCCTCCTTACCTTCTCCCAAATCATCTAATACCGAAAAAGCATATGACATTGGCGTCTTAAAGCTTATTGATTATGAAACAACATAGTCTTTGGAGTAGAGTTTCATTTGTAATTTCTTTTGTTTGTTTGAATCTATTGTTGGGTCTAATTTCTATTACTTGGTTTTTTTCTTGAACTATGTTTAGGATCTATTATCATGCAATAATATTCCAATGTTTTATTTCATCATTTTCTTCACAAAATAATTGTTTTGATGTAAAAGAATATTAATGCTTCATTATTTTCATGTGGTAAAAACCATTGTTAATATCTATTCAATTTGCAAGAATCAAGAATAATGATTCTTCAATGGCAAATCCATATATTGAATAATTTTGACATTTTAATTAATTGAATTTGTATTTAAAAGGTTTTTATAACTACATTCCTCGCCTTATAAAATAATACCATAATTATTAATTACATCATCAATAATTAATACATTTTTTCTGAAGATTTTGTTTGATTTTCATTATTCCATTGGTTGGAATTTGAATAATTCCATTTTGCCTTTATTCCCTCCTCCTTATGGTCAGTGCCAACGATAAGGGATGGAATATGTCTTTCATCCAAATTAAATTTGTATTGCCTTTATGGTTATCAAAAACTTTTATCTCTACTATTGCATATATCTCTATAATCTTCAAATATCACGAACAATTATTATTCAATGGCAAATCCATAACTTTAATAATTGCCACATTTCAATTAATTGAACTTATATTTGAACAATTTTAAGAAATATGTTCTTTTAAATAACCTTATATTGAAGTAATGAATGCGGAGATATTTGTGGGCTCATTCTAAATGAAAACTTATTTGGATATCTCTAAATGGACAATTATTCTTGCATTATCCACCCCCACATTTGAGTCTTCAACATATTAAATCATTAATTGAGAATAATTTCTCAATTAAATCCAAATATATGGGATGCATAAGTTAGGTTTTCATGGAAGACATACTTGGGCAATTAATTAAGGCAAAATTTATTGTATCATCATTGAATTTTTTTAAAAATATATGTTTTTTGTTTATTTTGTTGGTTGTTTAGTTATCAAAAATAATCTATGTCCCCCACTATGCCACATTTGTTTTTTCATCATTTAAACTAGGGTAAAAATTATAATAGAAAGAGTGAGTTATAAAAAGGTTATTCAAACCCTCTCCCCCCTATGGTCGGTGCCAACTATAGGGGATAGTGTAATGGTTTTTTGAAATCATTTCATCGAACAATGAAATGGTGGTGTCATCATTGGTTTTTTACAAACATTCAAATTGTTTATTTAAAAACTTTCAAATCATTTATTTAATTCATATCTCACATAAAATGCTATAAGTTCCCACACTATTTTACGAAATAATTCATATCCATTAGGCCCAATTTGATTTGTCTTGACATTCTTTCAAAAAATTGAATTCTATTTTCAATGTTTTATCAAAAAAATTGAGGCCATTGCAATTCCCCCCTTAAGGTTGGTAGCAATTACCCTCCAACTAACAACTTGCTTAAAGAAACAATTGAACCAACCACCATGATTATCTAGAGAATGGAACCCAACAAAAAGTCATTTCTTGTCCATTCACCATTCATCCTTCATGGTGCAATGGTGGGCGTTGTCTCATTATGGCCTTTGTATCGTGAATTTGATGTTTCCATTGAGGTGCCATAATCTCAACCGACTACAATAGCCATGTTCCATCTTCTTTTGGACATGTTGATCCTATTTTTTGTTCAATTGAATGAAAAGATTTCTTTTAGAAAATAACTTGTCTAATCTTTTGTTCTCTTATAACTTAGTTTTAATTATTCTTGAGACCTTTTCTTTGTTTTATTTTATTTTAACTAATTACATCTGCTTGCAAACCACTAGCCTTATTCATTGTCATCATTTTTTTGTGGGTGAACTCACATTCAACCTTTGTTTATGCACACTAAGAGGATATAGTTATTTCATGATTACATCCTTTCATCCATTGTTTGAGATATCTTTCTTTCAATGGGCATTGTGTTGTTTCAACTATGACATTAAAGGTAGTCTGTTATGCAACTATATCCATAAACTTATTTATTAGGCTCTAATGTTCAAAACTTTCAATGTCAAATAACATTGCAAATATTGATATATTCATGGTGTTTCGTAAGTTCCTATCCATTGGAATTAAGTAAATTGTGTGCATTACAAAATCCAATTAAAGCTCAACCTTCTAGTCAACACTAACCAATACTTATACATGCATTCTTTTGTTGAATGTAGTTGATCCTTAAAAATTATTTAAAATTACTCTTACTCAATTGTGTATGTCATTTTATGTATCTTCATGAAAAATATGCAACACATACTTACACAACTTTACACATCTTGCATTAGTAAAAAATCAAGCATTATCATTCTTAATCCATTGCATGTTCATTCTTTTTAGAATCCTCTTTATTACGACAATTCTATCACCTTCCTTATTGTTTAGAATAATGATGGCATCACCATACTTTGGACTTGACTTTAGATTGGACTTTCGACTAGACCCCACTTATTTGCTGCAACGAAAAAAGTTCAGTGAAATTTTCTTTAGACTATGCTATTTATAGAACAATTCCATGCATTGTAAAATTTGGAATGAAAAATTACACTGAAACAATATGTAACTTTTTCTTAGCATCTTCTCATCAAATTGCAATTTTTTTCTTTCAGTTGATCTCACATCTTAAATCAATCTCATTGTTGCATTATATTCATTGTAATCCTCAAGGAACAAATTGCACTCTTCCACATTGCTTTCACTTTCAAACAATTCAACAATGGATGGAAATTACTTTGTACTATTGCATTTTTTGCCCATCATTATTATATTTAGCTTTCATATTTCCACTTTGATCTTCTCTATGATTGCATAAGTCAATTCCAAAATGTTTCCAACTTGTTTCATTTTCACTTCACTAATATCCACACCACCTTCACTTTCTATTTTTGGCGTTTCTGGAAGAGTGTAATACTTCTTGATACAAGCATCTACACAAATATATTCCTTAGACTCTTGCGTTAATTATTTCCACTGACTAAAAGTCAATACCCGCGAAACAACTTCAATCAATTGTAGTTTCTACTTCTCAACAATGTCACATGTTGTGTCTTGAACATTTTCAAATTTTTACAAAAAATGGGATACTTACAATTTTGCTAGCGATCCTCATTTATATGTGTGCCTGTGATCATGGACATATGATGGTGACCCCCATTCCTTTCAATGCCATGACTTGATAGTGACTTGGTTGCTTGACCCACAATATTATTCATCCATGCTTTTTGAATCAAGTTCTCCTTTTTCAAATCCCAATTGTGATGGTGTTTTTGGCGCTTCCTCTTCATCCATTGGGGTTCCTTCTTTGTGTTCTACTAGTGCATCTTAACTTGCATCGTATTTTAGAATAGGCAACTCATATTCATCGTCATTTAAATCATTTTCATTTTTTAGCCATTTCTTGGGTGAAGTTTCTACCAATGAATATTGTTTTTCTTTATTCATCCCCGGAAGATATTTTACTTGGCATAATAAATGGGTCATGTAGTTGTGGTTTGTTGGTTTAGTTGGCCACATATTATCCCCAAAAGCTTGTCACAAGTTGTTCACAAAATTTGGTTCGAACATTTGTATTCATTGTGGCATAGACTTTGTATTCCTGCACATTATTTCTTGATGCCCAATATCCCACTCTAGCATTATAGTCTACATCTATTGTTATCATCTATCTTATATCTGTTGTTGGATACATATCCAATGCTAAATACATATCTAAGTCTCCAAAACTTCTAGCAAACATTTTCATAGTTCCAAACCTACATTTGTAATGAATTTTTTTCAATCCACCATGCCTCTTTTTCATTGCATACAATTATTGAAGAGGTTCATGTCCGGTTTGCATTTATCATTTTGTAACATCCTTCTTAGTGTGTGGAATGTGAACATTTATGGCAATTAATTACTGATGTTCTATTATTTGATCAATGATTATTTATGTCAAGAGTCATAACAAATATTTCCTTATTGATCTCTAATTAATGCATGGTGTTTTAGAATGTGTGACTTAGCACTAATTCATCCTTTTGAATTTGGATGCCAATGTAACGCATTATGGTTTCTAGATCTTTAATTTTGAACACATTTACTTTCTTCTTAGTGTGAGAAGTACCAATTGCATATGCATATGTAGAACCTTTCATCCATTATTGCTTAAGTTTTGCTTCTCAATTGTAGTATTCATTTAGGTCTTATTTGCTCATACTTCTTTCTTCATATATGTCCCTCTAGGTTTGTTATAATTGTTACAAAAAAAAAACATTTTTTATCCATAATTACAATTGAATCCATTTTATTTCATTCCTTTTTCCATTGATTACTTCTAATTTTTACATCTAGACAATGCATAATATTGTACGTATTGCACAATGTGATTGAATAAACACTATTTTATTGTTCGGGGTTCAAATGTCATTTTTTTCAACTATCCCACACTTCTTGTGGTTTTGGTGGTAGTCCAATCATCCGCCAATTCACATGTGGTTGGAGGACTTTGCTTTTTTCATGTTGTGGGACCCAAGCCCACCTGCCTAGAGTTGCATAAGTTTTCATTGGGGTTTTGCAATTTCTCTTGTTAATAATTCAAAAAAGGTGACCAAATATTCTGTTGATAAGTTGTTTAGAACATTAGTAAAGTAATGTTCTAGGAGTGGGGTTTTTAGGCTTATGCATTGTTTCAAAAATTCTATCACATGTTTGAACGTCGCCCAATGATAGTTTTCTATTTCTTATTATATTAATTGAGGGTTTGGCCTTGGCCTTTTCTTGGCAACATATGGATTTTATTCTTTAATCTTTGCATTTGCCCACTACTAGGCAGCCCATTCATCTGTGTTATCCACTTTGTTTTTTTGTAGAATGCCCCATTTTTTGATCTTTAATAATCCGCGTAAAAGGTCAAATCAATTGTCATCTTGAGGAATTTACCATGGTTGTTTTATTTGTTCGGAAATTGTCCAAAATTGAATGCAATAATGGGTTTTCAATCATGCATTGAATTGTGGGTGGTAACTTGCCAATAATCAATGATATGGTTGTCATTGTTTGGGAGAAAATCAATTGAAATAGTAATACTGAGTAAGGCAATTAAGTATGCGAATTAATAATATTGGGTGGGAGGATACAAATATTTAGTTGAGGTTATAGGAATATAATATTATATTAAAGGTATACCAAATGCAACTGGATAATGATGATATTAAAAATGTAAGCAAATAGTAGAGAACGAAAAAATATAATTAGAAATTTGTTGGAAATGTAATGACAATGCAATCGTTATATGGTTGTTTTATAGGCTTCCTTTGGTGTTCCATGGATTGAATGGTTATTGTATATATGTCCTTTGGGGTTCAAGGACTAAATGGCTATTGTCTATGTGTCCTTTGGAGTTCCAAGGACTAAATGGCTACTATATATGCGTTCTTTGGAACTCTAAAAGGTAAGATTTGTTAAGTGTTCTGCCAAAAACCTTTATGTGCTTCAACATATGGGGCACAAACCTTTGTAGAATTCTATATTTAGATTGTTGTTGAATGTCCATGTGGTAGATTATTTCACTATTCCAAGATTAGGCCTCACAAAATTCTTTTTTGTCATAAAATATTTTGCCACATAGGATTGTGTCAGAAAATATTTTGCCATGTATGATTTTGTCAAAAAAATTCTACCACAGTTGATGGATTTATCAAGGAATATTTTGATGATGTGTGGAGAATATGCTTTGGAAAAATTTTTTTTGCTCACATTTGCATTCACATACTCACAAAATAACATTCTTGCAACTATATGGCTTGTTCAACATGGTATCAACCTTACTCAAAAAGAGGTATCATCTCTGGAAGATGCTAGGTTTTTGTTTGACTTTAAACATAGGAACAACCCTCAGAGTTTATTTAGAGGTGATCTTTCCACTTCTAGCAATATCCAAGTTCTTTCAACCTACACACTAAATGTATTTAGACCTACAAATGCAAGCAATTGGCCCACATCTATTATGGTAATAAGGTGAGAAGGCCTTTAATGTTTAAATTAACACAACAACACACCAACACACCAACAAGTGGGAGGTTAGTAAATTGTTCACTCCTTTTACTAGTTTGCCCCCTATAGATGTCTAACCCCCTAGGTATAGACAAATTTATAGCATACTTTTTAGCCATAAGTGTTTTGATGTGACATTTGGAAATTACCCATGTCGCTCTTGCATATATTTTGTTATCATGTGAACATCTTCTTTGGGTGGGTGTGGAACATGGGTGCAATTTAAACACATGTATCATATCCTATGAAACATAATGTATTGTGGGTAATTTGAAGATTTCATTCATTATCCCAAATGGAGTTGGGACAAGGTTCAATGGCCATTGGCATGTGCTAAAGCATTTGAGAGCTAATGATATTATAATAAAGTTGGATTTGTGTCAAGTTTTGGAGTGCCTATTTCATTTTTACTATTCACAATCCAATACGCTAATGTTGGTGGAAAATTTCCAACAATGATGTGGGAAAAAATAATTTCATGGTGTAATGAATATCATTTTTGGAATATTTTTATCATCCTTGGATGGGCTAATCATTTTTGTTTTGGAGATTTTTTAAAGGTGATTTCCAATTTTTAAAAGACCCCTATGTTTATGGGTACAATTCTAAACCACCGTTTTAGCAAATAAATATTTCCAAAAGAAAGTAATTTGTGTGTTTTGAAGTTGAACCCTTGTCCACATGGCAAAATATTTTTTGCATTAGCAAATTGTTTTTTTCCATGTCACAAAAAGGGCAACCATGTGGCAAGGGAATATTTTGGAATTATTTGATGATGTGGCATAAAGATTACTAGTTGTTCACTTGAGCCTGCTCACCCATTCATTACTCATTACTTAATATTCACTTGTCAACATCATTGTTTGAAATGAATCATGATTTCATTTCGGATCACAACCTTCTATTTCAAAAGCCTTGTGAATTTGTACATGGATTTAAAGTCTACTTTCCCCTCTATTCATTGAATGTTCTCAAAATGTTATTGTTATAACATGGAACCCTTTCGCCAACTTTTTGAGTTGCTTTTCTTTTAGGTTGGCCAAGCAATTGAAAATGGATTTGCCAAACAATGTTGGTAGACATGCTAGTACATTGCCAAATCCATCAAAGATGTTGCACCTCTCCCATTTAAGGAACACATTTTATCTATAACATCACATTTGTCAATAGCAAGATGTTCATGCATTCCTTTGTTGATTTTATGTTTAACATTGGCTTGAGTATCTCCTCAAATTTTTGTGGAAGCTATACAAGTACCAATTAGATGAACAAATGAATTTCATAAAGTAACAATAAAATAACTTCAAGCATAACTTCAAGGGGTTACATATCTTCACAAAGTTTGTGTCCCATATGACGACGATTTGGAACTTGTCATAAAACTTTCAAACACGGTGCCTTGTATGGGGTTCTTGACTAGTTCTTATTGAAACAAGAAATGATATTTTTTTTATGTGAATAAATAAAAAGAATATAATTCTATTTGTAGACGAATTTATAATATTCATGAAAAAAAGGTTATAAGTGAAGGCATCTTTGTTGCAATAGTTGTGTGTTACCCTCCAACAATTGAAAATTGATTGTTCTGAATATCCTCCCACTTTTTTAGATGCCATGGAAGAATATGGTTTGGATTGTTGGGGTTTTCAAGAATTGCAAAAATTGGTATTTTAGTGTCAAGTTTGTTATATTGTTTGAATTTTTTTTTAATCTCGTCATTATGGATATTTGAAAAGGGCTGGTATATAATGTTTGGGGTTGCTTTTTTGAATCGGTGGACATCAACCATAACATGCAAAAGTGGGCCATGTCCCAATGGGAAGCATCCCAAATATTTGTCACCTAGTGTGTCATCGATGAATCAACACTTCACAACATCAAATCCATTTTCTTCCTTTATGATTATTAGCTTCATCAAAATCTTCTAATTCTTCTATTTTTTTTCTTCTTTCTATTGTTTTTTTGGTTGGTTATAGCCCATTAGAACCCTTGAAATTTGTGAGTGTGCATTTGAAGCCTCTTTGGGAATCTTGTACATATTTGCCCTTTTCAATTTCAATGAACTCGTAGAACTCGTTCCAATGGTCAACAACATCTTGGGCGGATTTATCCTTGAGATCATTCACCCAAATTTTTTTCTCAACACTCACTGGGGTGGGCTCATTGTTTATTTTGGTTATTGGATAAATAAGGCCTACTACTTGCTCTTTACACGAGTTTTTTAACATCAATGTGACCTTGCCCAACTTGTGAGCCCAAACCTTCATTCAGTAGATGGGCATTTTCCTAATAGATTCCTAGTTCCCATGGTCTTGATGAAGTGGAACTTTATTGTTATTTTTGGCTTTGTCAAAAACTTGACCACCCAAGATGTGCTAGATGTGAACCCCCATATTTCGAGCTCAACTTTAAGATAATTTGGTTCAAGCTATAATATTCATTGATTACATTCCTCATCAGTGGTGTACTTACATGTCAAATGATTTTTCTTTTTAGCAATGTTTAGTAATCATAGCTAACCTTGATCATAATTGTGCACATGGAATGAGAAACATTTGGTAGTCATTAGGCACTTTCAAGAATATCAACTAGAAAGTGTTTAGCGACGACTAAGTGTTCTTAAGAATATGGACAAAAAAATGTTTAGCAACTCCAAGCATTCTTAGTAAGATGAATTGAAAAATGTTTGGTGGTCGCCATTATTGCAACCCTAGCCTTGGGCTCACGACCAAAGCAAGGGCTTGCAAAGGTGTGGGCCATGAGTGAAGTTCGAAAGTCACATTTCATGTTCCCAAGAATGTGGGAGAGTGTGAGGGAATGAACTTCCACATTCCCAAGCGAACTCCCATTTTGGGAGTTGGAGATCTTGATGGATTCCCAAATTTTCAAACACAAAGTTATGGCCAAAAAAAGGGTCGGGAGTCAAATTGCCAGTTTGACTTTCGACCACTAAAAGTTGGTAATCATTTTGATTTAGTTGCATGCAGGTGTTGTGCCACATATCGTTGGAAACGTATTGATGAGGGCTACAACTTTGCTTCAGACCTCACTTCAATCAGAGGTCTATACACAAGGTTATGGGCCTCCAAAGTTGCATGAGTCTCAATTTTGAGAATTTTGGTGCAAAATGACATTTGGGTGTTGGCCCCATGGCCATGCATAGAGAATACTATAAGGGGGAAGGTGGTGGCTTCCCCCAAATCCGGGCCGTGGTGAGTCTTATGAATCTGTGTTTGCTTGTCACTCGTTTGTGCACCAAAAGTGTTTTAGCTACGCACTAATCAACTTGTTGTTTGGTTTGTGCAAGTTTGTATGAGTAATTGACTTGCTTGTCAATCTTCTTAGTCTTCATCTTGGAGCTTTAGCATGCCCCTCTACCCCGAAGTGTTACGAACCAAAGAGCGCACCCCAACTCCTTCTCCTTTCGTTGTCTTCACTTTTGGATTCGCAATTGAGTCCATCAAAGACCAATTGATGGACCAAGATGAATTAAAAAGTGCCTAACTATTGGTAAGCATTCTCAACAACATGGACTAAAAAATGCCTAGTGGCCACCAAATGTTTTCAACAATATTGACATTGAAAGGTTTGGTGCTTGCTAAATGCTTTTAGCAATATCAATAAAAAAACATTTTATGGCCACCAAATGCTCTCATCAATATGCATGAAAAAACACTTAACGACCATCAAATGTTATTAACAATGTTGACTAATAAAGGCCCAACAACTACTAGGTGCTCTAAACAATGGATAGAAAACATTGTAAACTTATGACAATTTTGTTGCCATATTGACGATGTTGTGATCTTTAGTCCTTTCCTTAGATGTTGAAGACACATGGGTGATCTATTGTAGAAAATTGGATAGACAAAAAATATTTAAAAAGATGATAGAGAGATATAATGATGGATTGAAGAGTTGTATACATTGTTTGAATTGCAATGATTGTATGTTCTAATGGATATGTGCAGATAAGTGTGCAAATAGACACAAAGACACACATATAAAGAAACACACACACATGGAAGCACATATACACACATAGACAGACGGAAACAATGGTAGGTACACACACACATATAAGCACCCATAAACATAATGACACACACACACACACACACTCATTAGCAATAATTAGCAAAAACCATCCCAAAATTAAAATTTTGTGAAATTTTGGTGACATTTTCCTAAAAGAAAGCATTTCTGGGGGAAATTTGGCTATTTTCTAAAAAAGCAAAAAATCTATTAAAGAAATCTCTTATTTATCTTCTGAGTTCAAAAATTTACAAACTAGGCTTGGGTAGCTAGGTGGGTCATTAAACACATAAGGACTCTAGAACAATTCATAGACTAGGAGTGGTTCCTACTGGGAATCAGCATGTACATATATATGAATGAGAGATTTACATGCTTTTTTAACAAAGAAAATATTTAAAATTGATAGCAAATTTTTAGTCACTTTAAAACTTTACCACATGTATTTGATATTAGTGTGAATTTTGTTTCTAAGTGACACTTGCCATTGTGATGTGAACCCAATGTCCCATAAGAGTATTTTTTTGGTTTCACTAAACCATATAGGTAACCAATATGCATGTGTTTCTCCTGGATAATTCAACACTGTCAACGTTGTATAGTAAAATTTCTTTTCCTTTTGATTGTAACCAATAACTTGCATGCTTATACCATAGTGAGATGATTATTGGCTAGAATTGGCTAGAATTGGTCTTTAGATAGCCACCCAAGACCTACATTGATATAGATATGTTGTTTTTATAATCTATTTTATTAGTGTAGTATTTATTTGATGAAAATGGTATTTATAAGGTCTAGCTAGACATTTGATTTTTGGGTGTAAGTACAGATGAAAAAGTGTACATCACAATAGGTTTTCACTAGTTGAGTTGAAGAAGATGGATGATGAACCCCTCAGGAAGACCAGTAAGTTTTGAAGAAGATGATGACAATGACCTCAGAAACACCTGTAGGCCTAAATTCCTGCTGCAAAACTTATACAGATGCTAAATACATTTCAATCTTTCTTCGAGAGACTTGCAATCTCTGCAATCTACAATCTGAAAAATGAAGTTTCATCTAATCCTGCTTTCTGTCAGAGTTGCCCACAGAAACTGTTTCTAGTTTTCTAGTTCCATGGAAGCCAAATCTAAATTGTTCCTAGTTTGATCATTCTCCTTTTCTTGCTTGTTGTCCGCTGTAACAGATTGCTGATCTTGCATGTGCTTGTCTCCCATCCAACTTGTCTAGTGTCATAATCAAACACAAATAGCTTTCCCTTCATTGCCAATGCTGCCACACACACACAAAACATAAAGATGTTGAAAAGTTATTTGCCTTGATACAAATGAAGTTTGCTGCAAACTGTACTCTTGTTCATTTTGTCTGGAAATCTCAATCTTTGGCCCTCCATACCACCCTAGTGTTGTAACTTTTCCTGTCAGGCAAGATCATCAAAGAGAGCTTGGACAGAGATACTAGACCATAGACTCAATTCAACCTGTTGTAAACTCATTCTCATGAAAGATTGTCAAGCAGAGCCCAGAGAGAGTTATATAAGAACATACCAGTGGATTTAACTCTTCCTCACAGGAATGATTGTGAAGCAGAGCTTGGGGAGAGATACCAGAACAAACCACCCATTATCTCTTCCTCTCAGGGCAGATTGTCAAACAGAGCTTGGAGAGAAATACAAGGACATACCACCCAAGATGCTGTGACCCTCCCTCACAGGAAAGATTGTCATGCACATTCTTTTAGTGCCTTCATCCTGATTGATCACCACCACACCCAGTGTTATTTTTGAGACTGTGTTGCCACCTATACCCCATTCAACCAATTTGATGATATGTTCATAAGAAATCCAGAATCCAGACAGAATTTTCTGTTATTCTTGGCTCTGATCCAAACTTCCTCTACTGTCTAAGCAGTCTTTCAGACAGCACAGCTTCACAAGAATTTCTATCTCAAACTTTTAACATGGGTAACATAAAAATGCAGGTTCTCTCTGTTTACACAAATTTCTGGAGTGGACACTTCAACTTGTGTTTTTGAACCAATTCTTTGTATAAACTCTCAAACAGGTCACTGCACAAAACAAACACGTGATGTAATTAGCATATCATGTTTTAAGGGTGATAAGCCCTGTTGGTGATCTGAACTCCACTTACAGGATAGGCAAAATACTGCTCCTTCGAACAGGAAAACTAGAGATTTGAAGTCCAAGGACAGACCCTGAGAACTGTGGACAAGCCATACCAAGAATTACACATCAGGATGCAATATCAAAGGAACAAACTCAAAGCCATCACAAGATTGATGTCTGAAACTTCATTAATCACCCAGTTCTGTATTTTACAAAATCAGGTTCCTGGCAGAACCCAGCTTTTGGAAGGGAAACCAGAGCAGCACAAATCGTCCCCCTAGAATCAAACTTGTATGCACATATGAACACATGTCGCCTGAAGGGTAAAAGCACAAAGTTTGCCACCTTGAAGACCCTTAGTCTTTGCATAATTTTTGGCAAACTTCTGTGTTTTACAACCATGCAAATTGATTCCAAGGACAAATTGAGAACTCACAACCCTTATAAATTCAAAATGTTCTGAATCAACTGGCTATAGGTAGGCACACTTACCCCTCACTAATTTTAGCTTCATTAGCATGTGTCCAACACATGTCTGGTAGCTCTTCTGGACCACCAGGTACAGGAGAAAATGCTTCAGGAATTAGTTCATTGTAGCCACTTTTGATAGCATCATCTCTCAACTGCTTCCCTACACACCCAACAAATCAAATGAATCAAAGCTCTGTTGCCTCTGAATAAGGTTTACATTGAGATCCATTTCACAGCGATTGATTATGCAGATTTCCCTGCATAATATTGCAGCCCAAACAAAAACTCCAAACCATGTAACTCAAGATTCCCTTGAAAACCCTGGCATATGGAAGACATGATACACTAAGCAAGGATGTGCAAGACATTTCTCAGCAGCTATACAAGATTTGAGTTCATCAAAATCACCAATGGTTCCAGTGTCCAATATAAGCATTCCTGAAAATATGAGAAATCACTGCCAGTGTCAAGTATCATTTTCAGAGCTCCATCCTCGTCACCTGGTTGACATGAAATTTTCTTCTCTCCATACCAAACAGTACTGAACAATGTAAACACACCATTCCACCTACATGTGATGATAGTACCCCATCTTTAAGGTGAACTCCTTCCATTCAAAATCATTTAATTAACTTTATCATGGGACTGATACCATCCCTCTGATAAAAAATACAACTTTCAATTACATGATCTTAACTTCAGTAACAATCAACTTACTATGGTTTCAAGACTTGACACTTTGAAGATGGGTTTCTTGCTCCACAAAGATCTTATTTTTCATCAGTATGAGAATATTTCTATGAAATTGTTTGTACAATAAGCTACTTGAATCTTAAGTAAAAAAGTGAGGTAATTTTTTGAAAGCAAATTGCATGTCCCTGATACTCAACTCATATACCAGGCACACATCTCACATTATCTAAAAACTGCCAATCCACCACTATTATCAATTTCCTGCCTGGTTGTTTGAAAGAACACAACAGCTCTCTTAGGGAGAATCCAAATGTCATAGAAAATCCTTACCCAACAATTCAAGCTCTTCGTTTTAGCTAAAAACATTCTGGATTAGGATTAGCTTGGGTGAAGGTTAGGTTCATATGCAGTGGGGAAAAAGTTCATATTTGTCCATTGCAATTCAAGTGTGGAAATGGCATTCCCGAAAAAGAGATACCCTGATGCATCATCATCAATCTCATCATCAGTGGCCATGCATATTCCCACAACATTGTTGTCAATCACATTTTTCAGCTGTGCAGAAAATGTGATCTTTGAGTTGCTTAAGCCCATCAAGCCGTCTGTTGCAGATTTGCTTGGATTGTCAACTTTTATGTCCCCCACACTTTCATATGAACATCTGCACCGAACCATGACCTACATTAGAAGAAAAATCGCATGCCAGGCACATAAGAACATGATCCAAACCAAGGTTAATAATAGGGCTTCAAGCTTCCAAAGAGAATTGAAGAATCTATAGCATATAGGAAACCATTTCCAAACCCACCTAGAATGCATGGATGCATGGAAGGCTAAATTACTGGTTCAAGCATGCAGAGCCTGGCCAAACTCACCCAAAAACCACAGGGACAAAAAAGGGATCTTCATCTCCATCAGAAGTAAGAATGATACTACCATCACCAAAGTTCAGGCTGATCATATCCTTCACTACAACACCTTCAAACTGTGACTTATCAAGGTACACCACAGTCATAAAACACCAATAGTTACTTTGTGCATCACATTCTTCTTCAACTATCTGGTACTGTGAACAAAGAGGCAGCCGACAATCCAAGATTGCTCCCACTGGCTTGATTTTAAACAAATCCCGTGTTGCCTGCTTAGATCCAGAATGTCAGATCTTCAATGCTCAAGAGAAGTCTTACATATCTACGAGAGTGGCAGAGAAATCTCTACAAAAACAGATATAATACTTCCTCAAGAGAAGTTCACAACACAACAATCCCCAGATCTGGATTCTGAAGAATCAAAAGTAACAAAGCAAAGGCTGAGCTCATTAGGTTAAAAATGAAGAGCAAGAAGATCCAGATCAAAGAGCTTGCTCACCAACCGCATTGAGCCATTGATGTGATCACTTTGCACCCATGTCAAGCTGCTTCCAGTATCAATATCCAAGAAAAACACTTAGGGTGGAACTCCCATAGCCATCTTGATGTAGTAGTTGTCACTATAGTGTTGCCACAACAATGCAGCTTTCAGTACTCCCATCTAGCTGCATTGTTGCAACTATACAGGCGACAAAGCAGAAATCTTGAAATCAATTGAAATCAAGGGTGATCTGAATTCTGTATCAGCATTGATCTTCTTCCTACTGCACATTTTTTCCAACTACATCTGCATTTTTTGCTTTTGTTTTTTTGCATTGTTCTGTCACACAATTCAAGCCTGGGTCATGATGCAATGGTGAGTGGCATTGGTGGATGGATAGGTTAGAGAGAATCCATACACGTGCTGTTTCTTTTGTCGGCCACCTCGCAAGCTCCAAGAAAGTAATTGTGATGTAGGCAAAGGCGGTTTCTCTTTGATATCCAATGGCAACCTGACGATTCCGTTTCTTCCATTCTCGACCCCGATTCCCCGTGAGAGTGCCTGATATTCTTCCGGTACAGCTTGAACACGACCGAAGCTCCGGTTTCTTGAGCATTCGGAGTGGAGACAAATAGAGATACTCTGTGAGAAAAGAAGAGGAAGAGGACGAGGAGGAAAATTACGAGGAAAATAGTGATGAATACTACTACGCCGAGCTTCAAGCGCGAAATTCTGGGACAGCGGCGAGTGCAAATCAGTGCTCTGTGCTCCAGTAGCAGCAAGAGACACTTCTTCTTGTTCTTCTCCTCAAACTCCAGTCGTTCTTCTTCTCTCTCCAACGACGACGACGCGGGGGGCTGTGGTGCTTCTCGGGAACAGCAATCACAGCCTGGACCAATTCCTCGCCTCATTGCACGCCAGCACAACACAGAACACCGTCACACAGAAGAAGAAGATGAAGTCTTCAACAGAAAGAGAGACTCCAACAAAAGTGCAGGATCTACACGAGAGGAATCAAAGCTTCCAAAACAAAGATTTACACTCAGACATGGACTGTGCTCATCATCAGGGACATTCAGATCCCCCACTGCAATGTGCACGGTGAGAGAGAAAGTCGAGACAGACACCGAGAGAGAGAGAGAGAGAGAGAGAGAGAGAGAGAGAGTGGGAGATCGGCCGGGGCGCTACAGAGTCAGTCCTGGATATTGGTCTCAACAAACTTCTCCAAACATCACGCAGAAGCGAAACATCAAATTCTCCACACATCACATAATAACGTGCAAGGAGTTTCTTTCGTCGACTAAGAATCTGCACCGAAGATGTACGTACCTTCTGTTGCTCCCAGCGATCTTCCTCCCCCGTCATCCTGTCTCCTTCTTTCTCCCCCTACTACTGCTTCTGCGCTACTCTCTGTTTGTCCATGCTCGCAGACTCTTTCTCTTCGGGAAATAATAATAATAATAATAATATTTCATGAAAAAAATCAAGACATAATTGTTGAAGAGAAGAGATCAAAATTCCTCGAATATTCTCACAACATTCAATCGCGACAAAATTCCAGCGCGCGACTCCGTTCGAATTCTCGACCAACGTACACGAAGCTCCTCCGGAGCAACTCTTCCCGGTCTTCCTCGGCTTCGAGATCGAAGATAGAACCTCCGGTTATATTACCTCAGAACCGCAAGATAACTTTCGAGTTTGTGCTGGATCGTTCTCTGTTTTTTAAAGAACCTGCGGTTCCGAATTTCTCAGAAATTGTGTTTCGAGATTTTTTTTCGGGGGAAATTCGGTAAATAAGGTCTGTTTATGGTGTCAGTAGTTACTAGTAAGATTGATTAAGGTTTTGCTATGAGATGATTAGGGATCCATTAAGATTTGACTTAAGAGAGATTAGTGCAATTTTGAACTTGATCAAGGATTAGGGCTGTATTTAACCAGATTTTATATTTTCAAGTAGGATTTTAAATTGTAGAATATGATTTAATATTATCATATTACAAAACCCAATGGTACTGAGATTGAATAGACCATATTATTATGGCTATGAGTTTGTATGGAGACCAGTTTATTATGCCAAACGTGACATTTCACTTATGGTTTGATGAGTAAACTCCCAACAGAAGAAAACAAGCAAATAGAAAAAATAAGGACATCAAGACATGAAAGAAGAAAAGACAAAAAAACAAAGCTAAAGAATAAATACGACAGTGAGTGTGACTGCCATTAAACAAAAACATGAAGCAACAAATTAACACCGTTCTTATACAATGATATCGTATGAAAAGATAATAGGGTAGACTGGCCCATCATCGATTGCCTGCCTATGATCAAACATTTATTTATATCTCCATCATATGTGCCTCATTTTGAGTGATTTAAAATGTTATGGGAGCATTACCTCAAGCTCTAGAAGTCATCTTT
>Ga0116230_10001399_pt1 | contig 22854 bp, 16 predicted proteins | sample S1TSphfallax_3_FD_88678 | JGI IMG/M metagenome (GOLD analysis project Ga0116230, IMG submission 88678) | Host-associated microbial communities from peat moss isolated from Minnesota, USA - S1T2_Fd - Sphagnum fallax MG | ecosystem: Host-associated > Plants > Peat moss > Unclassified | place... | reverse complement strand
TGATGTCGCTCACCTTCGACCTCACGAACGATATTGTACCGGAGTTGTCCTCGTCTGAGTCAGCTGCTTCGCTCACCGACTGCGCCCTACTTGACGGGTCAGCTGATTCAGAGCAACCCATTACCTTTGCTTCGCATTCGTCGAATTTATTGCAACCCGTTGTGCGCGTGTCTTGGTCGTGGTCTTCTTTGCAACCTTATGCAGCACAGGATTGACGAGGTTGACGGCGTAGGCTTCCGTGCCGTACCTGATCCACCACGAGAACGGGATCAGCATGACCTGACCCCAGCTGACGATGAGCCAGCCACTCTTGTCCCACCCAGCGATTGCGAAAGCGTGTCCGCCGACCTGGGTCGAGTTGTTGAGCGCAGGGTCGATCTCATAGACCGATGAGACACCCCCTTCGGGAATGACCGCAGCTGCATAGAGTGCACCCGACGCAAGGATCGCCTCTTTCATCGCTCGTTCGCTCGTCGTGGTGAGGCTGTGCCATCCGGCAATCCTCGTGCCGAGCAGGCCCGACGGCGCTGTCCAAGCCTTCAGCAACACACTGTCGCTGAGGCCGCTCCCGGTGTCGCCATTGAGCGCAGACCACTCCCCTACAGCCAGGTTCGTCGTTACCCGCGGCAATGTCGTAAGGCGTCCTTCGAGGTGGTCGATGATGTCGATGTTCGACGTAGCGACGACCGTGCAGTCACCAAACAGCCCCACGTTGCCGAGAGTCGGGAACCTCGTATCAGGACCGAGCTGGACCACCGGCGTGATGGTCACCTTCTTGCCTCGCCGAACAACGTGCTCACTTGTCGACATGGGGTCATAGATACTCGGTAGGGGTCGCGCGACCGAGAGGCGCGGCTGAATTCCCGTGCTCTGTGCAACCGAATTGCGCTCGAAGCTGAGCTCGGCTTGAAGTGGCGAGACGGTGCTCGTGCCCGGAGTATGCGTGGAGGGCACCGTCACGGTGCTCACCGAACCACCATCGCTTGTGCCACCGCCGTTACTGCTGCCACCGCTGCTGCTTCCCCCACCGTCGGTCGTCGAGGGCTGGGCCGGTGTGCCCGTCACGTCAATCGTGTACCCGACATTTACTGAACCAACGGAGTTCGAGACGACGAGCCCGAAGGTCTGATCTCCAGAGACGTAATCGTCCGGGGCGCCGGTGATTGTCGCTGTCCCATTGCGGTTGTCATTGAGGGTCATCCCGGCGGGCAGGCCACCCGACAACGAGATCGATGCCGTCGGATACGTCCCAGCACAGCTCGTCACCTGGAAGGTGGTGTCGGTTCCATAGGCGGCAGTCAGCGATGTTGGCGAGCACATCGACGGCGCCTGGTCGATAACCAGAACGAGCGTGCCGGTCGTCGAGCCGAGCTGGTTCGTGGCCGTCGCAGTGATGCTGTACACGCCGCCCTCGCCCGATGCGGGCACGCCGGAGACGACGCCGCTCGAGGAGATGGAGATCCCGCTCGGCAGCGCACTCATGATGCCGATCGACGGTGCGGGATACCCCGATGCGACGAATACTCCACTTGCCAGCTGGCCGACTTCGATCGTCACCGCAGAGGTCTGACTCAAATCTGGCTCCGAGTCGATCGCGATGGTGGTCGAGATCGCTGACGACTCGTCTGTATTCGTCTGCAGGAATGTCGCCGTCACGCGATCCTGCCCGGTCGAGGTGAGTGCACCCGTGGTGCACGTCGCCTCGCCGGTCGAGGGATCGACCGCCTCCGAGGAACAGGCTCCGACCTGACCGAGTGTGTCGGTGAAGGCAACGTAGCCAGAGGTCGCTGGCGAGACGGTCACGGTGACGGTCATAGAGCCGTTGACCTGAGCATAGGTAGGCGAAGAGGTGATCGTCGTCGCCGTGGCAATGCGATTCACGGTGATCGAGCTATTTCCGCTTGACGAGCCGTAATTGGTGTCACCTGAGTAGGAGACGGCAAGGGAGTCAACGCCACCGGGCGAGAGTGCACGCGTCGTGCATGCCACCTGTCCGGTCACCGTGCTCACAGCTTGATTCGAGCATGTGAGATCGCCGTAGCTGTCGAAGACCGACACCGTGCCGCCATCGGGTGCAGGTGCAACCGTGATGGTGATCGTGGTCACGCTTCCCACCGTGACGGGATCCGCAGATTCACTGACACCCACGGTCGTGCTGATCTTGGAGATGCCAAGATCAAGGCTGCCGGTGTTCGCTCCATAGTTCGTGTCGCCGCTGTAGGTCGCCGTGAGATCATCCGTTCCCGCACCGGGCAGTGAGCCAATCGCACACGTGGCCTGTCCGGTCGTCGTGCTGAGTGCAACGTCGGAGCATCCGGTGATCGCACCGTTCGCATTGGAGAACGTGACCGTTCCACCGTCGGGTGCGGTGTTGCCCGGTGAGGCGAGCACCGTGGCAGTGAGCGTGTCCGGCGCGAAAGCTTGTGGGCTTGTCGAGGACGAGACGAGGGACACGGTCGTAGGGGCCGCGGCGATCGTGACAGTCCTTTCCGTGAGCGTCGGATCGTAGCTGGTGTCGCCTGAGTAGCTCGCGGTGACCGTCCACGAACCGACAGAGAGCAGTGTCGATGTGGTGCACGTCGCTGCATCACCACTGAGCACCTTCGCCGAACAACCCGAGATGTAGTTTCCGGAGAAAGAAACTGTCCCTCCCCCGTCGCTCGGTGAGACCACTGCAGTGATCGTGACCGAAGTTCCGGCAACAGGAGTCGGCGAGACGGAGATGCTCACGTTCGGCGAGCCCTGACTGATCGTAAAGGGCTGAGTGCTCGAAGCACTTGCCCAATTCGCCGAGCCGCCGTAGGAGGCGGTGACGTGATCGGTCCCGGTCGAGCTGTAGTCGAGGCTCGTGCATGTCGCCGTGGAGGAGGTGGTGTTGACGCTCTGGGCTGAGCAGTCGGTTATGGCGCCAGAGGTGTCGGAGAAGGCGACGGTGCCACCTGTTGCTCCCGCAGCTGGTGGCGAAATGGTAGCGATGTACGTGGCCGTCGATCCGACAGCAGGGTCGGGGTTGGCGGTGATGGCAATGGTTGCCGTGCCCTTACCGACATCGAGCGATCCACTGCCGGCACTCGATGAGTAGTTCGCGTCACCGCCGTAGGAGGCGGAGAGGGCATCAGAGGCATCAGCCTTTGTGAGCACCGAGGTCGTGCAACTCGCTGCACCCGTCGTTGCAGACACGGCGAGATACGCACACGACGAGCCAATCTGGTTGTCTGCGTCGCTGAGAGTCACATACCCACCATCGGGAGTCGGTGAGAGCTGCACTCTGATCGTCGAGGTCTGCCCGACCTGGCTCGGTGTGGCCGTGACGGAGGAGATGACGGTAGAGGCTTGGCCGACGTCGAGCGTGTAGGACCCCGTCGTACCTGCGACGTCGGAGTTACCGGTCCAGCTGGCAGAGATAACGTCGTTACTCACGGCAGTCAGTGCAGATGACGTGCACCGGATGCTGGTCGTTGCCGTATTGATCGAGCAGTCGAGCGCGCCGTCAGCATCGGTGATCGTGAGTGTGCCGCTCTCGTTGTTAAAGCTGGGACTGAATACGCCGGTGACCGTGGTGGTCTGGCCGACGGTTGCAGGGGTCGCGTTGATCGAGAGTGTGGTGGCTGCCTTAGCGATCGTGACGGTTGTCTGTGCACTGGATGAGCCGTAGGAACCGGAACCGGAGTAATCCGCCGTGAAGGTGTCTTGCCCTGCGTATTCGAAGATCCCATAAGGCCCGCTGCACGAAGCAACGTCTGATCCAGCGAGCGTCGAGGTGCAGTCAATGTTTCCGAGTGAGTCGGTGATGGTGACCGTACCGCTCGTGGGATTTCCACCCGAGGTTGCCGTGACCTGAACACCCACATTGCTTGCGCCCATGTAGGTCGGGCTGTTGAGCGCGAGGAATGTCACTGATGTCGTTGTCGACGCGCTGGCAATCGAGGGGCCAAGGCCAATCACCCCTGCGGCGAGAGCGATCGCGACGAGGCAGGCGGGCAGCACCCGCCTGCCAAATCGTGGCGCACCTCTCCTGGTGTCGCTCGTGCTCATCACTCCCTCGGCCAAAACGTTACTCATTCTCGCAAGCCATTCCCGGCCGAATCAGCAGTTCGACGAACTCGACTGAGCACACAATGGCCTGAGAATCGTTGAAATGAGTTACCGAGCGGCGGTGTACACGGGCGTGAACGTCCACACCGAGGTGGTACGCACACTGTGCAAGCTGCCACTCGACGGTGTGCGTACCGCTACACCAGGAGTAGCGGGTACCACAATGGTGCCCCTGACGCTCAGGACGAGGGTCGAGCTAGCGGTCACCGAGGCCGGCGTGACCATCAGCTCGAGGTGCTGTGTGGGCTCCGTGAGGTCGAATCCACCAACCCACGAAAGCTTTCGCACGACCATCACCTTGCCGCTTGCGTGCTTGAGCCGAGTGGTGGTGACCTGCTCGGACATCGACCCAGCGATCGTGACGCTGACCGTCTTGACCTCTGGCACTCGCTTGCCTCCAACGATGTGAGTGACGGTGACAAGAGTGCCCTTGGCGTTCTTCACCCTCACCGGTTCGGTCGTCGAGCACTTGATCGATGGCGTGAACCCGAGGCTCGTGAGGGTGTTGTTCGTCTTTCCTGCGATAATGCTCGACGAGGGTGTGAGGCACGTAATGGTCTGGGTCGACGCACGACTCGCCGACAGCTGAACCATGCCGGTCACCTCATAGGACGCGAGGACCTGCTTCGCCGCCGTCCCCTGGTTCGCTGACGGTGTCGCCCCTGATGACGAAGCGCCGGAAGATCCGGACGACGGTGGGCCGCCCGAGGATGAGCCGCCGGACGATCCGCTCCCCGGAGTTCCACCGCCCGTGCTCTGCGGTGTCGGAATGGTGGGATTGGCCACGATGGCAAGGGAGTAGTCCTGCACGGCTGCACTGGCAATCCCGTTCGTCGCCGTGATGGGGAACGTGACCGTTCCGACGTCGGCGTCGGTAGGCGTCCCGAGGATCGAGGCGCTCCCATCGGCGTCGTCGTGGAACGACAGGCCCGAGGGAAGTGCGACGGCTTCACCGAGCGAGGCGGCTGGATAGCCAACCGTCGTCACCGTGATCGAACAGGCAGTGTTCGCGACACATGTCCCACTTGAAGCCGTGGAGAACGACGGTGCTTGGTTCACGGTGAAGGTGATCGGGACAGTAACTGTTCCGAGCGTTCCGTCGTCGAGTGCAAGGTCAACGACGTAGGTGCCACCTCCGGTCGAAGACACCGTGCCAGTAATCGTGGCGACTCCATTGCCGTCGTCGGTGAGGGCCAGTCCCGGGGGCAGTTCAGCCGAGACTGAGGCATCGGTGATGTGGATCACCGAGGGCGAGCCTGTCGTTGTGACCTGAGTCGTGAAGTTGTCTCCTGCCGTGATTGTGAAGGCCGTCGCCGACGAGATCGAAGGCGCCGTGTCAATCGCATAGGTCGTGGTCTGCGAGACGCTGCTGTCGAGAGCATCGCCGGAGTAGGTGGCAGTCACCGAGTCCGAGCCGTCAGACACCGGTGCACTGGTCGTGCACGTCGCCGCACTGCTGGTGGAGCTCGTTCGTACCGGGACGACCGCTGAACAAGCCGCGATGAGGCCAGCGGTGTCACTGAACGCGACGGTTCCCGTGGGGCTCGGCTGATTGAGCGTGGCCGTGATGACCGACGTGTGACCGACCTCAAGCTCTCCGGTCGAGACCGCCATGGCAAGCGAGGTGGGAAACAGTCCAGGAGTGAGGCTGGCAGTTCCCGACCCCGGCGCATAGAGCGACGTTCCGAGATAGGCAGCCGTCACCGTGTCCGGCGACACAGACGTGAAGGCCGACAAGGTGCAGGACGCCTTGCCATCGTCAAGGGCCCTGTTCGCACACCCAGTTGGAGGCAAAAGCCCGGCTGTGTCGCCGAAGGAGATCGTGCCCGACGTCACCGGGTTGCCATCGGGGTCGGTGACCGTCGCATAGACGGTGGTCTGTTCATTGGCCGTGGGCGTCGACACCGTGGTGATGACCACGCTCGTCACGGCCTTTCCAATCGTCTCCGGCAGGCTCGACGTGCTCGACTGCAGAAACGACCCATCCCCGCTGTACTGCGCTGAGAAGGTGTCAGGACCCGGCGCGCTGAGCTGCGCGGTCACACAGGTTGCCTCGCCGGTCGTGGTGTTGACCGTCACAGCACCGCAACCCGAAACATAACCCTGCGAGTCAGAAAACGCCACGGTTCCACCGTTCGGCACCGGACTCACCGTTGCGGTGAGTGTCGGCGTGGTGAGTGCCGACATCGATGGGGGCGAGCTTGAGAGCGAGACCGTCGTCGGTGCCTGTGCTGCACTAAACGTGAGCGTGTTCGACGAGCCCGCATACTGACCGTCACCGCCGAAGCTGGCGGTCACCGTGTCCTGGCCAGCTGAGCGAATGATCGAGCTGGTACAGGTCGCGACGCCAGAGACGCTGATCGGCGCGGCCGCACAGTCGAAGTAACCGTCATCGTCGCTAATCGAAAGCGTCTGGTCGGTTCCTGGCGCTGGGCTCACTTGCACGGTCACGGTCGAGGTCTGTGAGACCAGGGGCGTTGTCGGGGACACTGAGACGGCTTCGCTCGTTGTCGCAGGCGCGACCGTGAGCGTAAAGGTCTGAGAAGCGGCCGTCCCAATCCCATTCGTGGCGTACAACGTGACGGCGTAGCTCCCAGCTGTGCCGAGTGCCGGGTCACAGGTGAGTTGACCGTCAGATGCGAGGGTCACGCCGGATGGCAACGTGCCGGACTCGGTAAAGGTGGGCACGGGCTCACCGGTGGCTGAGGCAATGACCGTGCTCGTCGCTCCAGCAGTGCACGAACCTGTGGTGGCACTGGTGATTGTGGGTGCCACACCCAAGATCTCAATCTCGTTCGCACTTTCCTCAGCAATAGAGATTGCGCCACTCGAGTCGACCCCTGCGCCAGTGGGATCGGTCAGTGATCCATCGATCTGGTAGACGTCGCCGATCGTCATGGCCACACCGAACATCGAGGAATCCGTATTCGCAATGACGCGAAGGTCACCCTCGGCTGGGTCGGTGACATAGATGTTCCCTGCGCCATCGACGACAATTCCCATGGGGTCGTCGAACTGTGCCGAAGTCGCTGCTCCTCCGTTGCCAGAGGTCCCCGGGCTCCCCGTCCCACCTACAAGATACACATCACCGGTTGTGACGCTGTTCGTAAGCATCGGATCTCCCGACAGTGCGTACCCGAGAACCTCATTCGCGCCGGAGTCGGCGATGTAGAGGTCGTCGTCACCTACAACCGCGAGCGACGTCGGGTCGCTCAGCACGACACTCGATGCCGCAGCCCCAGTGGTGCTCGGTGCGTTTCTCGCCGTTGAGCTCCCGACTGCCGCGTAGATGTCACCGACGACGTGACCACCGAGTGTGGTCGCTGCGATCTCGCGAACCTCGTTGTTTCCCGAGTCCGAGACGAACACGTCGCCCAAGCTGTCAACGGCGATGCCTGCGGGACTCGAAAGCTTGGCGAGAGTCGCAGCACCGCCGTCGCCGTAGTAGCCCGCGACAGCGGTACCTGCGACGGTGTAGATGTCGCAGGCATTGACGTTGTTTCCGTCGATCTCACCTGCTGCAAACGGCACGGCTCTTACGACGTCGTTGCCCGTGTCGGCGATATAGAGGGTTCCTGTCGTCGGATCGATAGCAATGGCTTGCGGGTGGTTCAGCTCAGCTGACGTGGCTACGTGGGAATCTCCTGCATAGCCCGAGATCCCATCGCCAGCAACGGTATAGACGTCGCCAGCGGTCATCGTCGTTCCGCACACGGTCTGGGTTGTGGCAGGAATCTCTTGAACAACGGAGCTCGTCGTGTTGAGGATGAAGCGGTCACCGGCGCCGTCAAGGACGATCGAACTCGGACCGTCGAGGGGCGCAGATTGTGCCGCTGTACCGTTTGACGCGATTCCTGCCGCCCCGGTTCCAACCCCGGTCGAGGTACTGCCGGTGTAGCTCGCGCTGTGTCCGACGTTCATCGTGTCGACTTGGGTCACTGAGGATGTCGAGTTGCTCGCTTCTACCGTGAACTTCCACGTTCCAGCCGAACTTGCGGCGGCCGTCCCAGTGATGAGGCCGGCCGATGAGAGGGAGAGTCCAGTGGGTAGTGATCCACCATCGAGGGAAAAAGTCGGAGACGGGTAGCCGCTAGCGGTCAACTGGATGCTGACTGCGTCACCCGCAGTCGCCATCGACGTCGCAGAGCTGGTAATCGAAGGAGCGGTACCGACTTCGTAGGAGAGGGTGATGAGGCCGTTGCCACCGCTCGAGTCCGAGCCACCGTTCGATCCAACGTAGCTCGACGTGCTGGTGACGCCATTTCCGGCGAAACTCGCGCCGGCTCCACCACCGCCGCCACCCGCATCGTTCGAGCCACCGGCTCCACCACCGCCGCCACCCCATCCCGCGCCGCCCCCACCGCCACCGCCGCCACGTCCAAATGCGACATTCGGAGCGCAGCCTGTCTGGCCGCTGCCACCTCCGCCATTGGGGAAGGCGCCACCAGGAAAGCCGTCGTTGTAGCACTGGCCGTTTCCGCCGCCGGGCTCACCGGAGCCACTGTTGCCAACGTTTCCTCCCGAGCCGTATTGGCTATTGGCATTGCCCGTCTGTCCGTCGTTGCTATTGCCGGCGCTCGAGCTATCGGTGCCACCAGCACCACCGGTGTCACCACTGCTGTCGCTGGAACCTGCACCTCCCTCGCCTCCACCGCCGCCAGCAATCACGTACCAGACAGAACTCGCACTGTTTGCAACGCCTGACCACGCACCGCCGCCACCAGCGCCCCAGCCCCAGTTGTAGCCACCGCAGCCATTGCCGGCGTTCTGGCCGTTGCCGCCAGTTCCACCACTCGCGAGACCATTCGTTCCCCCACTTCCGCCGTAACCGCAGCCTCCACCAGCTCCTCCACCAGAACCCACAAAGAGGTCAAGGGTCTCACCCGGAGAGACAGCCAAAGTCCCGGTGACAACTTCACCGGCTCCTCCACCGCCGCCCGTCGACTGCGTTCCTCCACCGCCGGCACCTTCAGCAAGGATCGTTACGGTGCCACCGACCAGGTTCGTCGGGGCAATCCATGTTTGTGCGCCGCCCGTGTAGCCGTAGGTCGCGCTCGCCGCCACTGGCGAGGATGCCGAAGCGGCCTCCGCACTCAGACTGGAGAGTGCCGAGGAGATTGCGACAACTACAGCTACGCTAAGTGGGAGCCCTCGAACAGCGAAGTTCCTTAGATGCCTGCTCTCTCGCTTGCGCACGGGCGTTCCTCTCATCGGGTGGACTGACTGCCTTCAGCAGTACTGGTCGTCCTGCCACGTGCAGGACTGTTTTCGCGACAAGGGTTAACCCGGTTATTACCGAACTGGCTCCCGTTTCGAGGACGCAGACTCCGGTAGCGCGTGCGGTAAGGCAAGCGATGACGATTGCGTCGTGGCTCCCTCCGCTTCATCGGCAACGGCGACATGTCGTCCAGGACATTCAGGCCGCGTGCTCGTCCGGCGCGCCACCGTTATCGCGGTGACCGTCGGGGCGGCACTGATCGGCATTGTGGCGTACTCGACTTCGTCGAACACGATCTCGGTCGCAGGATCAGGTCACACTTCTCAGGATCACCACAGCAGTGCGTTCGCCCGGCCTTCCATCACGTCGTCCGTGCGTCAGCGATCAGCGAAGCCGGGAAGAGTCCGGCATGCGACGACTTCCTCGGAGGTGAAAGGTCCGCTGGCCGCTTCAGCGAAGCCTGCCCCTTTCACCTCACGGCCGAAGAGTTCGCACTTACGGCTCGCCGACTCGAAAGGTCAGTCTGGGCCACCCCTGGCCAAGGTTTCACGATCCCCGAAGACAGCTTCGCTTCCGGGCGTCTCGCACACTTCGCTCCCTACGATCACCACGACAACAACCACATCCCCGGGAATTGGCAAGACGTCGTTGCCTGAAGCGTCCACCTTGCAGGCAACGACGAAAGTGCGCCCGCCGATAGCCGCCGTCCCGGTCTCGTTCACACGAACCGGCGTACTGTCTGCGCCCTTTACCAGCTCCGCTCTGACGTTCGCCACCTCCCCGGGCAACGTGAGCATCGACCTGACATGGGAGGGGGCCGCTCAACTCGACGTCGAACTCTCGTGTGCAGGATCGTCCATTCGCCGACGCGCACGCAGTGCAGTGTTTCTGTCGCTCGATGCACGGGCTGGTACTTGTGAGCTGACCCTCGCCAAGGCGACGCCGACGTCCGTCGGCCAGTCCTATGCCGTGTTCGTCACACGAGAGCGCACCGGCTGATGGTGAGAATTCGACCGGTGGAGGACACGCTCCAATCGAGTTCGAGATCGAGATCGGATTCCGCCGCAAAGATCGGCGGAACCGTGCTCGGTGCGCTTTGGGTCTCGATTGCGCTCGGCGTGGGGTGGGCGCTCGGATTCTTTGTCGACCGGCTTCGTGTGACACCTGATCGACGACTGGCAATGTCGATGATCATTGCCTGCCTGTTCGTGCTGACTTGCTGGGCATACGGATCGTGGCTGCTGACCGTCGAGGTGCGAGCAGGTATTGAGGAACTCAGCACCTCGGAACCTCGACATGGACGCACCGGTTACCGCACCATTGCTCTCGTCGCCTCACCGATCATTGGCCTCCTCATCGGCATCTCGAGCTCAGGATCCCCGGGTCACGGGATGGGAAGTACGCCTCCTGCGATCACTGCGCTGGCGCCAAAACACGCAACCCACACTGGCTCTCCAAGGGACCGGACTGTCCCATTCACGACGAGCTACACCGTTCAACCTGGCGACTCTCTGACTGCCATTGCGGAGCACTACTACGGGTCCGCAGCCGACTGGCCACGCCTCGCACGCGCTAACGCGGGAAGGCTGCACGAAGGGGCGCGTCTCATTGATCCGTCCGTGCTGCCCGTCGGCCTCCAGCTCACCGTGCCGGATGCGCTGAACACTGCGCCGAAGCAACCATCGACGCCTAGGCATCTGGCCCCGCCAGTTGGCGCCACGACGAACAGCTCGATCATGACCACACGCCAGGAAGAGCTCTTTGGCGTACTCGCAGGGTTCGGGTTTGTCGGCGCCTCACTCCTCTCCCGACGGCTGCTTCGCAATCGGGCCCTCCAGCCAATGCGCCGACGGTGGGCCACACGGCCACCGCTGCTCGACGAGAAGGACGCTCGCATCGAAGCCTATTTGCGCCCACTTGACGCTGCCGAGCTACCCGAATGGATCGATGCAGCAAATCGACTCCTTTGTGCCGCCCTCTCGAAAGATCGCCAGATCCCGACACCGCGCATCGGCATCGTGCGTGCCGGACCATCAGGGATTGAACTCCTGCTCGAGGAGCCTGCAATGATTGCGGCTCCCGGCTTCCTTGTTGCTCATGATGGGCGCTCGTGGAGGCTCGATCCGAGACTCGAGCTCGACGACCTGAGAGCGTCGACCCCTGACGGCACCCAGCCGTACCTCGCCGTGCTTGTCCCCATCGCGGAAGACGGTTCCGGAAGCTATCTCGTGGCCTGCGCACCGGGAGAGTCAGTCGCTCTCATCGGCAATGCCGACGAGGTTGCACGCGCCCTCGGTGCCGTGGTCGCCCAGCTCGCTCACGCACCGTGGGCCGAGGTCAAGCTCTACGGCATGGGGAGTCCGACATTTGTCGGACACGAAGTGCTCGAGATGGTGGAGACGAGCCAGTTTCTCCACATCGGTCGCGAGGAGAACAAGGACTCAGACACGCTCTGGCGAGTGGGCCTGGTGGAACCCCAGCCGCTCGTCCTCCTCCAAGCATCGCCGCATGATCCGGCGCGCAGCGCTGTGCAGGAGCTGCGCGGTTCGATCTCGGTGATGGGAACGGTCGACAACGGGGACAGGTTGCTGATCTTTGAGGATGGGTTCGTGACGATCGAACCGCTCGGTCTTCACCTTCCCGCACTGTTGCCCTCATCCGAAGAGTTGCGGACTGCATCTCGCCTTCGACAGCTAGGCACGAATGAGCATGATGAGCCGACGCACGGACGTGCTCGTCCAAGCTCGATTGAAGCGCATTCGGCGAACGCCGGCGGTGTCGAAGCTTCGAACCGTCTTCCCGAACCGGCCGCTGTCGAAGTGCGGCTGCTACGTCCCCTCCCTGACATCAAGGGACATGCTCAAGGAGCTTCTGTCTCGGCCGACGTCGTAGAACTCATCGCCTACGTTGCACTTCACGATGGCACGTCGTCGATCGACCGACTGAGCAAGATCTTTCTTCCTTATGGAAGCGACACGGGCAGAGCACGGGACGCGATCCACCGGGTCGTGGAGTGCGGGAATTCGATCCTCCGAGGCGCTCGCTTAGTTGTGGACGAGACCCACGATCGCGTCACCCTTCACGGAGATGTGAGCTGCGATTGGAAGCGCTTCGCAACGATGGCTGACCATGCATCAGCACAGCTATCGGAGGGCGACCTCGAAGCTGCGGTAGTGACGCTTCAGTGCGCACTTAGCCTGGTCGGCGAAGGGGCACCGGCGTCGGACCCCTCGATCGCTGGCCACTATCTCTGGCTCGATAGCGAGCAAATTCTCCAGATGATGGAAATGTCCATCGTTACCAGCGCCTCCACATTGGCGCTGCTACTGGTCGAGCATCGTCTGCGCAGCTCCGGTCTCGAGGACGCTGAATGGGCAATTGCAAAAGGACGAGCCGTCTCACCGAACGAGCGGTCGCTTCGAGAGGTTTCCATGTTGCTCGCTGAGGCACGTCATGATCTTGCTCGCGTCGAGTCTGAATACCGTGCCGCAGTACGTGCCGTCGATGACCTCGGTGCAGGTGAGGTGGACGACAACGATCTCGAGAACCTCTTTCATTCAATTGTCCGGGCATCTCGGATCTGAGATCACCCGTCAAGACTCGACGTCGACTGATTCCGATGACCGGCGATCACGTTGCCGAGTACCCCAAGGGCTACTCAGCGCCTAGACGGCCGAGGGTTCGAGAGGAGCTTCTCCACGGTCTCGATCTCAGGTGGTGTGCCGAGGACGTGCATGGGCGCTTTACGGGTGGACATTCCGTCGAGGAGCACTGCGAGGTACCGGCGCCAAAGATCAGGCTCGACAGCTGCGCCGTAGCCGGCGACCGCATTGACCATCATGACGAGGATCGCGACGTCACCGCCACCGATGTCTTTGCGGACATAGCCCTCGCGCTGAGCACGCTGAAGGAGCTTGTCGACGGCCGGCATGATTCGCTCACGCGAGTTGCTGACTCGTGCTCCGCCGTACGAACCGTGCGTGACGACGTCACGCAGGCCGTGATCGCGAGCCTGCAGCTCCAGCGCCTGTTCCATGAACCAGATCAGTCCCTCCCATGCGTCGCCGAGCTTGGCTGCCTCATCGGCTAGCGCTACGAGCTGTGCGATCGCATTCTCGAATAGCGCGTCGATGATCGCTTCTTTGGTGGAGAAGCGTCGGTAGACGGTGCCGACGCCCACACCTGCGTGGGCGGCGATGTCGTCGAGCGTTACATCAAGGCCCCGCTCCGCGAAGACGATCGAAGCCGAGCGCAAGATCCGCTCTCGGTTGCGCACGGCATCGGCACGAAGAGGCTTGGGCTGCTCGCTTACCCCGAGTTTCACGTCTTCGACAGCCATCGACCGACCTCCTCCATTCGAAGTGTGCACGGGTCCCCATTGGCGGGCACCTGCTCCGCCGAAGGAGCTGACCTCGGCGGTCAGCATGGCACAGTAGCGAAATCATTAAGTGGAGACTTGACCTCCGTTCTATGGTACGGTGTCAGAAATCGGAGGATAAGCCTCCGCTTGAGAGAGGAGGCGGCCGATGTCGACGTTGCTCAGCGAGCCGCGCATTGAAGAAGTCAATCCACCCGGCTACGTGGCCGAGGGGGTGGACAATCCGCACCACAAGCAGCGCTGGCTGATCTTGGGGGTGCTCGGCATAGCCCAGCTGATGGTCATCCTCGACGGGACCATCGTCAACATCGCGCTTCCGAGCGCCCAGCATGCGTTGAAGTTCTCGAATGCCGACCGGCAGTGGGTCGTGACGGCATACGCGTTGGCGTTTGGCAGCTTGCTACTTCTCGGCGGCCGGATCGCAGACACCATTGGACGTAAGCGAGCGCTCATGATCGGGCTTGTCGGCTTCGCCGGAGCGTCTGCGATCGGTGGTTTCGCCCAGAACTTCACGATGCTGGTCAGCGCCCGGGCGGTTCAGGGAGCCTTCGGGGCCATCCTTGCTCCGTCCATCTTGTCGCTCCTTTCGACGACCTTCACCGATAGCGGTGAGCGCAATCGAGCGTTCAGCATCTACGGAGCCATCGCCGGTGCTGGAGGCGCCATCGGGCTTCTGCTCGGCGGCGTGCTGACCTCGTATGCCTCGTGGCGCTGGACGCTCTTTGTGAACGTCGCCTTCGCGGCCATCGACCTACCGTTTGCGTTCAAGCTCCTGCACAACCAGCGTGCGACCGAGCGTCACCGCCTCGACTACGCCGGAATCGGCACCGTCACTCTCGGGCTCTTCGCTCTCGTCTACGGCGTCTCGCACGCCGAGACCGCCTCATGGTCGAACAGCACGACCATTGGGAGTCTGGTGGCTGCCGCCGTGCTGCTTGCCAGTTTCGTGCTCGTCGAGCTCCGAGTGTCGAGTCCGGTGCTGCCCCTTCGAGTCATCCTCGATAGGAATCGCGGAGCGTCGCTCCTCGTGTTGTTCACCGCCAGCGGGGGAATGTTCGGCGTGTTCCTGTTCCTCACCTACTACTTGCAAGAGGTGCTCGGCTACTCGCCGGTGCGCACGGGCCTGGCCTTCCTGCCGATGGTGGCTGCGCTTGCCTTGATGGCCCAGGTGGCCAATCGAGTCGTTCTTCCCAAGGTCGGACCGAAGCCACTCGCAACAGTCGGCATGATCGTCGCTGCGCTCGGCCTCTACCTGTTCACAAAGATCGGGCTGCACACGGCGTACACCTCACACATCCTCGTAGATCTGCTGATCACCGGTGCTGGACTTGGGCTGGCCTTCCCGACCGCTTTGAACACCGGGACGCTCGGTGTGAGTCCGGCTGATGCTGGCGTGTCCTCGGCGATGGTGAACACTGCGCAGCAGATTGGTGGTTCAGTCGGTACTGCACTGCTGAACACTCTTTCTGCAAGCGCAGCAACGAGCTTCCTGCTTGGACACCGTGGGATGGCTCAGCTGGCCGCGCATGCTGAAGTGCACAGTTACACGACGGCATTCGGTTACGGGGCGGCCTTCTTCGCTGCCGGCGCCATCATCGCGGCCTTGCTCTTTCGCAACGGCGTAGCCGAAGGCGAAGCAGTCCCCGTCTGAACGCGAATCGTCTCGCACGAGACGTCCACGACAAACAGGCCACCCCGCCTTGCGCCTATTCAGCGCAAGGCGGGGTGGCTTCATTGTGGCGATGGATCGAACATCGTCTAGCCACCGAACGCCTTGTCGAGTTCAGGGAGCAACGTCTCGTTCGACCACGTCAGGAAGGGTTCTTGGGCCTCGCCACCGATCTGGACGAGGGCGATGTGGGTGAAGCCCGCTTCGACAAAAGACCCGACGGCGTCGACGAACTCCTGCACGTCGCTTCCGCACGGAATCGATGACGCGACATCCTCTGGCCGGACATAGGCGGTAGCTGACGCGAATGCGACAGGTCCCGGCAGCTCAGCATTCACCTTCCAGCCGCCTCCGAACCATCGGAAGGTGTCGTGTGCTAGGTGAATTGCTGCGTCGCGATCGGCATCGAAGCACACGGGGATCTGGCCGACTCGGGGCTTGCCAGCACCTCCGGCTGCATCGAATGCGTCACCGAGCGAAAACTTCGGCTCGACAGCGATCATCAGGTCGGCACGCTCGCCAGCAAGCCTGCAGGACTGCTCCCCCGACACGGCAATGCCTATCGGGACACGTGTCTCGGGAAGATCCCAGACCTTGGCAGAGTCGACGTGAAAATAGTCGCCGGTGTAGTTGACATATCTGCCATCGAAGAGCAGGGAGATGATCTCCACTGCCTCGCGCAGCATCTCATGGCGCACATTGACCGGTGGCCAGCCACCACCGGTGACGTGTTCATTGAGGTTCTCGCCAGCACCGAGCCCGAGAGTGAAGCGCCCATCGGACAACAGCGCGACCGTCGCCGCCTTCTGCGCCACGATCGCCGGGTGGTAGCGCTTCGTCGGACACGTCACGTACGTCATCAGACCGATGCGCTCGGTGGCGTGCGCAGCTGCGCCGAGCACGGACCATGCGTAGGGCGAGTGACCCATCGAGTCGAGCCACGGGTTGTAGTGATCCGAGATCACTGCGAACTCGTACCCCGCAGCCTCGGCCGACACCACGTCGTTGACGAGTGACTTCGGATCGGACTGCTCGCACATCATCGTGTAGCCGAAGGTGGTCATCGCAGATCGACGACCTCGTTCTCGCCACCCTCGAAGCGTTCACCGGTTGCCTTGGCTTTCACGAAGCTGATGGCCGTGGCAACGCGCCCTCCCGGAGTATCCCAGTACTCGGCAGTCTCACCGTCGAGTGCGATGAGCACGACACCGGGGTCGTCAGGACCCTGCGGCAACCAAGCTTCCACCCATCCGTTCCAGAGTTGCTTCTTTCGCTCCGGATCGTTGACGACACGAGCAGTGCCCGAGATGGAGATCCACGTGTCTCGAGAGGTGAGGGTGACATTCGCGTAGGGATTGCGTCGAATGTGGGCGACCTTCCGACTCGACTCCTCGGCAAAGAACCAGAGTGTGCCGTCGAATTCCACACTTTGTTGACCCATCGGGCGGCTCGTGAAATGACCAAACTCGTCAATCGTCGTCAACATCGATACGTGGATGTCCCTCGCAAGTGAGGCGACCTTCTGGGTCGGCGAGGCGGATTGGCTGGCAACGGCATCCTCGGTCATCGTGCGCTCCTTTGATGCGTGGGAAATAGAACGATCATGGCCACGCCAGATCGAATCCCCCCTCTGCTCGACAGCCAAACGCAACGACGCTCACTTCATGTAGCCGTCAGGTGGGCGCTTTAGCCTGAGATGGTGAAGATTCGCTGGTTGACACCGGTCGCCCTGTGCGTGGTACTCGCCTCGCCCGTGAGCGCGACGGCCGGTGCCTCGAGAGCCGTCATCTACTTGACACCCCTTCCGAATCCCTCATCGCTACGAACCTTCCTACATCCGAGCCTCTCGGGCGAAGGTGTCTGGCATCCCGTAGGTCGCCCGGTTAGTGGTACCGCCGCCGTGTCCGAGACGACTCTGCGCCTGCCCGACAACCCGACGGTCGTCGCGGGCCTTGCGTGGATGGATACAAATCTTCTCTCTGCGCGCCTGTATTCGGGCAGCCTGAGTCCTGGCGGCTTGTTCTGGAAGTACACCGCCCCGGTATCGCCGGCTGCAGCAATGTCGCTGGTGGCTGCCTTCAATGGTGGCTTCAAGCCCGCAGACTCCAAGGGCGGCTACTTGAGCGAGGGGCATCTCGTCGCACCGTTGCGCAAGGGCGCTGCGTCGCTCGTCATCTATCGCGACGGACAAGCCACGGTCGGTGCGTGGGGTATCGACGTGTCCATGACCTCCGCAGTGGTTGCCGTACGCCAGAACCTCACGCTGCTCGTTGACCACGCACAGCCCGTCGCTGGCCTAAACCCCGGTGACACCGAGACCTGGGGTTCCAGCCTCCACGCCATCCCGAATACCTGGAGAAGCGGGCTGGGAGTGACCAAGGACGGGGCCCTTGTCTACGTCGCCGGGCCGATGACCATCGTGGATCTCGCTGACATGCTCGTACGTGCCGGGTCCGTGCGCGCCATGGTCCTCGACATGAACCCCGACTGGCCGCTGTACGCGACGTTTGCCCCCTCGACTCCCGGCGGTGCAGCTGACGCTTCGAACGGGACGAACCTGCTTCCAGGGATGATCGAAACTCCGTCTCGCGTCTTTTCTTCGGCGTACAACCGCGACTTTGTCACGATGTCTGCACGATGACGACCTTCAGCGCTACGTCGGCCATCGTCGTAGTGACTGGCGTGACGACGACAATGAGGTCGTGACCAGCAGCCATCGAGACACTCGTCGCCGAATTCGCCGAATTCGCCGGTGTCGCCCGAGTCGCCGAGCTCTGCGGCATCTCGCGCTCGGTAACGGTGCCGATCGCCTCGGTGTTTCTGATCGCACGGGCATTCACACGTAGCGACCGCCGCATCGAACGGATAGGGATCGCGGTCGGACGTGCAGCGCTGGCCTTTGTCGGTGCGGGCGTCCTTGGTGGGACCCTTGTCTCGGCGCTCGTGGTCTCGGTCGCGGGTGCTCGGGGACTCTCGGAGGTGTTCGGCTGAAGGCACTCGCTCAATGAGTGTCCAAGTCGACAGACGGCTCGTTTCTACGGTTGCTACGCGTTCGCACACATCGCTGGCACGCTTCTCGTGATCTTCAGCGTCGATCTCGTCAGCCTCGTGGTGGTTCTCGAGGTCGGTGTTGCCGTGCCGGTGATCGGTTCGCTCCGACGACGCTGTAGGAGAGGCGCGTTCCTTAGCTCAGCTGGCGATGCACGTTGCACACCGGCCGCGCAACTCGAGCCGATGCTCGGTGATCACATAGCCCTGCTCAGAGGCAGCCATCCGGGTGGCCTCTCCGAGCACGCGTTCCAGCTTTGGCGAGGCATGGAGGTCCTCGACCGTCCCACAGTTCTCGCAGACCAGGTGGTGGTGGTGCCCAGCGAAGGTCTCGGCGAGCTCGAAGCGGCTGTAGTCGTCGGTACCGGCTACCCGCTCCACCACACCGACTTCAATCAACACGGTGATGTTGCGGTAAGCACTGCTCTGGGTGAGGCCGGTCGCCGCCCCGAGGATCTCAGGAATCGTTAGTGGCCGGCCAGCGCGACCCAAAATCTCGACGAGCATCCGACGCTGAGTCGTGTAGCGCTGATCAGCCGCGGCGAGACGGAGGTCCACGGCGTCGTGCACCGAGTTTTCGAGAGCCATTCCTAACAACTTAGTGGGGTCGTCGGGATCGGCCGAGTCACGGTGGGTCGTGGTGGACATTGCGTCCGACTCTTCGCAAACCGGTACTGCGTCGTCGATCCGCTGGGCGGCCATCAGGACTCGAACACCTCGCTGATCGCGCTCACCTCGAAGTTGTCGGGAAATGAGCTCAGATTGGTCTCGTTCCCATGAGAGAGAGCGTCGCGTGCGATGTGCGCGACGTGTTCGTCCGTTAGCGAGTACACGGTTTCCTTGCCACGGCGCTCACCGGTAACCAGTCCGGAGTTCCGCAGCACCCGAAGGTGCTGGGATACGAGTGATTGCGACGCCCCGAGGTGTACGACGAGCTCATGGACGCAGCGAGGACCTCGATCGAGCTCGAGGACGATCGAGAGCCTGTGAGTCGTGCCGAGCGTCCTCAGAAGCTCTGCGGCTCGACTGACGCTCGAGTTGTCGCTCATCACCACAAGACATTAGCGGACGTGCATATTTTCAGTCTCCTGGGAACGGGCTGCTCGTGGTGACGAGCGGCCCCCAGTCACAAGGATCGCCTAGTGCTCGTCCCAGTGACCCTCGTGGGCTGCGTGGAGATGTTCGTCGTGGACATAGTCATCGTGGTCACCGTGGTGAAAAACCTCGTGACCACATCCTGGGCCGTGCACGTGCTCGTGCTCGTGGTGGGTCAGGTGCTCATCGACCGAGCACTCGTCCCAGTGACCTTCGTGCTCGTGGTGCACGTGAGCGTCGTGCAGGAAGTCCGTGTGACCCCCGTGCTGAACCGCGACGTGGCCGCACTCAGCTCCATGGTGGTGCAGATGCTCATCATGCGGGCGGTGCTCGATCTCGGTAGTCATCGCAATCTCCTCCTACTCGCTGCAAAGCCAGGATGCCCCGCAGCCACTAGACATAAACATAGTAACACTTGTTCATATGTTGTCGAGTTCCGCACGTGGGTGAATCGCGACGATGCAGCATTAGGGCAGCTGACGAGCATCGTGCTCGATGAGATCCACGCTCACGGCAGTAGCCGTGCGGGCCGGTCCGAGCTCGTGCGAAATTGACGCGACTGCGCTAAGCGGCTTCGGCGGTCAGTCCGGAGCGGCGATGGAAAGCGTGTGACTGGCGCCAGGCGGCGAAGAGACGTCCTGAGCCATAGGAGAATGCACCAGACATACCGACGAAGAAGCCGATCGGCCAGTTCGTCTCGTAGGAGACGGCGATCGAGAGCCACACCGTGGCGAGCGCGATGGCGACGGAGATGACGACGGCCATACCTGGGCGACTCGTAAACGAACGGGCAGCACCCGTTGGTGCGACCATCAGGCTGAACATCAAGAATGTGCCGACAATCGGGACGGTCACCGTCGTCGTCAGCGCCACGAGAAGAACGAAGCACAGCTCCATCCGATAGTCACGCACGCCACGCGCCCGTGCGACGTCGGGGAGCACCGAAGAAAAGAGCAGGGGCCGAAAGACGAGTGCGACGGCTGCAAGACAGACGATGCCGAGCCCGGCGATCGGCCACAGCTCGCTGCGCGAGATGCCGAGCACCTCGCCAAAGAGGAGCGAGTAGATCTCGGGTGCGTACTCCACGCTGAAGGACAAGAACAGCGAGCCGAGGCCCAGCATGAGGACGAGTGCCAGGCCGGTGACGACGTCATGGCGCCCACGCCGTCCGAGCCAGCCAATTCCGAGCGCGCCGAGGAGTGAAAAGACGCCGAGTCCAAGAATCGTGTTCGCCCCGATGAGCGACGCGCCTGCTGCGCCTGCAAACGCACCGTTTGGGATGGTGTGCGCGACAAACGCCGAACCCCGCAGCACCACGAAGAAACCGATCGTCCCGCAGACTACGGCGACGACGCTCGCAGCGATCCACGTATTGAGCATCAGCCCGGAGAACATCGTTCGCTCTACTCCCCGGCGACCCAAAGCACTGGAGCCTCGTGGTGCGCCATTGCTTTTCGACGTCGGCCGACAGTGAGCGCAGATGCGAGAAGATAGAAGGTGAAAACCACTGCGACAATGAGGAAGCTCACCGGCCAACCGTGCTGCACCGGCGGCCAGTAGAAGCTGTCATAAGCGAGCAGTATTCCAAGCCACGTGGCAGCTACGCCGATGGCACCGCCGGCAAGTGCAGCGAATCCCGGACGCTTGGCGAGTCGGAGCGCCGTCGCCGGTGGCCCGATCAAGAGCGCCGTGGAGAGCACAGCGCCGATCGTCAACGCAGCGAGCGAGACTGCGACAGCCATCGCCACGAGGTAGCCCGCGCCGACGAGACGGACCCGGACGCCACGCGCCTGAGCGAGGTCGGGACTGAGCGTCGAGAGCAGAAGCGGTCGGTAGAGAAGGAGCACGACGACTAACACCGCCGCGCTCAGGCCGACGATCACCGGGATGCTCGAAGTGTCGATGACAAACAGTGAGCCGAACAACACAGAGATCGAAGCGCCGGTCGTACTCGAGTGCGTCGTGTCGAAGTACAAGAACAGCGCTGCGATCCCGAGCGCTGCGCCAAGGACGATGCCCGTCGCAAGGTCCCGGCTTTGCGCGCGGCGCGTTCCGATTCCCTCGATGACCCCTGCTGCGAGAAGCGCTGCACCCACGAATCCCCATAGAGGATTAACCGAGATCAGGAACGCCCCTGATCCACCTGTCGCACCGACATCACCCAGCGCCTCGCCGGCGAAAGACTGGCGGCGCACGACCGTGAACAGGCCGACCACACCGGAGGTGAACGAGACGACCCCACCGACGAGGAGCGCGCTCTGCACGGTTGACGTCGAGAAGAAGCCGGGCTCGACGAGCCAAGACAACGGGCCGCTCATCGAGAAATGCCGTTCACGGGAGAGAAGGGGCGCTCGGCATAAGCGGCGGGAACTCGCCGTGGAGCAGCGTCGGGACCTCTGGCCCAGCATTCGCACCGGCTACGACGACAATGCGATCGTGGATGTGAATGACATCGACATGATGGCCGTAGAGCCCTGACAGCACCTCGGGCCTGACGACCTCGGCGGTCGTCCCACTCGCCACGCGTCCGCCTGCGATGTACACAATCCGATCCATTGCCGACAGCAGCGGATTCATGTCATGCGCGGAGAGCAGCACCGCTATGCCGTGCTCCGCAGCGATGCGAGAGAGAAGCTCGACAACCTCCTGTTCACTCTTTATGTCGAGGTTGGCGAGTGGCTCGTCTAACAGCAGCAGCTTCGGTCGACTGACAAGCGCATGGGCAATGAGAACGCGCTGCTGCTCGCCCCCGGAAAGGCTGCCCACGCGCCGATTCGCGAAGCGCATCGCATCGACCGCTTCGAGCATCTCTTCGACAAGCGCTCCCTTGCTGCGCGAGGAGATGAGCGGAGCACCGAGACGGTGTCCGTCGAGGCCGAGCGCGACCACGTCACGGGCCCGAAGCGGAAGGTCGGGATCGAAGAGGACCTTCTGTGGGACATAGCCGACCAGCGGATTGCGGCGCGATCGCCGGCCGCCGGCCACGAGCACCCGACCGCTGCTCGTCGCCTGAAGACCGAGAATCACCCGGAGGATTGTCGTCTTCCCAGCGCCGTTCGAGCCGATCAGCCCAGTGAACTCACCGGGGTGGATCTGGAACGACACGTCGCGCAGGACTGCCCGACCCGAGAGGATCACGTCGACATCCATGACGTCAAGGACCGAACCGACACGATCCAGCAGCAGATGCTCGGGAATGCTCATCGTTTCGTCGTCAGAGCTTCTGGGTCGATTCGCCAGAAGAGAGTGCCTTCATCAAGGCATTCACCTCAGCGAGCATCCAGGACTGGTAGTCGTAGCCGGGCGTCGGCATCGTCTCGTAAACCCCGACAACAGGGATACGAGCCTTTT
>Ga0116230_10001398_pt1 | contig 22860 bp, 16 predicted proteins | sample S1TSphfallax_3_FD_88678 | JGI IMG/M metagenome (GOLD analysis project Ga0116230, IMG submission 88678) | Host-associated microbial communities from peat moss isolated from Minnesota, USA - S1T2_Fd - Sphagnum fallax MG | ecosystem: Host-associated > Plants > Peat moss > Unclassified | place... | reverse complement strand
TATCTTCCCGCGCGAAAGGCTCCCCAGGCCGCCCAGCCAAAACCGGATGGAGCGAAGCAAGAGGCGCCGAAGTCGGAGGGCCCGAAACCTCCTCAGTCGCCGCCCCCGCCCAACCCGCTTCCGATCAAGATTTTTTTCGCGGCCACCGCGCTGGCGCTGGTGATTTCAACCTGCACAGGCATCGTGATGGGGTGGAAGTATGCTCGCCGGAAATCCTCTGTCCTTCTGATCCTTGCTGCCGGAATCGCGCTGCCGGTCGTCCTCCTCTTGGTTTAGGCGGCCAAGATGCCCGCGGAACTCCCAAAGAGTTCAGGATTGCGATTTGATCACGCAGATTTGTGGCGCGCCTCCGTTGAGGATGAAGGGGATCATCCATCCGGCGTTCTCTACGGCCCTCGCCTCAGTGCTGTCCGATCATCGAGTTCATCGCGATGGCCCCGCCCAGGGCGGCTAAGAGTGCGATGGGCATCGCAATGGCTCCAACTCTCAAGAACTTCCAGAAGCTTACGTCCAGCTTTTCCTTACGCAACGCCAGCAGCCAAAGAATGGTGGCGAGCGATCCCGTGACCGAAAGGTTCGGCCCCAGGTCCACCCCGATCAGCACAGCATGCGCCAGTAGCCCCTTGATGTGCGCAGCCTGGATCGTGCCGCCTGCAATCAGGCCCAACGGCAGATTGTTGATCACGTTGTTGCCGATGCCGACCGCGAAACCGATGAGAAGAGTTGCGACAGCCGGAGCAAGGTGTTGTACCCAGGCCAACCATGATTGTGTCAGCTGCAGTGCCCCTTGACTCTCTACCGCATCAACCAGGATGAAAAGGCCAGCGACGAGAAGGAGGGTGCTCCAGCTGATCTCCTTGGCCAGGTTCCACGGATTCTGCTTTGCCTTGATGGAAATGACGGCTGTGATGACGAGTGCCGCGAGGCATGTCGGAAGGCCCAGGTCTTTCTTCATCGCCGATGCCGTGAGCAGGACGCCGATCATCAGGGCGAGACCTGCCAGAACGAGCTTCCCGTTCGTACTCAGTTGCGCGTCTTCCACCTGTGCGTCGATCGACTCGCGCAGTTTCTGGCGGAAGAGGAAGCGCAGGACAAGGAAGGTAGCGGCAATCGAAAAGACTGAGGGGATGGCGAATGCGGCCAGCCATCGCCCGAGCGGCGGCATATCCGAGTGAAAGACCACCAGGTTCGCCGGGTTCGAGATGGGAAGAACAAACGATGCAGCATTCGCAATCAAGGCACACACGAAGAGGTAAGGCAGTGGCTGGACTCTCGCCTTGCGAACCGCGGTCAGGATCGCCGGCGTCAGCACGACGGCCGTCGCGTCGTTCGACATGAAGATCGTCACCAGCGTTCCCACGCCGTAGACCAGCGCGAACAGACGGGAGCAGGACCCATTGGCACTTCGCAAGGTGATCGAGGCGACCCAGTCGAAGACGCCCTGCTCCCGAGCCAATTCTGAGAGCAGCATCATCCCGATCAGAAACAGGTAAACATCACTGCCCTCGGCAATCGCTTTACCAGCCAGCGCCAACGGGACAAGCCGCAGTGCGACCAGCAGCAGCGCCCCGCCCCCAATCCACCACACCTCGGGAATGCCGCGAGGCCGGAGCAGCATGAGGAGGATCGAGAGCCCAACGATTCCAGGGAGCAAGAGATGGTGAAGCATCAGCACTGCTTCCCATGCTGATTGGGTCCGAGCTGCGTTCCGAGCAACCCCCTCTGCTTCCCATCGGCAATCTGCTTGCCTTGATCGCGCCGCGTTGTGCGATTCGGTACACCCAACACAAACCGAATCTCAGCGTCAGCGGTGCAGACATCGATGGTGCGTGAGGCAACTCGGAACAAATCCATCCCTTTCGATCTTCGTTTGGAGGCAACATCCCTGGCAAGACTTAGATCTAGCCGCCGCGCGAAGCTTGCAGCGCACGCGCAAACAACAGCAGAGTGGTGCTGGACAGGGTGCTTTCTGTGACGCTTTGCGAGCGCGACGAGTTGCTCATTGCCGCAGCACGACGCAGGCATGTACATTCTGGGTGAAGATTCGATTCGTCGGATCTTTCTCCTGTCGCAATCAGAACGGCACGAGATCAGCCACCCAACGGAAGACAAATGAAATTTGCTCACATCGCAATCGTCATCCTTGCCTTCGTCCTCGGCCAATCTCGTGTGCTGGCGCAAGCCGCCGCCGCGCCGCTGAACCCGCGATCGATTCCCGCGAAGACGTTGCCTGTGCCGGGTGATGTGAGCGCAGGTATGCAGGAGATCATCGCAGCTCCGCTCAATCCCGCCTGGAACCAGCTTTGGAGCACGGGAGAAGAGTGGCGTGCGGCGGCCAATCAGCAGGCCGTGGCGACGGTCGACGCTCTCCCGGGAATCCGGCAGCGGCTACACGTTACGATGACCTCCTCGACGATGGGTGGCGTGCACGTATATATCCTCAAGTCCGACGTCATTCCGGTTGAGCACCGGAACAAGGTTCTCATTCAGGTTCATGGTGGCTGCTATGTGCTGTCGCCCGGAGAAGCCGGCACCAAGGAAGCCGTCATGATGGCTGGCTTTGGCCACTATGAGGTAATTGCGGTGGATTACCGGATGCCGCCAGAGGCCTACTTCCCGGCCGCGCTCGACGACGCCATGTCGGTCTACCAGGCGGTCCTGAAGACCACGCAGCCGAAGAACATCGGCGTTCTTGGTACCTCTGCGGGCGGAGCGCTCGTGCTGGAGATGATGCTGAAGGCCAAGCAACTGGGGCTGCCCATGCCGGGCGCCATTGCACCCAGCACGCCGATGTCCGACGTGACCAAAGTCGGAGACAGTTTCTACACCAACGAGATGGTCGATAACGTCCTGGTCTCACCCGACGGCTTCTGCGACGCAGCGACCAAAGTGTATGCGCATGGGCACGATCTCAGAGACCCGCTGCTCTCGCCCGTGTATGGAGACATGAGCGGCTTTCCCCCAGCGATCCTCACCACCGGAACCCGAGACCTGCTGTTGAGCAACACGGTGCGGGTGCATCGCAAACTGCGCGCCGCCGGTGTGGAGGCGCAGCTAGAGGTCTTTGAAGGGGAATCGCACGCCCAGTTTGGCCGCGACGATCGTCTGCCGGAAGCAAGAGAAGCCTACGGGGAAATCGCGCAGTTCTTCTCCCAGCACCTGGGCCACTGACCACGATCTAGGCCCTTGCCGGACGCCCCTACACAAACGCTGCGCAGGCCGCTTTTTCGTCTGGGTGGAGGCTGGTGTACTTGGTGATGCCTACCATCGTGAACACCTTCTGAAAGTGCGGCGTCAAGCCGAAGGTGACGATCTTCTGGTCTTTCTTGGAGGCGGCGATCATCATCTGGATGATCAGGGCGATGCCGGACGAGTTGAGGTACTCCACCTTGGAAAAGTCGAGGATGATGCGCTTCACCGTCTCGGGCAAGCCTTCGTAGGTGCCGGTTACGACGGTCTGCGACGCGCTGGTGATGTCGCCGGTAAAGCGAAGAACGGTGATCGGTGAACCCGCGGCGCAGGAAACTTCTTCGACTTTGACTCTGGTGCCCTGATCTTGCATGCAGCTGTCTCCGGATAGAAAGTTACGCGTTGCGATGTAAGTGGATCACCATGCGGGCGTAGCTGCCCTGCGGCGGGGAACTGACCCATTCGGCTTCGTCCACCAGAGCCTGAATGAGGAACATCCCCATGCCACGGGGATCTTCTTCGCCGTGCATCTTCTTGTCGATGTCCGGGGCGGCCTGGGCATGTTTAGGCCCGTCTCCTGTGTCGGTCACCTTGACCTCGAGCGAATCGGCGACGATCGAGAGGATCACCCCAACCGAAAGCGAGTCGTCCATCTTGTTGCCATGCTCCATGGCGTTGATGCAGGCCTCGGCGACCGCCGTCTTCAGATCCTCGACGCGGTCCTCGGCGAAGCCCATCAGTTTGGCGACGCTGGCTGCCGTGTTCATCGCCACTTTTTCGTAGCCGAGTTTCGATGGCAGGCGAAGCTCGATGCTGTTGGCGTTCAACTCGCTCAAACGGAAGCCTCCTTCTGGAGTGGCGTTGGTTCCACCGCTGGAACGGCAGCGTCGGGACGGCGCAGCAAGACGAACGCGGTCATGTCGTCGGACTGCTCCTGGCCGTCGCTGAATCCGTCGAGCGTCTCCCACAGCGAATCCAACACTGCTTCGGAATGTACAGAATTGTTCCGGCAAAAGAAATCGAGAAGACGTTCTTCGCCAAACTCTTCCTCGCCGCGAAACACTTCTGTCAACCCGTCGGTGTAAATCAGCATGCGGCTGCCGGGCGGCAGGGGATGGGTCTCAACATGGTAGGTGGAAAACGGCAATAGGCCAATCGGCGTTCCCGAGGCGTCGATGCGGGTGGTCGACCCGGATGACGGGGAGATGAGGAAGGCCGGGTTGTGGCCGGCGTTGACGATCTGAACCGTGTGCTTCTGGGCATCAAGCTGCATAAAGAAGGAAGTGACGTAGCGGCGGCGCGACGGCTCGCCTTCGCCGTGATGCAGCAGGTTCATGCGCGTCGCGATGTCGAGCAGCGGGATGCCGGAGTTCACCATCGCGCGAAAGGCCGAACGAAAGCTGGTCGTGACCAGCGCAGAGGCAAGGCCTTTGCCCGCGACGTCGGCGACCACAATGGTCGTCTGGCCGTTCGCCATCGGAACAATGTCGAGATAGTCGCCGCCCACCGCATAGCAGGTCACCGACCGCATGGCGAGATCGTACCCGGGAATGTTCGGCATGGTTTGGGGCAGCAGGCTGCGCTGCACCTGCCGTGCGGCGTTGAGATCGCTCTGCAGCCGCTGCCACTGCACGGTTCTTTCATGAAACCGCGCGTTCTCGATGGCGACCGAGGCCTGGATCGCGAGACTCTCCAGGAAGTCCAGTTCGTCGAAGGTCAGGGTGCGACCGGCTGCGCGGACGACGATGAGTTCCGTCATGGGCTCTCCGGACTTGTCGAAGACTGGAAACGCACTCAGCAGATCGGGATCGCGCAGTTCCGGCTCGGGAACAGCGCCATAGGTATGCGGAAAGTCGCGGAAGAACGCTCCGTCGAGTTCCAACTCCCGCACCACGATCTGGAGCACGGTCTTGAGCACCTCGTCGAGCGCGATGGTGGAGTGGATGTGGCGGCTGGCTTCGAGCAGCGCCTGCAGCCGAATGACCTGTTGCTGCGCGACGAGCGTTTCGTTCACTTCCATGGTTGGTCTCGCGATCAGTGTAGGGCTGCGGCGCGGAAACACAAAGCGCAAGATCAGGAAGCGGCCGCGCCCGTTGGGACCAGTGCCGGGGCTGAGAGCTTGCTGGTGGATTCCACGCCGATCGCCAAGCGGGTCAGGGTGAGCACCGTGATGTCGTCGTCCTGGCCGAAGGTAACCGCCGCTGCGCTGGCCGCCTGGGCGTCCGGCGCGGTGGCGATGAGGGCCCGCAGCCGATCGAAGCCGAAGAGTTCGCCGTCCGCATCCCGCGCTTCCAGCAGCCCATCGGTGTAGAGCGTCAGCCGGTCGCCGATCGCGAGCGGCATCGCCACGCTGGCGTAGGAAGAGTCCGGCGTCAGACCGAGAGGTAGCGCCGGTGGAAACTCAATCTCGCGCTCGTTGACGAACGGCGGCAGGTGTCCCGCGCTCGCGGCAACGCATAGCCCGTCCTGATCGACGCGTAACGCGAGACATGTGGCGAAACCGTGCTGAAGGCGTCCGTGCAGTCGCCGGTTCAACCCGGCAAGAATCTCCGCGGGATCGTTCGTCTGCTCGGCCAGTGTGCGCAGGGTGCCGATGATGAGGGACACGGTCATAGCGGCTTTCAGGCCCTTCCCGCTCACGTCGCCCACGATCACCAGTGCGGAGCCATCCGCGGCATCGGCGATGACCTGGAAGAAGTCGCCGCCCACCTGCTGTGCCGGAACGTAGGCGCTGGTCAGGGAAAAGCCCGCGACCGGCGGCAGCGTCTCCGGAATGAGTACGCGCTGCAGCTCCTGCGCGGACTTGTACTCCTGTTCAAGCGCCGCCTTGCGGCTTCTCTGCTCTGCGGTAAAGCGCCACGCGCCGTAGACGATCCCGCCCATCAACAGGAAATACTCCACGTTCTGCACCGGCTGGAGCTTGGCCGCGAGCGTCCAATGGGTAAAACGTTGGCCTTGGCCGGCAGCATTTCTCAGGCCCAAGGTGACCTGGTACGCTGCTCCCAGGCCGGCGACGATCCATCGCGGGGCGCTCAGCCGTCGCCGCAGGGCGAACCCGATGAGAACGAGTGGGAGCGCCTGCAGCAAGGTCACAGGCACGGTCAACCCGAAGTCAGCGAACTGCCAGAACAGCGTCTGCCCTACTCCTTTCCACGCAGCCACCAGGGTGATCGCATCGAGGCATTGCAGGCCCATTGTCACGAACGCACACGCCCGCACAAACCGGAACAAACGCGGATTGTGGTTCAACTCGAGCAGATTTAGAAGGAGGAACCACACGGCCACATCGGTCAGAGAGAAGAGCGGCTGCTCCATGGCGACGGCGAACCACTGCGGCCAGGGAATGGAAAAGTCTCCCATGATGGCCATCCCCATGCCGGCTAAGGCCCAAACCGCAGTCCAGAACAGCACCTTGCGGTTCCGATCGAACAGCCAGCCGATCAGACTTGCCAGAATCACCGGTACGATCAGCAGGTCGGCGATGTACGATTCCGCTCGCGCGTGAATGGTGCGAAGGTCGATTGCGGCTTTATGGTCCGCGATCGCCTGCGGGTCTCCGAGCAGCGGCACCGTCCATAGACCACCGGTAACTCCCGCATCGCCGGAGAAAAAGGGAGCTTTCCATACCCGGATCGCGAGCACGGCGTCTGGCGGGGTCTGCAATGGAACAATGCGTCGCGCGTCGCCCGCGTCCCAGGATGGGTAGGGCGGCATCTTGCCCAGGTGCGCAATCTCGACGCCATTCCAGTAGACTTCGTCGGTGTCGCTGACGGGCGGCAGCAGAAGCGCCAGGTTGGCCCGCATCTCCGGCGACGCATCGATGTGGATTTTGCGGCGGTACCAGGCATATCCGGCATAGCCGAAGTGGGTTTGCATGCCCCAAGGCTTATCGACTCCGATGCGCTCCCAGGTCGAGTCGTCGAATCCCGGCGATGCCCAGGCCATGTCGTCGCCGAGGTGGAACTCCCAAGCTCCATCGAGCGGCACGCTGCCGTGGCCCAGCCCGCTCACCACGAGGGTGGGCGATGAGCCGTTCGTCGCAGGAGGGCTTCCCCAGGATGGCGGGTTCGCCAGACAGAGGGCGAGAACCAGAGGAATCCAGAGTCTAGCCAGCCGCATTGACATGGTGCAGGAATGATACCTGCTCTGATGCCGTGGCTCCCAACTCTCGCGGATGGATCTCTGGCATCATGACAGTGTGGCCGGTGCGTTACACTTTTCGGGCGATTCTTTCGTCCCGGGTCATGAACGAGAGCCAGCGCCGAGCCGATGTTGGTCGGATAAGTCTTTCTGGGGATGGCCTCACCGTGACAGAACCGCACAAGACGGAACTCAGCCTGACCCTTGACTCGGTTCTCGAGAGCGTGGAACAGGTTGAGGTGACAGCCGAACAGTTTGCCCGCCGGGCGGAGTTCGATGAAGACACCGCCTGCCATATCGGCATGGTAGCCCGAGAGGCTGCGGCCAACGCGGTGATCCACGGCAACCGGGGAAATCCCGCCAAACGCGTCCGTGCCCGTTTTCTGCTGACCGACGACGCGTTGACCATTCACATCGCCGATGAGGGTTCCGGCCTTGATCCACAGGCTCTGCGCGATCCCCTGGCGGAGGAGAATCTGCATCGCGCGAACGGTCGTGGGATATTTCTGATGAAGGCCATTATGGATGAGGTACACTTTCGCCAGCTATCTCCGGGAACGGAGATAGTCATGAAGAAGCGCAGAGGTCAAAAGGAGACCGAGGGATGAGCATGAAGGTAGCGACCCGAGAGGTTGATGGAGTGACGATCGTCGACCTGAGCGGCAAGATTACGCTGGGCGAAGAGAGCGGCACGCTGCGTGACACCGTGCTTGGCATCATTGCCAAGGGATCGAAAAAGATCATTCTGAATCTGGCTGAGATCACTTATGTCGACAGCTCAGGTTTGGGAGAACTGGTGAGCGCGTTTACGGCAGTGAAGAACGCTGGCGGCGAGTTGAAACTCATCAACCTGACCAAGAAGGTCAGCGACCTGATGGTCATCACCAAGCTGGTCACCGTCTTCGACGTTCCCGACAGCGAGGCGGCAGCGATCGGCTCGTTCTAAAGCTGCAGTCGCCTGCACAAGGAGACGCCGCGTGTGCGGCGTTTTTCTTTGTCGACAGAGCTGCAGGTGGAACTTCATTCCTCGTCCGAGAGTCTCCGCTGCTATCATCTCGCTGCGGAGCTAGATTTGACGTCGAAGGTTTTGAGTATTCAGGAATGGCTGGAGCGGGTCGAAGACCGCTCAGCACGCATTGGCATTATTGGTCTCGGGTACGTTGGCTTGCCGCTGACGTTGCTGTTCAGCGAGGAGCGATTTCGCGTCACCGGCTTCGATATCGACCCGGCGAAGGTGGATCGGCTGAACGCTGGGGAATCCTACATCCATCGCATTGAACCGGAACACATCCGTTCCGCCCGGCAGACTGGGTTTTCCGCGACCGCGGATTTCTCCCACATCGCGGCGATGGACGCGGTCCTGATCTGCGTTCCCACACCCCTCCACGAAGATCACACGCCTGATATGAGCTATGTCGTCTCCACCATGGAGGCCATTGCCCCGCACCTGCGCGCGGGCCAGTTGATCGTGCTCGAGAGCACGACCTATCCCGGAACCACCGAGGAGATCGTCGTAGAAACCATCAACCGCGTCGGCGCCGAACGGGGCGTTCGTGTGCTGCGCGAAGCTGCCGACGCGGCGGAACTGGACGGTGTTCTGGTCGCGTTTTCGCCGGAGCGTGAAGACCCGGGCAACATGGTCACTCCGCGACGCGAGATCCCCAAGGTTATCGGCGGCGTCAACGCTGCGGCTTCCCGGGCCGCGGCCGCGTTGTATGGAACCGTCTTCCACCGCACCGTGCTGATGTCCTCCACCGCGGCGGCAGAGATGACCAAGCTGCTCGAAAACATCTACCGCTGCGTCAATATCGCGCTGGTCAATGAACTGAAGCAGCTTTGCACGCGCATGGGCCTGGATGTCTGGGAGGTGATCGACGCCGCCTCGACGAAGCCCTTTGGCTTTCAGCCCTTCTATCCGGGTCCCGGCGTCGGCGGCCATTGCATCCCGGTCGATCCCTTCTACTTGAGCTGGAAAGCCGAGCAGTACGGCTTTCCCACGCGCTTCATCGAACTCGCCGGCGAGGTCAATGAATCGATGCCGGCCTACGTTGTCGAGACGACGAAAATGGCATTGGAACGCCGCGGCAAGCCGCTCGACCACGCCAGCGTCCTGGTCCTCGGGCTGTCGTATAAGCGCGATGTGGATGACCTGCGGGAGTCGCCCTCGCTCACCATCATCGACCTGTTGCTGAGCGCCGGGGCAAACGTCGAGTACAACGACCCTTTCTTCCCCACCGTTGGCCGGGGCCGCAAGTACGCTCTGAACATGCTGTCCACCGATCTCGGTGAAGACATGGCTGAGCTAGGCCGCTTCGACTGTGTTCTGATCGCCACCGACCACTCGATTTACGATCGCGAGCAGATCGTGCGGCAATCCCGCCTGGTGGTGGATACGCGGAACGCGACGCGCGGTATCGTGTCGGAGAAGATCGTGCGCTGTTAGGCGATGGGTCGTATCCACTACGAACTCTTGTCGTCCTGCGTGTAGCGAAGAACCCCTCTATTTCGCCCTTCCTTGTTCTTTGAGGCCGGACACACCATTCATAAACCGCGCGATTGTATTTTCCTGTTGCTGTAACCGCGGCCGAGAAGCAGATCCTCCGCCTGCGGCGAAGGATGACAAAATGAGTTGGGGGAACGGGTAGGCTGCAATTACGGAGAAAACGCTCTCGTCGCGTTTGTTCCCACCACCACGCGATTGCGGCCGCCGTTCTTTGCTTCGTAGAGAGCTTTATCCGCTTCGCCGATCAGACTGCCGTCTGACCGTGCTGCGTCGTCACCCCGAGCAGGATCGAAGACTGCGGCACCGACGCTCATGGTGACACCGGAAGCTTCGGCGCCGGCAGGAGCGAAGCGCAACGCTTCGACCTCACTGCGAATCCGCTCCGCGATGAGGGCTGCGCCCTTCGCACCGGTATTGGGCAAGATGAGCGCGAACTCCTCGCCGCCAAACCGAATCGCGTAGTCGCCCGGGCGGCGGATGGCCTGCTTGATGGCTCCCGCGACGCCGCGCAGCACCTCGTCGCCCGCGGGATGGCCGTAGGTATCGTTGTAGCACTTGAAGTGGTCGATGTCAGCCAGAATCAGGACGAGCGGTTGCAGGAACGCGCGGGCGCGCTCCATCTCCTTGCCGAAGATTTCGTCGAAGGTGCGGCGGTTGGCGAGTCCGGTGAGATGATCCTGACGCGCGAGCCATGCGAGTTCCTCGCTCACCTCCTGCAGGCGTTCCGTCTTGGCGGTGAGCGCCGCTTCCGCCACTTTGCGGTCGTGAATGTCCTCGACCGTGCCGTACCACTGGACGATCTCATTCTGCGCGTTGCGCCGCGGAGAGGCGCGTCCGCGATGCCAGCGCCACTCATCTCCGGCGCAGTGAACCCGATAGTCGCAGTCAAAACTCTCGCCCTTGGTCACGGCCTGGCTCCAGAGCTCCAGCACCTTTGCCTTGTCTTCGGGATGAGTGCCCGCCGTCCAGTTGTCATGGTGTTCCTGCCCCGGTGGAACGCCGGTGACCAGGTTCCAGCGCGGGCTCATGAAGTTCATGCGGCCTTCGGCATCCGCCGTCCAGGGAATGTGCGGACTGAGTTCAATCGTGTATCGCAGGTTTTCTTCGCTCTCGCGCAGCGCGTTCTCCATGCGGCGCCGAGCTGTGATGTCCAGCAGAGCGACCGCGATCCCGAAGACCTTGCCCGACGCGTCGCGCACCGGCTGTGCCGTGCGCAGGTAGATGACCTCGGCGTTCGGTGTGCAAGGATCTTCCGTCGGATTCACCAGGGTAAGCTCGCGTTCGACCGCGTTCTCAGCGTTGTAGGCATCTTCATAGTGCGCAAAGATTTGCAGCGCAGCTTTGGGCAATACCTCCCATACGGTCCGGCCCACAAAGTCGGCCGGAACCTTGCCGTACATCCGGGCAAAGCACTCGTTCACGATGATGTAGCGAAAGTTCAAATCGACCGTGCAAAGACCGACCGGGGCGGCATGAAAGACGCCTTGGATGCCGGCTAGTCGGGTGTCGATCGGCAGAGACTCCTCGCCCCCGGCCTGTGCGCCGCTTTGGTAAGCGAGAATGTCATGCCCGAGAATCATGGAAACTTGAGAGGTGAGACGTCGATTAACATCCTTTATAGTCCTTCCGGGCCGCGGGCCGCTGCATCTTGGGTGTTACGAGCGGCTCATAGATCGTGCTATTCGTGCGGATTTTTAGGCAGGCAGCGCAAGCGGGAGAGGTAAAAGACGGGTGCAGGATGCTGAGCAGGAGCGCGCGATCGAGCTGAAATCTCAACGGCGGACCGACCCGGCGGACTCGCGCGCGGAACTGCGTGCCGCGCTGGAGCATCAGGCAGCGGGGAGGTTCGGCGAAGCTGCGCTCGAATATCAGCGGATTCTCGATCGCGATCCGCATCATCCCGACGCGACCCTGTTGCTCGGTATCGCGGCGCGCGAGTCGGGCCTGATTCCCCAGGCGATCGAGGTTCTTACCGCTGCCGTTCGCCTCCAGCCACGGGCCGCGCATGTGCATTGGAACCTCGGCCTGGCACTCCGCACAGCAGGCGACCTGCCAGCGGCCGAAGCTTGCTTCCGCCGAGCTCTGGAGCTGCGGGAGACGTTTCGCGACGCGCACCTCAGCCTGGGCGACATGCTGGTAGAACAGGAGCAATGGGCAGAAGCAAGAAGGGTCTTCGGACGATTGACCGAACTCCACCCGGGCTGGCTGCTCGCGCATGCGCGTCTGGGAGACTTGTTGGTTCGCCGCGGCGACCCTGCCGGTGCCATCATGTCGTATGAACGCGCCCTTGCGCTGGCAAGCAGCGATGCAGCACCACAGGCGGCCATCCTCTCCAACTTAGGGCTCGCGCTGCAGCGAGCCGATCGACTGGACGACTCGATCGCGGTCCTGCGGCGCGCGGCCCTGCTGACGCCCGAATCCGCCGAGATCTTCCGCAACCTCGGCGAGGCCTACGCCCGCAAAGGCAACCGTCCCGAGGCCATCCGCGCCTATGCCAAGTCTTTGCAGTGCAATGCGGACGACGCCAGCGTGCATAACAACCTGGCAAACACGCTGATCGCCTCCGGCCGTCGCGCCGAGGCGATCGAGTTTTATCGCAAAGCCCTCGCGCTCAAGCCTGACGACGCGGGCATCCTGCGAAACCTGGGCAATGCCTTGGTCGCCGCGAATGAACTGGAAGAAGCCGAGCGGTACTACATCCGCGGTCTCGAGCGAGCGCCCGACTCCGCAGAACTGCTGAACAGCTACGCCAGCCTGCTGCTGCGGCAGGGTCGCCCGGATGCGGCGGAAGCGCTCTATCGCCGGTCCGTCGCGCTCGATCCGTTGTCGCCGGAGGTGCATTCGAATCTCGGCACCCTGGAGATGCGTCGCGGGCGCCCGGCGGCAGCGGTTCCGCACTACGAACACGCGCTGCGGCTGAAGCCCGACTCGGCCGGCGCCCACTACAACCTGAGCCTCTGCCTGCTGATGCAGGGCGATTACCCGCGCGGCTGGCACGAACACGAATGGCGCTGGGGATTTCGCGACCTCGGCATGCGGCAGCGGCACTTCTCCCAGCCGTTATGGCGCGGCGAGCCGCTGCATGGCGCGCGCATTCTCCTCGAAGCGGAGCAGGGCTTCGGCGATACCCTCCAGTTCGTGCGCTATGTGCCGCTGGTGGCCGCGCGGGGAGGCGAAGTGATCTTACAAGTCCAGCCCGCGCTCCGGCGGTTGATGGAGAACCTGCCCGGGGTGTCGCAGCTCCTTGCCGTCGGCGATCCGTTGCCCAGCTTCGCCTGGCAATGCCCTCTGATGAGCCTGCCGCGCGCCTTCGCGACGACCGTGGAGACCATTCCAAACTCCCCCGCCTACCTGTCTGCCCCAGCCGCTGACCGTTCCCGGATGCAGGCGAAGTGGGCGCGCCAAGGCAAGCCGGGCAAACCCCTGCGGGTGGGGCTGACGTGGGCAGGCAATCCCCGCACCCGCACCGACCTGACGCGCTCCATGCCGCTGCAGACTTTGATCGACGGCTTGCGGCAGTCCTTGGGACCGCGCGATGTCGAGCTCTTCTCGCTGCAGCAGGGCGTAGCGGCGGATCAGATCAGCCAACTTCCCGAGGGATGGTCCATCCACGACGCGTGCCGCTCCTGCGCCGACTTCGCTGAGACGGCCGCCCTGGTTGAGACGCTCAACCTGGTCATCGCCGTCGACACCGCGGTCGCGCACTTGGCGGGGGCACTCGGCAAAACGGTGTGGGTGCTGGTTGCCTACGCCTCGGACTGGCGCTGGATGATGGAGCGCGAGGATAGCCCGTGGTATCCCACCGCGCGCATCTTCCGGCAAACGGCCATGGGCGATTGGCCCGGCGTCGCGGAACGCGTCGGCCAGGAGCTGAAGCAGTTGCTTCGCGCGCACCAAGACGGGTGCCGTGCCTCTTGAAAGACGCGGCGGAGCGCGACTTCGAAGCGTGGCTGCATACCGGCGGCGAACTCACGCCTCCCGTGCTCCTGGCTTTCTGGCAGGGAGTCTTTGAGCCGGAGCAGGGAACTGGTTGGGTCGCGCAAACGCTCCCGTTCCCCTTTGAACCCGTCCTGCGTCCGCTGATCGATGAGACCCAGCGTCCGCTGGCGCGCATCGCCGATGCCCATCCCTGGGTGCGCGGCGCCCTTGAGGGTTTGCAGGAGTCTCTGCTCGCGCGCCTCTCCGCCATCGCCAACCTTCCCATCGCGCTTTGGCTCAGATCGCACCGTCGCCCCCTGTCCGCGGTCCATGGTTGGGATGAGGTTGTTCCCGAGTACCCCGAACTCACCAGGCTGGTCGCGCTCCTGCAGCAGCAGTGGGTTGTGTTCGCGGGTGAGTTCCTGCAGCGCCTCATCGACGATCGCGTCGCCCTCACAGCCTTTATGGGAGTGGCTAACCTCAATGTTGAATCGGTTTCTGGCGGATGTTCAGACCCTCACGATGGCGGTCGCGCCGTGATCCAGGTGAACTTCACGGGAGGCATGCGGCTCGCGTACAAGCCGCGGCCCCTGCAAACCGAAAGCGTCTACGCGCGGCTCTGCCAGGCGCTCGCCGAGAGTGGTCCTACCTTGCCCGCCGCTGATGTTCTCGCGCGCGAAGATTACGGCTGGATGGCTTGGATCAAGCCCGCCCCCACTGCCGATGCGCAGGCCTGGTATCAAACGGCGGGCGGTCTGCAGTCTTTGCTGCAGGCCATCGGTTTGCGCGATGCCCACTTCGCCAACTGCATCGCGGCCGCCGGCGGGCCGGTCTTGATCGACTGCGAATGCTTGCTGACGCCTGGAGCGGTGAGCGCGACCCACGCGTGGCAAGCCCCCGGCGAAGGCACAGAACTCGATGCCGTGGTCGCGGAGCTTCAATCCACCAGCTATCTGATCGATCCGCTGCGCCACCCGGGCGAACCCGACGTTTCGGGACTCTTCGGCCGCGGAGGACAGTTCGTGGGCTGCCGCATTCCAGTCTGGCTGCGAGGTGAGGATCAGCCCGTCCTCGCGTTCAGCGATGCCCGGCTCTGCGAACAAGCGAACCAGCTGGCCGAAGGATCTTCTCCGTTGCCGAAGATGGCGGCGCGGGCGGCATTTGTGGAGGGCTTTCAGCGGATGCACCGCCATATCGCCCAGGAGCGCGACAGCCTCCTGCGGGAGCTTGCCGCGCTCGAGGATGCGCCGGTTCGGGTCTTGTTACGCAGCACCCGGCGCTACACCAAGATCCTCAGCGATTCCATTCACCCGCGCCTTCTTCGCGATGCCAACCTTCGCCGCCAGGCCATCGTGGGGTGGCTGGCCGCGGACGAGCCCACCTGGAACTGGAAGCCAGCTCCGGTGATTCTCGCCGCTGAACTCGCATCCCTGGAGCGGCTGGACGTGCCCGTCTTCCATACTTTCGGCCGTGACCTTTGCTGCGGAGCGGAACGCTTAGTGCCAGACTTCTTTATGGACAGTGGCTTCGCCGCTTGCCAGGATCGTCTGCAAGGCTGGGCTTCGGAACCGTCTCCGTTGATGCTGCAGGCTTTGCAACTGCTGTGGATGATGGCCCTTTGACGCGCGTTAAGCTGTCACCCATGATGTGCTATGCTTTCGCTGTTTGTAGACGGGTCCACGCAGCAGCCGCAGTTCATCTCCAGACGTTCATCCATTCCAAACGAGGAGCAAGCATGAGCACGAATCTTGAGAAGCTTTCGCAAGCCGGCATCGTTGGCACTCCGCACACCATCTCCCCGGACGACGAGTCTTCCATCAACCAGTTGAGCGATTCCGAAGTGGAAGCTCTGATCGCCATCAAGGTGAAACTGAGCGGAAACAGCGGCAACCTGAATGCCAGCAGCGCTCCGAAGCCGACCAACACCATCAGCTTCTAGAGCGAATGTCCCGCTGCCCGACCGGGAATCAGCCATACCAGGGAGAGCCATCCTCGCATGCTTTCGAACAGTCAACGTCTGCGTCGTAAGATCGCCATGGTGGAGGATGGGCTTGCCCAGGCTGCTCGTGGGGTGTGGCTTCATCCTCGCCTGCGCGAGCTCTATCCTGAGTTCCTCTATGCGGTCCATGGCATCACGCGCGCGACCGCGCCCAGCATGCATGTGGCGGCCGAACGCGCCAAGGAACTGATCGGCGTGGATTCCATCGCCGAGCCTCTTCATGCCTATCTCGCTGAGCATGCCCTGGAAGAGACCGGCCACGACCTGTGGACGATCGACGACCTTCAAGTGCTGGGACATCCACCTTCGGCTGTCCTCAACCGCATTCCCTCGCCGGCGGTTGCCGCTCTGGTCGGGACGCAGTACTACTGGGCCAATCACCTGCATCCCGTAGCCTATCTGAGCTACGTCGCAGTGCTCGAAGGGCCGCAGACGCTTGAGTTTCTCGAGTCGGTGATCGAGCGCACAGGGTTGCCACGCGAGGCCTTCAGCACCCATCTGATTCACGCCAAACTGGATATTCATCATGTGAAGGCCTTCGAGGAGTTCCTCGACGCCCTGCCTCTGACCGAGCGGCACCAGGAGATTCTCGGCGTCAACGCCATCACGACGGTCGGCCTTCTCCAGCGTGTCTTTGAAGAAGTGCTGGAGCGCTTCGATCGAAGCCCCGCCATGCACCACCCTGACCCTGACCTCCAGCCTGCCTTCGCCACGGCGTAAGGCAATTTGCGTGGTTGTTTTGGTCGTTCAAAGCTCATAATCATTGCATGGTCGGCGAAACCCTCCTCCACTATCAAATCGTGCGCGAACTCGGGCGTGGAGGCATGGGCACGGTCTACGAGGCTGCCGACACCCTGCTCCGCCGCCCCGTTGCCATCAAGGTGGTGAACCCGCAGTTGACCTCCGATCCGCTGGCGCGACAGCGCTTCCTGGTGGAAGCACAGGCAGCGGCTGCGCTCGACCACCCCAATATCTGCACTATCTACGCCGTCGAAGAGATGCCCACGGGGGAACTGGTTCTTGCCATGGCTCTCTATCGCGGTCAGACGCTCGCCGAACGGCTCACGCGCGGCATGCTGAAGGATGAGGAGGTTGTCGAGCTCTTCTCCCAGATGTGCCGCGCCCTGACTGCGACTCACACCCGCGGCATCATCCACCGCGACATCAAACCGTCGAACATCTTCATCACAGAAGAAGGGACGGTAAAGGTCCTTGACTTCGGGCTCTCCTCCATGACGCTGGACGCGGCGGTCACCCGCCTGACGGCCCCAAACCAGATCATGGGAACCCTGCTCTACATGTCTCCCGAACAACTGCGTGGCGGCGACGTGGATCATCGCAGTGATATCTGGTCGCTTGGCGCCGTGCTTTACGAGATGGTCACCGGGAGCACACCCTTCCAGCAGGCGACCTTGACCGCGACCATGCGCGCCATCGAGCAGGACGACTACATGGACCCGCACAAATTCCGTGCCGATCTGGCGCCCGGCATCGAGCAGGTAATCCGTTGTGCCCTGCGCAAGAACGCCGCCGAACGCTATGCATCGGCCGCGCAGATGCTGCGTGATCTCGGCTCTTCCTCGACCACGAGCGGCGCACGGCCTTCTGCGGCGCCCAGGCCGGCGGTGCCGGTGAAGGCTCGCACGGCGATCGCGGTGCTTCCCCTGCAGAACCTGAGCGCCGATCCCGAGAACGAGTACTTCAGCGATGGGCTCACCGAGGAGCTGATCAGTGCCCTCGGCAGCGCGAACCGCCTGCGCGTTGTCTCCCGCTCCTCCGTCTTCGCCTTCAAAGGCAAGGCGCTCGATGTCCGGAAGATCGGCGAGGAACTAGGCGTCGACGTGCTGCTCGAAGGCGGAGTTCGGCGTTCCGGAACCCGGGTGCGGGTGAGTCTGCAGCTGACCAACGTGGCCGATGGCTACCAGCTCTGGTCGGAGCGCTTCGACCGGCAGATGATCGACATCTTTGATCTGCAGGATGAGCTCGCGCGGACCGTGGTCGACGCGCTCAAGTCGGAGCTGAATGCAGACATCTCCAATCCCGCGCTTGCGCGTGCCTCGGCGGATGTTGAAGCCTACGAGTTGTACCTCAAAGGGCGTTATCACTGGAACCAGAAGACGCCGCAGAGCGTTCAACTCGCCTTCCAGTACTTCCAGCAGGCGCTCGAGCGCACTCCTGACTTCGCCCTGGCGCAGAGCGGGATGGCAGACGTTTACGCGCTGATGGCCAGCATGTGGGTCATGCCGGCACAGGATGGCTGGCCGCTTGCGAAAGCTGCAGCACAGCGTTCGATCGCGCTCGACAAAGGCCTAGCCGCTCCGCACATCTCGCTCGCGAATGTGCTGCAGTTCTACGAGTGGGATTGGCCCAACGCAGGGCGCGAGATGCGCGCCGCCATCGCCCTGCAGCCGCAGCTCGGCGATTCCTACGTCTCCTACGCCTATCACCTGATGACCCAGGGAAAGCTGGAGCAGGCGTTGGAGCAGATTCGCCTCGGTCAACACTACGACCCTCTCTCGCTCCCGCTGCGAACCACGGAAGCGATGCTGTTGACGTACATGGGTGAGCATGACGCGGCGATCGCGCTTGCCCGCAAGGCGCTCGAACTCGCACCCTACTTCATTGAGCTTTACTATGTGCTCGGCGTCGCCTGCATGGGTGCGAACCAGCCGCGCCAGGCGCAGGAGATTCTCGAACGCGGAGCGAATGCCTCCGGCCGTTTCCCCCTGCTGCTGGGATGGCTGGGCGCCGCGTACGTGCAAGGCGGCGATACGGCAAAGGCCGAGGCGATCCTCGAGGAACTCTTCGAGCAGGCGCGCAGCAGCTTCGCGGTCCCGCTGCCGCTGGCTGTGCTCTACACGGCGTTAGGGCGCACCCAGGAAGCCTTCGAATGGCTGAACCGCGCAGCCGAAGCGCGCGATACGCTGCTCTGCTATATCCAGGTGATGCCCACCTTTGCACCACTGCGCAGCGACCCGCGATACGTCGAACTGCTCACCAGAATGCGGCTCAACCGGCCCGAACCAACGAGGAATAGTCTCGCGCCGACGGTCGGTGATCTGCGCGTACCCATCGCATAGTGCCTGTTGCACCAACGCGCCGGGCTGTACGCCACAGCGCTTGCTTCCCCTGGGACCCATCAGGCCGCGGCACAAGAGCGGATTGCCTCAGGCCTGCAAAGGTTTCTTGGCATGCGCTCGCCAGCCAGCAAGGTTGTTCGAAACCTGATGAAACGGCTGAGGCCTTCCCAGCAGGAAACCTTGCAGGTCCATATCCGCCATGTCCAGCAGCAGGGCAATTTCCTCCTCTGTCTCGACTCCTTCGGCAACAATGCGTTTGTTCATCCCGACGGCCATGGATACGATCGCGCGAATGATATGGAAGACATCTGCTTGAGAACTCAGTTCGCGCACGAAGCTCCGATCGATCTTGAGCGTGTCGATCGGGAGATGATGCAGCGTGCTTAGACTCGAGTTTCCCGTTCCGAAGTCGTCGATGGAGATGCGCACGCCCTTCTGATGCAGGTGCTGCAACTGCCGCGCCGCCTCCGCAACATCCCGTGCAACCGTTCGCTCGGTGATCTCGAGTTCCAGGCACCCTGGGGGCATGCCGGAATCCTTTAGCGCTGCGAGGACCTGGTCCGCGTAACCGGGGTGCTCAATCTGGCGCGCAGAAACGTTCACCACCATGCGCACGTTCTCCATGGAATCGAACTTCCAGGTCGCTGCGTCGCTCAGCGCCTGCCGCAGCACCCAGTCCCCCAGTGGGAGGATGACGTCGCTCCGCTCGGCAACGCCGATGAAGGCATCGGGGCTCACCATGCCCAGGATCGGGTCGTCCAGTCGCAGCAAAGCCTCTAATCCGCGGAACTCGCGCTGCGAGGAAAACTGCGGCTGGTAGAACAATCGGAAATGGTGGTTTCGCAGCGCAGCTTCGATGTCGGCCGGAGAGAAGATATCCGTCTCACCCTCCTCTGGAGTGCACGGTCCGAGCTCCCGCCGCCGCCGATGCTTCGCCGCGTACATCTCCATATCAGCGTGGCGCTTCAGCTCTTCCGCCGTAGTGCCATGATCCGGGAAGACCGCGAAGCCGATGCTGGCGGAACCGCAGATCTCCGTGGCATCGAGAACGAACGGTTCGGCGAAGGACGTCTCCAGCCGCTGCCGGTAGGCGTCTACGGCCTCCGCCGCCTGCAATCCACATGCTACAAGCAGGAACTCGTCTCCACCGATGCGCGCGAGTTTGTCCGACTTCCTCACCTTCGTGCTGAGCCGCTTGGCAATCTCCTGGAGATACGTGTCGCCTATCTTGTGCCCATACTGATCGTTGACCCGCTTGAACTCATCCACGTCCACATAGGCCACGCAGAAGCGACTTCCGCTCGCGTGCGCTTGTTCAAGAGCTTCTTCAATCGCAGCTTCAGCGACGCGCCGGTTGGGAAGCCCAGTGAGCTGGTCATGCCCGGAGGTGTAATTCAGCTCTTCGTACATGCGACGTTGGTTCACAACCAGGGTGGTCAGGCCGGTCGCAATCTCCAGCAACTCCTGGTCGAAGGAACTGAGGCTACCTTCGCGATGCCCTCCCGCCCGCAGCCAGCCGAACTCAACCCCTCGGTTATCGCAGAGTTTCGCCTCAAACAGAACGGGATCGGCGCTCTCACCCAGCAGCAGGCGCTGGGGTGTCCCGCGATCTTGCTCCTGGTCAACCGCGATGGAGAAGGCGCATTTCAGCCCCGGAGCCAGCTTCTCGATCGAACTGCGAATGTCTTCGATCAAATCCTCAAGCGAAGCCTCGGTGTTGATGGCTTCGAGCAGGCGGCTGCGCTCCTGCTCCACCCGCATCGCCCTTTGGATCGTAGCCGTCTGCGCCGCCACGCGCCGCCGCAGTACGATCGCCCAAATTGCAATCAACAGCGAAACGGAAAGCAGAGCGCCAATTGCAACGACAAGATGAGTCACCGTCCACCACGACGGAAGGCTCAGCACTTTCAGATCATCGCGGGTCCGCATGTTCAGGCGGAAGAGCATCGGTGTCATCCCCGGCGTCCCCCAGGTCCCCATCGGAGTGATCCTGCAGATGCCGGTGACGCTGACCTGGGCGCCTATGGGAGTGTTCGGAAGCCAGCGGCCATCGTCCGGAGACTGCAGAATTGCGGTAACGGCATGTTGGTCCACGATCAGCGACAAAGTGTCCGAAGTATCGGTATGGAGCTCCGAGATCAGCGTTCCGGTCACCGAGACCAGATCGTCGTTATACGTCCCATACATAGCCTGCTGATAAGTGAGCGAAACGGGCTTGATGGGGTTGAACCCTCCCGTGGGGAAGATGTCCGCTTGTCCGAGTTCCGGTCCATACCCGCCGTCGTGAGCGAAACCGGCCAGGTCCACCACAGATCCGAGGGGAACATCCCCGATGTGTCGCGTGGTCGCGAAGAGGCTTTGCCCTTGCTGCTGCACCACAATCGAATTTCCCGACCGATAATAAGTGACCGCCCCACGAACCCGCACCCGCCGGGTGCGATCGGCAACCGAGTACGTCTGCATGACCTGGTCGACGGAGGTGAGGGGAAGCGCCTTGGGACTTTGCTTGGCCGGGCGGAGAATCCGAATGTCATGCCGGTCTCCGGCATAGACGATCGAGCGCATTAACTGCCACTTGGCATTGAACTCGCCTCCGACCACGCCGGAGATCTCCACTTCGGCGTCGCTCAACTTGCTGGTGTCGATGCCCGAAAACTCCTGCACATACCCCTGCACCAGACCTCCTGGCATCAGGATTTCCAGCTCCAGCACGTCCTCCGCGCCATGCTTTTCCAGCACCGCGGAACGAACCAGCCCGCGCATGGCGACGTACCGGCAATCCCACTTCCCGGACATCAACTCTTCGTAACTCTGGTAGGTGCGAATCTGCGCCGGCGCCAGATCGCGTCTCCCAATGACACGGATCACCGGATCGGAGGCCACAACCGTGCGGAAGCTCGGCTCGGTCACACCGTCGAGGGTCACCAGATCCCCGCGATGGAGGGGGTAAGGATGCGTCGTCTTGACGTAGACCGCGCCGCTCGCGTCGGCGACGAAGAGCGTGTGTTCGGCCGGCTCGTAGTAGGTCACCGTCGCTATCAGGTGGACGGGCAGATGCCTCGTTGCGGCAGCCGGCGGGAGGTCGTGCACCTGAGCCGCGGTGTGGATCGCGATCGGCTCCGCACCTGCGAGGGCGATCGAGGGCGCCAGCAACAACAGGCCCAGCAGCCGAAATACCGGTTTGGAACTCAAGGAGGGTCCGGTTTTTGGGGTCATCACTTCTCTACTTCGGCAACACCTGTAAAACCTACAGACTGTCCACTGACCTGTCAGTTACCTTTAGGTTGTAGCGTCCGCCCCCTTGGAGCGGTCTGAGCTCTGTCGGCTTGTTGGACCTTTTAAAGCGGTTTAAAAAGGCATGTCCGCTTGCTCCCCACCCAGTCAACGCGATAGATTGGGCGGGTGAGCGAAGCCCGGGACCCAGTGCCGGAGAACGCAATTGCGATTCGAGTTCATCAAACGCGGCGGTGGGACCGGTCGCAGGTGAGGATCATTTTGCGAAAAGACAATTGGAGTGCCGTGGGCCTCGCAGCCTTTTGCTCGGCTTTCTGCGGAGCCTTCGGGCAGGGAACCGCTTCACAGCAACCACGCGTCATCGCGGCGGATGTGGCCGAGGTCAAGGGTCCAAGGAACATGGCGTGGCAGCAGTGCGTCGGATCGGCCCACGCCGGACTGCTCCTGAGCCAGCCCAACCAGCAACAACTCGCCCAGGTGGAGCGCGACATCGGCTTCAAGTTCATCCGCTTCCACGGGCTGCTCACCGACGACATGCACGTCTACCAGGAAAAGAACGGCGTCGCCGTCTATGACTGGAGCAAGATCGACGAGCTCTACGACGATCTGTTGAAGCTCGGCGCGAAGCCGCTGGTCGAACTCAGCTTCATGCCCGACGATCTGGCGAGCGGCAAGCAGCAGATCTTCTACTGGAAGGCCAACGTCACGCCGCCGGCGGACCTGGCCAAGTGGTCCGCGCTCATCGAGGCTCTCGTGCGGCATCTGCAAGGGCGCTATGGCGCGGAGCAGGTGAAGAC
>Ga0116230_10001397_pt1 | contig 22869 bp, 16 predicted proteins | sample S1TSphfallax_3_FD_88678 | JGI IMG/M metagenome (GOLD analysis project Ga0116230, IMG submission 88678) | Host-associated microbial communities from peat moss isolated from Minnesota, USA - S1T2_Fd - Sphagnum fallax MG | ecosystem: Host-associated > Plants > Peat moss > Unclassified | place... | reverse complement strand
ACCGAAACCTGAAAACTTTTAGGACGTGATTTCCAGGATGTGGGATCTCAATTTTGGGACCTGGATTTCACACAGGGGGCTTCACAGTGGCCTTCGGCCATGGGCACCCACTAGTACTTGATAAGTTAATAGAGTTATCTGTAAAGTCATGCCCTGTTGGGCCTGAGTTGCACCCCTCATTTGATGCTCCATCCCCTCCTCTCCTCGCTGTTGTCCACAAAGTCATGACATTTTATTAAATAAGGGTATGAAATACTGAGACTCAGTTTAGTAATAAATTAGGTGCTAAACTGAGTTTGCCGTGTCCATTCTTTTCCTGAACGCCTTCAACCAATCACTGCTGCTGCTATGTGTACTGTAGCCTCGTTGAAGCCCAGTGTACTTTCTTTTCCTTTTAAAAAAATCTCATCTCCTATGTGACCAAACAGGGGTTCTGGGGTTCTGGTGGACTCTTTGCCTGACTTTACGGATAACTTTAATAAGTAAAGAAGAAGAAAGACTAGGGCCCCCGGGTTTGCCATATCTTCAGTGAACATTGTGAAAATGAATTAATTACCAATTAGGTAGTCCATTTCAAATTCCTGCCCCCATGCAGGGAGTTTCTCTCTTTGCTTTCTTGCGAAATACAAGGCTTTTATATCCCCAACTTCCCGTTCCCGTTGCCCCTTTTACAGAAGGTTGTATGTCCCAGCCATGACTTTACTCAATGAAGCACCTCATGACAAACTTCCAGAAGGGGCTCTCAAATGGCATAGGTTTGCCATCATAACACTTGGCAAAAATTGTTCAAACATATTCAACAGGAATTTGTGTTGCAAGCATACTTTTGCAACACTCTGGTTCTCCACACTTTTTGAGAGAAAAGAGACAGAAACACCTTACAAATGTGTATTTTGACGCATTTGTGATGCATTTTCTGAGGAAAGTCATTTAATTTTTTTCCCCAACGTTGGACAACAACACAATCCATTTAAATAAGACAATGAACTTGCTTCTAAGGCTCCTCAATTAAACAGGTAATTTGACCTTAGTAAGGATTCCTGGCTATGCCATCCAGATAACTAAATGCCCAGATATTTTGCCAAGTTCACTTTTCCTGCCAACTCCACTTTGCGGAATCACCAAGTCCACATTGCTACTTCCCTAGTTGGCCACCTTGTGAAGTTCACTTTTCCTCTTTGCCAACTTGACATTGCTACTTTGCAAGTTCACTTCACCTTGTAGACTGCCCAAATGAGCTTCCAGCTGCCCAAAAAATTAAAATTTTGTGAGCTGTCCAAGCCCTGAATTTTTTTTTCTGTCTGCCCATAAAATTCTCCATAAAATCAGACTGCACCTGTCTATTTTATTTTTTTTGCCACAGGCTGCCTAGGGTTGCCCCTCCTTCCTTCTCTCTCTTTTCAGTGTTTTTTTGAACTTGACGGGCCTTTGAAGCTTGAGAGGAGCATTTTCAAAATTCAAACCACCCCTAACTTGTTTTTTGAATGTATTGAGAGCAAATTGAGAGGTTCTGACTTCAAATTTCATGTTTCTAAATATCCATTTTTGTGAGTGATGTGGATTTGGAGCCATCCTAATGGGATGTGAGTCTATCCATAAAAATCCATAAAACCCTAAGATGAAATAAAGTTCATTATATTTAAGTTTGTTTCATCTATGATGTGTAGATGCCACATGTGAATTCAAATTGCCAAACTTTATGGATGTGTGCCAAACCTACATAGCACAACCCCCTTTTTTTGTACAAGGGGTACATAAAAGGACATTTGTCTCATTGTTGAAGGCCATAACACCCACCAGAATGCCTAGGATCTCCATAGCCAAAGAATGTCCCTTCTAGCAACACTGATTTCATGGATGAATATTTGATGAAGTTTAGCTTTCCATGCATGAAATTTTGTCCATAAAATTGCATCAACAAAACTTCATCTGCCTCTCCATTGAAACTTCACAAATGTTATTTTATGCATTTTCACACATGGAATCTAGATACTTTCAAGGAAAAGAATAAAAATGTGAATATGCTACACTTCATGTATGAAAATAAATTAAAAATCTTGGATGACATTATTTGATCTTGAGATTTTATGAATTTTCAAAGATGGACTTCCATCCCATTAGGATGCCTTCAAATCCACATCACTTACAATACTAATACATAAAACCCATCAAATTTGAAAAACCCTTTCAATTTGATCTCCATACATTCAACAAATAGTTTTGGGGGTAGTTTGGATTTTGAAAGGGCTCCTCTCAAATTTCAAAGACCCATCCAGTCAAAAAACAGTGAAGAGAGTGAGAGAAGGGAAAAGGTGGGGAGCCCTAAACAGCCTGTGTAAAAAACAGAAAAGCAGGGGCAGTCTGATGTTTTGGCGAACAATTTTGTGGCGACTGGAAAAAAACCAGTGTTGGGCGGTTCTTTGATTTCTCAAAGAATTGCCGGTTACGGGTCTTAGAAAAAAATAAATTTCAAAGAACCACCCAGTTCCTGGTTTATGAAAATCCTGAATTCTGAGAATCGACAGTTTCGATTTTCCAAAAACCGGTCAATTTCGAGGGGGTTTCACATGGAAAAGGCCGGTTTTTTGGGATCAGTTTTTAAAGAGAAAATTGGTCGATTGTTGAATTGGTTATCAACCAGACCTCTGTGCCCGGATTTGTTATAACCAGTTATTTGGCTGGGTATTAATCTGATTTTTTAATAGACAACTATTTGGTTTTTTGATATACAAAGATAGTACATAATATGCATGTTTTGGGCATATTGTAGATTTCAAAGATTATCACTTATGACATAATAAATTGAATTTTCTTTCAACTATGGTGCTTAATGCTTAGAACTTACAACTCAAGCAAGGAAGCTTTTGAATAAGAAAACAAACAAGGAAAAAAGAAGAAATCAACCATAGCAGCCATAATCCACAAAGCTAAATAGTTCCTAATGTACTCTTAAGAAAAAAAAAAGAATCCAAAAATTCAAATCAAAACTCATCTTGGGCCAGGGGGGAACAAGGAACATCTGAAAAAATTGGGATATCAAAAAGAAAAGTCGCAAAGTTCCACGAATTCCTCACAATCAACTGGCTTTTCAAATTCTGCATCAAGCCATGGTAGCAGTAGGAAGCAAAAGTGGGTGGCAGCAATGGGGTGAGATGTGAAGTAGCGCTAGGATGCGAACCCACATCTCCGCAGACTTGCAAACAAAAACAACTAGAAATTTTAAAACTTCAGGTTTTGAGTTTTGGAGTTCTGAAATGTTAGACTCTTCCAAGAAAGACAAACATAAAACATGCAAACTCCAAATGAAAGGCGAGAGGCAACATACCAACAAAAGACAGAACTCCTAGTTGATTGAACAAAAAATCAGTATTTTTATATTTAAAAAGAATTAATATTCTTTCATATCGAACTCCGATGCATTTGCATGCTCACCATGTTCATTCTTGAGTAAAAGCAAAACTAGAACTGGCGGTCTCTGATGCATCTTGCATGCCCACCATGTTGATTCTTGAGTAAAAGCAAAACTAAAACTGGAGGTGTTCTTGTGTGCTCTTACTGAGGTTGCATTGAAAAAAGTTGCCAGTCTTTGAATTCTAGACAAGCCAATTTTCATTCAAAGAACCTTGGGCCTTTTTTGGTGTCAGGTCTAGGTTTTTTTATTTTGACAAATGCTGATTTGATTTCGAGGGTGGCTTTTCAGGATTCTGCAAATGCCAATTTGATTTCAGGGGCAATTTTTTTGAATTCAACAACCGTTGGTTTGATTCCAGGGGCTGGGGTTTCATCAGTTGGGAACCAGAGGGTATATATATATACCCAGAATAAGAACCAGAAAATAACCAATGAAAGATTAAAGAACCGCCCAACATTGAAAAAAACACTCAAGCCTTTGACAGCTCAGAAAGTTAAAATTTTGTGAGCAGCTTAAGCTCATTTGGGCAGTCCACATGGTGAATTGGACTTCACAATTTGGCAAAATAGCAATGTGGAATTGGCAACTTGGGAATGCATTTTGAACCAGGCAATGTTGAGCTGAGAAATGGGCAATGTTGACCTCGCAAATTTGCCAAGCGGAGTTGACAAATAGGAAAATTGAACTTTCACAATGTCAACTTGGCAATTTGAAAAGCTGGAGTTGACAAAGAGGAAAAGAGAATGCCACAGCATTATACAGTTGCACACACGCATGAAAAGACCACTTAATTATGTCTACTGTGGGCGCACAATAGGAGAGTTCAATGCCCAAGTCCCAATTCTCTACTTCAGCCACAATGGACCCTTTTGACATTTGTAAGAAAACAAAAAACCCAAAGGACAAACGCCATGTTGCCACAATTAGTTTACATGACTTGCAACTTCCATTAACTTCTCATATGGGCTAGAGTGGTAATGCCCCTGAGGTTTGATGTGGATTGGTGCTTTCATTTTTTAGTACAAAACCCTGAGTCCATCAACTTAGGGTCAGTTCCCATGTGACCCACTATACAACTAACTTACTATACGGTTAAATATAGGAAAGCCCAAAAAATATTGATCATGACATTTCCATGTCATTATTGTCACTTGCTGAACTATTATTTTTGTGGAAATTCTTTGGCCTTCTATAATTCATCCTCCAACCCCCCATCAGACTTCAATAGCATTTTATTTTATGTTTGGCTACTTTCATGTGATGGTTAATGAATGGGCTGGCTACGGGTGGCACACACTGGCAACCTTGCGAGGTGTTAAAAAGGTTTAAAAGTCAAAAGGGTAACTTGCAATACACAATGACATGCTAAAAAACTTAAAATGACCTGAGAACCCTTGGTGATTATGTTTTCACTTATTCCTTAATTATTGGTGTTGAATGTAGTGACTGGGTGGGCCACATGAAAATTCACCCTTCTTATCTGTATACATAGTAATAATATATCACCCACTAATTGTAAAGCTCTCAAACCACTCAATAAGTTAATCATATGAGCTAGGAAAGGGCAAGTTCTGCTTCCTTTTCCATTTGTAAAGAATGGGGTCCAACTCATAGGATGTGGCCTTACGTGTAAGGTTTTTGCAAAACCATAGTGAAAGAGGTTGGCACTTGGCCCTAGTACAATTCCCCATTTTTAGGAGAACTCTACATCTAAACTGTCTCAAAAGAGGATGGCAACTTTATGGGTAAGGTTTGTGGGGAACTCTACATGTAAACTGTCTCAAAAGAGGATGGCACCTTTATGCGTAAGCTTCGCGGGGAACTCTACATGTAAGCTGTCTCAAAAAAAGGATGGCACCTTCTGTGGAAGCTTCCCATAATTTACATTGTATCCCACCCACCACATCTAAATATCAATGCAGTAAAGAGATCTTGACCTACAATACAAAAGAAATATGGCTGTAAGGCCATTTGTTCAGTCTTGTGTATGAGTGTTGAGAAGCAACCAAAGAAATTTGGAGGACTTTTCCCCATGGTAGGAGTGGGAATGCTGGTTCCCCAAGGGGTCTTTGATATCAGTGATGTAAGAAACTTGACAACAGCTGAGCTTTAGGAATGTCAAAGTGTTTCCGGCTTCAAAGGGTTAAGTCATGAGGTGCAACTGAATTTTTAAAAAGGCATGAGATTGCAGTTGAGATTAGTTGTGGTTGACAAATCTGCACACATTTGTGTAAAAGTTACACCAGCTTCTAAAATCATTCCCAAAATTTGTGACTCCCTAGGACCTGGGTCTAGCAGCTGTTTAGCGTGGACCTTTTAGTCACCATTGGTCTTTTCAAATTACTCAATTGCCTGTTTCATCTGTTGCTAATAGGTGGAGAACTGATGTATGCCTATGGTGCCCCGCCTGAGCAGCCCACTCATACTGCCATGTTCCCCAGTAGCAAAGCAGCAAAATATGTGCAAGGCACTAAGATCTTGCAAAATGGCAACAGGGATCCATCCAAGGGGGATCCATCCGTTCCACTAAGTATCAATAAAAAAATTTGTCAAGATAGGACACACAAATACAACTACAGCACCTAGCTTAGACCCTAATTTTCCTGCAAAAAAAAATCTTTAATACCTATTCATAGTCAAATTTCAAAAGGCTTTTGAAGGCCCACTGTTGATTGTTTTTCTTGGTAGTTTTACAAAGTGGCATAACCTGGAAAAAGTAAGTCTTGGTTACCTGGGTGAACGTAAGCACAGCACGGACTGAGGCTGCTGATTTATTGGGATATTTTGGAGGAATTCTTTACCATCAAAGAGTTGAATCAAATATATATTTTGGAGTGACTATAAAATTGTCCACTAGTGCATGCTACAATCCTTTAGAAATCCCAAATGGGCAGAAAAATCTAAAACTGGGGTTGGAGAGTACAAACAAACCAAATAACAAAAGAGATTTTTATGGAAAGTTCCTTGTAGCACTATTTTGGTACTATCTGCTGAACAGTTAGCAAAGTCATGCTAAAGTGGAAGAAGAAAGAAACTTCTGGTTCAAAAGTTGGCTACTAGGCTAGGTGGGTTTTTCATAAATCCAAGAGAGAGAGCTGAAGCAAAGCTCTTCACAAGCATGACAGGTGTGCAGTGATCATAATATATCCAACACTACAGGATAAAAGCTTCCAACAATCATGGGATGCAGGTTCAAGGTTTTAGTCTTGCAGCATTGCAGATTCTGCTTCTACACCACTACCTTGAATGTCATGGAACAAGTTATTCTCTTCTATTTTGGGGAGAAGATTCCTCAACTTCAAGGTTGCAGCCTAGGGTCTGTGAAAAGCTTGGTTGCCTAAACCCATGGCACAAGGTATTCTGGTAATACCTTGGGAGCTTTGATGTTACTTATACTTGGGCTTTGCACTGCTCCACACCATTAGTTGACAGTCAAAATGACATAAGGTCAGAATATTAATATATTTTTATTTGTTCTTTGAATCTTTCAATATCAAAATGAAAGTCAGCAATCATATAGGTTTTTCATGACATCACTCTCACTTTTTTTACTGTAGATTTCAAACTTCAATTTGCCTCCAAATATATATATATTACAATGTGCGAGATGAGTATGTGCAATATGAATGTCTGACTTACTATTTTAAGTTCTTGAAGTGAATCAATATTCATAAAATAATGTGTCACAATTTGTGAAAATATTTGATCAAATTGCTCATGGCAATATTTGTGTTTATGTTTACTAATAAGGTTTTGACAATTTGTGAAATTAGACAATCACCTCTATGTCACTTGCAACATCTACCTAGACATGTAGGGGAAGACAATGCCTCAATTAATGGATATCCATTATGGTAAAACTTCTTTTAAAATTCCTCTTTTTGGCTTAGGAGAGTTAATGATGCAAGATGTGGAAAAACAATTCGTCCACTTTGCACAATATGATTTCATATGAAAAATAGCTTTGTAGTTATGAAGTAATATAGGGGGTACCTTTGAATTTAAATGATTTGAAATAGGACATTCGAAAAAAAAATTCATTTCATTGGTTTAATCAAAACATGACCAACCTCTCTACACCTTGCAAGTAACCAATTGATTTTGGAAATTACCATGAGAGAATGGGTCAAAGCATTAACAGGGTATTCCATTTGAAACCAAAAAATAATAATCTTAAAAGTTCCCAAATTTATTTTTTCCTTCATGAAACCTAAAACCTATTCTAAATTGTCCTCTTTTTGAATGTCAAATGAAATAAATTCTCTTCAAGTACTTTTATTCTTAGTACTAAGAAATTTCTTAATACTTGTCAAAAATCTTTAAATTTGTTTAAATTAGAAATGGTTTTCATATAATAATACCTTAATAATGTATGTATCATTAAATTTTAATTACATGTCCAATTAAGGAGGTCCACTAAATTTTGCATGGGACATTCCTTTTTAACACCCCAACCATGATTGGACCCTAATAATAGTAATGAAAAATTGCCACTATCACAACAACAATATTTGAATAAAATTCCAATGCATAACTTAATTGTCTTTAGTTTTCTTATTCATATTTTGGCCATACATGAAAAAAAAATTAACATTTGTAAATATTGTTACATGTTTTATGCAAGTAAACAATAATTGCCATGGAGATCAAAGTTGATGTGAATAAATTTAACATTATCCATTATCCATTTAGTGTGAACAAGGTCATGGATACTTTCAATTATATTGGATGAATCTTCATCTTAGGAAAAAGTACAATATTGTTGTATGCGTAATTACAAATATTGTGTTGTCTAAACGTGTGTTTTTTTGAGGGAGGAGTTTATTGTTGTTCAAGTTAAACAATGTGTTTTTACAACCATAATGACAAAGATCCTTTTGAGTTGCATTATTGTGGTGGATGTGTTTTTTTATTGTTTTTTAATTGAGGTGCCATATGTTAGAGTTCTTTTTTAAAATTTGTGAAATTAGGTCTCATTTTTCAAGAAGGTTGTTGAAAGTTTTTTCATGTTTTTGAGTTCATAAGTACAATCACTTTTCTTTTTGTGTTTTTGGTGGTGTAAGGATTCCCTTTCTAAAATTGCAAGTTCATCCACTCATCATTGTCCTCTTTTGCAAACATGATATTGCACAATAGCAACATTCAACACCACAAATATCTATCATTAGTAGAAACATTGACTTTTGTTATTTCCTTGTTAACAACACCAACATGTAGCCTACTTTGGTCCTTGAATATAGAAAGTTATTTTGTCAAAAGGCTACTAAATGGTAAGTATAGGTAGTGAATGAAAGGAAAACTAAATTGAAATATCTTTGGTAGTGTGCTTATAGCCACATGTAATAATTGTCCTACTATTAATTTAAAGCATCTTTAGTAGCATCAATAAAAGGGCTTGTATATCAAGTTTTGGATGAAGTTGTGTCATAATCATGTAAAGATTGTTCTTGTAATTCATATAGGCTACTAAGGTGTCAAAAGACCTTGAAAAAAATGATTGATTCTAATTGGTTAGCAATAGCTATTTGTCACACATTGATAACTATTGATTGGTTGATCATAATAAGTGGTCCACATGTGGCATTTAAATTTTCCCTTAACTTATATTGTCCAATGTTTACTTTTATTAGTGGGGGGAGTGGAAAACATTTACCATTGAATTTGGATGTGATAAACATTGATATTCCCTAAATACAATGCATTATTATAGTATTATGACATACTAATAAATAGAATGGGATTCATGATACGGGAGTTGGATTTTTTTTCTCTTACCTTATTTGTTTCACTAAGTAGAAGTGTACGTTAAATATGACTTATAATAATATTTAAATGTTTTGGAAATATGGCTTGAACCATATCCCATTGCACAATTTTATCAAAAAGGAATCAAAATGAATATCAATGTTTGTTCCAATTGCTTCATATTTGAATCATACATAAAATAAAATATGTGTTACATAGTGAAATAAAATTTTAATTTTATAAAACACTAGATTTCATGGAAATGATTATAGAATTTCAAGAATTTTCAATTTTGGGGTTGCAATCAAAAGAAAATCATATTATTATTTGTAATAATTAGGTGACATTCCAAAGGTTTGGAGAGAAATATATGAAATGTGAATAGAAAATCAAGACATTAATTAATCTTTTTAATAAAACTTTGGATTTCAAAAATAAATTTAAAATTGATATAAATAATAAGATATTGAAAACGAAATGGGAACATGATAATTTTTTAAAAAATTGAATGTCACTAATAATGTGCAGCAATGTGGAGCCCAAGTTAATGTTTTTAATAAAACTTTGGCATTCAAAATTTAAAACTATCATATTGGAAGAGCCATGGAATCTTGCATTCCTTATATATGTTTATGCTTCAACATGACATTTCAAATTGTTCAAGTAATTGTGACCACCCATTTTTTCATATATTGTTTGAAAGACTAAATATACGTATCCACCATTCATTGTTTAAAATTTCAAAACATTCCACAAGATGAACAAGACTTAGGACACAAGAGAACCTATTGCGTCAAAGTTCTTGTTGTGGTGCCCTAATTGTCTTTGCACCCATATTGCTCATAACAATTAACCTTTGGTTGGTTTACCATATCATATTGGACTTCCCTAAGTCCATAATCCACACACCTATGAAAGTTAATGACAATGCTTCAACAATTTCAATTGGATGACTCATAATAATTAAAAACTTAGTGTAAACAAAAAGCATGCAACTTGTTTGTAGTTTTTTTTTTAAAAATGTAGTAAAATGTTAATAACTAAATCTCGTCATGATTGGAGTACTAAAATTTGATCTCTTATGACAAAATCCAAGACTTTTTGAAACTTTGAATCAATTTATGTTTGTTATTTGGAATGTAATATTATTCCATCATGTGGCACTTTTGATACTTATATATCCAAATAAATATAAAATACAACAAGTGTTTCAATTATTTAACTTTGAATATATTTAATGCAATTGTGTCATTGCACAAGAACAATTTAAATAATAATAGGTGTTTAAATTTCATTAAATTTATTCAAAATTTGTTATTTATATGTATTATAAATTGGGGGTCTATGATTCTATTTGGTTCTACTGATTGTTAAACAAATTCCAAAAAAGGGACAACTTTGAGCCTCAATTTGAAGGGGATCAAAAAAAATACTTTGCTGATTTGTCTAAATGAAAATGAAGGCGCCCAAGGTAATGTACATGGAAAATATTTTTTATTAGTGATTTCAAAGCATTTCTTTCACAATAATATTATATTACACATGTTCATATCTTGACATTGGGACCTTGATTCACTATTATAAAAACATGTCTTTTCCATCTAAAGTATGGTGATTAGAATAATTGAGTAATTGATGTTATTTGATTCAAATGATTGGGCGTGTTTTTTTAAAATTTCAAAAAGATGTATGTTTCATATGATTGAATTCAATATATATTTGTTTTTAGTCATTTGAAAGCTTGCTAATTTCAAGTGGATTATGTGGCATTAGCTATTTAGAAACTATTGTTTTTGTGACCTGTAGTGACATGATTAAACTATGGGACATTGAATTGTGATGTGGATGTCAATACGTCAACATGTAGTACATAAATATGCCCATTTTGTTAATGAGTACCTAAATTAAATGCAATTAAAGAAATGAAATAATAATTTATATTAGATAAAATTATAGAAATTCAAAACTTGTAAAATTGTACAATGTGACATAAATTTCATTACATGATTACATAATTTAACACTATCATCAATGAGATTACATTGTAAGTTTGGAATGATTATTTGAAATTAATTGATTTTTATATAAAAAATGAACTGCACTACAAAATTATATATAATAGTGGAATTGAAAGTGTTTGAAATAAATTATTTAACTTCATATGTGAATTTATGAAATTCACTTATTTTAAAATACTTTAAATGATGAATATTTGACTTTATGCCCAAATTAAGATATTGAAAATTAATGTAGATTTTGACATTCCGAATTAAAGACATTGTAAATGACATAAATTATGAACTTAAAAGTTGAAAGTAAAATGGAACTAATGAAAGTATATTGAATTTATACACCAAATCAAAATTTAAGAAGTTACATTTGAACTTCTAAAGTAAAATTTTAAAATGAATGTAATGCGTTTATATTTTGAAAATTGAAATATCTCAAAATTCAATGTAATCATGACAAAATAAATCAAATGAAATAATATTTTAAATAAACTTGGTATCTACATTATTATTAACAATCCATTGATGGAAAGAAAATGAATTGATGTTGTGGGAATTAAATTTCATTTGAATGAAAATATTGAATGACATTACATGTAACTTAAATTGAATTCAAATTTAATCAAGGATTTAAAAAAAAAACACAACTCTTGAAGAAAACTTTGTGAAGGGAAAATTTGGAGATAAATCATGTTATGAAGCTTTTGAAAGAAAGGTCTAGCAAAGGAAACCAATTTAATGCAAGTGTTAGTTGTGGCTTGAATTGAGACCCTTTATGGAATCAATAATGTTGATATAGCTTTGTGCAGTTACAAGATTTGGAATTTGAATTCCAAATGCTCCATGCTTATTGGTAGACACACAACAAACATAGGGACGGTTCTATTGTTGTCATGAGGGAAGCAAAAACAATACACTTATTTTTTCCTTTGTTTGCAAGTAGCCAATGTATTTGAAGAAACTTGTTTCAATTGAATTCAAATACATTAAATGAAATTCAAATTCCATTGAAAATAGATGGGATGCAAATTGGTGTAAAAGATATTGACTATGATGTTGGAAAAAAATCTCGAGAGAGACACAAATCTAAAAAGACACTTTTCCATTCTTCTTTATTTGGGAATTGGTTAAACATATTCTAATTTGTAATTATAATTCAAAACAACTTATGAAACCTTAAATTACTTTACTTAACCCAACTCGGATGAATCATCATCATTAGAATAAATAATTTTAATTTTTTTCTTTTGTAGTCCAAGTCACGAGTATAATGATAAGGAAGTGACTAGTCAACACTATGCTGGAAATATTTTTCCATTATTGTTATAGTAAGTATAGTTTAGATTTTTAATTTTTCCTTTAGTTCAACCATGACAAGTAACACCACCTAGCACCAAGGTTATTTACATCAACATTGATATTCTATGACAAGCTATCACCAATGTCATTAAGAAAGAGGAAGTAACTACCTTCACCCAATTTGAACTTGAAAGCATATATATGGAACTTGCTTTCAATCTCATACAAAGTAGTTTTAGGCACATGAGAATAAACCTTAATATATTAACTTGTTTGTCTTGAATTTGACAATTGTAGGTAATTTCAAAGGATGTCACTTACGATAGCTCAAAAATGGAAGGTAGAAAAGTTTCAATAACCCAACCATTTTGATTTATTATTTTTTTTTAATATAAATTTCAAAGTTTTTTTCCTGGACTAGCCAAAGACATGTGGGTTAGTTTGAGAAAATAATTCTGGTATACATTGGGGGCAGGGTTGACACCAGGCATTTTGTTACTTTTGGAACATGTCTCAAGTATATAATTTAAATTTATTGGGTTTAGGCGTGTAATTGATATAGGTGCTCCAATTTTATTGGTGGTACAGTACAAGTAACTGGGAAGAAAATCAGTTTTGGGCTATCTGTAATGAGTAAAACTAAACTCATCTAAGAGTTTTTATTTATTTATTTAAGAGCTGCAGGAACCCAGACTTTTGAAATGTGAAGAACCGGGTCCAAAACCAGACTAGAGGTTCTATCTTTTTTTGGGTGAAAAATCCTTGAACTGGAACCAGGGGTTCTTTCATTTAAAAAAAGGTTGGAACCAGGACCAGAGGTCCTCTTCAAAAGTCAGAATGGCCCAACACAGGCTTCCACTTAATAACAATGCATGTTGATGGTCATGTTCTTTGCAAATGTTAAACTTCATCACTCATAGTTAGTCAATACTAGGAGTAAGCTTTTGTTCTTGAATGCCCATTGGAATACATAATATGAGTTATTGAGCGCCTCTCAATTTGGTCTTGCCTATGCCAGAAAAAAAAGGTCAAAATATAAAGATTCCTTGTATGGCCTAATCCATTTCATTGGTTCTTCGATCTCTATTGTGTTTGTAAAATAGTGGGATACATTTGAGTCTCAACATCCTATGTTCTAAACAACATGCACTTAATCTACATATGTAGCATGTGCCATTTGTTCAAATGTGAATTGGTTACCCAACTAATTTTTCCTTTAAAATCATTTTTATAATTCAATTTCAATGAAAAAACTACTCAAAATTCAATATCTCCTGCACCTTAAGTTAAAAAATTTTCAAATCACTTTCATTAAATCTTACTCATTGATAGTTTCCAATATCCAAGAGCATGCACAAATTCCTATAGTTTTGAATTTTGAATTAGCAATGACAAAGTGCTCAACATAATAAATATTTCTCCACCCTAGGTCGAAACATTATGAAACCAACTCAATGCACCCCTACTCATGAAGGGCGTTCCAATGGTATCAAGAGGATGGCCAGAGGTGTTGTGGTTTGGGAGATCTCAATGTTGCAAACAAAACAAGTTCAAATAAACTACCTTCCTTCAGATAGATGTGGGTTAAATTGTAATGAATACTAATCATCTATTTACATGATGAGAAGGAACAGGTATGCAATTGCTCCTTCCCCATGATCCTGTTTTTTTTTTTGCATGCCATAGATCATGGATTGACAGAATATAATAGATTTTTGAAAAATGAATGCAAAAACAAAATGACTTTTTTTTCATAAACCCTAGAGTTTACCCTATATGCAAAAACCTTATAATTCACCATAGGCCACATAGCGTGACAATTTTGATTTTATCTTTCATGCTGTCCACACTCCATACCTACTAGAAGTCACCCTTGGCCTGCTAGAAATCACCCTAGGCTTGCTATAGTTCACCCCAAAAACTAGATTGAGCAGTTTTTCATGTATTAGTATTTCAAATTTAAGCCTGATTTGGAGTTGGGTTATTATAGGCAAACCTAGCAAACATGGCCTTAGGTGGCTCTGTGGTTTTATGATATATATGGTTATCATATATAGGCAATTTCATGCCCAGTCTTTTATCTTTTGTAATTGGTTTTTCTTAGCCAAAAAAATGGATTTTTGTGGGAATTTTTTTTTCCTTGTTAGATTCTATTTTTAAAAAAAAGATTTGGTGAAGTCTTTCCACATTTTTTAATATCATGTTTTTTATTTAGAAAACCTGATTGCATGATCCACAAAAAGATAGAGGCATAATATATTCAAAACAATGAACCCAATACAACAAGGTGTAGACAATGGCCATGCCATCAATTCAATATCAACAATTGATATTTATGATAAATTGGTCATAGCTGGGGGGGGGAGGGGGGAGAAAAACCTATTTTAATGTACATAATGTTATTATGTATAAAAAATCATGATTTTTTTTTTCATATTTTTACATTACATTACTTATGAGGATCCCATATTTAGTTTTATGATTATAGATTGGTGACAGTCAGTTGGGCTGGGTGCACATTTGATGAGATGGCACAGAAAACAAAATGTCAAAAGATGAATGTGAATCTCTTTAGGACCAAATTAGAATGAATCATCTCACCTAGTTGATAGTGGGCAAAATCCAGTGAAGCTACTATAACTCTATAATGATTCTCAACACAATATCCCTGCCTTAACAAGGCAAGGCCAACAAAGATGGAGTTGGTCAAATAGGGCCACATTGTTCAACCAGCACTTACATCGGTACTCTTCTTGATTGAGGTGTTTTTTTAGTGGCCATATTTAACCCAGGAAATGTTGAATTTGGACTTGGCAACCCTGATTTAATCTTAGGAAAAGATCTAAGTTTCTATGGGTAGAAGCAACTGGAAGAAATTCAGGGTTTTGGCCATGATACTAGTCTAGGTGCTCATTCACCCAAGGCCTCAAGTAGAGGGAAGACCCAAGAAATAATGGTCATATAAGAGTCAATGTTGAGGAGATAATTTACAAGCAATGTCCAAAAATGAACCAACCCATCCTATCTAATGTCAACATTCCAGCTAGCACTACTAGTAGACTTCCCAATTCTGTATCACCATAATGTCATCTGTTATGACAAATGTCTTTTCCACATGTTGCCTAATCAAAGTGAAAGACGCTATTCAGTGACTTCATCTGTATGATCACCCCTAGTTGCTGGTCACTTGAACTAACGCCTCATTAGTCAACTGTATGGGAAGCACACCAAGCAAGATCCCCATGCTAAAACACGTAGTAAAAGGGTTGGAAATTTTTGCTACCAGCTTGTGCTAAGGGCAAAAGAGTGTCTCATCATGTACATAACGGCTCTGCTCTTATGTAAAGTTTAAATGATCATTCAATGACTTCCCCAAAACTGAACTCGGAGTACACAGTAAGTAACACCTGGTGGGCATTCCACAAAATATTATGAGATCACATGAATAGCATTTGTTATTTATCATTTACCAAAAACTGCACTGCACTGCACAGTAAGTACCACCTGGTCAGCACTCCACAAAATGTTATTGGACCGGATGCAAATTACAGTGTTATTTCCGAAAAGCTGAACGTGGAGTGCACAACAAGTACCACCTGGTGAGCAATCCCCAAAATATGGGACCAAATTATGAAAACTGCAAAGCGTAGTCTCTCCCAACTAGAGATGGAGAAGAAGGTGCCAGCAGTGGTTCTATCTCTTGATGAATTTTTGCCAGTTGGCAATTTTTGGCCAGATCAAGTTTTATTTTTAATGTGGTGACAAAATGAATATTTTTCTCATCACCAGATTCTACACCAGGTAGCAAACAATTTAAAAGGACGTTGAAATGTTTTTACATTCATACATTAAAGTTATCCATATGGACAATGTAGAAGGACACTGAAATGTTTTTACTTTCATACATTAAAGTTATCTGTAAAATCGAGCTGATTGGGGACCAGAACACCCAGTTTGGGCCCGATTGGGGATGAAATGCACCACTGGGGCGAATTTTTTTCAACGAAAATATATAAGACTCAAACTGGTTTTTGCACCAATATTGGTGCAAAAACCAGTTTGGTCCCCAGTCTTCCTATTTCGTTCATGGTCTCTCATGCCTGTCTCAGCATAGCATCTTCAAGTTTTTTTGTTGCAACATTGAGAGCATGAAGGAGATGTTTTGTTTCCCACCGGGTTCACCCAAGCCAATACTTCCTTTCAACTCTTTTTTCTTTCTTCTATGTTTTCAAGCTTCTCCATTTGAAAAAGAGAAAAACCCTGGAAATAAAAATCAAGGATGGGAACCCATCCATCAAAAGTGCAAGGCAAATGAAAACACAAGTAGACACAACCCAAAGAAAAAACAAAAGAAAACAATCAGCAAAAATCATGTAAAGATCCTATGCAAAGAGGACCCATGGCTATGAAATGACAATCAACAATAACAAAGAAGACTTAAGATGAAAGAGTTGTAATCTACCACAAATGTTAATGATGAAGGTGCATTACTTATGATGTCTGGAAGAGATGAAGAAACTCAACCAAATGCAACAACCCGTTGAAGAATTGTTATGGCTTGCGCACGTTATAAGCTATGGACACACATTATCAATAATAAGAAACAAACATTGAGGGGACTAAAGAAGACCATTGACAATGTGTGATAATGGTATGTGCACAAGTGGTCAAAAATGAATCAAAATGAAGATGAAAACACCCCATACATCTCAATAACAAAAGGAATGAAATCACGCCTAGTGTTTGTCCATCATTTGATTATGTCTTTTCCTGAGCATCCATTATCACTGCATTTGATGTTGTCATGCTCACTGCACCATACATGTGCAAGTCGGGTCAACAATGACTATGTCCAGCAAGTTCGAAAATCATTTTTGGTGATAAGGATATCCATTCATCATCAAGTGTGGCAAGGGAAAGGTGGGAGACCTCCCTTTGAACATGTGCTTCACTCTCCAAAGCAATAGCTATGACAATATCTTGAAGTGTATTGTGGGCTATTGTACGTTCATTCATGCCAAGGCACTGAAGCAAATGGGTACCTAGATCATCAATGGTATGACCACATTAACACCATGAAAAAAGGTGGGCATCTATAGGATGTGACAAGCCAAGATAGGTACATAATGTTGTAAAAAATTGGGTTGACGATAAATGAAATGTAAGTGTGGTAGGATGAGCTAATAACCAAATGCCTACGCCTAAACCCGCACATGAGCAAAGACGTGCTTGCATGATATTTGAAGGAATGTCTACTAGAAGCGAAGTAAATTCATGCTTGTGTAAGCAATCCGCCAAAAAACCTACAACTAGGGATAAAACTAAATCACTAGGCTCTCAAAAGGTTGAACCTAAAAGCAAAAAACCTAGGGTAATAAGGCTCAAGTATTTCATAATGTTATTTCCATTTCCCTTTTTTTTTCAAACTCCAAGTTGATCTTTTATACACCTTTTTCAACATTTTAAGGAATTTACATTTTGAGCACAAGGAGACCTTGCCATTGGGTTGTAGGGGAACATTGGGTTTTTTGGGCCCAAAGGTTTTCTTGAGCTTGCCAAATCCTTCCCACAAAGGTTTTTTGGGTTCTAGGTTTTTTGGTAATTTTTTAAATTTTTGGCACATTTTTGGATGTTTTGGGCATTGGTTTTTTTCCTTGTAAAGACTTGCTAGGCATGAAAACTTTCTGGGTTATGTTGTTTGGGATTCAAAGTTTGGCACATTTCACCATTGTCACGAAGCTTCAACCTCACGAAACTTAATTTGGCCAACCACATGCATGAACCTTTTAGCTTCGACCATCAAATATTGCAGCAACATCAAACAACCACCAATTTCATTGCCACTAGTAGAGGAGCTCAACAACAACCAATGTTGCCAATTGGAACATCACAAAACCACCTTCCAATTTTCAACTTCAAAAGGGTTTTTGAAAATCTCAAGTGAAGTTTAGGGTGAGGAAACCTAGAACCTTGTAATCTCCAGTTTTCAAACTATGATGGGTTTAGCAGAAACTTCAAGTGAAGAGGAGATATTTTTTTATTGTCGTGGTGAAAAGTTTGGTTTATGGATTATTTAGCTTGTGGCAATCATTTTTGTTGTCGATGCAATCAAATGTCACATGTTGTGTTAAGGTGGCCCAACTTGTTCAACATTGGCAACCACACTACTAACCTATTCCTTCAACCATCCTTTTCCAATTCCTAATGTAGAAGTTGTAAGGCAACCCACCCAAATTTCCTTGTGCCCTAAACCTAAATTGGCAATCCAATTGTAAAGTTATTTATTGCCTCCTATCCTAGATGTTTTAGTGATAAACCACATCATTCCATGCCTTTCAAACACCCCTTTGAACAATGTTATTGTGTCTCCATCAAGTGAACAAATCATGGTTTAGGGTTGTGGATAATAATGTTTTTTGAACTGCCCTAAAAGTGGATAGAATTAACCATAGATGTTACTTCAATGCCATTAGAAACATTAGATTAAAAGGAAATCCTTTCAAGCCTATTTCAATCTTGAATTTCATTGCTTAGATGAGTGTTTGGTGGCAATGGACATTTTATGACTCAAATCTAGATCATTTGAGGACCCAAAGTCAAGCCTACAAACCCTTGGTAGAATGAAAATTTGCTACCCATATTTGTCATGCAACATTTGACATCAATTTAAAAATAAGATTTTTTATTCTCAAAGCATCCATGGTCTAATTCAATTTGGGTGTGGTTCTCACAATTATGTTACAAATTTTGGTAGAATTACACTTTCGGCTTGTGTTTTGGTTTCATTAGGTTCAAAGGTTAGTATGTTTGAGTTCATTTAAACTATAGTATTAATAGGTTCTTGTTTCTTAATCTTATGTTCAATAGCTCTTGGTTTTCTTAAATTAAACTTTTGAATTGCCCAATGTCACTATGCATCAATTTGAACTTTTTCTTTTATTATTTAAGGTTTTCTTTGTCCTATTTAAACTTTGAAGCATTCATCTAACCTCTATCTTCACCCAAGTCCGTTCTAATTATGCAAGTTAAGTTCTATTGTCCTTTCCTATTAAACTTTCCACACCCAATCCATTTGCAAATTTGTTAGTGGAATTACACCCAACATCTTGTGTCTTAGTTTCTAATTGTTTTGTTGTTAATAAGGTATATCTCCCAAGCTCTATTATTAATAGGTTATAGTTCTCCCAAGTTTTGATTTCAATAGGTTCTAATTCTCCCACATCTTTTGATCTAATGTCAAAATAGTTTTTGGTTTTCCTAAGTTACACTTCTAAATCACTAATTACATTATGTGGATCTATTTTATCTTTGTTTTATATTATGTAAGCTCTACACTACTTTGTCATATTTAAGCTTTGAATCAACCAATTGGCCTCTTCACCCCATAAAATCTTTCATCACCTTGTTGGGCTTTGAATTAGTGGTTTAAAGTTTGGTCTCACTTGAATCATGGCTTTAGGCTCTCTTTCCATTCTTATACAAATCCATCTTCACCCATATAAATTAAAATCAATGGTTTATGCTTTAGATCTTCATCCAATTAACATTTCAATCACCCAATTAATAGGTTTTGTTTTATCCTATTAAGTTTCGTTTTCACCGAAATGGGTTTTTAACTAAATTGGTTTGGGCTCTAATATATTTTAATTAAGTTTTAGGGTTATTTCAATTAGGTTTTGATTTATCCTATTAACTTTTGTATCAATTCCAACTAGGTTCTAATTTGTCCTATTAAGTTTTACCTTCAATAATATAAGCTCCAAGTGCCCCAATTTCACTTTATTTCAAAAGTCTTAAGGTTTGCTTCAATCTAATCAAAATTAGAATCATTAGGCTTTTAGTTGTCCTATTAAATTTTACTTTCACTTAATGAAGGTCAAAATCACCCATTAAAAAATTGGTATGTCACCTTGAACTTTCTTTTCTCCTATTTAAACTTTGAATTAACCAATTATCATTACAACAAAAGGTGTCCTTGTATGCCAAGTGATTTCACTACATTTTGAGTATATTCACTAGTCATAATGAATGGGACTTAGTGAAGATGCAGTGAATTCATTGGTCTAATGAACAAGGATTAGTGAATTGCACCCACATTTTGTAGTAGTGTAAGCTCCAATGTGTCTAATTAAGATTAATTACTAAAGACCTAATTAAAATCAGATTCACTCCTCTAACCTTTAATTTGTCCAAATTAGGTCTGATTTCACCCAAATAGAGTCTATGAACTTGAATTTGGTTTTGATTTACCAATTAAAGTTTGATTTCACCCAAGTAGGGTTTAGGAACTTGAATTTGGTTCTAATTTACTAAGTAAGGTCTAATTTCATCCAATTGGATTTTAAAGACTTCAATTTGGCTTTCATCTATCCAATTAAAGTCTAATTTCACCCAACTAAGTTCTAGAAACTTCAATTAAGTTATGGCCGTTGCAACTTTGGTTTCATGTCACCAAATTACAATCTGATTTGCTTCAATTAAATTTTTGGAAACTTCAATTAAGTGTTTATTCCTTCCAACTTTGGTCAAATTTCATCCAATTAATATCTAATTTGCTTCAATTAAGCTTTAAATTCTTCCATATTTGGGTTATGTTCCATCTAGCTTTGGTTTGATTTCACCCAATTAAAGTTTAATTTGTTTCAATTAGGTTCTAAAAACTTCAATTGGGTTCCTATTTTTTCTAGTTAACTTTTCCATTTAATGATTTCCATCTGACATTCTGGATACTTCTCTAACCTTCTAATAATGTTTGGGTTTATCTTCATTTAAAAGTGGTAGTTGCAACCTTGTTTGGGATTTCACCCCAAAAAGTTTGGTGGCTTTTAAGCTTGTAAAATGTTGTTACATGGATGTGACATATTTGTGACAAATAATATATTAAACTTTGAATTGGTCTATATTGACAAATAGGTTGTAAGGGATATTGAAAAAGGTTTGGGTGACATTTCATTGTGTAAGCATGGCCAATGAACATGAAAACAAAACATTTTTTTGTGACTTGGAGGAAGGTGATGTCTTGCCTAATCCAAAAACAAAAATGGCTAGAAAGGAAAAACAACCATAAAGCCATTTTGGAATCTCTTCATATGAATGCCATGGCAACGAACTACCATTGACACTTTGTTATATACTCTAAAGACAATAAACAAGTCACCCAATTGATATCAAACCTTGTGTGAAAGGTAGTCTATGGTAAATACAGGGAAATTTATGTGACTTCAATGTTCTAATAAGACACATTGAAGCACCATCTTCAAGATGCATTGAAGGAATTAAAAACAAACACAAGCAATGAAGAAGGGTTTGAAAAAGTGGTGTTGCAAAGTGACCAAGTCTTGGCACAAATAAAAACCATGAATGAAGATGATGCAATTTTCATCTATGTTCCAATTCCAAAGGAATGCATCATACATGACTACATTGTCATGTTTCATGTGTAAGATGAACTAGAGCAATTATTGTTTTAGGGTAAGTTTGGTTGGTCACCTGACCACAATGTGAGTCTCATTAGTAAGGGCAAGCCCATCCTTGGGTGGTACCAGTAGGAATGTCACACCTTGATTTTCTTGGACTTATCAAACTTTGAAAAATCATAGGAAACATTTAAATGAACATTTTCATATGAAAAAAATTGCATACATTTATTAGGTTCCATAGATTTTGAAATCTCAATAATATCAAGAATATTGTATATTTTGATGTTCTTAATCATTGCATTTAGAATAAGTTCCAAGAACATAACGCCTATTTTTTTTCATTGAACTTTTTGGTCAAAAACACAAATTTGGAACATGATTTATGAATTTTTTTATGAATTTTTTTCTAAATTTATTTGGAAATTTTTTTTTAAAAAAATATTTGGTGATTAATTGATTAAATATGATATAGTTATGAATTTTCAAAGTCAAAGCTATTAGTTTTTGAAAAGGCCATTTTAATTAGGAATATAGATTTTTTCAATTTTTCAATTTTTTAAATTCCAAAACAAAATTCAAGCCATATATTAGAACATGCAATTGATAAACATGAAAAATAATAATTTATAATTGTGAAAATATTTAATGAAAAGGGCTCAAAAAAATGATTTGGTTGTTTTTGGTTCTTTAACCATTCTTTGAGGTGGTTTCTAGTGGTACCACCTAAGGATGGGTTTGCTCATAGCCTTTGCATGGGCCTAGATGGTGGGAACCATTACTGTACATAATTCATCAAATTCTAACAAACTAAAGTTTGTTAAAGTTTCAAGAACAAAACTATAGTGGCTTGCATTGTGACAAACACCTTTTGAGCCCCCACATTTCAATCGACCAATTTTTCTGAACACCCAACTCCAATTCATTCGCTTTAAAGAGCTCCAATGTGCTAATGTTAACCATGATGTTGCAAACACCATTTAATGTT
>Ga0116230_10001396_pt1 | contig 22874 bp, 15 predicted proteins | sample S1TSphfallax_3_FD_88678 | JGI IMG/M metagenome (GOLD analysis project Ga0116230, IMG submission 88678) | Host-associated microbial communities from peat moss isolated from Minnesota, USA - S1T2_Fd - Sphagnum fallax MG | ecosystem: Host-associated > Plants > Peat moss > Unclassified | place... | reverse complement strand
GGGGCTACATCCAAATGACACTTTTTTTCGAAACTTTCAAGTGGGAGTCCCAAAATTAAGACTTCTATTGTTTCAAAACTTTGAATGCTCATATCTTCCTCAAATCAAGCTTATTTGGAGCATGCAAAGGTAATATATTATGAACCTTAAAAAGATCTTTCCAATGGTGTATTAAATAATTCAATTAGAGATCATTTGACCCTTGTTCTAAGGTGATTTGTGGTTGGGCGTCAAATTCTCAATTTGACTCCCAACTCGTCTTTTGATCATAATTCATGCATATCATGTTTAAATAAATAATGCGAGGGCACTTTAGGCATCTACACTTCATGAGGTTTTCAATGGTATCCTAAGGGCCCAATTTGATTTTTTTAACTTTTCAACCAAGGTTTTAAACATTTAGGATTCCCACATAAGTGCAACTCCCAAAGTGGGAGTGCATTTGGGAGTCATTGGCTCCATCTCTTGCATTTTCCCTCATTTGTGATAGTGAACACACTCTCTTGGCTTCATGAGCCCTTGGATTCCACATTTAGTCACGAACCCAATCTTAAGGTTGCGATAACCACCATTGTTGATAGGTACAACTTGTCCACTAATAGGTGGTCTACTAACATCTATAATCGAGATGGTCTTCCCCTCCATTCATGGTACGATTTTTCGGTAGGAACAATTTGTGGCATCTTGGAGTTGTGTTTTCTTTCATAATAATCCTTGGTCCTCATTTGAAGGCTCCTCATAATTTGTTACAATCTCAATTTGTGCAATTTTCAAAATTGGTTTTGGTGATGCCATGGGGTTAATTAAGGGATCAAACATAGGAGGCCGCATTGTTGGAACATTCTTTATGCCCCTATAACCAAAACCAAAATATGGTGTATAGGGTCCAACTTGAAAGTACATTAAATTTGGAAAATTTAACAGATTTTGTTCCATGACATTTTTGATAAGTGTAACAAAAACAAGTGGAATAATTGGTTATTTACAAACTACATTTGGTAATGTTAAAAGATAAACCAAATTTTGAACAATTGAAACAAAACTTTGAACGAATAATGATACCAAACAAGGTCTATGGTTTATTAGTACCTTTTGTGTAGGCAAAACACTATTATAGCAATAAGAACAATTGTTTGTTCAGTGACCCAAACTTTGACAAAAAAATACAAGCTAGAAACATGTGAAGAGAAGCACGAACGTTAAAAATAAGGGTTATCAGAATTTCTTAATGGAATTCATTTTCATTCAAAATGTTCATCCTTGAGGACTGCATGTTTTGTACTTCATCAAACCTCCCTTGAAACTGGTGTAGTTAATCAATTCACCTCTAAAGTCAATCAATTCCACATTTTTTGGTGTGTGGACTTGTCACAACAATCTCATGGCACCAAAAAGTTTTATTTTTGATAGGGTCCCAAATTGGTTCCCATGGAGTTTCTAATTTGGTCTTGATGCATTTCGATTTTGGTGGATGATTTCAAGGAGGTCATATAGTGTTTGGTTCAATATTTTTGGGGACATCTTCTAATTCATTTTGCTCCCCATTGTGAAAGGTTGCAACCTTTTCTAGGTCAATCTTTGGATGTTCTAATCATTTTGGGTTACATGCATGCCATACTTTAACATTTTATTGCAAAACCTACTCCAATTTTTTTTTCATACTTCTTGTCAACATTATTATCATACCATAAATGACTATAAAAAAGTTATAATCTATAGGTTATTTTGGTATTTTATTTTTATTTGTAAAAATAAACAATAATAATGTCGTAACCCTAGCCTTGGGCTCGCGACCAAGGCAAGGGTTTGCAAGGTTGCGGGCCAAGAGGGAAGCTAGGAGTCGCATAACATACTCTTGGGAGTGTGAGAAGGTGTGAGGGAATGAACCCTCACAACCCAAGGGAGTTTCACTATGGGAGTTAAAATCTCGGTGGACTTTCGAATCTTCAGAGGGCAATTATAGGGGCCAAACTCAATGAATTGAGGAATTATTTATATCAATGAAAAGCTCTTAGAACTTAGATATCTAAAATGGGCTCACATTGCCCATTTGGACATCTAAAACACAAGTTATGGCCAAAAGAAGGGCCGGGAGTCAAATTGGCAGTTTGACTCCCAACCATTAAAAGTTGGGAGTCAACCCGATTTCCGTGCGTGCAGATGGCGTGCAAGATACCGTTGGAAAGCTCTCGACGAGGGCTACAACTTTGCTTAAGATTTCATCTCAATCCAAGGTATGCATGCAAAGTTATGGCGCCCCAAAGTCGCGAGAGTCCCAACCTTGGTGATTTCGGAACTCCCACTTGGGAGTCCCGGGACAAAAAGCCATTTGGATGTGGGTCCCATGGAGAGGTGGAGAGTATACTATAAAAGAGAAGGTGGTGGCTTCCCCCAAGTCCGGGCCGTGGTGAGTTTTATGTGTTTGTGTTGCTCGTGGTTTGTCCTAGCACCAAAGGTGCTCCAACTATGCACTAACCACCTTGCGTTGGTTTTGTGTAGGTCCATGTGAGTAGATAAAGCTTGTCAACTCTTCCTAGTCCCTTCCCAGACCTCCAGCACACCCCTCTACCCCTCGAAAGTGTTGCGAGCCAGGGAACGTGCCCCGACTCTTACTCTTTTGTTGTTTTCTGTTTGGGATTCACATTTGAGTCCCTCAAAGAGTTGGGAATGCATCAAATAAATTCGTGGTTTATTTTGATGAAATCAAATAACTCTAACCAATATTTGTCCAAATAGGAACAATAATGAACCAAAAATTGTGGATTTAATATCCATGGTATGGTCACCAAATTTTAAGGCCACTCGGTGAACTACCAAGTTTTGAAATGAATAAAATAAGGGAACAGAAGATAAAATCTTATTACTCTCCTTAGGTGAGCAAAAAGTTTCAACACAAAAGGGATTATCAAATTTTAGTAGGACAACTGCATAAACTTTCTACAAAAATAGACTTGAAACAAACATGCAAGGAAGAATACTTGCATACAAAAAATTAAAATACTCAAAACATATGAAGAAAAAAAACTACAAATAAAATTATATGTACAAAAATATGGAAGGAAAAAGATAATTTTACTCCAAAAAAATATTTTCATGTATAGTTCACAAATGGACTTGGTGTCGATAAAGTAAAGTAAAACAAAAAAAAAAATTTACCCAAAATCCAATTAAAAAATGGAATATTTTTTCATATGGACACAAGAAAATATATTTGAAATATTATGAAATAAAAATATAAAACCATAGGGCCTTGCATTTAGTTTATGGGAGGTTCGATACAAAATTTGAACAACTTTGGTATCATAAAAGTAGGTTGAAGGTAGGTTTGAAATTAATTGGGTCAAAATGGTGTTCAAACCTACTTCATGTTAAAAATTTGATATATTATGATTATAACATCCATAATTTGATAATACATAAGTATTTTTTAAGGCTGCACTAAGTTGAAAATGTTTAAAAATCAATATTTGATTTACATGTAACCCCTTTTTGTAAGATCAAACATTTTGTGCAAATAGAAATATTTTAAAAAATTCTACTTTCAAGATGGGGTTTTCAACATTTTAAATATAAAATGAAAGATTATCATCATGTTAATTATTGTACAAAAATAAAATTCTACTTTCAATACATTAAAACTTTTTCATGGCTACTTGTAATTTTTTAAAACAAGGAGCAATGAGTTGTCTACTTTACCTTGTTTACACCCATAGAGCCTTAAAGTACCTCCAAGAAAGAAGTTGGAAATGGTGGAACAAGTAGTTAGCCCAATCCCAAAAAAATTGGACCTAAATATACATAGTTTAAATCGATAGTAAAAATCGGTTTCAATAGAGGAAATTTGGTAGGGAAAGTTTTCATTTCGGTAAAATTCCTAGAAAACACTAGTTTTGGTAAAATCTATCTTGAACAAGAAGGTTTAAAGGGTTTAAGGTTCTAATTTTTTTGGGCATGACAAATTTCTAAGTTTCAAAAAAAATTATTTCATGTGTTTTGGGTTGAGCCAAAATCTTTTAATTACTTTGCTTGTATGCTAGTTTAAGGTTTAAATAAAGTCTTATCACATGTTTAAAGATGTTGTTTTAGTTAAAGAATTTGTGAATGAAATGTTATAATTGCTTAAGGTGTTGGTTATCACAAAATTGTTTAAATAATATAATTAGGTTCTATTTCCTTCATAAATTTCTAGGGGTCTCTTGTTGGATTAACTTGGTAGTTGATATAAACTTTCAAAATTTAACATGATTAGGGTTTACGGTTGGAACAAAGATATATCTATGGATTCTTTATTTTGGATTTATGGATGTTTTGTGTAGGTGTACCATGCTAGGTGTTTTAACATGTAAGCTCAATTTCATCACTATCAATGGAAAAGACCTTTTAATCAAGATTTGATACTTAATATATTATTTTGATCCAATTTTGTAACCACCCATCTATCTTGATGCTTATGACAATCAATTATATGTTGATGTTGACATTGATGTTTCTCCTGATCCCATCTACCTTAATGTTTCAAGACCCTAATTGAAAAATGTAAACTTTGTTTATTACTTTTGATTCAAACCTTTTTGTGTTTTTGTTGATCACTTTTGTCATTTTTGAGTTGGCCACTTTTGATGTTGAATTTGTTTCATCTTTGATTGTGGTCGTTCTTAATGTAAATCCATAAATAGCCCCCTAGGTTTGCAATCTTGGTGCCAAATAAAACAAAAAACTTGAAGACTTATTTGGTTTATGTAAATAAACCCTTTCAAAGTGGTCATTACCCTTAGAATAATGGTAATACTAGAGGAAATTATTACCTTAAACAAAAATATTGAACTAGTAATTGATTATTTTATCACAACTACTCAAATAAAATAAATGATCTTATTTCCTAGGAGGTAAATAAATGATGTCTAACTACCCTATTGGTAGTCCTACTCTCCGTCCTCCTTCTAAGGTACTTAGAGGTCCTTAAATTAAAGGAGAAGATAATTAACCCAATACTCCTAGGGAAAAAGTAAAACAATTACCAAATTATACATTTGAGTGAAAATGAATGATAATTTTGTTGTAGTGTATCATTACCACTAGAAGGAAAGGATATTAAGGAATAAAACAAAATAATCAATTATAGTGGGTAGCAATACCTCTTGTCTTTTTGTCCCTTACCAAACACACAAAAGTCCCATTACCACCTCTTATTTTGTTACCACCACCCACTCTATTAATGTAAATATTAGTTTTAAACCCTACCTCTTATGAGCAAACCAAAAGGAAAACCCAATGTTCTTTATTAAAATTTTGCCCTCCAAAATACATATTCCAATCAAAGGTAAAGCACCTTGGTAGGTTAGCCACAAAAGAAAAAGAAAAAAACTATAATTACTTCCTAACCATCCCAAATAGGTTAGAGGAAAATAAGAATAAAGTAAGAAGGAAAAAATAAAGAAAGAAAACAAAAATGGGCAAGTCAACCCTCAAAACCAAATAAAAAAGCAATCTAGGGAAAGAGGAAATAAAGGGATTGTTCTCCCTTTCCTTAGAAAGCCCCCAAGAAAATAGTTGGTGATAACAATCTCCACTAAATTAGCTCCTACTTTCTAGGCTAGTAATTAGCAACCTATCTTAATACCTTCTAGAAGTAAATAGTTGACTTTCAACCAACCTTTTTCAAAACTAGTTGGAACTAGTAGGTGTCACATCCAAATGTGAAGGTAGTAGGTAAATCTACTATTGGTAGTTAGGATTACCGGGATACCCCACTATTAAAAACTAACTTACTAAGGTAAAAAACTAACTACCATCATTTTATAGTTTCATGTAAATGAACCTTCAGATTTTGTGGCATGGCTCTTTATGACTATAATGATTGTTGAGATTATATTGAATGTTCCTATGTGTATCTCCTCACATGCCTACCATGGTGTAGGTCTTATGTAACACATTTGGTATAATTGAATTAATTAATACAAGAACTAATGTTAATCCTTGCTTTCAATCCTTGCTTTTAGAATAAGTCAACAAAACCCTAAACCATAAACCCAATTTGCACCACACAATATACTCAAAATCATCAATTGCTTCAAATAGCCCATGATGTATATATTTAATTTTGGTTTGTTTGTTGCTTGCCATGGCGTAGGTCTTATGGTTTATGTTTTGTATAGGTGGGGAGATGATACATAAAACAAAGAACCTAAATCCAAATGAATTCTATAGTACAAGAACAATTGTAACATGTTAGCAATAAGTTTCCAATAATTCAACAAGTTTGCAACACATTTCTAGCAACTTAGTAGAATTATAGTAGTGATTATAAAGGTTGGTTTTTGCATCATGGTTAGGGTATGTGTTTAGGTTTAATGTTAGAAGCAAGCTTGGACAAAAATACATAAGGTTTAAGGAAAGAAACTTGGAAAATTAATCAATCCCTAATAGAAACCTAGAAAAAAGGATATAGACCCAAGTCAAAATTTATTCCTTTTAAAATCACACCATTGTTGACCACCAATTGTCTAAATTTCCTACGTGGGTTATTTTAAGTTCTACTATGCATTATTAGACTTGAAAATGGTTGTGATTTCTACCTATTTTAATGTGATGATCTATATTGAGTTTGAGCTCCTTCTATATCTTGTCAACTATATTTTTTTAATTAAAATTTTCTACTTTCTTGGCAAGCTCACATATCTTTTGCTTCTCTACAATAAAAAGTTGTTGTATTTTTCTTTTCCTTTCAATTGGATTCATTGTTGTTAGTTTGCATAACTTGAACACAAAGCAATGCTAACATTGCTAAAGGGAACTACAATTTAAAAGCTTTGATATTTGTTTTAAAATTTCCCCCATTATAATATCCTTTACAAAGAAAGCTTTGCAAATGTTTTTTGTTACTAATGAATGTGATAGCGATTAAAAAGAATGGTGTTTCTTATTGAAATGGATGGTTACCAAAAAATGTGTGACACAAACAAGAATGTGATTAAAATGGGTGTGATTATAAAGGGGGTTTATTGTATCCTTATGCTTAGAAAGCTCTTTTTTACATGCTTGTGTTTTTTCCTTGGATTTTTAGGTTTGCAAAATTTCAAAGCTTGGAGAAAATTGACCTTTACCCCAAAAAAAAGATTATGTAGCAAGTCTCCAATGGTTCATGAACAAGTCAACATTGAGTTTACAACAAGTTTATAAATATAACTTTATTTATGTTTAGACTTTGAGCTTTTCAAATCTCGTGAGCAGTGTTGGAGAAAATGAAATGGGCCTACTATGTATTTTTAGATCGTGCATTTAGGTGTAAAAATCAAGTTAGGTTAGGGAGAGAAACCCAATTAGCTAAGCAAACACAAATATAAACATAGATAAATTTATACAAATATAGAGATATAGATAAATATATAGATAAATAATCCAAGAAGACATAAAGACCCATACATAATAACATTGAGATTTTGGGATACTAACACAATGAGATGCAAAAACACAAAGATAGAAAGACACAAAAATACAAAAAGGCAAGGAGAAAAAGAAAAAAAATGGGTAGAGAGAAAGAAAGAAAGAAAGAAAGAAAGAAAGAATTTTTTTCTAAAGAGACATGGAGAACTAAAGACAAAAGTTCAAAAATATTCAAAGATTATAACACAAAGAGATAGAGTTTATAGACCCAAAAGTAGTAATATAATTCAAAGAGGCCTAGAGACCATATGGCAAAAAACACAATTGAAACACATAATTATATGGAATTAAAGTATGGATGGTTTTGATTATGCTGGGGTGGAAACATGTTTTCAAAATAGAAAAAACTTCTTGAATATTCATGTGGCAAGAGCACCACAATGGGAGAAATAATGTCACCATTATATTGTGCAGTCCAGCCAATTGAACACCATGTGTGCTACCTACAACCACTATTATGTTATCTATAACAAAAACAAGACCAAGGCAACACAACTCATTCCTTCAATAATGTGGAAAGATGTGTATGTGGCAAATAAGGTGGAATATCCAAAATCAAAGTTCCAAGAGGAGATTTTGAAGGAAAGGTTTTGGGAAACATTAAGGGAATTGAAAATAGGGACATCAAATGAAGAAGGTTCAAAGAATGTTGTTTGCAAAATGAAGAAGTCTTGACCACATGAAATCAATAGATTGGCATGCCATGTGTAATATCTTGAAAAGTCAACAAAGTCTAATTGATGGTGCCACTAATCCATTAATCCCATCTACTCTTGCATTTGTTCCTACATTTATTCCTACATCCATTTCTATGGATTTGGACCTTCCATCACATGGGCTTAATGTATCTTGTTGCCCCACATCTACATCCATGTCCTTGGCAAAGTCTAGGACAAAGGCAACATATTTACAACACCAATCATGTAGCATCAAACATTTGGCATCCACTACGGAGGTGGATTCATAACAAAGTTTAACTTTAATGCATGCAACACATCCAAAGTCATGTTGGCAAGGCAAACACAGTTAAGATTAATAACCTTAAAGCTACTAGATAGCTAAAAGTTATAGGTGACAAGGAATTCAAAGTAAAAGTTAAGGAAATTTTAGACTTGTAAAATTATAAATCTTCATCCTACCCATGGTTAACAAGGTTGGGCATCTAATCACATGTGACTTCAAATGTGAAGTTGATTTTACATTTGTGCAAAATGTTTGTAAGGATAGTTGCCAATCTTAACAAATGTATGTAATTAGATTTTGTGGAATCAAACATTTTCATCAATTGTTTCCATTTCCTTTTCAATCTACCAATCTTCATTCCATTTGCACTTTGTACCTAACATGCATTTTGTTGTAAGCATTGATAACATCATAGATAACATTAAGCCTATTTTGTGTCCCCCAACCTTCCTCATGATGAACATCTCTTCACCCAAGTAGCCAAGGTTCCATAAAAAATATTCAAAGTAGTCATTGTCATGCACAAAAAAACTAATGCCAATTCATGTGGAATTCAAACTACTGTAAGATGGTAACATTGTGGTGAAAACGTAAATACCTAAAGTCCAAGTAAATGAACAAGCCTTGATTTTCAACAACCATGGTATTGTTTATCAAGTAAGGTTTCTTGCACCAATTGAGCCAAACTTTGAGGGCCACATCATTCTGGGGTTTTTGGATCTTGATGAGCATGCCATCAATGAGCCCAATGGATGAATGCATGGTTGAATGAATCAAATTTGACAAGTAAACTCTCCATAAAAATCCATAACAAGTTTTTTTAATTGGTCAAATGGACATGATTATTAATTTTTAAAATTTCAATATTGTAATCTTTGACTATCACATGTTTACCCATTTATGGAACCTTTTAAACCTATGTCAAAACCTATATCATGAAACCTATACCAAAAGTCATTGATGTCATATGTTATGGTGGATGCCACTTGGAAATCTTAAAAGGAAAACCCATAAAGTCCATATGAATGAGGAGCAAAACAAATATTTTAAAAACATTTCATTAGGTAGATTTTATTTGAAAGAAAAAAACAAAATCCATTTCAAAAGGTGTTTTGAAAATAAAGTAAAATTATGACCATTAAAAAGTTCATATAACTACCATTTGGTTAAGGTTTTTAAAAACTAGATTTCATACTTGATTATCTATTTTATTTTTCAAGTCATCATTTTGTCAATGTAAATAATTTGGAGTGGAATTTAATATGAAAAATTCAATCTATTATTATAATAATCAACTAACCAAACCATAGTTTTGAATTTCAAAAGTCCACTACCAACAATGAATAGATAGTTTTACAAATAATGTGTTTATAATAATCATGTTAATGTATTACAAATTGTTAATTGACAAATTGAAAATTATATTATTCACCACATGCATCTAAACACATTTAAACCTACAAAAATGACCATTTTGACACCAAAAATGAACCATACAATCATGTGTTCACCCCAATGCAACCTTTGAAATCTAATACTAGGTATGGTGGTGCCAAACACAGTCTGTTCATGTATTATGGGCCACGTAATCTCATCCCCAAGTGCATCATTGATGTAAAATACAATGAAGATGAATTCATCACAAACTACACCCTTTAATTAGTTTGATAAGAATGCATCATACATGCAAACATTGTCATGTTTCATATACATAATGAATTATAGAAGGCATTATTTTAGTGCCAAATTTGAAAGATGCCTTATTCAAACGTGGTGACCATTTGTAAATTCCAACTTTTAAATTAGAACCTTAAACCAAAACCCCTAAAACTAAACCTTAATCCAAACCCACAAATGAAAGGTTTTTAGTTTAAGTCATGAATCTAACAAACCCTTTAAAATTGAAACCTTAAACCCAAACCCCTAGAATTAAAATCCTAATTGTAGCCTAAAACCTTAATCCAATCCTTAAATCTAGACCTTTAAAATTAAAACCTTAATCCTAGCCCTAAAACTAAAACTTTGATCCTAACCCTAAAATAAAACCTTAATTTTAACCTTTAATCCAAACCCCCAAAAGAAAGTTTTCCAAACCCTAAAATAAAAATCTTAATTCAAACCTCACACCCAAACTTCTAAAATAAAAACCTTAATGTTAACCCTTAAAATTAAAACTTCAATCCAAAAACCAAATCTTTAATTGAAACCCTAATCAAAACCCTAAAACTATAACTTTAATTAAAAACATTCAAATGTGGTGTTCACATGTAAATCATGCATGACATGCAATCATTGGTACCATTAATAATATTAATTTGTCAAACTTGGCTAAAGTGAAGTTGGTCAAAGTTTTGAAAACCCGTCATTATTTGCATAGTGATGAACACATCTCAAATTCCCACACACGAATCCACTTATTCACCCACACCCTCTTCCAATTCATTGTCATTGAACATATGAAATGAGTTGGCAACAATAACTACAGTTGCAAAAACATATTATTTTATTTATCCATGTTTGCAAACATCTCCTATATCATCTCATCATCACTTGAGGATGAGGAGTTATAATTATTTCACATAGAACTAAAATAATTTCATGTAAAATTAGACCCATGGGTTGAAGTTGAAGCCATGATTTTCGAGTGAAAAAACCTTTCCACAAGTGATAAATGAAAAAAAGAAGAAGTAAGTGTGAAATGCTCCCATTTATATAGGTCCTCACCCATAAGATAAAATCTACAGGTTTAAAACAAAGCTTATGGATTACCCTTTTGCACAAGGTTAAAGATTAAAATTTTAGATTACACTTTTGGTTTTGGTTTAAAAGTGGGGATGGGGATTAGGGGTTTGGATTATGATTTTGAACTCAAGTTTTGGTAGTCCCTATATACACCTACGTAGGCTCTATGTAGCACCCTAGGCAACCCTTCACTTGAATAACATTATAAATAACAATTAACTATCTCTTAACTTAAGTATGGCCCTATGTAGTCTTTAGTAAATATCCCCTTATGTAATTTTAAAATAGCCCCTATGTAGTCCCTAAGTATCAGCCCCCAACTTAGGAAGTCCCTAAGTAGTCTCCTAAATAGCCCCCTAAGTATCCCATAAATAGCCCCAAAAATAACCCTTTAGGCATTGACTAACTTCGGAAGCTCTTAGGTAGTCTCCTAAGTAAACCCTATGTAGCCATGTTGGACCAAGTGGTAATACAAAGGGTGTTACAAATACCACCGAGCTTACAATGAAAGAAATGATGGTGTTTCCCATTAGACCTAGAAAATGAAAATAGGATGAGTAGGGTGAGGTTGATGGACTTGGTGGAGGCTTTTAAAATGATAGGGGCAATTGAGATGATTGTGGATATAGGTAAGAAAAGTGGGATGGGGGGGATGTGTTGGAGGTTTTGTTAGGGAACATGACAGGGAGGGAGGAGAAAAATGTGTGGGTATGACATAATGGGGATGATGGGATTTCCAAGGTTGTGATGACAACAAGTAGGGGCTTTTAAAAGTTCGTGCCTTCCTAGGGTGTGGAACAAGGTAATGGTTGGGAAGGATCATATGAGGAAGATAGGTGGGGTGAATGAATTAATAATATGGATATGTTTTTCAAGGTCAATGTCATCAATAGTTGAGGATATAGCAAAAAACATTGTGTCACTTGCATCTATTGGTGGTGAAGGTTATACTTATAGGTGAATATCAAGGAAAGGAGGCCTAGTGAAGAATATGATGATGTTCAAGGAAGAGGTATCACTTCACAAGTTGATGAAGGTGATAATTGGGTAAAGGAAAAAAATATAATTATAACCTTTTATGGTTCCTACACTTCTATGTTTCTACACATCATTAGTTAGGATTTGATGCATCATTTAAGGATGCGAGGCCTAAACACATTGATGGGCAAGAAAAGAACTTCTCCTAGAAGTAGAGGCTAGAGTTTTGAAATGACCATATTGAAAGTTGCAACTTAGAACCTTCCTTATGTGGATAGTTCACCCCTTCTTCCTACCCCAATTGAATTTAAAACTATTAATGGAAAAAATGTTCTACATCCTATTTGAAACATGAGTGGCCCTCCCTAAGGAGCTATAACAACCATTAAAAAATGCCAAAACTTCACCCAGATCCATTTGGATAGGAAAGACGATGGGAAAAGGTTCTTCTAGGGAATAACATGGATAGGTGGAAGATAGATGAAAGTTTATAAGAATTTTAGAGGGCCAAATAGTCAACCATCAAGCAACCATGTTAATCAACAAGGTGGGTGTGTGTTTAAAAGGCTTAAAACACCAAACAATGAATTAAAATCTCTAGCAAATACATAACTTAAACAAAATTACTTTTGGGGAAGCAAGTCCTTGAGAAGTGTCTTTAGAAGCAAAAGGAAAGGATTGGCACAAACCTAAATTGGATGTTGACTTGGATTGGCACATTTCACAAGACAAGTAGTTTCTTCCACATTGAAATTATGTCAAGGTATTTATTAGTTGTTTTGCCAAATTTCGTTTTTAGTTGCATGGTGGTTTGCAAGATTTTTTTTTCATTATTTACCAAATGTAAAATTTTCATGGAATAAATTTAATTGAGACAAATGGAACAATCCAAAATAAAATAATTGTATGGGGCGATGATTTTTCACATGTTTATGTACTTGGTCAAAACCATAAATTTAGAAAATGCTTAAATAAGCTTCTATAGACAATTTGACAAGTTTTTTTGCATGAAAAAATCCTACACATATGATTTGCATTGGGGACTACAACTTTTAAGCCCGATGAATACAAACAATCAACCAAATGGACAAAAAAGAAGTCCTTTTCCTTGTAGCCCTTTGGAATGAATTGTGTAGGTTTTTAATTTTTTGTATGATGTATAAATTAGTCAAATGCATTCAATAAACATTGCTAAACATAAATGTAAACATTAGATGATTTCACAAAGTCATGCCCATTCCAACTTTTATTTTGTATTTTGTTGATCACTTAGTTGTGCCCTCACCCCCACTTTGTTGTCATCCATAAAATCCTAAGAAGACTTGATCAAACACTAAAACTTAACATGAAATTATTGTGATTGATATTTTAATGTGGTTGTCTAGGATGTGTTGGTAGGTAGGAAAAGGTTGCTTGCTTCAAGATTTGTCTTGGGCATTGCAATTAGGACCAAATTCCTTTGAGTAATGTGATGTGTTCATGAGAAAACATGGTTTTGTTTGGGGGGTTTCTTGTGTTTTTTTTAGTGCAAAGAGAATTTTGGGTAGTCCATATAGGTGGGAAAAGAAAGTCATGGCAGAATATATTTGTAGCATGAGTGTAGTGTTGTTGGGAGTGTGTGAAAGGTTATGCCATCCTTTGAAAAAATAGATTTATAGCCCAAGTGTAGTGTTGTTGTTGGGAGTGTGTGAAAGGTAAAGATAAGAATGTTTAATGTAAGCCCAAGCATGAAAGGTAGTAGTAAGAAGTTGAAGCAATAGTAGTGAACAAGGCGGTCTTGATTTTGAGCTCCTAAGGGGCGCTTGTTTTCTATGAGGAATAATGAAACTTTAGGAGTAGTAAGAAGAAGTGGCAATAGTAGGGTTCTTAATTTGTTGGTTTGTTTTCTATGACAAAACAATTATTTTTTTGGTTGTTAAAGAAGAATCCAATGAGTTTTCTAATTTATTAAACCTTTGGTTTGGTTTTAAACTTTAGTTTTGGTTCTTCAAATTTTGCTAGGCATAAAATTTTTGATAGTCACATGATGCAAGCATGGTAAAGTGTGCCAAAAGAATAGTCACACATGTAATCATAATCACATTTATGGCATAAACATGAAAAAACCTATTCAAAATTTCTTTAATTCATTATGAAACAACGGTGCACTCCATTGAGTTTATGGTAAGTTACACATAAAATGTGAAAAAAATTCATATAAGAAAAATGGATGAAAAATATGTTTTATACTAATTGGGTTTTCAAAAATTCCAACATATTTTTATATGAAAAATTTGTTAAATTATGACCATGATATGAAAATTTTAAAAAGACATTGATACATATTAATGCTCTATCCATTTGAAAGTACAAAAAATCCAATTACAATTGTACTTTCATCATATTTTCATATATTTGAGTAGGAGCGTGACACCTACTTTCTTGTACTTATAATTTAAAAAATGCGCTTAAATGCATATTAGAACATGCAATCATTCAATATTATGCAATGAAGTCAAAGATCTTCTTCTTATTGATCATTAAAGTAAAAAATATTCATGAGTTCAACATATTAAATCTTAGTTTATGGATACTTTCCACCAAAAAAAAAGGTATCTTTCATTGGCATACTTCACCATGCTTTCACCTCGTGAAAAAATAGTCAGTAAGGCCAAGGTAATTGTGCACGGGCAAGCAAAATTAAAAAGAAAGTAGTAGTGTTTTAGGGTTTATAAAGGGTTACAGACAAGTAAAAAAAAAAAAAAAGGCCATAAAATTGGACAATGATTTCCCTTAAAGGTCATTTTGTCCGAGGTAACCGATCCATTAAAAAGCTAGACTAGGGGATTTTTTAAAGTGTTTTATTTTCTTCTGTATTCGATTTATAACATAAATGGATTGTGGGACCTAGGCCATGGAGCAACACAATTGAGACTAGTAACTCTTCATATTAAATTTTTTTTACAAGGTGAGTAAAAACCAATGCAACATAAAATACATACCTCGTTAGGTCACCCAACCAACTAACTAGCCAAAAGTGTTGTGGCCCGTGGTGAATCTTATGAACGTCTAGTCCATTATAATCATTTTTTAGGAAACTTTTGTGGTTGGCTTTGTAGATTTTGGATTCCTTAGGAGGTTTCCAATTTTTTTCCTTTTGATTTGTTTAATCTTGTGTGGTTGGTTTTGTAGATTTAAAATTACCCTATAGTGGTAGGTAATATTTAGAAAGTGGGGCCTATGCTTTTAGTGGGCCTCCTTCCTCATGGGCACCAAACATCCCATGTCCCTTAGTTCATCATGTTTAATCAAATTTTGTAGCTCCCATCACCCATTTGCTTTACCATGTGCCACCATAGACCTATCCTCCACCCCATCTCCTATGCAAACCACGAACCACCCATTGATTCCCCCTTCCATTTTAACAAACCACTCACCACCTACCAATTGTTTATACCGTCCTAACCCTTTGTGTGATTATGGGTTCCTAACCTTAAACTTTCCCAAACCCCTTTAATCATGTTCATGCAAGACCTTTTCCCTTATTGGTTCCTATAGCTGCCCATGATTAGACTCTTTAACTTACCCCTTCTTTTCAATGTGTTTGTAACCTCCACCTAAAGTCGTTTGCCCCACATGTGGGTGCCAATTTACTAGTCAAAGTTTAATTTGTCATCAACATTCATGTCAAACATCTAAGTCATTTACTCCAAACCTCGGTGACCATCTCAGCTCCATACCTTTCTCTGCTCTTACCCTATTTGCATAAGCCTCGACTTGGGTTTTGTCATTGGATGTCCTGAGGTCCTTTCATTTAGGCTTTTGTCATTTTCAATTATACAACTGCATCCTTATTACTTTATGACATGAGGTACGAGTGACATTTTATTTTCCATTGGATAAGTTAGCACAAGACCCCTATGATGTGACTGTTCGTTTTGTTACCCCAATGGTGTTTCAATTTGCCCCCTCGTAGCGGGACAACAAAACATAAAGAAATGTAAATTTGACTAAATCATTTTCTAGTGGGCAATTGGAAAAACTTGCAGTAGTTTTTTTTACAATTAGAAGGCCATGTTATTATACATGTACCTACACCCACCATTGGAAGGTGATGAAGTCCATGGATAGTTATGGCAAGCGATCATTACTATTTGTGATGAAAGTGACAGCACTACTATTCGTGATGAAGGTGACAGTCTGAAACTTTGTGAGTGACTTTCATAAGGTTATATGACAGCATGCATTGCCATGTCACCTCCCAAGTGTTGTTGTGGAGATATGTCTGCAATTTCATAGCTTGATGTGCTTGATAGTGGCATTGTTGGAAATTCCATTGGTTATGCCAAAAATCTTGTGCTGGTGTAATGCCTTAAAATTATGTAAAGACCTGGCCTGATTTTTTAAGCTTAAAATTGGCAGGCTTTGTTATTCACAATTTCCCTCCCACTGGGAGGGAGATTATCTCTCTGACTGGGATATCGCACCTTTGGCTGGGCGTTTTCACTTTTTCGGTGGGATATCTCGAAATATCAATCTCCCTGCTCCATTTCTTTTACGCAGCCCACCTCTTTCCTTACCAGCCTAGCTGCTCCCTTCACTAATGAAGAGAAAATGAATGGCATTCTTTACGTCCAGTAAAGGCCTGAGAGCCGGGCTGAGCAGAAATACAGAACCCCACCTTGGCTTTGGATGTGGCGCGGGTCCATTATTTCTGGACAGGCCGGCTACATGGGGTTACCCACGTGTCAGAGATTTCCTAGTGTGTATTGGAAATGCACCTTAAATATGTAAGATTCCCTCCTGACACTGGAGGTCAATTTATCTTTCTGGGCAGGCTCATACACATTTTGTAGGGGCCGTCATTTTTTCTTTAGGCCATGATGAAAGGATCTTGGCTATCAGATGTCTTGTGGCAGATCATTACACACAGCAAGGCCCTCCAATGGGGTGTTAACAGAAATCGATGCTGCCTTGGGCTGCTGCCTCAGGCGAGTGCCTCATTCTGATAACACCCCCATACACGGGCCTTACATAGCACACAGTGACCAATAAATTTACAGCATTCTAGGGTTTCCAACCCTTGTTATAAGGGGCTTGTTTAGATCTCAAGGGTTCATTTGTGATGGTTATCTATGGTTAATTAATGTTCACAATTGAGTGTGCCTAAATTATACCAACAATTTCTTTGATTTGAATGTTCCCTCAAGCAGGAATGTGATATTTATTCATTGTAGTGTTGCACAACTGGTATTTGTTTTTTTCCAGACTTATAGCCGCTACTTTGAGAATCCCTACTTATTTTGTCTGTTTCTTTCACTTTCTGTCGTCGTACCTGACTGATTTGCCACTCTTGTCATGGCCATCTGTGCGGATTTTTTCCTGGTCTCTGGGAGTAGTGTACATGGTTGTAGTGTGTTTGGTTTTTAAGCTTTTGTTCAGTTTCTATCAATGGATTGGTTGACCTCTGTTAGTGTTAACATCAAATGAAACTCAGAGCCGGAGGAGAAGTTGGTTGTCGTGGAAGGAGGCAATGAATAGTTCTAAGAAAATATCCAATGCTCCACAGGCACGCTGTTCTTGGAGATTTAGAATTTGGATCTCTAACTTTGCATCAGTGAAAGACATCGCACAACAAGCTTTTGAGAGAAATCCAAAACCTTCCAGATGTCTTTAGTGACTCTGATCATTGTATCTGAAAGGCATCGACTTGCAATGACACTAGTTCTTGAATTAGATTGTTTACTCATGTCTCATCTTTCTGCATGTTAGTTGGAGAGTACTAGCAACTGTCACCAACTTCCTGAGCTTCAGTTGGTGGATCTTAGGAAGTTTAGGAAATTTCTATTGTTTAAAGGACTTGCAGAATGTGTAGCGCAGGTCGACAGTTTGAGGACTGTTTTTATCATGATTGTCTTCGCTCTTTTGTAACTGAATAACTGGATAATGATTTCTTTGTACCTTAATGCCCTGCTTGTTGTAGTGTGGAACAAGTGGCAAAAATTGGGCCTACCAAATTTTGGTTTAAGAGAGTCTGCCACATGTTGAACTTGGCCTCTATATGACATTCATTTGGAGGGTCCTCTACTGACAAGGAGAATAGGGTCTATTTTTTTGTTAGTGACAATATGTCCTGTAATGAAGTTTTGAATATGGTTCATATGGGCTGCTATATAGGTTCTGTGAACATCTTTGGCATAGTTGGCTGGTTATGAATTTATGAATTTTTTGGATTAGTTGAGTTCTGTGAAGAGGGTCATATGAGGTGGGTATTCTCAAACAGTTTGTCTTGTGAGGTGTGTCCAAAACTTGCAACGTGTGCCCGGGGAGTACTAAGGCGTGGTGGAGCTATTGGTCTAGTAGTCCATCCTCATTTCCTGTTGGAATCTGCAAGTCATGTAAGTTGAATGGAGCATGGCAGACTTTAGAAGCTGGATGTTTGATGCCTGTGACAAGGGTCCCTAAAAGCTGGAATGCGGAAGATGAACTAACTCCTGCATCCCTCCCACTTGTTGTTCAATCCTGCTTGTCTTTCAGAACTTCTTAAAGTTCAATTCTCTTCCATGTTCCAAAATCACCAGTCCTACGCTTTGCTTATTTGGTTTCGTGAGTTACATGCCCTTGTTACACATTGTCAGAGTCCTCCAAGAGTTGTGTTACTGGAAGCTTTATTTGTTGTTCAATATCATATCTTGTGCCTCTTTCACAGACTGACCTGTTATGTGTACGTCTGTTATTCAAATCTTTTTGTCACTTCTTATGTAGTGCTTCTTTTAAGAAGTGGACTCACTGGGTTGCACTGCCAATAGAGTTAGTTGGCCACCTATTCCTAATAGTACAATCCAAAGTGCTTAACTTTCATGTTCTTGTGGGAATTTATCCATTTCAGTTTTAGTTTATCTGCAAGGTTTTCCTATTCAGTTCTATGATTATATCACACATTTTCAAGCTGTATGCATGATTATTCTAGTGAATTTTTTGGTTAGTTTATCAGGCTCTGCATTGTTTTGCAATACCAATGACAAATAGATATCCAAAACACTTGCATAGAGAAAGGTATAGGTAGCTGCATTTTCAATGGCTGTCCCCATTGCCTAGGCTACTGTCCAAACACCATCCTCTCCATTTCTGTTGCCTTTCTGATCCCTTCCATTGTTCTGTTTGTCATCCACCTACCCTGCTTACTATGTTTGTTGCTCTTCATTGACTCTCCCTTTATCAGCCAAACTAAATCAAGATCTTCAGTGGAAATCTTACATTATACAAAGGAAACACACTTTGTGTAATAAAATAAGAAAAACAATAGTGCATGTTACAAAATTACACAACATAGTCCTAGGTGGCCACCACTCCCTATCAGCATGTCACTAGACATCCCCTTATGGAAATAACCTTTGTTGGTGCAGAAGTATCTTTAGAACCACACACAGCCATCAACAGTCCCTTCTAATAGAGACTGCAAAGTAGTTTACCATTATATTACAAATGTGCCACCAAACTCAGATGCAGTGCCAACTTTAAAGAGTTTGTCACATGGGAACTGAGCACAAAGACTCGGTTTACTTCGACTTCTGGCAGGTTTGAGAATGGCAGACATAACCCCAGTTTCACATAAGCTACACAACTTCCAAACAACGAGGCTAACAATATCTCCAAGGCCATGTGTCACAGGGCATACCTCCTCTGATCCCATTTATATTTACTCAATCAAATCACCATCAAAGGTAGGTGGAGGGGCTCACAACAATGTTATCAACCTTATACATCTCATACTGATAAAGAAATAACAAATGCTCATTGGATCCAGAGTCTGCTGGTCACTTCATTTGCTAAGCTCTTCCCCTGATTTAGTCAAACCTAGATAACCTCCAAAATTCAGCTTTGCACCACTCATGACCACACCAACCTCTCATGGGGCAGAAAAAGACTAGAATCATGTCCTCTCGTGCTACCATTCTCTTTCCCACTCCGCACATAGAGCTTCCCAAACCTAAGTCAGTGCAATGACTGCCGCTGAGAGCTGAGAGAACAACACCTGGAGACCACAGTCAAATCACTTGAACAAATGCCAGAAGGGGAGAGCCGGCTAAGCTTTATGCCATAAGGCCCTTGCCTCATTTCCTCTCTTCCTCTGAGATGACCAAAACAATATTGTACACAAGTAGTCTGCAAATCCACAGACCTCCGCACCCACATTACGCTATGCACCAATGCCAAATTGGCATCATTTCTTCGCTTTAGAAAACCGCAGGCAACGATACTTTTCACCGCTGACTGTGATCTCCAGTGCTCCATCCTGATGATCCAGACTAGAGGCAGTTCCCATCAGCACGCTCTTCTCCTTCTCCAGATTCTCTCTCTCAACTTTCAGCCGTGCTTCTTGCTTTGCAAGTTCTGCCTGTCACATACAACAACCCCAATCGCCAAAGCATGAACTCAACATTCTTTTCTCCCTCCTACTTACAGAAACAAAAACCAAGCAAGCTCAAACGTCGACAGCCAAGGTGGAAGTCTCACCTCCCTTCGACTGAGGTCCGCTTTCCAAGCCGCCTCCCGCTCAGCAACCTCCCTCTCCCGCTCTTCCAGATAGCTGTTCATCTCCCTCTCCTTCATGATGCCGTCCTGGATGTCCGCGTCCAACGCTGCCTTCAAGTCCCTCACAAAATTCTCCACCACGGCCTTGATCCGCAGTGACATCTTCTTTCCGGACGCATCAATCTCCCCCTCCTTATTCCTCGCCTCTAATTCACCTTCTTCTCCTCGCGTCGTCTTCCTCTGTTCTACTTCAAATTGCAGTCAACGACTCATTTCTGAAAATTTCGCTTACTATTTTCGCGTGGTTAATAGTGATGGCGGAGTACATCGAGAAGATCGCGAGGTTAGACCATACACAAGTGCATTTTGTCGATTGCGCATCAAGCGAGGTTATGGCTTCTGGCCACATTTGCAAGTGTTTAGGGTTTAATCGGTTCACGCTAGAGGTTGTACGCAGTAGTCTGTTATAGGTCGTTCGGGTCGACTAGTTCTCCAAACTACGGAATGTAAGGGCTTCCGAGCGCTCCAGGACAAAGACAGGCAACGAGTTGCCTGTCTTCCCATGGGTAAGGGTTTTCATGGGTTCATGCCGTGTGTTTCATGCCATAGGCAATCCAGTTCCCATGTTGTCGCTGGGGTTGGGCAGTCGTTCATACTATGGGAGCCTAGAGGGTTCAGAGTCTTGTGGTGAGCAAAAATTGCCGAGATTGGGACACAAGGCAGTAGCCTTCTGAATGGCTATGAGGTTCTTGGTCAGGGCTGTTGTCAGATACTGCATTGTTTTTGTCCTTCGGTTGGTCAATCGTGTTCCTCCTTGTGTCACTTGTGCTTTCTAGAAGAGATAGGGTTCAATCAGCACCGTGGCAAAGGCACTTTCCCCATTTACATATCTGACTGCGTATACAGTAACCATTGTCTAATTTTGGGAACAGGCAATGAGACATTATTGCAGGCAGACTTTCTGTTATTCTGCTTCTTCTTTGCAGAGACTGTTAACGATGATAATTGGAATGCCATACTCTTCTTTTGGGGGATCATTTCCTGGTGGCTATCACAATGTGCAGAACATGGATAGGATTATGTGGATAGCCCCTGAAGGTTCCTGATTAATTAAAGGTCTGACTAACGCAACACACCTTGATGATAGAAAAACACACCTCTTAACCTAATGTTGAACCTCCAAGCTGCTATTCTGTAGGCATCCCCTCCACAACAGTATCAATCGTTGTATTATCACCTCGACCACGACCATGGCCTCCACGCTGACTGCTGCTACCCACATCGCTTCCCTGTGTACTGTCCACCCCGTCATCTGCCTGCTGGCGCTGTTCCCTCAGTTTTCTGCGTCTATTTACACGAGTTTGTTGGCTGCTTGCCTCTTCATTTTCGAATCCGGAAGGTTCACGACGAGTAGTGCGAGCGCGGCGTGAGGTATCACCAGTGGGCCTGCCTCGAGGTTGGATAGCGTCGAGTTCTCGTATCTATAGGTGTGGGTCAAGCGGAGGAAGGGTGGCAATCGGTTGAAGGTGCCATTGAAGGTGGAAGTTGGTGACCTGCAGAAAACCAACGTTGGCACGAAGGTACGTATCGATGACATGTACGCATGGTAAGCCCATAAAGTCCTTCATTGTATTCGTACAGGGAGGAAGAGTAGTAACAACACCTGTAGAAAGCTATTTATTTCGGATATCCAGCATACGGTGTAGTGCTTGAGGTGCCACCTTCCCCACGACGTCTCCGAACAGCGGGATCAAAAGCTTGATTGGTAGATTCACCTTTGCACACTCAAGCGTTGCCTTTCTGGCTGCATGTTGATCCTTCAAGGTGCGTACTAAGGCATTGACAACCGTGACAACGTCGTTAGTACTCACCATCAACTCTCGTTTGATCAGCGCATGAGCCCCTTCCGCCTTTGAGGTGGCTCTATGGCCAAAGTGGAGATGATGATCTGTCCAAGCATGGACGAATTTCTCCTTATGGCGAAGCCACTCATTCTCAAGATAGGCAATTGTCGTGGCGAATTCAGGCTCTGGAATTGCCCCTTGCAGAGCTATCCATGTGGCGGCGAAAGCATCCTCAGTTGTTGCGCCTATCACAGCGTTCCAGAATTGCAGAAAGGCCTTCCAGCGCTCATCCACACCTGCCTTGTATTGATTGTCGCCTATCTCCTCGTCTCCGAGCTCGTTGTCGAGCTGCTGGCGGAAGATAGGTTTGCACTTCTTCATGACATTCAT
>Ga0116230_10001394_pt1 | contig 22883 bp, 22 predicted proteins | sample S1TSphfallax_3_FD_88678 | JGI IMG/M metagenome (GOLD analysis project Ga0116230, IMG submission 88678) | Host-associated microbial communities from peat moss isolated from Minnesota, USA - S1T2_Fd - Sphagnum fallax MG | ecosystem: Host-associated > Plants > Peat moss > Unclassified | place... | reverse complement strand
TAAGTCTTAGTGTAAAATCTAAAAACAATAAATATTATTTCAACTATTGTGTAGGAGATCTTTGAGTTACTAGACATTTAAGAGGACATCAAGAATGATTACTTTGACTTTCAAGTAATGATTATGTGGTCTCAAGATAATGTTAAGTTATGTAAAATGTCAATTGTGTTCAATAGTTCCAAGGCAATAAAGGACACACCCTTGACTTATCAAGAGAACATCATCCATGCACAACAAATATGGATTGAGTACAAGCATCCACCTAAAGGCATTGTTGAAATACAAAGAAAAAACAAGAAATATAAGGTAATTTTTCTTGATATCTAAGATTTCAATCTATTTCAATGGGGATCAAGTATGGAAGTTATGTGAATGCCTGAATAGTTCATGCATATGGTTGCAGGATTTTGAGAATATTTTTTACTATGTGTTTAGAGTGAAGTCAATAAAGGAATGCCTCAACATTTTGTTGCTACCAAATGAAACACATGCCTTATGGGAAAAAATGTTCATCAAGTGGGAAAATGATAACGTATTGGATGGGAGTTGTAGATTGCTAATAAGGAAGGTTGCACCAATAGGCAAATCAGCCTTTACCTGCCTTGTTAACTTGCGTGAATTTTAGATGGCCACGTTTGCTCAAGGTTTAGTGGACCATGAGTATATGATGTGGGAAAGGTTGGCCAAATTCAAAAGGGAAACCATTCTTAAAACCATGTCCAAGTATTGTTGGGATTATAAAAAAATCGGTAAATCTATAATGAAATCATGGTTTTTCATGGGTTTTTGAAGCCTGTATATGTATAGACCTTATGCCATATTCAATGAACAACTTGTAGGAAAAGAAGGCATTGCACAAGTATGACGAAATGTTGTTTTTGTTCTTGAATAGTGAATTCATAGAGTTCTACAATCCAATATAAAGCTTAATTTGTTGTTGGAACTTCCACCCTAGTCATTTGTAGATGTGTTACAATGGTGGATTTAAAACATGGACCTAAAAGCATTGAGAGTGGAGGCAATCTTTTTCGACACAAATATGCCATTTTCTTGCATTGGGCGACCTCAAGGTGATTGTTGATGGGGATCCAAACACAATGAAGCTACTCATGGATGTTGTGTCTTTGATTATGGCATTTTTGTCCACAACCTATAGTTTTGATGCGGAACGTTCAACATGGAAGGGATCAAATTGGGAATGCATGTTCATTGGTTTTTTAAATTGTAAGGTTTGCTTCTAATTTGTCGTTTATCTATGCAATAAAGAAGCATTCTTGCACCTCTTCCCAACTGTGATTAAATACCAATTCTCATCAAAGTTTCGATTAGAATTTGAATAATACATGGCTGTTGAAACAAAGGTTCCCTTGGGGAACGAAACCTTCATGAAGACATTGTGTTGTTTTACGTGTATTTTTTTTTTAATTGAGTAGGTGTAAACATTAAGAAGGACGTGTTGAAATCCAAATTGTTTTTGTCACTGGTTCTAAGCACACGTTTGCTTATTCCATCGGATCAAAAGTTATATAACTATGAAATATGCTTCAAGGCTTTAAAGATGATTATGGATCCAATTTTGCAAAGTGGAATGGGGTGCCTCAACATGTATGAAGGAGGAGCCTTCATACTTTTATGCCTAGTAAGTATATTACTAAAATGCATTCAATCAAATATATTTAAATGTTCTATTCCAATATATTCAAATGAAACTCTTACATGTGTTTTTTAATTTATTTTTTAAGAGAGAATGTGCATGGTGTTTGACCTTGGTCCTAAAGAAGTGGGGAAAATGGGCAAAAAACATTGCATCAATTTTTTTGTTGATGTTTTCATCCTATCCATTTGTATCAATAGAGAAACAACTTGCAATAGATCTTGACAATGAAAAAATGCAAAATCAAGGAAAGATGAAAATTAGAACCTTGAAGGGGTAAGGCTTCAAAATATGGAGGTGGAAGCCATTGAAGTTCATGAAAATGTTTGTCAATGTCTAGACCAACCATTTGGTCCTCCAACCCCAAAATCACGTAAAAAACAGATGGTGCATAGAGAATCTCCAATAAGTAATAGGCATTCTACTCATGCACCAAGGAGAAAAAGAGGAAAGTAAGATCTTTGCAAGGATGAAGTGACTCAAAACACAAGGGGACTAACATTTACATCACTTGGTAGAGTTTTCTTGCAGTAATCCAATGCACAAAATATTGTTGATGTTTTTGACATGGACACCTCTCATGGAAAGTCATCAATTGGGGAGGTTCCAACATAGGTGCTAGTAAATGAGGGCTTAGAAGTTTGTGTTTAATAGGCTACTTTTCTAAGAATTAAGCCCGTTAACAAAATAAGATATCGATGATTCCTTCTTTTGTATATTCTATTTAATCTTAGTTCTTGTAAAACATGTGTGGGTTTAGTTGAAAATCTAATGTAGTCATTAATCAAGGATGTAATAGTCATTCAATTTGTTACTTTTTTTTGTTTATTTTGACTTGGTGGCCATTAGGTGGATAGATGCTTCTCTTTTCAATGGTCATTAGGTGCTTCACCTCAATTTTAAAAATACATTTGCACCGGGTGACCACCAAGTCACCCAAATGTATGTGCATGGAAGCTCACCTAAAATTGCAATTAACAAATTGTAAGTGGATGAAAACTTGAATCTTGCAAATTGCAAACTATTGGAACAAAACAATAAAAAAGAAAGGCATGACAAAGTAAAATACTTGCAACAAATTCAAAGGAGAAAATTGAAAACTAACATTGCAAAGTCTATTTTGTCAAAAGTTGTAGTTGAAAAAACAAGATTGTTGAAAGTTGTAGTTGAAAAAACAAGATTGTCAAAAGTTGAAAATCCTAAATTGTTGAAAGTTGAAAGATCGAAATTATTGAAACTTGAAAAATCAAGATTGCCAAAAGTTACTATAGAAATGCTTGAAAAGTCAAATATGCAAAAAACATGATGCAAAAAATGAAAACATAAACACATATAAAAACCACAATGCATATAATGTTTTTTGAAAAAAAGAAACATACCTCACAATTTGTAGACTCTTGAAACTTGAGATTGTTTCAAACACCGTCAAAAGCTACAAATGCATCAACATTTCATTGATGAGAAACTTTGCGACAAAAACAAAACACACTCAAACTTTGCCATTACTTGGAAAAAGAGACACAAAATAAAAACTAAATTTTAAAACCCTAATGCAATCTCCATATCTAAACCTTAAACCCTAATTACAGGATATGCATATGCATAACCCTATAATCCATATTTGACCCCTAATAACATTAATATGTGAATATGAATACGGATAATCATGCCTAGCTTGTACATATACATAGTTATGGATTACTACTTGAATGCCTTCTATTGGATATGTATAATCCCAAATATTGAAAAAAAGGATAGATTCCAGATATGATTATATGCATATCCGGCTACTAACCGGATTCATATCCAGATTTTTTTTATATTAAAAAGAAAATTCCTTCATATATCCGGTCAACACTGGTTCTTTGCTGGTTTGTGAACCGCAGGTATGGAATTAAAGAACCCCCGGGAACCAGCGGCGGTTTTCACGAAACAATCTCTATTTTAAAGGAGGCCATTTGATTTATTTTCTGTATTTAAGAGGACCGCAGGTTATATTTCAAAACCACAGATGCTTTTCTGGTCTGAGAACCTCAGGTTATATTTCAGAACCATCGGTTCTTTACTGGTTTGAGAACCGCAGCCATGAAATTAAAGAACCTCCCTGGCAACCGGAGGGGGTTTGATGAGAAGTCGGGAGAAGGAAAAAAACGCAGCCATGAAATTAGAGAACCCCCCTGGGAACCGGAGGGGGTTTGATGCGAAGGCAAGAGGGAAGGAAGAAACGTGCGCCGCTATGGCGGCTTCGATTCCCGGCTCTTGTTCCTGCCTGCGTGCGTCTGCCGGAGAAGACTGTGACCGCATCAGACGCACGATGCCTTCGGAAGATGTAGATGATGCCTTCGGAAGATGTAGATGGAAAGTTCGGAGATTCGCCGGTCTCTTCTTCCCCTCATACTGTCACGAAAAAGCTGCTGCAAATTCGCTCTCATTTCTTCTTGTGATTGCGAGCGGTGTTCACCAGATCTGTCCCCCGGTTTCAGGGAAAAGATAATGGAGGCGAGATGATTTGATGTTATTGTATATGCACGTCTAGATCCATCTCTTAGTCAGAACTGCGTCTGAGAACAAAAAGGAAAGAAGCTGAGAAACCAGAGGACATCGAAATTCTCTCGAGGTTTTTCCTTTCACGAGACAAGCAAGTCTGATGCTCTCTCCGTTTGCAGGAATTTCATCATTATTCTTTTAAGTTGAAGGTGCAAACTTCGTGACTTTCGCAGTTCGAGAGAGACTTGTTCTACCTTGAATTGACTGGAAATAATTCTTCAGGGATTCCTAAGGGATTAAATGCCGACAAGTGTTTGAAAGTGTTTTTTAGCGGCTGCTCTGTTAATATCCTGATCTCAGATTCTTTTGTAAATCTTGAAGATGTCATGCTAATCCCAGATTCTTTTGAAGTTCTTGAAGATGTTATGCTGGTCCCAGATTCTTTTGTAATTCTTGACGATGTTACGCTGGTCCCAAATTCTTTTGTAGTTCTTGAAGATGTTACGCTGGTCCCAGATTCTTTTTTATTCTTGAAGATGTTATGCTGATCCTAGATTTTTTTGTTATTCCTGAAGATGTTAGTATCTTGATCCCGGATTCTTTTGTAATTCTTTGGAGAGGTGCAATGTTTTGGTCCAGGATTGACAGCAAAAGATGGCCAATTATCTATTGCATGGCACACTGCATGTATCCATCTACAAAGCTGAAGGGCTTATCAATGAGGATCGTCTCACTGGTGGAGCTCCAAAATTGTTCAGACAGGTCAGTCCCTGCAATGCACTGTTAGTACTAATTGATCAGAGTTGGCAAGCATACATAGAATCTTCAGCATTCAAAATTTGTTATGACAATCCTTGTGTGGTCAGATGGAAGTGGGAGGTTTTCCTGCAATTGTTATGTGCATTTAACACAGGAACCAAATTCTCACTCTGTGTTGCAGTTCATCGAGGGCAGTGAAGCAGCGTTAGGTTTAGGAAAAGGGTTTAGCCAGTACTATGCAACAGTAGACTTGGGGATAGCCAGGGTGGGGCACACTTCTATTCTGAAAGGCGAACCCAGAGATCCAGTATGGAATGAGTCATTTCATTTCTACTGTGCACATACAGTCTCCGATGTGTCAATTTTAGTGAAGGATGCAGCAATCATAGGCACCGCTGTTGTGGGCAGGGCTAAGGTCCCTGCATTTGAGCTTCTGTCAGGAAGGAAAATTGACGACTGGTATCAGCTTTACAACACTGCTGGTGAGAGGCTCAAGGATTCTCGTATTCGATTCTATATGCAATTTTTTGAAGCTTGCCGTGATCCTTTTTGGGGTCGTGGAATTCATGATGCTCATTACCTAGGTGTCCCTTATTGCTACTTCCCTCAGCGAACAGGGTGCCAGGTGACTCTGTACCAGGATGTGCACATGTTTGACAACTTTATGCCACCTATCTACTTGGCTGGAGACAAATTTCAGCAACCAACAAGGTGCTGGGAAGATATTTTTGAAGCTATCAGTAATGCTGAGCATTTGATTTATATCACAGGATGGTCTGTTTTCACTGAGATAACACTCATACGTGACCCTCAACAACAGGTAATAGGTGATGCCAGCCTGACCCTAGGGCAGCTTTTGAAGAAAAAAGCAGACCAAGGAGTGAGAGTGAACCTCCTAGTATGGGATGACAGAACATCCAATTTCTTCAATCAAATTGGGCTGATGGCAACCCATGATGAAGACACAATGAACTACTTTCGAGGGTCAAATGTCAATTGCTACCTCTGCCCACGCGTTCCTGACAACAGTCAGAGTGTTGTACAAGGAGTGACAATTGGCACCATGTTCACACATCATCAGAAAACAGTAATCACAGATGCACCTGTGTCTGGTCCTCATGGTTACTACACTGGACAACGAAGGATTGTGAGCTTTGTAGGGGGTATTGACCTTTGTGACGGCCGTTACGATACCCAGTACCACTCACTTTTCCACACTCTGAACAATGTCCATGCCAATGATTTCCATCAACCAAATTTCAATGGGGCTGCCCTTGAATTTGGGGGTCCTCGGGAACCATGGCATGATATCCATTGCAAGCTTGAGGGTCCTATTGCTTGGGATGTGCTGTTTAATTTTGAGCAGCGCTGGCAAAAGCAAGCTAGTAAAATTCGACAGTCTTTGCTCATCCCATTGCAAGACATTCCTTCTATTGTTCAACCATCTGCTGTCACTGCAGAGAATGACCCTGACACATGGCATGTGCAACTCTTTCGTTCCATTGATGCAGGTATGGTGTAGCACCATTCAACCATTTAGAAAAAAAGCTTGAATGCCTTCAACAGACACTGATACTTTTGAAAGCTGTTCTGGTCCCATGTTGAATTGTCTGAGCTGAATGATCCAAGTAGTCACCATTGCTGTGCTTGAAGGATATGTTCAGGGTGCAAGAGGCCTCTCGTACTACCCTCTGTTTAGGCCTTGCTATGCATTAGGCTTAGGTACTTGCTTTTACAGGGGTGAGCTATAATGAAATGAATCACCCTTATAAACTTGTTGCAGAATTAGGATACTGCTGATCTTTTTTATTAGTGAGCAATCACAGGTGTCACCAACCTGCTCAGTATTAAATTTCTATGGGCCAAGTAGCCAATTCAATCACTGTCAAACCATTCAGTTTTTTTACTAGTGCTTAACTGGGTGAGGGTCTGTTCCCTATTTTCAAAATGTCTTTGGCCTTAGTTGTGATTTGGTATACATTAAAGTGAATCACAAGTTTAAGTTTCTAGGAACTTAAGAATGAAATAGTTGGAAAAGCACAAGTTGTCCTTACAGCTTCAAATTCAAAAAGTTCGGAAGGGGCAGCTAGTATCTGCAATTTGAAGATTTATTGCAAAAGTCTGGATATAATTGTTGATCTGGGATTGTCACCCTTTCCCCAGAAGCACTAGAATCCATTAAGGGAAATGGATTATTAGAGTATCTCTGAAACTATAGCTCACTGGTCATCACATTCTGATCTTCACTTAATTGGATGCATGCAGGGGCAGCCTTTGGATTCCCAGAGAATCCAGAGGCTGCAGCAAAGGCAGGATTGGTGAGTGGGAAAGACAACAGAATAGACCGAAGTATTCAAGATGCATATATAAATGCAATTAGACGTGCCAAGAACTTCATATACATAGAGAATCAGTACTTTCTGGGAAGCTGTTTTGGATGGAACAGTAAACAGGACTGTGGAGCTTTACATCTCATCCCAATGGAGATCACTCGCAAAATACTGAGTAAAATTGAAGTGGGCGAGCGGTTTACTGCCTACATTGTGGTGCCTATGTGGCCTGAAGGTGTTCCAGAGAGTGCTTCAGTTCAAGCAATCTTGGATTGGCAGAGAAGAACAATGGAGATGATGTACAGAGAGATAGCAATTGCTTTACAGGTGAAAAGGATAAACCAACATCCAAAAGATTACCTCTCTTTCTTCTGTTTAGGAAATCGTGAAACTTGGCAGTCTGGTGACTATGTCCCAAGCAAAATCCCATTGGATCCCAACTACAGAAGTGCCCAGGAGCATCGGCGATTCATGATCTATGTGCATGCAAAGATGATAATTGGTGAGTTGATGAACATTTTTCCCTTGATCAACTTTGGATCAGACAAGATTTCACAATATTTGAATCAGCTTCCATGGAAATCAAGCGCATGCTTGGTGCTGTAATGTATTTAGGGTCTCTCACGTGCTAGCCAACATCATGACCAAGTCTTCTCTTGCAAAATGCAACAGAATCTCAGAACACAGATTCTGTATAATGGTTTGCCTGGGATTTGGGTGGGTAATTTATTTTCTTGTCTAGACCCACTGTTGGGAGCTGATGAAGTCAGTGGGTAGTCATGGCAGCTATCACTGCTACTTTTGATAAACGTGATGGTCTACACACATAAGGTTGTGGCTGCACTCATTGTTTGTTGTGGAGATTTCTCTGCAAGTTCATGGATGTATATTTGCACTATCATGCATTTCCTCAAAAGTTGTGTATTGTGGGCTGTGCAGTGGATGATGAGTACATAATTGTTGGATCAGCGAATATCAATCAGAGATCTATGGATGGGGGCCGTGACACAGAAATTGCAATGGGAGCATATCAACCCCATCATCTTGCAACAAACCATCCAGCTCGTTCTCAAATCCATGGGTTCCGTATGGCACTATGGTTTGAGCACATGGGTATGATTGACAACGCATTTCTGTATCCTTGGAGCTTGGAATGTGTACGCAAAGTGAATCAGAGGTCTAATGAGCTATGGGATTTGTTTGTGGGTGAGCGTATCATCAACCTACCTGGCCACTTGTTGACATACCCACTTGGAGTATCACAGGATGGACTTGTTTCTGAGTTACCAGGCTTCACTTTTTTCCCAGACACAACAGCTCGTGTGCTTGGCACGCCATCTGATATCCTTCCTGAGATTTTAACCACTTAAAATTTGTTGAAGTCAAGGATCTGTGCATTAGAGTTATTCAAGCAGCATAGACTCCATCGTTATGATTGATCATCACAACTCTATCATTGGCAGTTTCAGCTCTGGGAATTAGAGACCTGGTTCCTGATTTAGCATCAGTGTATATATCATGCAAAACAGGTTCTCCTTTCAACCTTGAACTTCTTTGTGTAGAGATGGAATTTCTCCCTTCCCTCTGATGCCATTGCTGACAATTTCTGAAGATTGCTGGATCTTGTTCTCCATTAAACAGTTCACTCATAGGGTGTACATACATACTGGATAGATACTGTGATCCTACAATGTGGCCAGGATCTGCAGGTTGCAATTTCCATTAGATTTATGTTGCTCCACAGAAGTATCCACTTCCCATTATGAATCAAGCCACTGGAAATCTAAGAGTGTTTGCCAGGATGCTCAGTTATACTAGTTGAGCAGTGTCAAGGCTTGTATAGATATTCCAGTGGTTCAATCAACTTGAATTACATCTCAAACACTTTCCATTTCACCATGGATCCTATGCATGATAAAGGTTTTGTTGGCTCTGCTTGTAAAGGAGACTCTGAATTAATGTAGCTTTCACTTGATCCCACATTTTGAAGAATGTTCACCAGGTGTTGACTGTGAACTATGCGTTCAATTTTTTGGAACTTCATGGAACATTTTGTATTCCAACTGTTGCTGGTTTGAACTTGGCATAAGGGGCAGAGCCATTACACTATGAGCTATGGAACTTCATCATCATCAACCACTATAGAACTTCACCCTTTTGTAAGTTGACATGATTCCCTGCACTTTCATTGATCATCAATGACATCATTCCTCCTGATTCTCGAAGTTGCATTTATCACAAATGGACAATAGAGATGAAAATTAAGAAAGTTTCTATGATAAAAATATTGTTGTTTTTTTATGTTATTCATACTTCATTCCTACCTCTTCCAAGCTGAACTACCTCACTCCTTTCTCCTGCCTACCTTCATGGATACGAAAAGACAAATGAACATGTGCCTCTTCATGTCCATGTTATGTATATTAAAATAATTTAATAACTTATCTCTTTTAGGCCTATCTACTTAACTCCTTTCCCCTGCACATCTGCATGGACATGAAAGATTTGGCATAAATAACAATGAATTATAGGGAACGATTTGGGAACACAAAAGAAAAAACAGGGAATATTTTTCATGTACATGGACATGAAAGATTTGACATAAAGAATGATGAACTATGGGGGGAACCATGTGGGGAACATACAAGAGAAAAAAGAAAAAGAAAAAAGAGAAGGGATTTCGCTCATCTAAATGGCCATGATAACTTTGAAAATAATGATGAACTCTTGGGAACCAAGTGGGAGCATAAAAGAAAAAAAAGAAAAAGAGAGAGGGTACTTTGCTCATCTATCTAGATATAAGAGATTAGACATAAATAATGAACTATTGGGAATCATATGGGAACATGAAATTATTATAATAATAATAAGAAAAGGTGAGGGGGGATTTTTCCCAGTTTGGGGGCATGTGCATTCCATTTGGGTGTAATCACAATCCAACAAGTTAGAAAGGGTGTTAGATCGTAAAGAAAAATAGTCGAAATTGGATAGATATTTATGTTTTGCCATTTAAAGCCATGGCAATTATGGCAAGTTGTTTTTGCATTCATCTAAATGTCAAGAAATTCAAACTAAAAATTCATTTGATAAAATTTTAATTTAAGACCTCTGAAAGTGAACACCTATGATAACAAACAAAAGTCAATTTTGCAAAGGACCAATAAAAGGACTCATATAATAAACACACATTTGATGGGAAAAATATTAATAGGATAACGACTTTTTAACCACATTGGAAAGACACATACTTTAAAAATATGTGGATTTGTAAAACTTTAAAAATTCAAAGAACTTTCCAAAATTGATTCAGAATTTTAGAACTTTGAAAGTCCTTTACCACATATAAATGAGGTATAATCTATATGATGTGTTAAGAAAAGTTGTAGCTTATTATAAAAGAAAACATAAAAATGTAAAAAATGATTTTTTGATCATGATTTGAAATAGTTATCATTTTTATAAACATAACACTAAATTTACAAAGAATTAAAACACTTTCAAAAATCCGAATCTATTCAAAAATGATTTAAAAATGTCATCTATTGGGACAACTATAAGCATTTATTATAACAAATTGCAAAAGAAATTGTTCCAAAATTCATTCAAATGAAAAAAAAAAATTGGGAAAACAAACATGTAGTCCTTTTCTAAAGTAATCATGTTAGCACATTATACCCATTTGCACCCATTTTTATAAATAAAAAGATTTGTGACCTCAATGTTGACCCATACACAAATTACCTAACAAACCACTAGGTCCACCCAAACATGTTGATTTGCAATTTGAATGCTTTATTCAAAATGTGATAATCCAAAGTTGGTGACAAATTACATTTGAATGCAAAGTGAAAATTGTGTGTGAGGTTTCCTTAAGCATATCCCACAAGTTACTTGCAACCAAACCTATAGTAAACATAGGCAATTTTGGTGTGTGCCCTTTGTTGAACTTATGTTGAACATTTCTTAGCTAAGAATCCCTCATGTAATGTGTAGAGCATTGTTGGGTGGATATTAACTTTTTTTTTTCCATAACTACCTATTTTGATTCTCAAATTTTTAAATTTAAAAACCAAAATAGTTTTCACATTAAAAAAATAAAATCATACCTTATCTGGTCCTTTATTTTTATTTTTTCTCGTGCCCAATCGATTCTTTAACTACATTTTAAGATGTTAGGATTAAGATCTTTAAAAATATCTTTTCAAATTTTCATAGGTTAAAAACAAAATAGGAACAGCTCATTACAAAGCTTTGATATCTAAACAAAGTATGTGATCACATTTGAAAGATATATAATACAAAAAACATCAAATCAGGTTTCTTTCACTTCATCTCACTCAAATGAACTTTCAAACTCATCTAATTCTTGTACTAAGTCTAATTCAAAATTTATCAATTTTATTGAGTTATTACGAGCCTTGCAACCCATAGTTGCATCATTTGGCCAACTTTTATTCACAAAAATTAAAAATTTTAGGTTATTTGATTGGAAGCAACATTTTTTCAAGTTGGTGCGAATATTAGCAAGAGAGAAAAATCTTTCCATTTCAATTTGAGAACCTACAATCCTTCTTTCAAAAAAGCTAACAATTGGAAACATAGTTTCATGTTTCCTCCACCATTCTAGATATATCTTTTGCATGCACTTGATATCTATGAAATATATACATTTTTCAATTAACTTCCTTTGTAAATTCACTAGTGCTAGCCACCATTTTCAAAAATGTCCAAGTTACTATCTTCATCAATACTATGAACAAAACAACTTTCAGCTTCAAACAATGATATAAGACTTTAGGACTATTAATTTTTTAAAACTATGGCCACTCCATGTTCATGACCAATAAAAGAAAAGATCAATATCAAATTCTTGAATCTAGGATCTAACATCAAGGTTAGCATATTATGGGTCCTTTTTTCATTGTATCTTGTCAAGAAAGAAAGGAAAAAATCAATGACCTTAATGATTTCCTTCTTAATTATGCTCTTTGCAAAAGTTCCTGACTCAATATTCAACCCATAATCATCATCAATCAAAGCATCCGATAAAGGGCGATGATTCATTTTTTCCTTTTAACTTTAGGTTCATGGATATTCTTGTATTCAAAACATCACTCAACAACCAATGATCCTTGGATTGGTTTAAGATGCAAGTAATAAAAAGAAGAGGTAGAACATCTACTAATAATCAAAATCAATAAGACATATGTTTGTTTTGTCTTCTCAACCAAGTTTGATAACACTTTCTAAATTGAATTTTTTTCTTTGGTAGGGAGAACAATACGAAGGCATAATTGTATTACCAAATTATTCAACCATATGCTCTCAACAAATTGAATTGGCAAATGGTTTTTAATAACTAATAAACCCAAATTCTCCACAAATGTTTTTTTGTTGTGCATTATTTTTTTGTAAGGATCTATGGCCCTTGCAAAAAAATTAAAGATTACACTTTCATTCATTGTAAGCCTCTTATTTGCAAGCAGTCTTTTCAATGGACTTTTCAAGGTACTATTCACTTTTTCTTCAATTGTTTTGGCAACTTTTCCATGGTTTGCATCCACAATTTTTAATACAATTATTCCATTATTCTTGAAATATGAAACAAGACCTTTCCTCAACCTTGTTTTTTGATTTTATATTGCATGACCTATTAATATATTATAACATACAATACAACATACGACTTGTGCACTTTAACATCAATTAATGATTCATCATTGACATGAAAAACTACCCAAGTTGGAGAATTTTTGTTATGGGGTCTTCAATTTAACCTTTATTCATGCAATTTTTTAATAGTTAATTACATTGTATCATCATTTTTTGGTTGAAAACTTGAAATTTATTTAGACCTTCAGTTCTTGCTTGCATTTTTATTTCACTTTCATTCATCAACACATCACATCCTTCATCTATAATATTTTGTTCCATTTTTAGGGTGTGTTAACAAACTAGAGTTGAAAAAACTAAACAATTACATTTGTTCCAATTTTGTAGAATGTGGGAGAAGACACATGCACTTACAAATTATTCATAAATATGATTCTCTTTTCATTGCCGTATGTAATCAAAGTGCCCAAAGTTGATGGAAACATGCAAATGCAAAATTGTCTCAAAATGTCCTTTAGCAATACAAGGCAAAAGTTCAAAGTTGCAAGGAATGTTTCTAAGCACATTATCTTGAATAAAAAATCAAAAAATCAAAATGAAAAAAAAAAACACAATTTTGGGAAAAAATGAACTAGAGCCCTATGACTGGGGGAAAAAAACTCTGGATTAATCCAAGGTTATTTAATGTCAATTCAAGAATCTCACAATAAAACTAATGACATTATTTGCATTTTAGCTTCTTCTTTAAAAATAAAATCAAAATCAAATCAAAATCAAAATGATTGATAATATAATGTATTACCACATATTTTTGTATATGGTGTAGTGCATAATGCATGACAAACAATTTTTTTTATTCTTCAAATTTTCTAATAGTTTTAATTTATCATCCTAAGTAGTGCATAATAGCCTAGAGCCCAAGTTTGTGATATCTAGATCCTTAAAAAACAAGAAGCCACCACAACAAAGAAAAACTCCAAGATCTTAAAATCAATTCGACTACAAGTTAATAATCAAATAAACTGATCTTTGTTGCCAATCATCATTTTGAGGCACACCCATCTTTAACAAATAGTACTTGCCACAAAACCAACTTGATGTCATTTATAAAAGCTTGTTCTGACACAAAGGTAAACCATGATCATGTTTGATCAAATCATCCTTGTTTTGACAAAAAAACAAAGGACAAAATAATATGATCAAAAACTTATCTTTCTGGAAAAACATTCTTTCTTTTCACCTCATGTTTGATTTCAAAACACTATTTTAAAGGAAATTGAAAGGATTTGTCTTTCATGAAAAACAATAACACAAGATTTTAGTTACTTGTGTGAACCCACCCATCAACTAGGTCAAAACCTATAACTAGGAGCCAAAGGGATTACTTTGGAAAAGGATTGCAAGTCCTGTTCCCTAAAAAAAACTTTTACATGCAAATCAATTTTTGAATGATTTTTTTTGTAACTTGATTTTAAAACTATTTAAATTTTCCTTAATTCTTCTCATTTTTTTGGGTTAATCATTATTGAATAACTATGATTTTTTTTAAGTGTACAGATTCCTTATATATTCAATGTTTCATCTTGAAAAATGATAAAAATTTAAAGTCATCACCAAAAATTAAAATTTCAAATTCTTTAGTTTTATTATACTTTAAGCTATAACTTTTCTTCATTTATCATGTACATTATAACCCATTTATATGTGGTAAAGGACTCTTGAAGCTTTGAAATTCTAAAGCAATTTTGAGACATATTTTGGATTTTTAAAGTCTTAAATTTTCACATTTAGAAAAGTATGAGTGTTTTTTGAGTGTGGCTAATATGTTCTTATCATCTATATTTTTGTCAATGAAAAGTCTTTGATTACATGAGTCCTTTTGATAATCCTTTACAAAATTGAATCCATCTAACACAGTAGGTGTACATTTTCAAATGTCCTAAATTAAAACCAAAATTAAAATTGGATCAAAATAATTTTTACTTTAAGTTCCTTAACATTCATATGAGGGAAAAATGACTAACTTGCCATGGTTATTATGTTTTTAAATGGTAATAAAAAAATAAATGTTTGATTTTGATTGATTATCTTTAACATCCGACACCCTTTTTGGCTCCTAATACATGTTTTGACCACAATTGGGACCTTTTTAGTGTTGTAATAGATAGAAAACAAAGAGCTACCATGGATGCAAATCCTTCCTCGTGGAATCGTAGTGTTGAAAACATCATAGTTGAGTTTAGAAACTGATTCTAGACATACATCAATGTTGGGCCCATTGTTCCATTCATGGAGATCATGTCTGGCACTTGGATGAAGCTCATTGCACACATCTTTGTCAATCCTAGAGAAGCCAAACAAGTAACATACAATGTCGGGCATCAAAAATTCAATTTGTCAACTCTTTTTGTGTAACAACACAAAGTTGGTTGGCAAACTCTATGTCTAGAGACCATCCCTACCCCAACATTTAATAAGCCCCAAAATGGGTGGTTAAAGGAAAAAAATCTACACTCAAACCAAAATCCTATGATTTGAACTTTGAATTTCCCATCTAGGCAAGACCAAAATCTACTTCTAGATTGCTAACCTTTATTGCAAGTAAACATAATACATTTTTATATGTCTTTTTACATTAGCAATTTCAGTTGAAAGTTTGAAGATTTTATAGAAACAATAATTGAACCTGTTTTTATGACAAATTAATCATTTCAACAAAATATGTTGGTATGATCAGTAACAAGGATGATATATGATGTTTTCAATAGACAATTGAACTGGAAGAGTTAGACAAAAAGAACCATTTTCCTCCAAGCACATCAGAGAATCAAAAATAATAAAATATAAAACATGGTAGGTTCATACCATAACCATGCCAAACAAATGCACACACAACAACTTGTATAAACTCCTCAACATGGAAGGGACAAGGGTGCTGTTTGTGATAGAACAAGTCGAACATGCTCACCAAGGCCCTTTTCACCTTCAACACACTCATCCTAAACAAAATTTGAAGGCCATATGAAATTAATTAACAATAACTTCTTGTGTTTTTAAGCCACCAACGGTTTAATTATTGATTACAAAAAAATGATTTTATCTCATGGGATTGAACAATACACATAACAAGATTAAATTTGAACTTACCTTGTTAAATACTAGATAATCAAACAGTGGAGATGCCTTATCTTAGTTGTAACCCTACTTGAGCCAATTCAACTTGCTACATCTCCAAAGAAATACATGAAGTCAACAATTGGCTACAATAATATAAATACATTATAGCAACTTGCAAGATTGATTGATGGATGATGTAAAAACTCTAGTACAACTTAGAAGCTAGTTCAAAATTAGAGCTTGTTATAAACACAATTGGTTCAATGCTTCTTTTTCTACGTCTATCTGTGTTTCTAAGAATTGTGTCACTGGCTGCCCAACAATATACTCAGAGTTGAACATGTAACATGCAAACTCAAGCAAGTTCACAAGCCATGAAATTGTCTTGAAACTCCTTGGATGGTCAAAAACTATTTTTGTTTGCAAAGAAGGCCTACTAAGTAGCCCATCCAAAATCAATCAATTATTTCAATTGTGTCCTCAAAACCAAGATTTTTTTCCATTATCAAAATCACCCTACTTGAACATGAGAAATAGAATTAATTGATCTATACAATAGCCAAGTTTGTTGCCATTTATGTTACATGGGCCCTTTCATCACTAGCCTTAAAATTCTTTTCAACACAAGTGGGAAAATGCCTTGTACCTTCATCTTCTTCACCTTCCAAAATATCTCCTTCTACACCAACATCATTTTTCACACCCACCTACCAACCTTTAACATGTGTATCCCTCCCCTTTGAATTCCACCCTTTTGTATCTTTCTCATTACCATTAGTATTTGCAAAAACATCTTGGCACATAATATTAGAAAAAATATAGTTGGTAAACTACACATTCCAAAGCAACCAATCAAAGTAGCAGGAATGTTATTCCAACATACTTGTGTGTCATAATGTCACACAAGTTTACTTCGCTACATCCAATATTAAGTTATTTATAATTAACCTAAATTGTGCCATTTCATTGAGGGTGTTACATGACAAAATAATTGATAGGGAAAATTGTTGAAGCTGCCATAAAACTTGAGCCTAATTTGTTGCATAGGTTCCCCTCTTTAGGTTTCATACCCATTTCTCCCATAAAGATGGATTCCCCTTCCCCATTTGTTTGGTTTTGATAATCCCCTTCACTATGTGCCTTAGCCAATTGGATTTTTCATCAACCAAAACTTGCACAAATCATTTGCATCATTTCATTGCTAAGAATCTTCAAAACTTGAAGCTGAAAGTATTTTTTTATGCCTAGGAATACTTGATATAAAAATTTCCACATATTGTTGAATAAGTGCAACTCTTGTTACTTATTTAAGAAGATAGTTTTACTAGAAGATTCACATAGTTCATCTCATGATTAGACTAATGAGACATGCATTAAGATTTGAGCAAATGGCATGTCAACATTAATGTCAAAAGATAGCTTATATGGTACATATCAATAGAAAAGACATTTTTTTACAAAAGAAATCACTAAAGGATACATCATCTTGTACCATGATAACATGTGCAACCAAGAACACAAAGAGACTTCCCCTCACAACCCACTAATACATCCCTAACTCATTTGACCTACTTGCTAGTATTGAAGGCTTCTAGTAAATGCTTAGGATTTAGGGTTTCTATTGCAAAAGATTCCAAGACCAAGCTTGCAAGTAAATGACGAATTCCATATAGCATGATATTCCATGTGCCAACTTGTTAATATCAAAGGATTTTAGTGAGTGCTTTTAATGAAAGAGGTTTGCATTGGTGGAAAACGAATGAACTGATGTTAAAAATGTGTAAAAGATGGATGTGCTAGTCACCAACCTATAAAGCCACAACTTTAGCAAGGGCAACCCCTTCTTTATTGAGGCGTCGTTCCTTATCCTTGTGTTTTTATTTTTTCTTCTCAAATTCTAATTGAATGACAACTACTGTATCAAGGGCTTTTTCAAGTTGCTACTTCTTCTTCTCTACTTATTTCAATTGGTTTATCTCTTCCTTGGCTTGCTTCTTCTTCTATGTTTACTTTAATTGGTTTGTCTCTTCCTTGGCCAGCTTCTTCTTTTTTTTCCTAGAACTCGATGTAGCAAAAAAGGGCAAAAGACCTGAGCTCAATCTTGTGTTAACATTCTCCACTAATGTTTAAGCATTATCCATAAAACACTCACAACATAACTTACTTGGTATCATATTGCTCAGAACATAACAACATGTGGTCCACAATTCCTATTCCAATAATAACATGAATCATAGTTGTGGGACAACAACCTTGGTTCATAAAGGTGTACTAGGCTATTTCTAAAGAATTTGATTCAGGAACCTTTGGGTATTGATGTTGTCATCTTCCCCAAGAAGGCTTATTTGGAACTCCTTGGATGGGAATGGCAAAGGCCCAACAACACAAAGGCTTTTTGCGGCCATCATAAGCAAGTAGCTTATAACCCAATGCAATATCTCTATAGAACTTCACTAAATGTTCCATGACATCTTTGTTGACACCTTGAGATACAACTTTTTTGAGATGTATCTCAAGATCATAGTTCACAAGGCTATCAACACTACCAAGCTAAGCACACACTACTGAGAAGAAGAAGAAGAACATCAATAGTGGCATTGGTGGCATAGTTTTTGAAATACAATTTTTTTTTCCAAATCAATTCTACATAGGTATGGAAATAGACTTTTCTTTGAAAACTTTTGAAAAAGACTTCAATGATTATAGTTGTGCATTATAAAGTATGGATTAAATTTGTTCAAAAACTTCAACTCAAACTTGTTTTTTGCAAAAATTTACCTCATAAAGGAGTCAAGAAATTTTAAAGCTTGTGAGTGAGGCATATTCATTTAACTTATATAATACAACATTGCTTATGAGTAGGGCCACAACAAACACATTTGGGAGACAAAATATGGATAATTCCATGTTGAGATATTGACCACTTGCAAATAGTGGCAAGGTTTACACTATGTTTGGAGGGATGTGTGTTTTGGTTATAAAAATTCCACTTTAGGAGGGAGAGTAACAAGGAAACCAACATTTCTATAGATCTGTCCACATACTATAGTGCAAAATAGATATATAATCTTTAGAATGAAGTTTGTTTATCAAGGTTGGAATGTTTACAATATGATGCGGTTGTCACATGCAAGAAGTTGAACACTTGTTAGAAAACAATTTAGAGACATCTTGGCAATATTGTTTCATGTTTCCAATAAGGAGGCCTCAAGCATACATGCACTAACCCTAATCTTGCAAACATAACAATTTCAATGTGCACATTTGTAGAAATTTTTAATGCACATTTTCATGATCCATTTTGGGTTGTCCAATGGATTCCCATCAATATACATTGGAAAAATTTATATTTATTCACACATATATTTGGTAGGGCCACATGTGTGAAACAAAAAATGTTGTAGTATAGAGAATGCCATATATTTTCAATGGAAAGTATATATGGAAAATAAAACATTCACATTATAATGGTGGTGATTGAAAAGGGGCAAGAAAAGTAGAAATGCCATATAAGGAAGTGTAACACATGAATTTAAAAGAGAACACAACATCTTTATTAAAGTTTTCCACCCAACTTAAGGATCATACAAAGGCTCGTAACAAGTGGTCCGCCTTTGAACTCAACACAAAGACGACCTATCTCATTCCAATGCTTCATCATCTATGAAAGCTTTGACTATAAGGTCATACAAAAAAGGATTCCTAACCCTAAGCAGTGAAACCTTGGAAGCTAGGACTTGGGCTTGAGCCTCAACATACAAAGGCGACATAAAGTGCCTATGGGGATTAAAATGGAATTCCTTCGTTGCAAAAAAAATAGAGTCCTAGACAAACCTTTACAATTGAAAATAAGGAGAACATAAGGACATGAAGGCAAGAAGATGGAAGAACAAGAAATTGAAATAGAAAAGAAATGAAGCAAACTTATTCACAATCCAAGTTCTTCCTAAACAACCTAAACATTGAGGAATCCTCATCATCAATGTGAACAAATGGGTGGCTTGCTTTAGGGATGGGAACTGTAACCAAGGGCTCTAGCACTTTGGTGAAAATATCCATGTCTAGCTCTAGAGCCAAAACATGATGGCAAAGGGCATGGTATGTCCGGATGTTGTTGCCTACACAAGAAATGTGAATTAAAACCACAATCAAAAACAAAGAAATTGGAGTTTGGGAGAGGGGAGGTAGCAAACCTATGGATACATACAAGTTAGCAACAAAAGATCATGTTTTTGAACACACTTCAATGAGGGCTTGGAGGGTAAGTGGATGGAACTCCTTAGTTGTTCAAAATGGCTTTCAAGTCTTAAAGATAGACATGGAGGACATGTTTGTCCAATTGTAGAAGACATCCTCTTAAGGAACATCAATACCCTTTTGCAAGAAGTCCTTAAAAGGGGGGGGGAAACAAGAGGAACTCCTTGTAAAGGATGAGGCATTAGAAACCCTGATTAGAATAGTCACTTGAGTCAAGAAGGTCTACAACATTCCAAAAAATAATATCTGAAAAAATGATGCTTGGAAATGAATGCAAAGAAAAAAAAGGAGAAAATGGGGAAATTCATACCTTTAAGGAGGGGTCTTCATAGCTTGTAAGTGGGAGAGAATTGATGACCGCCCATTTCATGGGAATTAAAAAGTTGTAGCTCTTAAAATAGGACTTGATCTTTTAAGAACTTAGGGATCATCTAGGTGGAAAAACAACACATGAACCCCATTAAGGGATAATAATTTTCCACATAGTCAAAAATTGATATTATCCAATCTTCCTTTCAATTGTTATAGAAGGGGATGTTTGGTGAGCTAGGGTTGCCAGACGAATAGGAAAGTTCCCTAGGATGTCAACAAGAACAAGGTTCATCTTGTCCTCAAAACTGATTTGCACATAAATGGGTAGATGTAAGAATCAACAAACAAGTGACACATGGAAGATTTTTATGGAAAGAAAGTAGGCATTGAAATGGTACCGACCTCATGAATGAAGGCACAAATCCTTTCATTTGCTTCCAACCACTTCCCAAAAGCAATCCTCTCCACGGCAATATTGGGCAAACCCATCCTTGGGTGGTACCATTAAGAACCACTTCAAGGATTGGTTAGGGAACCAAAGACAACTAAATCATTTTTTTGGGCCCTTTTCATTAAATGTTTTCACAATTATAAATAATTATTTTTTCATGTTTATCAATTGCATGCTATAATATATGGCTTGAAGTTGATTTGGGAATTTAAAAAGTTGAAAATTTTTAAAATTTTATATTCCTAATTAAAATGGCCCTTTAAAAATTTGACAACCTCAACTTTGGAAATTCATAACTAAATCACATTTAATCAATTAATTGCCAAATAAAAACCTAAAAAAAAGGACTTCCAAATTACCTTAGGTAAGAAATTCATAAAATAAATAAATAAATCATGTTCCAAATTTGTGTTCTTGACCAAAAAATTCAAGGAAAAAAACAAGCGCTACGTTCTTAAAACTTTTTCTAAATGCAATGATTAGGAACATCAAAATACACAATATTCTTGATATTACTAAGATTCCAAAATCTATGAACCTAATAAATGTATTTATTCCTTTTTATGAAAATGTTTTTTTAAATGTTCCTATGATTTTTCAAAGTTCAATGGGTCCAAGAAAATCAAGGTGTGATGTTCCTAGTGGTATAACCCAAGGATGGGCTTGCTCACTAGGAAAATGGAAAAAGAATACATTACCATCCACCTTTTCGACATGGGCCATATGACCATTTCATTGAGCTCTTAAAGCACTCCAAGGTCTTTAATTTTGTATTTGAACACACCTATTCCCCCCCCCAACCCGCCCCCCCCCATAGAAGATTTCTTCATATGTTAAAAGAGGCCTTTGCTAATTAATCACAATATGTAGACCTTAGGCTTGCTCCAAGGGGCTTCCCCTAGTTTTTGGGCCTAGACTCTTGGGCTACCAACCTCAAGGCTAAAACCTTTAAAATTAAGGATCAACCTTTTCAGAATAACCCTTTGCCTACACATTTGCTACAAAACTTAGATTGTGTACTTTGATGTATGAATGAATGCATAAAATCCATCATTTGCATCAATGTCCCCTTTTGATTTGGTACAAATTTTCAGCCCAATATTCCAACATTGTGGGTGTGAAGACATTCAATATTTGAGTTATGGTTTGCATTCATCCAAAACCTTATTACAACATCTACTAACTTTTTTATAGAAATTAATACAAATACACCCAAAGTGTAAAATAATATGTATTTTTTCTCTTGTACCTATTCTTCCCCTTTTCAAGTAGCATTTATCCTAGTCCAATTTTTATTTTTTTGCAATGAGTTAATTTGAATATTGGCCCATCACTAAGAAAAAATTGAAACCATGGAAGCTCCCCAAAACAAAAGGTTTTATTTTGAACAAAGATCTTCCCCTTTGGCCCAAGTATATGGGTGAAAGGAGAACAACATTTGCCAAAACATATGGGATAAAAGTGAGGTGTTATTGGGAACTCTTTGCTTTGGTATCAATGTCATAGCCCAAACCTTGTTTTTTTATGGATTTTAACAACCAAAAAATTGCATTTGTTTGCCATGAACATGAGAATGTATTTATTCATTTTCATTCTTTAAGCCTATTTGGTTAATTCTACTGGTGTACAACACCTATAAAAGGGTCCCCATAAACTCAAAGTCATACATATTTGCATGCTATTCTAGCTCAAAATTGATATGTGTGCTAAATCATGGGGGTTGTACCCCCTACCCTCCTTGAAAAGAAAATTTGGATTTGAAAAAAATATCTTTGAATAAGTAAACTACCTCTATAGGCAACTTTTCTTTAATATAACCCTCAAACACACACACATTGTCAAATATAGAGCAAGTTCAAGCAAATGAAATAGAGAGGTCACTTGCCTTAGTCATTGTGACTTG